>VOFK01000312.1_pt1 | contig 71499 bp, 83 predicted proteins | sample 5384121 | NCBI WGS metagenome assembly VOFK01 (sample SAMN12384730, study PRJNA508395) | human gut metagenome | isolation source: healthy gut J | host: Homo sapiens | reverse complement strand
TAAAGGCTTTCATTCCGGCGATTCCGCTGTAATGGGGATGATTAAGCGCCATTCGCAGCCCATAGCTTTTACCCAGTTTTTCAACGGCTTTGAGTGCCTTGGCATAGGCGTCGGCTTCTAACAACCCGGTACCGGCCGCCAATTCAAAATTCTCATGATCAACCATGCCGTGCAAATCCAGAAAGAAATGACCGGACAAATCTCTCTCCTTCACAAATTCGTCGGCCAGATATTCCCGCTCCAGATAAGCCGTGCGGATAAGCATAGAGATACCGCGGTTTTCGCCGACCAGCTCTGCCAGCGCGCCGGTAAACAAGTCAGCGGCCTTGACCTGTCCGTTAAGCTGCGTTTTGACGGCATGCGGCGCCGACAACACCAGTTTTGAACAACGGTCGGTAAAGACAAATGCGTCCTTGCCGGCACCAAAGCCGTTATTCTGAACATATTTCCGGTTTAATTCCGACAGTTTTGCCAGCATGCCTTGTCCCGGTTGCCTTTATCTGGCGGCCAAAAGCGACAGCGAAGAAATCGTGTCGCCCATGCCGACCAGCGTCAGCGGCTTTTCGATGATTATCGTCGGCAGGGCAATGACGTCAAAACCGTCATAAGAACCGATACCGGTTTCAACCAGCTTCTCATTGCCGATAAAATCTGCCAAATCAGCCAGTTCGCGCAAACCGACGTCGGAAACTTCGCGGCCGCAGGCCCAGAGCAGATTTTCAGCTTTGTTGATATTGCCGGTACCGGCTTTGCCCGCAGCGACGGTTGCCGCCAGCATCATGCCGCGCAGATTGGCTTCCGGTGAAATTCTGAACCCTTTGTCAGTCAGCGTTATATATAACCCGAACATATGCAGTTGGATTCGCGGCGCCCCGATACGATGTTTGATTTTCAGCAGCGCCTTGAACATATTGACGCTCGTCGTATGGACATTGCATTCTTCTGCCAGTTTCTCCTCGCCGATAACTTCCAGAATGTCTATCGCTTCCCTCTCGTTAATACCGATGGAATCAGCCAGCGGCGCAATCTTCCTAATCAGCGCCCGGCGAACCGCAATGTCCTGCGTCGAGGCTATTTCCAGATGAATCAGGCTTCCCTGGGCTTTCCAGGCCTTGATAATCGGCAGAATATCGTCTTGCAGCTTAACGCCGTTATTTTGCTCCGTAAGGGCATGAAAACCGGAAAGAACGATATATTCCGCCTTATCTTTGCTCAGCGCGCGGATAAAGTTCTCGTCAACCACCAAATGCAGATTCAACGGATCATAAGTTGCAATAAAACGATTTGACTTCGGGCACACGAACTTTTCGCCGTCAACGCTTACGCTGTCGTCCTTGTCAAACTCGATAATCCAGTGAATCAGCGGAATATCGGTCTGACGATCAATCTTGCAGGCCGGTTTTTCAACGCCTTTTTCGTCATAGGAAACCAGATTATCCAGTTTCAAAAACTGGTCGGCCTGCAGCTTCGGCAGCGAATTGGTATGGGCAATGACTTTGCCGACGCCGGCCACCGCCAGCGCATTGGCGACAATGCCGCCCTGACCGCCCATTTGCAAACGGTCATACCCCAGATTTTTAACCATCCAGTCATAAACGGTCTTATCTTCGGTCAGCCATTCCTCGGCAATGCCGCTTTTAAAACATTTGAAAATGCCCTTAACGACGTCTGACGGCGCCAGCAGCTTGGTTCTTTCAATATTTGTCAGATCCCGAAGCGAAAGCTTTTCCGCAGCAATCAGTTTTTCCAAATCGGCGCCCTTCAGTTTCAGCACCGCATCAACATTGGTATTAAAAGCCGTTGCCGCTGATTTTACCTGCCTGACGTTTTCCAGAATGCCGGGAACCTGCTTAAACTTTTCGGCCCAGATTTTTTTCAGTTCTTCGTTTTTCATTGTTAACCCCTGTTAAAAAAAACAGCCGGCGGAAAACACCTGCCGGCTGTGACCGGATAAAAGCTATTCGTCGTCGTCGTCCGCAGCCTGAATCTCGACAACCGGCTCATTCTCGGCTTTTTCGACATACAGCCGCCAATGGCTCTGGCCAAAGGCGTTGCAGTGCGGACAAACGGCTTCCCATTCCGCGGAAGCATGACCGCATTCGTCGCAAACCCACATCGCGTCATCGGCGCAGCTGGCTTCTTTTTCCTTTCCATTTGGCCGCTTCTTTTTTGTCATTGTTGCTGAATTTCTCATATTTCGAAATCATTCCCGCCAGCTTCTTGGTTGCCGGATTATTAATCAGGAACATTTCTATTTCGGCTTTGGCCTTGCCCACAATCCCGCTTCAGTCGCCAGCTCGGCCAGAATAATGTTGTTCAGCGACGGACGCAGAACGTTAGTCTGCGACAAAGTTTCCATCCGCTGGATTTTGGCGGTAATGTCATCTTTCGGATACAGTTTCAGATATTCGTAAGCCACGTCGGCAGTCGGATTTTTTGCCCAGGCATTCAACAGAACCTTTGCCGCCTTGCGAAACTGATTGTCGTTCGCCACATAATAGCGGGCCATGGCCACCGCGGCCGGAACCAGCGTTTCGTCACATTCAATCGCCTGCGAACAAAGCCGGAAGAAATTGACGTCGTCGCCTTTTTTCTGGGCTTCCAGCGCCATTTCAAACAGCACGATGGCTTTCAGGCGCTTAAACTTGTCCTGCGGAATAATTTTTTTCTTAATCCCCGAAGAGAGCACCTGCAAAGCGCCGTCCCAATCTCCGGCTTTGGCGCGAAGTTCAAAAGCGCTTTCAATGACCCAGTACAGATCCTGACGAAGTTCGAAAGCCTTGTTTGCCGTTGCCAGCGCCTCGGCAAACTCTTTTTTCTGCATCTGCGCTTCAACCGCGGCTTTCATGCCGACCAGCCGGATATCTTCGTTTTTCATGATTTTGGCGGAGAGTTTTTCCATCTTGTCAAAATCTTTTTCGCCCTTGTAAATCTTCATCTTCAGCAAATCGATTATCGGGTCGTTGCCGATAAGTTTTTTCAGTGCGCGCAGATTCATGCGGGCTTCTTTCATGTCGCCGGCGGTAATGCTTGTCATCGTCCGCAGCACCAACAGCAGCGAATTGTCAAAATCATGGCGGTTGATGACGATTTTTTCGCTGATTTTGTCTGCCAGCACGTTAATCGCCTCGCCTTCGTTGACCGTATTGCCCAAATTATAGCGGTAGGTTTCCTTTACCTGAGCCATGACCAGCTTGCGCAAAATCCGGTTCAGGAAATCAACTACTGCCACAAAAACCAATACCAGCAGCATCGCTTCCGGAATGGAAAAGCGGTTGACATAACCGCGCCAGTCCACGGTAATCACGCTGTTTTTATCCGACATCCACACGGCTAATGTAAAAATCAGACCAATAAAAATAAGACGAAATTTTTCTAGTCATGGTTGGTCTCTCCTTTAAGATAGTTCACTTTCATCAAAGCCAGCGAATGAGTGGAAATCCGGCTCACCGCTCTGTCAAATTCAATTCTTGCCCGTGCTTCGGACATCCAGCCGCTCAAGGCGGCGTCGGCCGCGGCATCTTTGTGCTGCGCTTCGTCAAGCAGGCTGACGGCCTTGGCGATTTTGCCTGCATCAACCAGTTTTTTGGCCTTTTCGAGAACCTTGTCTTCTTCAAATTCCGGAGCCTCTTCCTTAACCCGTTTGACCTTGATAATCTCGTTCAGCTTGCTGTTCAGACGGTCCTTCCAGGTTTTGGCAAACTCTTCTTTCTGTTGTTCGAGCAGTTCGGCGTAAATTTTGTTAAAACCGTCAGTCAGCGTCTTTTTTGATTTGATTCCCTGCGGCGCGTATTTGACGATTTCCGCCACCGGCTGGCTGATTTTCTCATCGCCTCTGGCCAAAAGGTCAAGAACCTCAGCCTCATATGCAAAAGGCTCGCCCTTGGCAGCCGCTTCCTTAATCATCATGGTTGCGCTCAAAATCAGCGCTCCGTCGTCGGAAATTTTCGCCAACCTGCCCATCTGCGCTTCGGCTTTGTCCATTCTGGTCAGAAGCCCGAGCACAAGTGCCACGTCGGCCTTGGAATCAATCACGTTCAGATTTTGCTTTTCAATAGCGTTCAGCCTGTCCTTCATTTCGGCCAGCGATTCGTCGTCAATCATGACGTTTGCGGTCGTCGGCGCCTGATTCTCCAGCCTGTACCGCATATCCGCCAGCTGTCGCTGCAAAGAACCGACTTCCTGCCGCAGCGTTTCCAGCGGGTCAGGCTCCTGCACGGCATTCCGACGGTGCAGTTCTTCCAGATAGACATAGGCGTTTTTAACCGCCTGCGGATAAGCCGCCGCTCCGATAACGGCCAAAATAACGACCAGCCAGACAAACAGTTTCAGTTTGGGAAACCCCGGCCTTCGGCATTTTTTCCGCGGCAGGTTTCTCTTTCGTCCCGGAATCCTCGGTTTTGACCATTTCTCAATCCTTGCTGATAATTCTTGGCAATTTTTCATTTATAGTTTATTACTATGCCTATAATGTATTAAGAATTTGCAAAAACTGCAACAGATTTTAGGATATTCGGATGATAGTTTTAGGAATAGAAAGCAGCTGTGACGAAACCGCCGCCGCCATTGTCAGCGACAAGCGCGAAATTCTGGGCGAAAGTCTGCTTTCTCAGGAAGAACATAAGGCTTTCGGAGGCGTGGTTCCCGAAATTGCCGCCCGTTCGCATCTTGAACATATTGACGAGATAATCGAACTCTGCGTCAAACGCGCCGGCATAAAGCTGGAGGACGTCGACGCAATTGCCGCTTCTTCCGGTCCCGGCCTCATCGGGGGGGTCGTCGTCGGCGTCATGGCGGCCAAAGCTCTGGCTCTGGCTCTGAACAAACCGTTTGTCGCCGTCAATCATCTGGAAGGCCACGCGCTTGCCGCCCGCCTGACCAGCGACGTACGCTATCCCTACCTGCTGCTTCTGGTTTCCGGCGGCCACTGTCAGATTCTGGTCGTTAAGGATGTCGGCGAATACGAACGTCTCGGCACCACCATTGACGACGCGGCAGGCGAAGCCTTCGACAAAGTCGCCAAAATGCTCGGACTCGGCTATCCGGGCGGCCCGATGATTGAAAAAATGGCCGCCGTCGGCAATCCCGACCGTTTTGTTCTGCCCCGTCCGCTGATTGGTTCCGGCGACTGCAACCTTTCTTTTTCCGGTTTGAAAACCGCCGTGCGCAAAATCATTGAATCCTATTCCGAAGACGGCAGCATCGAACACGCCATCATGCGCAAACGCGAAGCCGCCGACATCTGCGCCGCCTTTCAGGTTGCCGCCACCGACTGCCTGACCCGCAAACTTGCCAAGGCAATCGCCTATTTCAAACAAAACTATCCTCAGGGCAAAGATCTGGTCGTTTCCGGCGGCGTAGCGGCCAACACGTTTCTGCGCGGCAAACTTAAAGAACTGGCCGACAAAAACGGTCTGGAATTTTCCGCCCCGCCGATACGTTTCTGTACTGACAACGGCGTAATGATTGCCTGGGCCGGATTGGAAGATTCGCCAAAGGCTACGTCAACGACCTTGATTTCAAACCGCGTCCCCGTTGGCCGCTGGACGATAAAGCGCCCAAAGCCGCCGGAGCCGGAGGAGTAAAAGCATAATGCGCAGCAAAAAAGAAATTATGGAGATTATGGACATCTTCAATCAGCGCGATCCCAATCCGCGCTGCGAACTCGACTACCAAAACGCCTACACGCTGCTGGTAGCGGTCGTTCTGTCCGCACAGGCCACCGACAAAGGCGTCAACAAAGCGACCAAAGCCCTGTTTGCCGTTGCCGACACCCCGCAGAAAATGCTTGCTCTCGGCATCGACAAACTCAAAGAATACATTAAAACAATCGGCCTGTTCAACAACAAGGCCAAAAGCATCATGGCTCTGAGCAAAGATCTGGTCGACAAATACGGCGGCGAAGTTCCGCATAACCGCGAAGCTTTAGAAAGCCTCGCCGGGGTCGGACGCAAAACAGCCAACGTCGTCTTAAACGTCTGGTTCGGCGAACCGACGCTGGCCGTCGACACACATGTCATGCGCATTTCGCACCGGCTTGACTTCAGCCGCGGCAAAACCCCGCTGGAGATAGAAAAAGACCTGTTGAAAGTCCTGCCCGCCAACTATGCCAAAAACGCTAATCACTGGCTGGTACTGTTCGGACGCTATATCTGCAAAGCCCAGCGGCCGGATTGCGCCGAATGCCCGATTGCCGCTTACTGCCATTGTCCGGATAAACGGATTTAGCAAAACGCCGCAATATAAATTGCGGCGTTTTTTTAATCGACCAGTTCTATTTTCATGCGCTTGTTCAGGCAAAAGCAAATATTGTTTATTTCGCCAAGAAAGCGCCGTTGGCCGTTTAAGTGCTCTTCAACGACATTCAGCGGTATCTCGCTTTGCGCGCTAAACTCTTCCGGCGTCAGCCCCTGCTCCGCCAAAGCCCGGCGAAAACTTTCGCCGTATTCCGAACGCAGCCGCCGCAAATTCTGTTTTCTGATTTTGTTTTCCATAACTTCCTCCATAAAAGGTTTTGCTAAAAACAAAACCACCCTACTTTACAGTAAGGTGGAGGAGCTTCAAACTGTCACAACACAGCACGCTTATTCGTCCGCAAAAGCGGCTTATTTCGCGTCATCCTCCATAAAGGAGGTTATTTAATTTAGTTGTGAATGAGCTTGAAGGCTCCGCCATCGGACTAACCATTTCCTTTGGCAGAAACGATTATAAAAGCTAAATCCTAATTTTCAATGAAGATTTTTATCTCTTGCGGCGCAGCAGAATATACAGCGCGCCGCTGCCGCCCAGTTTGACGTCCGGATGCCGAAAAGCCAGAATCAACGGCCGCAGCTCCCGGGTATTCAGCCATTGCGGCACTTTTTCCTTCAACAATCCCTTAAAGGCCAGAACATCGTCATTGTCGTCATGCGCCAGACCCTTGCCGGTAATAATCAGCACGCAGCGCTTTTGCGCCAGATAGGCTTTTTTGATAAAATCGCCAACCGCCGTATAAGCTCTGTCTTCCGTATAACCGTGCAAATCAAGCGTCGCCTCGACCGCGAAATCGCCGCGCTTGAACCGCCGCGCCGTGGCACCGTCAATATCGGCCAGCCGGCCTTCCCGCAGTTCGCCCAGCGCATTGCCCCGATATACTTCGTTCAGGCGCACCGTCGGCACCACTTCTTTGATAATCACGCTTTTGGCCGGTTGCTCGGGCGGCTGTTCGGTCTTTTCCACCCCGCCGGCAAATTCCGCCCAGAAATCCTTATCTTCCGGACTTGGCTCGCGGTTTTGGTTTAGCTTTTCCATCTTCATCGGGCATTTCTTCTTTTTTCTCTTCTTCTTTGTGCTCGGTCATAAATTCCGAAAAATTCAAGACAACAAAATCTTTCCAGTCGCCCTCCGGGGAAACACAGCCGAGTTTCTTGTTTTCGGCGTTTACAAACACCAGACCGCCGAAATTCCACAAACCGTCGCAGTTCTCGTAGCCGGAAGTGATATAGCGTTTGGTCCGTTCAATCAGCCGGCGGTAGATTTTTTTCTTAAAATAGGTGCTGTAAACCGAAATCATCGCGACGATAAACAGCAGACCGAACAAAACGCCGACCGAAAAAATCAGCAACAGGCCGACCAGCACCGGCACCAGTATCGGCAACAGACATTCCCAAGGGTCATAAACCGGCGATCCCGGCCGGTTTATTTTGCCATAATCCAGATAGATGCGCAGCCGGTCGTTCTCAATTGCCCGGTTCAGGGCTTTGTAAATCAACATATCCGCCTTGCTCGGTTTTTTTCGTTTCTGTCATTAGTTCCTCGTCTCCGTCTTTTTCGGCAGCATAATGAAATATCTTCCTGCCGAATTCATTCGTCCGGCATAGTCCAAAACGTCATCCTTGCCGGAACCCCAGAAATAATCCCCCGCGCACGGCGCCTTTAATCGCGCCGCCGATGTCCTGCGCCACAACCAGCTTTTCGATTTTTTCCCTGTCGGGTCCCGTCGTTTCCAGCCACAGCAACGAACCAAGCGGAATATACCTGCGGTCTACCGCCAGCGAACGACCGGCGCGCAGCGGCACGCCCTGCGCTCCGACAGGCCCTTCGGCATCAACCAGACGATGAAAAACAAAACGCTTGTTCTCGGCCATGTTGTCCAAAGCCAGCTGCCCGTTTTTTTTCAGCCATTGTTTGATTTTGCCCATCGACGCCTCACCGGGTTTGATGAGCCCCTTGCTCAGCAAAATGCTGCCTATGCCCTTAAACGCATGACCGTTGTTGTCGGCATAGCCGATACGCACTTTGCGGCCGTTATCAAGGTCGGCCACCGCCGAGCCTGAATCTGCATAACGTAAATGTCAACCGGATCGTCACCCCACAGCAGCACCGGAGCATCGCCCGCACCGGCTTCGATTTCCGCCCGGGTGTAATAAGGTACCAGCTTTTGTCCCGCAATCCGTCCGACGTACCTTTTCGGAGCCTGGTTTTCGTCAAAATCACGCAGGTTAAATTCTATCAGATCATTCGGACGGCCATAAATCGGATATTTGTAACGGTCGTTTTTATGATAGGACGCATTCAGTGAAGATTCATAATATGATGTGAATTTTCCGATTTCATTTCCATTTTCTACAACCAGATTAGGAATAAAATTATTTTCGACAAAGCGCCGAAAATCGGCTGAAGTATGAATGTCGCGCGCCGCAAAATCACGGCAGACGGCCTGATAATCCGCCGTCGGAATTTTTATTGCGGCATTGGAAAGATATTGGTTTTTTCGCCGCTGATTTTGGCGCATGAATCGGCAAAGGCGCGCACTGCCTGGCTAAGATTGTCATGCTTCCAGTTGCCGAGCGCGCCGAAAGTTGTCGGCAGCAGTTCGATTTTCGGAGTGGTTTCCGCTGCCGCCGGCTTTTCCGCAACCGGCTCTTTTTTCGGTTCTTCATCCCTGCCGCAGGAAAACAGCACCAGCGAGAAAAAAGCTATATAGAAAATGCGGTTCATTACTTTTTTCGTCGATACTAACAGCCAGTTGGGATTGGTAGAGGTAAGAGCGCGCTCGAAAGTCCAGCTGTCGGTAATGTTCTGAATAAAGTTCTCGTCGCCTTCGATAACTTCTCCGTCCTTGTTCTTAAGAATATTGACCTGTTCGCTGACAAACCTGACCGTGATTTTGGCCACTTCGCTTTTGCTGATTTTGGCATTGGTAATTTCCACGTCGTCAAAACCGATAAAGTCAGTTTCCGAAGTAATGCCTTCGGCCTTGCGTTTTTCGATAATCTCCTGAAACTTTTTCAACAGCGATTTGCTGACCAGCATTTCCAGCGTTTCAACGTCGCCCTTGCTGAAAGCCGAAATAATGATTTCAAAAGCCCTTTCGGCGCCGGTCAGAAACTTCTCGCGGTTAAAACCGGGAATTTTGACCAGAACCTTGTCGATTTCGCTAAGCTCCTCTTCGGGAACCTGAACCTCTTCTTTTTCCATGTTCCGGGCCTCGGCCGCCGCATTCTTCTCCGCTTCCTTGACAATCATGTCAAAATCTTTGCGGCGTTTTCGTCCGAAATCTTGCGTTGTTCAAAATTATCGGGACGGGTCCCGAGCAGGCTTTTCAGCTTGCTGAAAACCAGCACCACAACTACCAGAAGAATTATAATATCCAAATAAGCAGCCATTTTCCCCTCATTGAAATTCTAATCATTGTCCACCATTTAATATATAGCCTAATTCCGGTTATTATCAACTATAATTATTTGACGACTGACATTATTTATTGTATTGCTAAGATAATTAATATCAGCCTGTTAGGAGACATTTTAATGAGCGAAGAAAACAAAACCAGCAACGACAACGAACAGCCCGCCGGACGCGAGGGGCAAAACCAGCCGGCAATTTTGATTAACACCCAGTACATCAAGGATTTGTCTTTGGAAATTCCGCATGCGCCGGAAATTTTCAAGGAAATAAAATCGGCGCCGGAAGTTCAGATTAATGTCGAAGTCGGTTATCAGACATTGGAAAACAATTTTTACAACGTTGAGCTGAAATTGAATATGGACGGCGACGTTAACCATCAGAAGCTTTTTATTCTGGAACTGACTTACTCGGCCGTGGTCGCACTGAACGTTCCGGCAGAACATCTGGAACCGGTGTTGATGATTGAAATTCCGCGCCTGATTTTCCCCTTCGCACGCAATGTGGTAACCAATTGTCTGGTTGAAGGCGGCCTCCCGCCGTTTATGATTAACCCGATTGATTTTGTAACCATGTACAATAACCGCAAAGCCGGAAAATAAATCAATAATCCCCGCCAAAAGCGGGGATTGTTTTTGGCCAATGTTTCTGGCTGACCGCTATACGAAGTTTTACAAAACTCTCAGAGAGTGAGTCAAATAGTAAGAAACGAGGGGAAAATTTTTTGAGCAATGGCTAAGTAAAAAAGCGACTAACGTCGCTTTTTTATCTGCAACATCTCAGAAAACCTTATGCGAGCTAGGAAGCAACCGCGACCACAGCGAGCTTAGGTTCCTGAGTCAAAAAAGTACGTGACTAAAAATTTTACCCCGATGTTTCTGCACTAGTTGGCCGCTATACGAGAGTTAAAAAAGTTTGGAGAATGAGGTGTATAGTAAGATTTAAGAGTGAAAAAAGCGGAGCATACATAAACGTATGTGAGCATTTTTTCAACTCGCAAAATCTATACTAGACGCCCATTATACAAGCTTTTTATATTTCGTCCCAACCGTCCACGGCAGTACTTTGGTTGTAGGAAGATACGTTGGCCTCAAAGAAATTGCCTTTGACGTTGCCTTCGCCGTTTGTATCCGAAATCTTGTCCAGATGCGCGTACGGATTCTCGTCAAATCCGTCATACATCGGTTTCATGCCTATATCTTTCAAACGCTTGTTGGCAATAAACTTGGTGTATTTTTCAATACTCTCCGGCGTAATTCCCAAAACCTGATCGCCGATAATGTGATTGCTCCAGTTAATTTCCTGCTCCACGGCCTTGGCAAACATTTCATAAATCTCGTCTTCGGAAAAAAACGTCGTGTTTTCGGCCCTGATTTCCTTGATGATATTGGCAAAAATTACGCAGTGCGTCAACTCGTCGCGGTTAATATATTTGATTTCATCGGCGGTGCCGACCATCAGCGAACGCGCCGACAGATTATAAAGAAATTAAATCCGTTGTAAAAATAGACGCCTTCCAGCAGATAGTTGGCCATCAACACCCGGGCAAAGTTTTTGTCGTTGCGCTCATCGACAAAATCCTGATAAATCTCGGCAATATACTTGTTGCGCTCCAGCAAAACCTTGTCATCGCGCCAGCGGTCATAAATATAGGCGCGCTTTTCGGCCGGAATGATGCTTTCGATAATGTAAGCATAGCTCTGCGAATGAACGGCTTCCTGATAAGTCTGAATAGCCAGAATCAGATTAACTTCCGGCGCCGTGATATAATCGCTGATGTTCGGCAGATTGTTGGTCTGGATTGAATCCAGAAAAACCAGAAACGACAGTATGCCGTCATAAGCGTTTTGTTCCGCCGGCGTCAGTTCGTTATAGGCGCGCTTGTCGTCAAAAAGCGAAACCTTTTCCGGAATCCAGAAATTTTCCATCATCAGGCGGTACAGTTTGTTTGCCCACTGATATTTCACATTGTTGAGGTTAAATAAATTGGTAACGTTTCCCTTAATCATTCTGCGGTTTATCAGGGTATCGTCGCCGTCAACGTTAAACAGTTTTTTGCGCTGCATTATTCAATTCTCCCAATCTATCCCGCACAGCTGACACATTCTTCTTTTTCGGCGGACGAGCCGTCTTTCTGAATCGTGCGGGTATAATACAAAGTTTTAATGCCTTTTTTCCAGGCGTCCATAATCGTATCGTAAATGTCGCGGGCTTTGATGTTGCGGTTCAGATTATACATCAGCTCAATCGAAATGCCGGTGTCAATCCACTTGTTAATCCGCGACATTACCTCAATAATCAGCTGCTGGCTGAGATTGCGGTTTTCCTGATAGAACCAGAATTTGTCCTTGATAAACGGCGGACAGTTCGGCACGCTGCCCTTGCTGTGGTTCTCAACAAAAAATTTGCTGTAAATCGGCAGCACCGAAGCCGTGCACCCCTGAATCAGCGACGAACTCGTGTTCGGCGCAATCGCCGTAATCTGCGAATTGCGAATGCCGTATTTGGCAAGGTCGGCAAAAACCTGATTCCAGCGGCGCGCATATTTTGAACCGGCATACATCAGCTGTCGACGACCCAAAATCAGCCCTTTTGACCAGTCGGAACCCTCATAAGCGCCAAACGTGCCTTTTTCCTTTGCCAGATTGATGCTGGCCTGAATATTGTAAAGAGCAAACTTTTCAAACAAATCGTCCACATAGTCGGCCGAAGCGTTATAGGGAATATTCCGCTTGGCCAGATGGTCGGCCAGTCCCATCGCACCGACACCGATGGTCCGATAACGCCGATTATGCAGCGAACCCTCCAAAATCGGCACCTCGGTAAAATCAATCGCGTTATCCAAAATCCGCACCGACGTGTTGCAGATGCTTTCCAGTTCTTCATCGCTGTCAACATTCGCCAGGTTAATCGATACCAGATTGCACACATGCACCAGACCGTCACGCGCTTCCGAAACAATCCGGCCGCCTTCCAGGCGTTTTTTCTCAAACTGCGTCGGACGAACGTTGCTGTGCGATTCCGTGCACAGATTGGTTCCGACAATCACGCCGTCATGCTTGTTCGGATTCATCCGGTTCAGCGTATCCTTGAAGGCAATATACGGCATACCCGTTTCGACCTGCGATTTCATGACTCTTTTCAGCAATTCCTTGGCCGGCACGAATTTGAACATTTCCAGCTTGCCGAACTGCGCGTCCAAATACAGCTGATTATACAGCTTTTCAAATTCATCTCCCCACAGGTCGGCTATTTCCTTGCCGTAAACGCGGCGCACTTCCGACGGATCGACCAGTAACCAGTTTTCGTTGCTCTCAACCTTTTTCATAAACAAATCGGGAATAACCACCTGCGGAAAAATGTCATAGGCCTTCATCCGCTGATCGCCGTTTTCGGTACGCAGCTCCAGAAAATCTTCAATATCCAGATGCCACATGTCCAAAGACACCGTTACCGCGCCCTTGCGCTTACCCTGCTGATTGACGGCGACGGCCGTATCGTTGATAATGCGTATCCACGGAATAACGCCGCCGGAGGAGTTTTTGATGCCCTTAATCCGCGCTCCCTTGCAGCGAACCCGCGACAAATTGCAGCCGACCCCGCCGCCGAACTTTGAAATCGCCGAAATCTGGTCAATCACGTAAAAGATAGAATCCCGGCTGTCGTCCATGACCGTAATAAAACAGGAACTGAGATTGCCGTTCGGACGCCGCAGATTCATCAACAGCGGCGTTGCCAGAGAAATCTTGCGATTCGCCAGCTTTTCATAGGTATCTTTGACCAGCCCCAGACGAATGTCCTTGTCGGCATTCTGTTCAATCAGCAGGGCAATCGACAGAAACATGTCCTGAGGCAGTTCGACAATCCGGTCGCCGTATTCACACAAATAACGCTTAATCAGCAGATTAATTCCGGCATAGTCATATACCAGATCAAATTTCGGCTCGATAAAGCCTGCCGCCAGCTTGATTTCCTCTTCGCTGTAAACTTCGCTGATTCGTTTTGAATAAATGCCGTTCTCTTCGGCAAATTTCAGGAATTGCGGATAATCGTACAAATTATTGTAGTTTTTCCCGGTTTGGCGGGTTTCCGACATCTGTTTATAAAGTTCAAACAGTTTCAGCCGGCCGGCCGCATTTTTCCAGTCCGGATCGGTAACCGTCGTCAGGCTCAGCGCACTCAGGGTCAGATATTTGGCAATCTCCGCAGTCGAAACGCCGTCCTTAACAAAATCGGCCATCTTTTCTTCCAGCGGCTGCAAATCCAGCTCAAAACCGGCGGCAGCCCGTTCAATTGTTTTCCTTATTTTGGCCGGACTAAAGTCCTCTCTGTTTCCGCCGCGCTTAACTACCTGTTTTTTCTCCATTATCTGCCTTGACCTCCCTACTATATATTGTGCTGATAAACGAATAAATAACAATATATGGTAGATTTAGAGCAAGTAAATAAAAATTTGGTTAATACGAAACGCTTTTTTTCAGTGGTCTGATTTTCCTTAAAAATCATTGTGCATATTATAAAAAAGTTAACTTATTTGCCTTATGCTTGCAACATCATCAGGCGGGAATAATCAATGTTGAAAAAATGGTGGAAAGCGGCACAAATTTACATGGATAAGCGAATGCTTACCATGATTGCCCTCGGTTTCTCCAGCGGCTTTCCGCTGCTGCTGGTTTTCGGCACCCTGAACCTCTGGCTCAAGGACGCAGGAATATCCTACGCGGCCATCGGCCTGTTTTCTCTGGTCAAAACGCCTTACAGCTTCAAATGGGCCTGGTCGCCGATAATCGATCGCATACGGCTGCCATTGTTCTGTCGTTTGGGACGCCGCCGCGGCTGGGCGTTTTTTACCCAGATAATCCTGCTGTTTTCCATTCTCGGCATGTCTACCGTTGAACCTGCGGCAACACCGTTTACCATGGCTTTTTTCGCGGTTCTGGTTACGGTGGCTTCCGCTTCGCAGGACATCGTCCTCGATGCTTACCGCATTGAAAGCTTCAACAGCAAGGAACAGGGCGCCGGCGTTGCTGTCTTTGTTTTGGGCTATCGTTTCGGATTGGTTTTTTCCGGTGCCGGTGCCATTTGGATGGCTTCCGCCATGAACTGGAACGACGTATATAAGATAATGGCGCTTGGCGCGATTGTCGGCATGCTTGCCGTTCTCTGCTCCCGTGAACCGGCAAAAAACGAAAAAAAAGCCGAAATATGCTATACCGGCTCCTTTCGCAAACGCATCAAAAAATTCTTGCTTACCGCCGTTTACGATCCGTTCAGGGATTTTACCCGCCGGGCAGATTGGGCGCTGATTCTGTTGTTTATCTTCCTTTACCGGATGAGCGACGCCTATATGGGACCGATGGCTTATCCCTTTTACGACGACATGGGATTCAGCAAGGTTGAAATTGCCTATGTCAGCAAAATTTACGGCATGATTGCCACCATTGCCGGCGGCATTGCCGGCGGTCTGATAATCAACCGCTTCGGCATTATGCGTTCCCTTTTGTGGTTCGGCATACTGCAAGGGATTACCAATCTTATGTTTGTTGCCCAGTCTTACGCAGGCCACAACATCTGGCTGCTTACCGTTTCCATTTCTCTGGACAACGTTTCGGCCGGCATGGGCGCCACGGCTTTGGTCGCTTACCTTTCTTCTCTGTGCAACGTTGCCTATACGGCAACGCAATATGCCCTGCTGTCATCTCTGATGAGTTTTGCCCGCGACGTTTTTGCCGCCACCAGCGGTTTTCTGGCTGACCGCGTTTCCTGGGACGTTTTCTTTTTCATTACCGCCCTGATGGTTATTCCCGGTTTGGTTCTTCTGATTTATCTGATGAGAAAATACCCCCGCCAAATCTGAACGCGGGATTAAACTCTGTCATTCAAATTCTTCAGCGACAAATTGCGTTTAAGAAGAACGTTTGCTTTGTCCTTTGTCTTGTCCGGAAACTTTTTGACGTCTTTTTTCGCCGGCGTTTAACGTCCTGACCTGATTTTTCAAGAATTTTTTTGGCCAGTGCATTATTTTCTCGGGCTGCAATTTTAGCCAGTTCTTCATCACTGATATCTTTCTCGCCGGCTTTCAGCAGCGCGTCAAGCGATAACCCCTGCAAAGCTTTGTTGCCTCCGGCGTCTTTAACCCTTTTTACGCCGCGCAGCGTCTGAATAACCTTTCCTTCCGGAACTTTTCTGCCGCTGATTTTTTCCCGGTCGTTCAAAATGTCGCGTACGGCAAGTTCGGTAATCTCTTCCAGCGGCGCATTGGTTTGCTGGTTTTTGACAACCGCTTTTTTTTTTCGGTGCCTGTCAGTCCCGCCTGCCGCGCCATATTGGCCGCCACAGCCAATGCTTCCATCTTGCCTGCCGTCTGTTGCATTTTCATGTTTTGCAGACTTTCCTGTTGCTGCAACAGGCGTTTTTCCTCGTCATTCAGGGCATTCATCAGCGAATTGGCCTGATTCAGCTGTTCCAGACTGTCGGGAATATACTGGAAATCCTCGTCATCTTCGTCCTCATAATCGGAACGAACGTCAATCTTACGAATTTTTTGCGAATTTTCTTCAAACCTTTGGGAAGATTTTCGGCAACCGGCATTGCCGGCGCATTAAAAGAATTTTTCTTCGTCGCCGAATAAGCGGCGGCTTCTTTGTGGTTAATCCGCAGAGTTAACCTTTCGCTGGGGTCGGAATTGTTCTTTTTCCATTCGATATTCGGATTTGAAAAGTCTTCTTTCATCCAAAGCTCCACAATCATAAGCCCTTCTGGACCTCACACGCCTGAAACACATATTAAAATGACACAAACAAAGAGTTTTGTCAAATATTAACCGCAAAACGGCAGAAAATAAGCTTTTTACGGCAACACAATCTGGCTTTTGTCCATTTTTTGAAATCGGAAGTTGAAGAAAGGTCAAATTTGTTTGTAGGTAATCATAATCGACCCGTCGGAAAGCGCAGTTGTCAAAACCTCAATCGAAACGCCGTCACTGCGTTTAAGGCTGAAACTCCTGGTCGTCAGGCTGGTAAGATGCTGAATAATGTCTTTTTTTAACAACGGCCAGTCGTCAACGTTACCGAAAAATTTCGCCTGCGATTCGATAATTTCGTCAATGCCGGGATCGTTCTGCAGCTTAATTTCATCAACTTTCCACATATCAAGATATGCCCTGTTGAAAAAATTTAAACGGCCGTTAGAACCAAAGATGAGAACCGGATCAAACAGATTGTCCAGAATCTCCTGCTGCACCGACAACAGGGAATTATATGCCCGCCGCGTCGCCAGACGGTCGGATACATCTTCAAAGGCAAACACCAGACCGCCCATCGGATGCGGCGCCCGTACCCGCCGGAAAGTTCTGCCGTCCGGCAGATGCAGCATATCTTCCTTCGGTTCGATAATCACCGAAAAGTCCTTTTGCTCATCGTTTTTATACAGACGAAAATCAGGAACTTCCGGCAGCATCCTTTTTTCACGGATAACGTCCAGAAACGAAGCATATGTCGGATTGCTTTCCAGCCAGACGTCTTCCAATCCCCAAAAAGCGGCAAAGGCCTTATTGTAAAAGGAAAGCCTGAAACCGTTGTCAAAAACCGCAAAAGCCGTTCCCAAAGCGCCGAGAATTTCCAGATGCGCATTCTGATGCAGCTTTAGGTTCCTCTTTAGTTCGTCAAGCTCCGTTACTTCAATCAACGCCCCGGCCGTACATATTTTATCCAGACTTTGTCCGGCATGAAAAGGCGTTTCGATAACCTCAAAGGAATGTCTTTCGCCGTTTTTGACCAGTGAAACCGTTTCTTTTTTTACCCGATTCGCCGTATGAGCCACCAAAGCCAGATTTGTCGAAATGCTTTCGCCGTTGATTCCCTGAATTTCAAGCCCCCGCGCGACAATTTCCTCCGGTCCGGCTTCGGGTACAAACTCGGCATACTTCCTGTTTACCAGCACCGGTTTCAAATTTTCGTCACGCAGCCAGACCGGATAGGGAATATTGTCAATCAGGTCGCGCAGCTGCCGGACTTTTTCCTGCGAAGCTTCCTTTTCCTGCTCCAGATCGCTGATTCGGTTGGATTCAAAACTCACGTCGCGAAACCATATCATGTCACAGTAAATATTGCCGTCAATTCCGTTAATCCGCGAACCGGCCAGATTAATATGCTTGCCGTTGCTTTTCAGCACAAACTCTTCTTCAAAGGAAACGCCGTCGTCCATCAGCAGACTGACATACTTGACCAGTTTTTTGGCATCGTCTTTATAAAGGGTTTTCAAAACATCTTCAAAAGAAGAGTTCGTCCCTTTTTCCAGATTAAGGATTACCGCAAGACGGCGCGAACATCTTTCCTTGATGGTTTTGCGCGGATCATTGACTTTTTCGTCGGGATAAATAAAGGCGAAATAACCGTCTTTGGAAGCGTAAAGCGTTTCTGCATAACGCTCCCGGTCACGGTTCAGAAAATAGTTTTTTTGGCGAAGTTTCAAAATCTTAACGCCGTTATACATCAGAAAAGCCAATAATGCGGCAAACGCCGCGCCCAAGATGTACCACAGCTCCGGCGCGGCGTAAAACATGTCTTGTAACAGCTCGTAACTCATAATTTTTCTGATTTTTTATTAAAATTATTGTCTGTTTTTATAATCTATAATATAAAAACAATTAGTAAAACTTAAAAATGCAGGACAAGTGAATAAAATGTATACTCTGGCTTTTGATACTACCGCCAACGGCGTTTCCGTGCTTTTAAGCAAAGACGGCCGAACCATAGACCTGTTTCAGGAAGAGATGGACTTCGGACAGGCGGAAGTTCTCATTCCCGAAATCCGCAACACGTTGGAAGCCGAAAACCTGCAGTTCAAAGATTTGGGGCTGGCGGTCGTCTGCACCGGACCCGGCTCTTTTACCGGCGTCCGTTCTTCCATTTCCACCGCCCGGGCTTTCGGATTGGCTTGTCCGAAAACCAAAATCATCGGCGTTTCGGCTTTCGAAGCCTACGCGCACAGTCTTGACGCGCAAGAAACAGCCAGAATTAACGCCGTCATTATCGAAACTAAACGCGAAGACTTTTATTATCAGCTCTTTGACGAAAAACTGAAAAAAACGACCGAACCCGCCGCCGGAACTTATGAAGAAATCATTGACAGGCTTCGCGGTTCCAAAGTTACGCTGGTCGGCGACGGCGTCGAACGTTTTTTAAACAAACCCAGCGGCTTGAGCCTGCATGCGATTAAGATGCTGAACTGCCCGCCGATAGAAGACCTCGCCGCCTGCGGCCTGCAAAAATATCAAAACAAAATCTTCGATTTCCCGAAACCGCTCTATTTGCGCGCGCCCGACGTCTGCATAAAATAAAATCAAAACAACCGGCGGTAAACGGCAACAATCAACAGACACATGACCAGCGCCGAAAATGCGACGTCGGAAAAGAAATGTGCGCCTTGACCTATACGGAAAACCGCCGTTGTCACGCCAAAAAGCAACGCAGCCGCAACCGCGAAAGAGCGAAACTTTTTTGGAGCCAGCAGCGCCGGTGCCAGCAGCCAGAAAGCCACCGCCGTATGGCCGGACATAAAGGAACAGTCCCACGCGCACTGATTTGATATTTCCAACGGCAGACTAAACGCCTTGCTGCCGCCGAAAAGGTCAATATCCCGCGGCCGCGCCCGTCCCCAAAACGTTTTGAAAATGCCGTTCACAATCAAAAAAGGTCCAACCAGCATGGTTCCCGAAGTCAGCAGAACAACCCTGCTGTCTATCCCGCCGTAAACCCGGCAGCTTATTTTTCCATACAGCCAGACTGCAAAAATTACCGCTGCGGACAGAACAATCAGCTCCGGAATCCCCCGGCGGATGAGATTGCCTAAAAAATTATCTTCCAGCAAAAAATGTCCGCCGTCATAAAACAGCGAACTTACATAAATATCCCAAGAACCGACGGCAGCGGAAAGCGACATCTAACCGTCTTCCAAATGCAACAGAATGGAAACGCTGATCAAAGCGGCAATCAGCGCCGGTGTCCAAGCGGCAAAGAAACTCGGAATATAACCGTTGATGCCGAAGGCGTAAATTACCTGCGACATAAAATAGACCATAAAACCCGTAGCAATGCCGCCGACAATCAAAAACATTACGCCGCCGCGCCTGTTGTTCGGTCGCAGCGCAAACACCGCCGCGACCAGAACCATCGCGCAGAGCATAAAAGGCGAAGCCAGCAGCGTAAGATAGCGCATATGGTGCCGCAGCGCCGAAAAACCCGACATTTCGTAAAATTTTATGGTTCCCGGCAAATCCCAGAAAGAAATAGCCTCCGGATCCACAAAGTTTTCTTTGATTCTTTCAGCCGTCAGCGTCGTCTGATATTTGACGTTGTTCAGATTCAGCGTCGGCTTGCCGGCCTCGAAAACCTTAACGTCCTTAAGTTCAAATTCCTTGTTTTCCAAAACGGCGGCAAAAGCCTCAACCCGTTTTAAAATCTGTGAATTACGATCCATTTCCAATATGTCGACATCTCGTAGCAGCAGGTTTTTTCCTTCCTGTCGCAGCGATTTTGCCTGCAAAACCAGAAACCGGTTCTCGTCAATGGCTTCCCTTATCCACAATCCCTTGTCCGAAAACAGCACGGCTTTCGGATTCTTGGTCTTAAAACGGTAATCCAGCGTTTCATAAGCCTCGTACATCTGCGCCGAAATCGGATTGATGACCGTAATGTTCAAAACGCCGACCGTAAAAACGGCAAACAGCACCGGTGTCAGAAAGCCCCAGATGGAAACGCCGGCGGCCCGGATAATTACAAATTCGTTGCTTTTGCTCAACCGCCAGAAGGTAATCATTGCCGCAATCATCATCACAAAGGGAAACACCATTTCCAGCGTCCGCGGCAGCTTGGTTACCGCCATCTGCATAATAAACCAGGCATCGACGTCGGTTCTGTCGGAAGTGCGGCGTAGCAGCTCAATCACTTCAAACATCAGTACAATTCCCATAACCATCAGCAAAACGGCCAGAAAATTGATAACGATCTGTTTGATTAAATATTTTCCTAGAATAGCATTCGGGTTCATCGGTTATACTTCTGTTGTCTGAATTTCTGTCAGAATATATAAATTCGGATTATTTATCAAGCTTATTGATTTCAGCCAACAGACGTTTTTCGTGTTCAGGCTGTTCCTGCCGCGCCTCAATAACCTCCCTGCGTATTTTCTGCGTGCGGGAAAACAGTTCAAACAGCTTGTCCCCTTCATTCCAGCGGATATTTCTCTCCAGAGCGATTAAATCTTCGACAAACCGCTGAATCAATTCCAGAATGGTTTCCTTGTTGTTCAGAAACACGTCGCGCCACATCGTCGGATCCGAACCGGCAATACGCGTAAAGTCGCGAAAACCTGAAGCCGAATATTTTATAATCTCCTGTTTTTCATAACCTTCCAAATCCGAAACCGTGCCGACGATGGAAAAAGCAATCAAATGCGGCAGATGCGAAACCGCCGCCATAACCTGTCATGATGTTCCGGCGTCATCTTGTCCACTTTCATACTGGCTGCCGCCCAAAGTTCGGAAACTTTCGTCACCGCTTCTTCCGTCGAACGGAAAGACGGCGTCACGATATACCAGCGCCCTTCGAAAAGTGTATCAAAACCGTTGGCCGGACCTGACTTTTCCGTACCGGCCACCGGATGCCCGGGCACAACAACAACCTCGGCGTCTTCCGGCAGGTTTTTCTCTATTTCGCGAATGGAATATTTCTTAATCGAACCGACATCGGTAAGAATAGCGCCTTTTTTCAAATACGGAACAATCTGCCGGGTAATCTCGCCGTATGCGCCGACCGGCGTTGCATAAACAACCAAATCGGCGTTTTCGACGGCCTTCCCCAGGTCATCGCTGATTTCGTCGACAATACCCAGCTCCCCGGCTTCGGCCAGATACTCCGGATTTTTGTCATAGGCGCAGAGCTTTCCCGCCAGTCCTTTTTTCATGATTACCCGGGCCAGTGAAGAACCTATTAGCCCGATACCGATAATGGTTATTTTGTCAAAAAGCATCAGTTAACGTCCCAAATTCAATCAAGCAGGCCGGTAGAAAGATACCTTTCCGCCGCATCAGGCAGAATGACGACAATATTCTTGCCTTTCATTTCCTGCCGCTGGCCGATTTTGACCGCCGCCGCCAAAGCCGCTCCGGCCGAAACGCCGACGGCCAACCCTTCGCAGCGGGCTGTCGCCTTTGCCATATCGGCAGCTTCTTCATCTTTAATGTCGATAACTTCGTCAATCAGTTTCGGGTCGTAAAATTTCGGCACAAAACCGGCGCCGATACCCGGAATTTTATGAGGACCGGCTTTGCCGCCGTTTAAAACCGGACTTGCCGCCGGTTCCACCGCCGCCACATACAATTCGGGATTATAGGTTCTGAGCGCCGAAGCAATGCCGCTGACCGTTCCGGCCGTTCCGACAGCACTGACCAGACAATCGACGTCGCCGCCGGTATCTTCCAGAATTTCAATGCTGGTGCCAAACTTGTGCGCGTCCGGATTGGCCTCGTTTTCAAATTGTCTGAGCAAAAGCACGGCCGGATTTTTCTCCGCCAGAATTTCCGCTTTGTTTATTGAACCCGTCATGCCGTCTTCCGCCGGCGTCAAAATAACCTCGGCACCAAAATGGCGCATCAGTTTAATTCGTTCCTGCGACATGTTTTCCGGCATGATAATTACCAGTTTATATCCTCTGGCCGCGCAGACAGCCGCCAGTCCGATACCCGTATTTCCCGAAGTTGCTTCGACAAAAACCGTGTCTTCCCTGACCAAACCGGCCTCTTCGGCTTTTTCAATCATTTTCAGGGCAACTCTGTCCTTTACCGAAAAAACCGGATTGTAAAATTCACACTTGGCCAGAATATTGGCCTTGACCTTAAATTTTTTCGCCAGCCGCGACAAATTAACCAGCGGTCCGGCCGACCATTTCCGTAACCGAATTGTATATCTTTTGCATTTTGCCCTCTAATTTGTTCATAAACCCCAAAATATCCTTTTCTTAGCAACAGGTCTCAAGTAGTATAAGAATAATGACAATTTGTTAAAAATAAAGAAATGAAACTAAAAAAAACGCGGTTTTTTATCATTTTCAGCCTGCTTTTTTTATCCCTGCCCGCCCACGCGACCAGTTTGGATGAAATTTATCGTGACCTGGTGCGTTCAGACAACAGCGGCTATCTGCCGATGTTTGTCAAAAACCGCAATGCGCCCGACTTTCTTCTCGACGACGAAGCCGCCAAGCAGATTATGCCGCCCAAGGAAACCAAAACGATTGACATGAAAGCCGTCAACCTTGAAAGCGAACGCCTGAAACGCGAAGCGGCGCTCAAGGCTGCGCGTCTGAAATGGCAGAATACTTTGCTTGCCGTCAAAAACAATCATGTCACGCCGGTAGAGTTGGAAGAAATCCAAAAACATGTCAACGATAACGAACCGCAGGCCGTTGAGTTGTTTGCATGGATGTTTGCCCGCGGCATCGGGGGTTCAGACAGACTTGATCAGGGCTTTTCACCTGTACCGGAAAGCTGCCGCCCTGAATGTTCCCAATGCCAATAACAATGCGGCGCAGGTATACAAAGCCATGACCCGCGAACAGCGCGAAAGTCTTAACGCCCTGAAAAACTAAACCTTGCACTTATCGGCAAAAAGCTTTTGAAAAGCAAGCCAGTGCGCATAGTTTATTTTGGTTTTGCCCTCGAAAATATCATTGATGTCAAGCCATGCGGCCAAACCGTTTTCCGGCGTTTTCCAGCGCTCTTTTCCGGTGTCAAAGCCATAAGACGACGCGTCATAAACGATAAAAGTCATGTCATATTTGCAAAATTCGCCGAACGGACGCGCATCGTCGGCAAAATAATTGACATTTTGCTCGTATTTCCGGAGGCCGCCGTCAAGCATAAACTCTATGCCGGTTTCCTCAAAAAGTTTGCGAAACAGGCAGCCGCGAAAATCTTCCCTCCGGCCGGCCGAACCGCCGGGAAATTCGGGAACCGAAACCTGCGGCGGATAGGTTACCAAAACCCTGTCGTCTTTTACCAAAATCGCAAAGTAGCCTTTCTGCTCAAACGGAATGACGTCGTCGGCATATTTTTCCTTTCCTCTGCGGTCATAAAAGACTTCAACCATTCTCGGCTTCCCTGATAAGCTCGTTGACAAATCCTTCAGTCCGACCTGGCGCACCCTTTTCATTCTTTCGCCGGAAATGATTTTTTGCACTTTGGCAATCGTTTCCTCAAGATCGACATTGACAATCACATAGTCGAACTCGTCCCAATGGCTTATCTTGTCCATAATGATGCCCATGCGTTTGTTGATGACTTCCTGAGAATCCGTACCGCGCTTTTCCAGACGGCGGCGCAGTTCTTTGATGGACGGCGGAAGCAGATAAATCGAAACGACGTCCGAACCGGCTTTTTCGCGCATCTGACGGGCGCCGGCCCAGTCCATGTCAAACATCACGTCCTGGCCGATGTTGATAAAGCTGTCCACTTCCGACCGCAAAGTGCCGTAACGGTCGCCGTACTGCGATTCGACATGCTCATAAAAAGCGTCCTGTGCCAGAAACTCGTCGTATTGCTCATTGGTAACGTAGTAATAGTCAACGCCGTCCACTTCATTTTCACGCGGCTTACGGGTCGTTACCGAAACTGAAAACTTAATGTTGCTGTCACGTTTCAGTATTTCTTTGACAACGGCGCTTTTTCCGGTTCCTGAAGGCGCTTCGATAATAAACATCGCGCCGCGGCGGACTTTCTTCAAACGGTTGATAATTTCATCCATCGGTTTTACTCCATATTCTGTACCTGTTCACGAAACTGCTCGATAAGCGTCTTCAGCTCCATGCCCAGATTGGTTATCTCAATGTCACAGGATTTTGAACAGGTCGTATTGGCCTCGCGGTTCAGTTCCTGACACAAAAAGTCAAGCCGCCGGCCCACCGCCTCGCCTGAAGACAACAGCTGCCGCGCAGTTTTCACATGCGCTTTCAAACGGTCTATTTCCTCGCGTATGTCTGCCCGGGCCACATACAGGCAAACTTCCTGAACCAGCCTGTCTTCGGAAATTTGGCAGTCGGCATCCAACAGTCCCTTTATCTGTCCTTTCAGACGCTCTTTAAGCTTTTGCGGCAGAATTTCAGCCACAATTTCAATTTTTTCGACCCTGATGGCAATCTTATCCAAAATATCGGTCAGCGCTCTGGCTATTTTTTCGCCTTCGGCCCGTCTGTCCTGCAACAGTCGTTTGCAGGCATTGACAAAACCTTCCTTCAAGTCTTCAAGCAGCCTGCTTTCTTCGCCTTCGCTCAATTCGTCGTCGACCGTTTCCACAACGCCTTTTACCGCCAGAATTTCGCCCGGCGACGGTTTTTTCATTTGTTCGGGATATTTTTCATAAACGGCAACGGCTCTTTCTGCCAATTTGCTGAGCAGTTCTTCATTGATTTTCACGCCGGTTTCGCCGTCAAAGCCGGTTTCCAGATAAACGCTGAGACTGCCGCGGGAAAAATATTCGGCCGCTTTGTTTTTAACGAACATCGACAGGCTTTCCAGTCGGAAAGGCAATTTGGTTTTAACGTCCAAAGACTTGCCGTTGACGCTTTTCAGCTCAAAAAACCAATCGCAACGCTTTTTTTCAAAAACGGTTGCACCGTCGGTTCTGGCAAAACCGGTCATACTCGAAACAGACAAAAGGCTCTCCTTTTTACCTAAAGTTAATAACCGCAGTATATATAATAAATACTTAATAATATTTTACCAATCGGGGGCAAAATGACAAAAAAGAAACCAAACATTCTCATTACCGGCGCATCTTCGGGCATCGGCGAAGCTCTGGCCAGACACTACGCCATAACCGGCGCCGGAACCCTGTTCATTTCCGGCCGCAACAGTGAACGGCTCGAAACGGTAAAAACCGCTTGCGAAAGATACAACGTCAAGGTATATGCCGAAGTCATGGACGTAACCGACCGGCAAAACACGGCCGCCTGGATAAAGAAGTGTGAAGAAATCGCGCCGCTGAACGTCGTTTATGCCAACGCCGGGGTTGCTACGCTTGAAGAAACGCCCGAAAACATATACAACACTTTCAATACAAATGTTTTCGGTGTCTTAAACACGCTAATTCCGACGGTCGAAATATTCAAAAATCGCCGTGACAAACACAAAACCCTTGTTATTACTTCTTCCATCGCCGGTTATCACGGCCTGCCCTCCTGCCCGTCTTACAGCGCCTCCAAAGCCTGTGTCAAAGCCTACGGCGAAGCGCTGCATTCTGAACTGCGGCAGTATGGCATTCAGGTCAGCGTCATCTGCCCGGGCTTTGTCAAATCGCGCATTACCGATCAAAACACCTGCCCGATGCCCTTTTTCATGTCGGCTGAAAAGGCAGCCAAAATCATTGCGGAAGGAGTGGAAGAAAACGTCGGACTGATCGCTTTTCCCTGGCCGATGCGTTTTGCAGCCTGGTTCATCTCGATACTGCCCAACTGTGTCAGCGATTTCGTTTATGCCCGTTTGCCGCACAAGGTCTGACAATGGCATACGACACGGCTGCAATTTGCTTTGTAATATTGGAAATTATTGTGGTTTCCGTACTGTTTTACCTGCGAAACAAATAAAAGTCAGGAAAGCCAGACGGCATTTTTAATCTTACTTTCCAAAAAAGCCTTGTGAGCTTCCAGCTCTTCGGCTGTTGCGGCAAAAGGCCTCGGCTCGCGGTAAATCTTGTTTTCATGATTTTCAAAACTGACCGCCGCCTTGGTTTCCTTTTTGTCTTCCAAACCCATGGTCGGTTCCTCGCCGCCCATCAGCTCCAGGTAAACCTTGGCCAGCAGTTCCGCATCGAGCAGGGCGCCGTGGTTGGTACGGCTGCTGTTGTCGACGCCAAATCTTTTACATAAAGCGTCCAGATTGTTTCTGGCTCCCGGAAACATGCTGCGGGCTATTTCCAGCGTATCAACCACCCTGTCCCACGCCAGCGTCGGTTTGCCAAGCTGCTTCAGTTCATAATTGACAAAGTTAATGTCGAATTGAGCGTTATGCGCAACCAAAACGCTGTCTTCGCCGATAAATTCCAGCCAGTCGTCAGCCACTTTGTCAAAAGTCGGAAAATCTTTCAGAAAGTCATAAGACAGGCCGTGAACCTTATACGCCTCTTCGGGAACTTCTTTCTCCGGGTTAATGTACTGATGGTATGTCTTGCCGGTCGGAATATGGTTTATCAGTTCTACCGCGCCGATTTCAACCAGCCGTTCGCCTTCTTCGGCATTAAAACCCGTCGTTTCCGTATCAAAAACAATTTCCCTTACCATATTAACATTCCAGTCCGTCTATAATGCTGATTAAATCCGTAAAGACCTGATTCTGCGGCCGCCCGGTATCAATAACCACATCAGCCAACGCAATCTTGTCACGGTTGCTCATCTGAATATCGTTGATTTTGTCAAAGTCCTCGCCGGTAATGCCGTCGCGTTTCATTACCCGCATCTTCTGAGTTTCATAATCGACATTGGCAACGACAATGCAGTCACAGTAAATATCCCAGCCCATTTCAAACAGCAGGGCAACGTCCAGAAAATAAAGACCGTCGCCGCGGGCATGCCGATGAATAACCTTTTTGAGATATTGGCGTAAAAAGGGATGAATCAGGCTTTCAAGTTCTTTCAGACGCGCATTATCGTTAAAAACAATATTGCGCAGCGCCCTTTGTTAACTTTTTCGTCTTCGACGACTTGGGGAAAATGTTTTCCGATACCCCGGATAAAATCCTTCTTGAAATAAAGCCGGCGGACCCAGCCGTCCACGTCGTAAACGCAGTATCCCAGGCGCCTGACCATGGAAGCCAGCGTCGTTTTTCCGCAGCCTATGGAACCGGTAATAGCTACAAGTTTCATAAAAAAATCCTCAGATTCAAAACCTTGGCCAACTTATGCACAAAACCGCGTCCGGCTGTGTATAAATAAGCCTTCTGAAATATTTATACAGATTAATCACCGCAAAGTAAAATCTAATATACAACTTTACTAACAGGTGGATAACTTTAGACACAGGCGTTGATAAAAACACTTATCAACAAAAACTGATTTTTGCGGTTTACAGAATCAGCCAAAATAAAATTAACGATTCGTTAACCATGCTTAATTTTCGTTAACAAGTTTATTAACATTACTTTAACTTTTGGATATCCGTGTGCACAAAAAATAATCCACATAAGCCGCAGGGATATACAGATAACAACTAAACTTTTTAAAATATATTATGGGGAGGTTTGACTGTGCATAAAAATCCTGCAACATTCAATTGACTTTCGTGCATTTAAAGCTTATAAACTAATCAAGCGTTAGTTCTTAAGATAACGATGCAGAGGGGTTCTTCCCTCACTCTCATTACATATTCACGTCAAAAATATATTCAAGGTCACAATGCATTTAAAAGATTTAAAGCAAAAATCTCCCAAAGAGTTGCTAACTCAGGCGGAGGAACTGGGAATTGAAGACGCTTCTTCCATGCGTGTTCAGGATCTGATTTTCGCCATAATGAAAAAAGTCGCTTCCGACGACCAAACGATTTACGGCGAAGGAACCATAGAAGTTCTGCAGGACGGTTTCGGTTTTCTGCGCTCTGCCGAATCCAACTATCTGGCCAGTCCCGATGACATTTACGTTTCGCCTTCACAGGTCAAAAAATTCGGCCTGCGCACCGGTGATACCGTAGAGGGCGAAATCCGCGGCCCAAAAGACAACGAGCGTTATTTTGCCTTGACCAAAATTAATACGATTAACTTTGAAGATCCTGAAAAATCCAAGCTGCGTGTCAATTTTGACAACCTTACGCCGCTTTATCCGACCAAAAAGCTCGATTTTGACATCATTTGCGGCGAAAAAGACTATACCACCCGCATTATTGATTTGATTGCGCCTCAGGGCAAGGGACAGCGCGGCCTGATTGTCGCGCCGCCGCGCACCGGTAAGACGGTCATGCTGCAAAACATTGCCCATGCTATCGCCACCAATCATCCTGAAGTTTATCTGATGGTGCTGCTGATTGACGAACGTCCGGAAGAAGTTACCGATATGAGTCGCTCGGTCAAGGGCGAAGTTATTTCCTCAACTTTTGACGAACCGGCCGCCCGTCACGTCCAAGTGGCTGAAATGGTTATCGAAAAAGCCAAACGTCTGGTTGAAACAAAAAAAGACGTTGTCATTCTGCTTGATTCCATAACCCGTCTTGGCCGCGCGTATAACACGGTTATTCCTTCGTCCGGAAAAGTTCTTACCGGCGGTGTCGACGCCAATGCGTTGCAGCGTCCTAAACGTCTGCTCGGCGCCGCGCGCAACGTTGAGGAAGGCGGTTCGCTGACCATCATTGCCACGGCGCTTATTGATACGGGTTCGCGCATGGACGAGGTTATTTTTGAAGAGTTCAAGGGTACCGGCAACTCCGAAATCATTTTGGACCGTAAACTGACAGACAAACGTTTGTTCCCGACCATTGATATTACCCGTTCCGGCACGCGTAAGGAAGAGCTGCTGGTTGATAAGGCTACGCTTTCCAAAATGTGGGTTCTGCGCCGTGTTCTGATGCAGATGGGAATGACCGACGGCATGGAATTCCTGCTTGATAAGCTGCGTTTGTCCAAAGACAATCAGGACTTTTTCAATACCATGAACTCCTGATCGCTTATGGCTTTTTCAAATCCCTCCGGCAAGGAGGGATTTTTTTTGTCTTAAAAAAACACACAAAGGATATTGACAAAATTTCCGATACGTTTGTATAATAGCCGCGGTTTTAATGAAAAGCATAAGGCGAAAAATGTCGTTTTTTGGCAAGACATACAGTTTTTATTCGCTTTCCGGCGCTTTCCGCCCGGAAGCTTTCGCCGTTATTTCCGCAAAATCCCTGCTAATCAGCATTTTGCTTTTGTTGATTATGAACCTCTGAGCACTTTCGTCAGTTGAATAAAGCTTGGGTGCTTGGAGGATGAAAATCAACAGGCTTTAACCGGTTATGGATTAATTTTTACAGGATTTTGCAAACATGAACACAAACAGCCGATTCAAAAATAAAAGTTCTCCCTTTTCTAAGGTTCTGCAGCTTAGGAACCTCTGATTGCTTTTGGTAATTCGGCAGTCAGAGGATCAGCGCAAAATTACAGCAGGTTAACCTTTAATTCAGAAGAAAGAGAACAAAATGAGCAAATACAGTCAGGCGGTCATCGCCAAAAAACCCGAATTTTCCTATCTTGACACCGACGCCCCGTTACGGGAAACCTACGGTGACGGCACCGTTAATCCTTATAATCCGGAGGTGTTTCCCTATGCCGAAAGTTTCATGCGCACTGTTTTAAAACGTGTTAACGACACCTATGCCGCCGTTGTCGAAGACGAACATCGCCAGACACTCTGCCGCGAACTCTATCGGCAGCTGAAACATGATTTCCGCTTTGATTTTTCCGACCACCTCGGACCGATGCGTCAGCGCGACAAACGTGGTGCCGGAGCTGCCGTTGAAGAAAACGACTATAATATGTTCCATTCCTGCTACAAGTTTGTCAATCAGGCTGCGCGGGCACGCAGCTTTGGCGAGGAAGTTTAATTTGTCGCTGATGTCCGGCCGTGTCAATACCGACAACCAGACCGGTCCCGAAATATGCGATCCTTTTGTTTTGGCCCGCCGCTTTATCTCTACAGCAAAATTTATCCGAAAGTTGTCGCCATGACCCTGCCCGGTTTTGATACGCCGGAAAAAATTGCAGCATTAAAAGCGCATGAAAAAGAGATGAAGAAAGACATGTTTGAAAAGAAGGCTCTGGCGGCCAAGGCTCTCAAAGCCCGTTGGCATCATCTGATAAATAAGGAGTTTATGCCGCAGGGTATGGAATTTAAAGATTTGAGCATGAATACCGTCAAGGCTCTTTCCGAACTTCACAAAGACGTTTTGACAGAATTCTCTGCACAGGTTGAACAACAGTTTCAAAACGATGTGCGTATGCTGAAAAAAGTGATGAAACTGTTAGACAGACAAATGACTTATCATAAAGCCAAAGGCACGCCGGAGAATGATTTGGCCGCGTTGCAGCTGGCTTCGGTTCATGCCATGCAGGCTAATGATCTGCTCAAAGACAGTTCGGTTGTTCAGGTCAGCATTGAAGCCGAAAAACCGATATTTGCCTTTATGGCTGATGTTCTGGACAATCCGCGGTCGCTTACCGCGCAGATTTTTGACAATCCGCAGACCCGGGCGGTTTTTGAAACTGAAATGAAAAAAATCCATACCACCAAATCCGGCGGCGAATATACGCATTTGCTCGACCGTTTGGTGCCTGCCGGTTCCGGAAAAATGCCGGCTTATGCCCGTATGCTCGGCGACGAATATGACAAGGATATGAGCCGCGGCCAGATTGCCGAAGCTCTGCGCAGCGGTGAAGCCATGCCTAAGGTTTCGTTTATGCTGGCCGTCGTTTTGCTGGAAACCGGCGCCAAAATCGAAGGCGGCAGTTCGCAGATTGTTTATGCCCGCAAAATTAAGGAAGCTTTGGGCAAAGTCTTTGATGAAGCCGGGTGTCAGCCGGGTTTTGACCGGGAAGACATTGCCGCCCGCCGCGCCGTCGTCGAAAAATTCGATTATCGCACGGCACAGGCGCAAATTTGGGGTGTCAGGGAAAATGGCAACGTATTGGGCTATCGCGATTTAGTCGACGGCAGCGTTAAGATCAATGACAAACTGCTTGATTCCGTAGCTTCGGTTTCTTCGCGTGCCGCTTTTGACGCCGCTTCTGTCCATCGCTTTTATTCCTTTGTTACCGGCGAACCGATGAGCGAAACAGAAACCGCCGCGCAGAAGGAAAGAGTTAAGGGAAACCTGCTTCGTTTTGCCGACAATGGCGACTTCAACCGCATTTTGGCTCCCGGCAGCGCTTTTTACAAAAGACTTGCCAACATCATCCGTAATGATGAAAATGTTACTGGCAGACAAGTTCAACATACTTATATGTCAAACAAAATGCAAACAGCCGCAGGATTCTGACAATGCAACGCAAAATCGGAGTAATTTCCCCTTCTCTGCCCTTAAAGTCGGAGGAAGAGGTAGAAACAGCCGTCAAACGCTTGGAAAATTATGGAGTCAGCGTAGAGTTTTTTACGACAAATGACAAATTACAAGACTTTATGCAGGCTCAAGTGAATGAGGCAGAAATCGTTATAGCCTCTCGCGGCGGCTTTAACGCTGTAGAACTTTTGCCAAAGCTTGACTTTTCTAAAATAACCAAGCCTCTCTGCGGCTATTCGGACATTACTGTTTTGTTGAATGCTTTGCTGGCTCAAACAGGAAAAGTTCAATATCTGGGACCGAATCTTAAAGCTCTAAATAGTGATATAGATAATTATAGCCTCAAAAATTTTCTCTCCGTGGCAATAGAGCACGAAGAAGCCAAATATTATCCGGCAAAAGCATATATGGATACCCATGTTTCCAAAACGCAAACTTTTGCCAATCAAGGAATAACAATCATCAATGAAGGAAAAGCCAGAGGACATTTGGTCGGAGGAAATTTGTGCAGTCAGATAATGCTTGCCGGAACAAAATATTATCCGGTTTTTGATGATATGATAGTCATTGCCGAAGAAGATGATTTATGCGGCGCAGAAACTTTTAATATGTTTATGCGTAATCTCTGGGCATTGTTTAATTATGATTTTGCCAAAAATATCAGAGGGTTAATCATCGGCAGATTTATGCAAAACAGCTTTGTGGATATGGAAGAATTAAAGCAAAAATTACAATCTTTTGAAGCTTTGCGTGATATTCCTGTCATTGCGGGTTTCGATACAGGACACACTCTGCCGCAAATGACACTGCCTTTGGGTAAAGAAGCAATCTTAAACACATCGTCAGATTCTGTTTTAAGTTTTTAAAAAAACAAGTGCCGAATTATAAAAAATTCGGCACTTTTAGTTAATAATTCTTAATTTCCAGTCTTTTTATTTCGGGAAAAGAATTATATGTCGTAACACCCGTCAAAACCTTAATTTGCGTTTTGTCGTTAATATCGCGTATTTGCGGATATTCCTGCGGATTCACAGCAATTGTCTTATCCGGCAGCTTTACGATGTAGAAAGTGTTACCTTTGATAATTTCCCTGTCCCAACTGATAACGCGGACATATTCGGCTCTTTCGAAAAGTTCGTCGTCTCTGCGGTTTTCTTCTCTTATTACATAAGCGAACAGACAAGCACAGTTAATAAGCAATGACAAAAACATACCGTTGCACTTTGTCATTCCGTCCGTAGATATATCATAACTTTTTTCAGTATCTGTCAGCCCCATCAAGTAGGAAAGATAAGAAATCCAACTGTAAAGGATTATATTGGCAATCAAAGCTGCGGTAAAGCCTATTATCTGATAAGGAATAAAATGCAAAATCAGAGCATATAATCCGAAATTCAGCGCTGACCAGCCGTATCGGATCCAGCCGCTTTCTATTTCAACAGTTGCAAAGCGCAGCCTGATAAACATCAGAGCCGATATTATCATACCGGTCGAACTGAAGAAATCGTCCAATGGACGAACCAGCCAAACAATGCCAATACAAAGCAGTGTAGCCAGTCCGCAAAAGATATATTGTCCGTCTTTTTTCCATAAGGCAGACGTTTTTACCGCCGCCTTTTTTACAGTTTTCAAGACCTTCATAATAATAATAAATTTATGGGTTATACTTTTTAATTATTGCAACATTCAGATTGTCGGCCTCGTCGCATTTACCTGTTTCGCAGCATTTTATCCGTATCGTATCTCCTTTTTTTGTCAGCAGCATTTCCTCATCGTATGTCCGAGTGCGGACGATATGATTGTCTTTGCTGACAAAAAGAAAAAACGTGTCACCGTTTCTGACATAAGGAATAATCGTGTCGACGACAAAAGTATGCACGCCTTTTTCAAAAAAGCGGTATGTTCCTTCCGGTCCGGCGTTTTCTACTGCTTTTTGCGTTTCCGCTTCTTTTAAGATTGTTTGTTTTTTGTTAAATTCGCTGACGTAGTTTATAAACAGCATCAAGGCTGAAGTTATAAGCACGAGCAGAGGAACCCTTGCGGAGCGGTCCAATATTTTTTTGCCTTCGGCTTTTTTGTTTTTTACCCATCTCCAACCGTTTTTACCCCACATAATCTCGCCGAGCGGAAAACGAAAAAGCGAAAACAAAACGCTGACGGCAACAATAACCGCATACGTAATCCAAAGGTCAGATGAACTGAAAGTGAGCACAACCAGACAGAAAACCGCAAAATAAAGTGCGTTTCCGGTATAGGTATCGCTTCTGAAACTTAAACTGCAGTATTCCGTATAGAAACTGCCGATTAAAAAGACGATGCCGAGAATAATGCTTTGCCACAGATAAGAGCTGCTGACATTCAGCGTAAATACAACGGACGCTGTTATCAGGACAACATTGGCAATAATTTTCAGTGCGTAGCCAAAATCTGATTTTGACCAGTCGCGGAATAAGTTTTTGCGCATAAACTAAACATTTTAATTTGTTGATATAATAAATACTTGCTTATGCGTAACTTTCCATAATTTTGGCTATTTGTCAATGTTTGATAGATATTCGCGTAATTGTTTCATGGTCGAAAAAATTAATTTGACGCCGAGTTTTTCAACTTTGGAGCGATATTCGCCGGTATTGTTCATTTCGCTGCCGATAAAGGCAATCGGTGTCATGCCGGCGGCAATGGCGGCTTTGAGCCCGGGCAGAGAATCTTCAATTACCAGGCATTCGGCGGGAGCTGCATTCATTTGTCCGGCCGCAAACAGAAACAAATCCGGCTCGGGTTTGCCGCGTTCTACCTGCTCGGCCGTAAAAATGCGGCTGTCCGGAAAATATTTTTTAAAATCCATGGCTTTCAGTTTGGCTTCGGTTTTGGACAGCAGTCCGCCGGTTGCCAGACAATAGGGAATTTGGGTTTCCTTCAGGATTTCTTCTACGCCTGGCGTTGCGGTCAGGTTGTGTTCAATTTCGATTTTTTCGCGTCTTTTGACTTCTTCCCAAAAATCATTGTCTAGTTCAATGCCGATTTCTTTCAGATTGGCAATTTTGGTTTTTACCGCCAGTCCGCCGAGAATTTTGTCGGCTGTTTCGAAGTCCCAGCCGAGACCGAATTTTTCGTTTATTAAATCCTGCCAGATTTTAATCCAGAGTTTTTCGCTGTCAGATAAAACGCCGTCGTAATCCCAGATAATAAGTTTTGGTTTTGTTTTTGTCATGTTTCGCTCTTAAGTTTAAAAATTTTGAGTCTTTTTAAGGCTCGTACAGAAGATTCTCAATCACTTTACAATAGATTTGTTAAGAGCGGGTAAAAAACCTCTCCAGAGTCAAAAAAAGCGGCTTTTTTTTAATCTTGCTAAAATTTGCGTTTCGGATAATACTAAGCGCAAAGACTTTAAGGAGTATTCATGGATAATCAGACAATCTATGCGCTTTCGACCGTCTATGGAAAATCAGGTGTTGCCGTCATTCGTATTTCCGGAAAGGATGCGCTTGCCGCCGTTTCCTGGTTGACGCCGCTTGATGTATCAGGTTTGAAACCGCGCTATGCCTATTTTACGAACATTTATGACAGTGTTTCCCGTGAAACATTGGATAAATGTCTGTTGCTTTATTTTAAGGCGCCGGCTTCATTTACCGGCGAAGATATCGTCGAATTTCAGATTCACGGCTCCCGGGCAGTCATTGCCTCGCTTATGGAAAATCTCGGTCGTCTGAAAAATTTTCGTCTTGCCGAACCGGGTGAATTTTCCCGCCGTGCCTTTTACAACGGCAAAATGGATTTGACAGAGGCCGAAGGACTGGCCGACTTGATTGATTCAGAAACTTCCGAACAGCAGAAATATGCCATGCGGCAAATGGAAGGTGGGCTGAAAAATCTGTATGACGGCTGGCGTGAAGAACTGATAAAAATTTTGGCATATCTGGAAGCCTATATTGATTTTCCTGATGAAGACATTCCTCAAGAACTTGTCGATAAGCTTTTGAACGATGTATTTAAACTTCAAACTGCCATTGATTTGCATTTGAAAGGAGATTCTGTCGGCGAGAGGTTGCGCGAAGGTTTTCGGGTCGTCATCGTCGGGCCGCCAAATGCCGGCAAGTCCAGTCTGTTAAACGCCGTGGTCAATCGTGATGCTGCGATTGTTTCCGCTGTTGCAGGCACGACGCGTGATGCTGTTGACGTTCATCTGGACATTAAAGGCTATCCGGTCATGTTTACCGATACCGCCGGCATTCGCGAAGTTGAAGAGGAAATTGAAAAACAGGGCATCGAAATCGCTTTTCGCAAAATTGCCGACGCCGATTTGGTATTGTGTTTGTTTGATGCCTCAAAAGACTCCGTTCAAATCTTTGATAATATTAAAAATTCTTTTAAAAACAAAGCGATATTTGTCGCCAACAAATCTGACAATTTAACTTGAACAATGTTCAGAACTAAAAAAACAGGGTTGTGTCGTCATATCGGCCAAACAAAAAGAAGGTATAGCCGCATTGATGGATGTAATTTGTCAGCAAATTCGCGGCCGTTTTACTTCTAATTCGGGTTTGCTTATTTCCCGGCGCCGTTATCGTGAAGCTTTGGAAGAAACTTCCGAAAATTTGCGCCGTTTCGGTTTCGACAAGGAAATCGAATTGGCTGCCGAAGATATCCGTTTGGCTGCCAGAGCGTTGGGCCGGATAACCGGCCGCATTGAGGTTGATGATATTCTGAATAAAATATTTGGCTGTTTTTGTATCGGAAAATAATTTTGTCCCGATTATCCTTGAATTTTAGCGTTTATTTCGCTATTATGTGCATTGAAAAAAACATATAATTAATATTAGCGATTATGAACAAACGTGAAAAAATGCCTTTTTACGAGGCTGTTAAATTAAATTGCCCGAATGAACTGAGTTGCCGGATTGAAAAGCTGCTGGGAGACTGTCTGCCGGAAAATTTTTCGCCCGAAAGCGGAAAAATAGCCGAAGCTGTTTCGTCAATTGTCCGTTATGCTTCCAACAACACCGAAACGGAATTAAAATCCCGTGTCCTTTTTTACTGAAGCCAGAAATTTGGTTTCTCAGTATGTTAATGAATATTCCGGTCTGATTAAAAGTAAAAGACTTCGCATTGTCGAACGTTTGGCTGTTATTCAGCTGGTTCAGTCAATCTGGGCGTTTCCGCCGTTGGCGGAAAATTGTGATTTGGATGCTTTTCTTTCCTTATGCGAAAAGCATCGTAACAAAATTTTTTAACTAAAAATATATCTTATGGAAAATTATTCGGATGGCTTGGAATTTTTAATCAAGAGCCGTATTTGCATCGCAGAGGAGTTTGAGCTTAAAAACGTCAACAGTGATTTGCGCCGGGCTTTTAAAAAACTGGTTGATGCTGCTGAAGAAAAACGGATTGGCTATTACCGCCGGTCCGACGAACTTGAAAGTGAAATCGATGAACTGACTGATTTGCTTAATCTGTGGATTGGCAATCTGGAGAGAAGAGGTGTGTCACCTTATTCTCTTTATCTCGTTTATCGGGATATTTTGTCGATTTGCATTCTCTGTCCTTATATTCTGTCCCGTGAAAAAATTTACAACGTTTTCCGACGGGGACTGAAAGAACAGCTTTATTAAATTTAAATCCGGTTTAACCCTTGGGTTAAGCCGGATATTGCTTTAAATGAGGGTGTTTATTAACGCCTTACTAACATTTTGATGATAAAGTAAAACAAATAAGTTTAATAAGGCAATTTTGATGAGTGACGTTTCTTTTTTTGATGTAATAGTCGTCGGCGGCGGTCATGCCGGTTGCGAAGCCTGTGCGGCTGCGGCGCGTATGGGAGCGTCGACGGCACTGATTACACACCGTTTAAATACGATTGGTGCCATGTCCTGCAATCCGGCCATCGGCGGTTTGGGCAAAGGACATTTGGTTCGTGAAATTGACGCGCTTGACGGACTGATGGGACGAGTCATCGACAAATCCGGCATACAGTTTCGGATGTTGAATGCCTCAAAAGGTCCGGCGGTTCGGGGGCCTCGAGCTCAGGCCGACCGCGATTTATATAAAAAATATATGCTCGACGCATTGCAAAATCAGGATAATCTGACACTCATTGAAGCGGCCGTTGAAGGATTGTTGACGGATAGCGGCAGAGTAAACGGCGTGACGCTTGCGGACGGAACCGAATTGCGAGCCGCAGCCGTCGTTCTTACGACCGGAACTTTTCTGAACGGCGTAATGTTTGTCGGCCATGAAGCTACACCGGGCGGCCGTGTCGGAGATGCGGCCTGTATTGGAATAACACCGTATTTAAAGTCTCTCGGGCTTAAGGTTGGTCGTTTGAAAACAGGTACCCCTGCCCGTCTGAACGGCAAAACCATTGATTGGGACGTTCTTGAAACACAGGACGGCGATGAAAATCCGGAACCTTTTTCTTATCTGACCGATAAAATTACCAATCCGCAGATACAATGTCATATAACTCACACCAACGAAGAAACGCATAAAATTATTCGCGACAATTTTTCAAAATGCGCCTTGTTTTCTGGTTTGATTACCGGTGTTGGGCCGCGCTATTGTCCGAGCATTGAAGACAAACTTGTCAAATTTGCCGACCGCACCAGCCACCAGATTTTTCTCGAGCCTGAAGGATTAAACACCGATGTTGTTTATCCGAACGGCATTTCGACGTCTCTGCCTGCGGATGTGCAGGATAAGTTTATCCATACCATGAAAGGTTTGGAACATGTCGAAATACTGCGTTTTGCCTATGCCATTGAATACGACTATGTTGACCCTCAGGAACTGAATCATTCTTTGGCCGTTAAAAAGGTGCCGGGATTGTTTCTGGCCGGACAAATTAACGGCACGACCGGCTATGAAGAAGCGGCGGCGCAGGGTTTGCTTGCCGGCGTCAATGCCGCTTTGCTGGCAGAAGGCAAAGGACGCGAATTTGTTATCGACCGCAGTATGGCTTATCTCGGCGTGATGGTTGACGATTTGATAACCAAAGGCGTGGACGAGCCTTATCGGATGTTTACCTCCCGATCAGAATACCGTTTGTTTCTGCGTGCGGACAATGCGGATGCCCGCTTAACGGAACTTGGCCATCAGATAGGATGTGTCGGCGAAAAAAGATACGGTGTATTTAAAGCCAAATTTGCACAAATAAATCATTATCGCCAGCTTGCCGAACAATTGGACATTACGCCGAACGAACTTGAAAAATTTGGTGTTCGTACCAAAAAAGACGGCACTCGGCGAACGGCGTTCAATGTTATGTCTTATGACGGTGTTTCACGTGAAACAATTATAAGAATTTTTCCCGAATTGAATGACATTCCGGCCGACGTATATGAACAGATAGAAATTGAAGCGCGTTACGCCGGTTATATTAAACGTCAGCTGGCGGATATTGAAGTTTTCAAAAAAGACGAAAAACTTAAACTTCGCGATGATATTGATTATTCTAAAATCGGGGGCTTGTCACGCGAAATGGTAGCAAAACTGAGCAAGGTCAAACCGGCGACAGTCGGAGAGGCTTCGCGAATTCCCGGTGTTACGCCCGCAGCCATAACGGCCGTTTTAGGTTATGTTAAGAGGTGACCGATGACTTGTCCGAGCATAAAACAGGCTTTAGACTTATTTGATGAGGGTTTGGCGGCAATGCGCAGAGAACAGCAGCGTTTTGCCTTCTATTACGAAAAGTCTTTTCGCAGCCATTGTTGTCTGGTTGCCTGCTGTGCTGAAATGATAGCTTCGCGTATAGACAGCATTGACGGACAGAAGGCTTACATCCTCGGCCTTCTTCATGATTACGGCAAGATGGTGCGTGATGCGGACAATAAGGAATATTTTCACGGTTTGACCGGATATCACGAGATGAACCGGCTTGGTTTTGACGATGTCGCCAGAGTCTGTCTTACGCATACTTTTCCGGATAAAGATTTCAAATACACCGAATACAGTTACCCGGAAATGCGCAAAACCAAAAAGCTTTTGGCTCAGATTGACTATGACGATTATGACCGTCTCATTCAGCTTTGTGATCTTTTGGTCGTCGGTATGGGATTTTCCAAAATAAAAGATCGGATGATTTTCGTCAAAGACAAATACCGTGTGCCGACGATGGTTATTAAACGTCGCTATCGTCAGGCTTTGCGTCTTAAAAACTATTTTGATCGCCGCTGCGGCTGTGACATTTATCGCCTGCTTGGAGTCAATTAATGTTTCTGCCTTCTTGTATGGAATTTGAAACTGCAAATTTTCAGGGAATTAACCGTAATGAATAATAATGTTCCTTCCATGAAACAAGCCGTCAATCTTTGGCTGGACGGTATCAAATATCGTCAGGAACATTTTGATTTTCCAATAAAGGACGAATATATTTTTCATACCCAGGGAATCGCTTTTGCGTCAAGACAGATAGCTTCCCGCATGTCCGGCATGAATCCGGAGACAGCTTATATTTGCGGTTTGCTTCATGATTACGGCAAAAAATATAATGAACGCGAAATCGGCCGTTTCCACGGTTTGGTCGGTTTTCAGGAACTGAATGCCATGGGGCTTGGTTTGCCTGCCCGTATTTGTCTTACGCATACTTTTGCCGATAAAAACATAAATTTTTGTGATTTTCCTTCCTATCCAAAAAAGGATCTGGACATCTGCCAATCTTTGCTTTCTGCTCTGGAATATGACGATTACGACCGTCTTGTGCAGTTTACCGACAGGCTTTTTGAAGGCTTTACGATGATACCTTTTGCCGAGCGCGCCCAGGCTATCGGACGGCGTTATCATTTGTCGGACGCGATTGTCGACAAATTGATTAAGGACGGCCAGTTCCTGAAAAATTATTTGGATCGCTGCTGCGGCGAAGATGTTTATAAAATCATAGGCCTTGCATGATGCAGAAATTTTCTTATCATACCCATACGAACAGTTTCGGTGTTTATGACGGCCACAATTCTGCGGCGGAAATGATTGCTGCGGCTGAAGCCGCCGGCTATACGGAACTTGGAATTTCCAATCATTTAATTTGTAAAAAGGGTATCAGTCGATTTACCCCGCAGTTCTTTGATGACTTTAAACTAGCCGAAACGGTGTATTTAAAGACTATAGATGAGATAAGGACAGCGGCCCAAAAATATAAAATTAAAGTTTATGTCGGTTTTGAAGTTGATTATTTTAAATCTGCCGAATGGCGCCGCAGTTTTGAAAAGCTTCGCAAGAGTTTGGATGTTGATTATCTGATAGGTTCAACGCATTGTTTATTAAATGATGATGCCGGATGGGTTCAAAATATATATGAAATGGTTCGCAAACCGGTTTATGTTGATGAGGAAATCAAACGCGAAGGTATCAAAAACTATTGGCTTAATGTTATCGAATCGATAAAAAGCGGTTATTTTGATTTTATTGCCCATCTTGATGTTATTAAAATTTTCGGCATGGGGTTGGAACCCGAATGGGACGAATATAAGTGGCGGGTAATTGAAACCTTATCAGAAACCAAACAGCCCTATGAACTCAATACCAGCGGTTGGAATAAGGCCGGCGAACAACATCCGCATACCTGGATGCTTGCAGAATTGTCAAAACGCAATGTGCCGGTCGTTATCAGTGACGACGCTCACTCGACAGCAATGCTTGCCCAGCATTTTGACAGGGCTGAAAAACTTTTGACTGAACTTAACTATACGAATCGTTGGCGCTTGAATAAATAAATTTTACGCAAAACTATAAAATTAAGATTCAAAAAACGCTGTCTAACTCATTGTTTTAAGAGTCATTTTAAAATATATATTTTTTATGTTTATAACTGCCGAAATGGGGTTTTAAATTTATTTAAAAAATTATATAAATAATTTATGAAAAATTTTATGGATGAATATAGTGTTTCACGTGAAACATTCGCGCGTTTAAAAGCTTACGAAAAATCTCTTCATGAGTGGCAAAAGAGATTTAATCTGGTTAGCAATGCTTCGCTTGAACATGCCTGGGAACGTCATTTTCTTGATTCTGCTCAGTTGTTTAAACTTATTCCCGATGGCGCCCGGACGCTGGTTGATTTTGGCTCTGGCGCCGGATTTCCGGGAATGGTACTGGCAATAATGGCTGCTGAAAAAACACCGTATTTAAATTTTCGTCTTGTTGAAAGCATTGGTAAGAAAACACTGTATTTAAATGAGGTAAAAAAAATTGCCGGTCTGAATAATGTTGAAATAGTCAATGACCGTATTGAAAATATTGAAACGATGGCGGCCGATGTTATCACGTCGCGTGCCATGTGCTCGTTGAAAGAACTTTTAAAATATGCCTGCAAGTTTGCCGGTCCGCAAACCGTTGGTATTTTTCCAAAAGGTAAAAATATTCCGAAGAAATTTCCGAAGCCCGTAAAGAATGGTCGTTTGACTGCCGGATTGTTCCGAGCGAAGTCAGCGAAGAAGGGGTTGTCTTAGTTATTACCAAAATCAAAAAGCTTAAAGGAGTCAGATAAATGCCGAGAATTATCGCTATTGCCAATCGTAAAGGCGGCGTGGGCAAAACCACGACCACGGTTAATGTTGCAACTGCCATGGCTGCCGCCGGCAAAAAAGTATTGGTCGTCGACCTTGATCCTCAGGGCAATGCCACAACTTCCATGGGCGTCAACAAGAGCGGACGCATGCCCTCTTCCTATGAAGTGCTGCTCGGCGAAAAAAGAATTAACGAAGCTGTTGTCTGGACGGAGATACCTAATTTTTCGCTTGTGCCTTCGTCGCCGGATCTTGCCGGCGCGGAAGTTGAGCTGGTTGATATGGAACATCGCGAATTTGCGCTGCGCAATGCTCTGGGACGCGATGTCGTTAATTATGATTATATCTTAATTGACTGTCCGCCGTCGTTAAGCTTGGTTACGATTAACGCGCTCGTTGCCGCCGATGCCGTTATTGTGCCGCTGCAATGTGAATTTCTGGCTTTGGAAGGTATTACCGACCTTATCCGCAACATCAATCAGATAAAAAGAAAATTTAATCCGAAACTGGAATTGCAGGGCGTGGTTCTTACCATGTATGACAAACGCAACAATTTGTCGCAAATGGTTGAAGACGATGTCCGCAATTTCTTCGGCAAAAAAGTATATCAGACCGTCATACCGCGGAATGTCCGCGTATCGGAAGCGCCTTCGCACGGTAAACCGGTTTTGATTTACGATTTCAGATGTCCGGGTTCGCAGGCATATATCAGTCTTACCGGCGAAGTATTGAAAAGAGAAAAGGAATTATTGGCATGTTAGAAAACGAGAAGCTTGACGATTTGGATATTTTGGGCGATGCCGGCAAACCGGAAGAACACTCTCATGGCGGCAAACGAAAAAGTCTCGGCCGGGGATTGGGCGCTTTGCTCGGCGACGCCGAGTTCAATATAGACGAAGCTCTGAACGATACGCCGACACAGCCCGTGCAGGCGCCGGACGACAGGGTAGACGTAAATCTGCTTTTTCCTAGCCCGTTTCAGCCGCGTAAGGATTTTGACGAAGAGGCTCTGAATGCGTTGGTTGAATCCGTTAAGGAAAAAGGCATATTGCAACCGCTTTTGGTTCGCAAGAAACGGCCGGTTTGAAATCATTGCCGGCGAGCGCCGCTGGCGCGCGTCCAAACTTGCCGGATTGCAAACGGTGCCGGTTATCGTCAAAGATATGGATGATAAGGAAGTTCTTGAAGTTGCTCTGGTTGAAAACCTGCTGCGTGAGAACCTCTCTGCAATTGAGGAAGCGGAAGGTTTTCAGCGTCTGATAGATGAGTTTTCGCATACACAGGAAGCTTTGGCACAAATTGTCGGCAAATCGCGCAGTCATGTGGCCAATACGCTGCGCCTTCTGAATCTTCCCGATTCCGTTAAAGATCTGGTACGCGAGGGAACATTGTCGGCCGGTCATGCCCGCGCTTTGGTAGGCTTGGACAACGCCGAAACTCTGGCCAAACAGATTGTTGCCAAAGATTTGAATGTTCGGCAGGTTGAAGAACTGGTCGCCAAACAGAAAAATCCGGAAGTCAAAGAACCCAAAAAAGCCAAAGACGAGGATATTGTCGAAATTGAAAAGGATTTGAACAAAAATCTCGGTCTGCGGATTAAAATATCGCCAAGCAAGCAGGGCGGCGGCAAGGTTGTTTTGCAATATGCTTCGGCTGCTGAATTGGATATGATTATTGACATTCTTGAACAAAAGCGTAAAACTTCCGTTGTTTCGGCTGCGGCTCCTGTAGAAGCAGCCCCGGTCGGAAATGAAAAGTTTACGATGAAAATAATTGACTGAACGGATAAAAGAAAATGACTATCTTGGAAAAAATGCTCGAAAACTGCAAAAAGGCAGGCTACTGTACAACTGAAAATGTTGAAAAAGTCGCCCGGGCCAAAACCCGTATGTTTGGCGAGGCTGAATGGCAAAGATGCCCCTGCGACGGCAACAACAGCGCCCGCTATTGTATCTCTGAACTGTGCCGCTCTGATATTGAGCGTGACGGCATATGCCACTGCCATTGTTATACCAAAGCAAACATTGCTGCGGAATAATTTCCAAGCCCCTCAAAAAAGGGGCTTTGTTTTTGTAATCTTTACTCCTTTTTAAGGGCTTTTTTATAGACTGTTCAAAAATTGCGTATAAAGCGTATTTAAAACGGGCACAGCAAAAAAATCTTGGAAAAAGTTTAATCCTGTGCTCTAATGACACAAAACGAACATAAAGGAAAGATACGTCATGGTTTTTCTGAAAAAAGCACTTTTGGGGCTGGGCGCCTTAATCCTGATTTTTATCGGCGGCAGCGGAACGCAGAGCAGCAGCCTGTTGTTGCAGGGCGGCGGTTTCATTGGGCTGATTATCGGTTTGGTGGTGCTGTACATTTTCGGAAAAATGGCTTGGCGTGCCATGGGCTGTCTGCCGTCTTTTTTTGGTCGTTATTTCGATTATCGCTTTTATTCTTTATGCCATCGGCGGCTTTAACAACGGCATTGGCGGCGTCGGACAATCGCTGCGCAGCTTTTTGGGCATGCAGGCCAATTCGCAGCGGCAAATGCCGCAAAACGGCCAGATAATGATTGTCGAGGACGAATATGCTCCGGCCATCGACGAAAACTTTTCTTCCGACATCGGTTCTCAGGCCGAGGTTCAGCCGCAGGCGGAGCAGAAGCCCAATGCTTTTCAGCAGTTGATGAGCTCGTTCGGCGGCCAGCGCGAACAGGCTGCACCGGCATTTAATCCGAACAATTTTCCGGCCATATATGGCGCCGCCCGCGTTATCAACGGCGACACGCTCGAGATTCGGGGCAGTTATTTCAAACTGTACGGCATTGACGCGCCGGAAGCCAACCAAACCTGTGCCGACCGGCAGGGACGGTCTTACAATTGCGGCCGGGAAGCCGCATTGTGGCTGAAAAACTGGATTACCACCAATGAACTTGAATGTCATGTCATGCAGCGGGACGCCAAGGGAAACATGGTCGGCACCTGTTCTCTCGGCCAGTATGACCTTGGCGCGGCTCTGGTCAATGCCGGCTGGGCGGTTGCTTATCAGAAATACACGGACATTTATGTTCCTTACGAACGTCAGGCGCAGATGAACAAACGCGGTCTCTGGCAGGGAACCTTCTACATGCCCTGGGATTGGCGTGCCATGCAGGGCAAAAAGCCCAAAATCAAAGTCATCAAACCGAAAAACCGCAAAAAGGGCATACTTGACTTATAGGAGTCTCTATGGAAGAAATCTCGGTCATTTGCCGCAATGAGGATGAAACCGTCGCTTTTGCGCAAAAGCTGTCGCAGATTGCCAAAGCCGGCGATACCTTTGCCTTGTTCGGAACTTTGGGAATGGGTAAAAGCGTTTTTGCCCGCGGTTTTGTTCAAAGCCTGACGTCTGCCGAAGAAGTGCCCAGTCCGACGTTTACATTGGTACAGAGTTACGAGGCGCCTGATTTTGAAATTTACCATTTCGACCTGTATAGGCTCAAGGCACCGGAAGAAATCTTTGAACTTGGTATGGAAGAAGCGCTTTACGGAGGCGTCTGTCTGATTGAATGGCCGGAGAAAATGGCCGGCTGGCTGCCTGAAAACTGTTTTAAACTGACCATAACCCCGGATGCTTCCGGCCGCAGAATAACCATATCTTCCGCGTCGGCCGAAAAGCTTTCCCGTCTGCGGAAACTGGAACTCCGATAATGCCGAACATTTACGCTACAGCCGTCAATTATAAAGGCCGCGCGGTTTTGTTAACCGGTCCTTCCGCTTCGGGAAAATCCGATTTGGCGCTTCGGCTGATTGTCCGCCACGGCGCCCGGCTCATTGCCGACGACCGTACGGATATTCGGGTGGAAGAGGGTTTTCTGCGGGTTTCCGCTCCCGATAACATCGCCGGATTGCTTGAGGTAAGGGGAATAGGCATTCAGAAAGTTCCTTTGACCGGGAAGGAACGGCGGTTCTGCTGGTCGAACTGGTCGATTCGCCGCAGGCTGTCGAACGTCTGCCTGCCGCAGTCTTTGCGGAACTTGAAGGCGTTTCGCTGCCGAAAGTTCGGCTCTGGGCTTTTGAGAGTTCGGCCGCGGACAAGATTGTTATAAAAATGGATAGTCTTCTTGATTAATTGGCGCTCTTGCCCTAAAATACGCGCAGATTAAAGGTTTAATTCAGCGAAAGAAACAGCCATGTCGGGAAATTATATCGAAAACTTTTTCAGAAAACTGGGCAAGCCGCTGGTGCGGTTTGTTTCCGGTCTGGGCGAATTGTCGCTCTTTATTGCCAAATCGGTCTACAACAGCGTAACGCCGCCGTTTTATCTTAAGCTGCTTGGCAAACAAATGATAGACATCGGTTTTTATTCGCTGCCGGTCGTTGCGTTAACGACGATTTTTGCCGGTATGGTCATTGCGTTGCAGACCTATTCCGGTTTTTCCAGTTACGGTGCGGAAAGTGCTGTTGCCTCTGTCGTGCTGATTTCTGTTACCCGCGAACTGGCGCCGGTCTTTTCCGGCCTGATGGTTGCCGGACGCATCGGTGCGGCCATGGCGGCCGAAATCGGAACCATGCGTGTTACCGAACAGATTGACGCGCTGGTAACGCTTTCAACCAATCCGTTCAAATATCTGGTTGCGCCGCGCGTGCTTGCCGGAATAATGGTCTTACCGCTGCTGGTGCTTATCGGTGATGTCATCGGCATTTTCGGCGGTTTTATCATTGCCGTCTATAAACTTGGTTTTAACCCGGCCAACTACATCAATTCGACGATTAACGGACTGGAAAGCCTGGACATTGTAACCGGTGTCGTCAAAGCCTGCGTTTTCGGCTTTATCATTGCAATTATGGGTTGCTACAACGGCTATAAGTCGCGCGGCGGCGCGCAGGGAGTCGGCGAAGCCACGACCAACGCCGTGGTTTCCGCCTCAATTTTGATTCTGATTTTCAACTACATCATTACCGAACTCTTTTTTGCAAAATAGCTTGAATGGAGAAAAAAGAAATGAGCGAATATAAAATTCAGGTAAAAAATCTGCATAAGGCTTTTGGCAAAAAAGTTGTTCTCGACGGCGTGGATATTGAAATCAAAAAGGCGAATCTCTGGTTGTCATCGGCGGTTCCGGAACCGGCAAATCGGTTTTGATTAAATGTATTCAGGGGCTGCTTAATCCGGATGAAGGATCCATTAAAGTTGACGGCGTTGAAATTAACGGCGCCGACGAAACCGTCCGTGATGCCATGCATGCCAAAATGGGCATGCTGTTTCAGGGCGGTGCTCTGTTTGACAGTCTGAGCGTCTGGGAAAATGTGGCCTTTGGCCTGATTGAAAATCAGAAATGGAACCGTAAAGACGCCAAAAACGAAGCTGTCCGTGTCTTGCGGCAGGTCGGTCTGGCTCCCGACGTGGCCGATTTGTCGCCGAGCGAACTTTCCGGCGGTATGCAGAAACGCGTCAGTCTGGCCCGGGCGATTGCCACCAAACCGGAAATCATCTTTTTTGACGAACCGACCACGGGACTTGACCCGATTATGGCGGATGTCATCAACGATCTGATTATTGAATCTGCGCGCGGCTTGGGTGCTACGGCACTGACCATTACCCACGACATGGCCTCGGCGCGCAAAATCGCCGACAAAATTGCCATGCTGTACAAAGGTAAAATCATCTGGTGCGGCACGGTTAAGGAAATGGAAAAAACCGATAACCCGTATGTTTGCCAGTTTATCAACGGCTGTTCACAAGGGCCGATAAAAGTGGAGGTCTGATTATGGCCAAAAAAGGCGGAAGCGAATTTGTCTGCCAGAACTGCGGCAGCGTCTATCCCAAATGGCAGGGAAAATGCGATGCCTGCGGCGAATGGAATACCATTGTCGAAGAAAAGGTCGGCGGAGAAGGATTTTCCAATCTGACACCGAAGAAAAAAGGCAGAATACTTGAATTTGTGCCTTTGAGCGGCGCTGAAACTGCCTTAAGCCGCATTCCGACCGGCATTAAGGAGCTTGACCGTGTTTCGGGCGGCGGTCTGGTACCGGGGTCTGCCATTTTGGTCGGCGGTGACCCGGGCATCGGCAAATCGACGTTGTTGCTGCAGGTTTGCGCCAGCATTGCCAATGCACCTTCAAAACCTGAATGTTATTACATATCCGGCGAGGAAGCCATAGACCAGGTGCGGATTCGCGCCAAACGTCTGGGGCTGGAACAGTCGCCGGTCAATCTTGCCTCAACCACTGACGTTAAGGATATTATCGAAACGCTGGACAAATCGGACGCTGCGGTGGTTATTATCGATTCGATACAAACCATGTATCTGGAAGAAGTGGAGTCCACGCCGGGCAGTGTTGCCCAAGTGCGCGCCTGCGCTTATGAACTGATTAAGCTGGCCAAGAAAAAGGGTTTCGTTCTTTTTCTAGTCGGTCATGTAACCAAACAGGGAGCCATTGCCGGCCCGCGCGTTTTGGAACATATGGTCGACACCGTCTTATATTTCGAAGGCGAACGCGGCCACCATTTCCGCATTTTGCGTGCGGTCAAAAACCGTTACGGTGCCACAGACGAAATCGGCGTTTTTGAAATGCAGGACAAGGGGCTTGTCGAAGTCGAAAATCCGTCGGCGTTGTTTTTGGCCGAAAGGCAGGGAAATATTTCCGGTTCTTGCGTTTTTGCCGGAATTGAAGGTTCGCGGCCGGTACTGGTTGAAATTCAGGCTCTGGTCAGTCCGACCAGTTATGCCAGTCCGAAACGGGCGGTTGTCGGCTGGGATTCCAACCGTCTGGCCATGGTTCTGGCCGTTTTGGAAGCACGCTGCGGCATGAATCTGAGTTCGCAGGACATTTACCTGAATATTGCCGGCGGCTTAAAAATTTCCGAACCGGCGGCCGATTTGGCGGTTGCGATGGCGGTCATTTCCTCTATGACCAACAAACCGCTGCCCTCTGATACGGTAATTTTCGGCGAAATCGGTCTTTCCGGCGAAATTCGTGCCGTCAGCCAGCCAAATTCGCGTCTGAAAGAGGCTCACAAACTGGGCTTTGCCAGCGCCATTATGCCGGCGACTTATCAAAAAGACAAAAAACTCAACAATCATGAAATGTCGGTTCACGAAATCGGCAACGTCCAGCGCCTGATAAACTGGTTTAACTGAAGGAAAAACAAATGCAGCAGCTCAACAACATGGATATCGCCATCTTGGTTATAGTCGGAATTTCGGCGCTTATTGCTCTGGGGAGAGGCTGGTTAAGGAAGTTCTCTCAATTGTCGGCTGGGTGCTCGCCGGAGCTGCCGTCATCTACCTGCTGCCGATTTTGAATCCCTTCACGCTTAAATACATTGAAAGCGGCTGGATGGCCGGGATTGCCACTGCGGCGTTTATTTTAATCGTGTTCATGATTGTCTGGATATACGCGACGGCCGGCGTTGTCGGCAAAATCCGCACCAGCAAGCTCAGCGGTCTTGACCGGATGCTCGGTTTGTTTTTTGGCATAGTTCGGGCTTTTCTGCTTATCGTTCTTATGTATATTCTCATCAGCTGGATGATGCCGGTCAAATCACAGCCCGATTTGCTTAAAAAATCGAAATATTTTCAGATTGCCGGCAATTTTGCCGAACCGATTGAAAAGCTTATTCCTAAAGATACCCTCGACGCCATAAAGGAAAAAACCTCCGAAGTCGGTCTGACCGGAGATGACGATGATGAACCGGCGGCGGAACAAAAGTCTGCCGAAACTAAAAAAGACAAGGACAAAAGCGATGTTGACGCATTGTTTGAGAAACTGGCGCAGCCGCAAATCGAAAAAATGCGCGAGGACAGGAAAAACTTCAGAAAATCAAAGAAGATTTTGAAGGATACAATGCCTACGAACGCGATAACCTGAACCGTCTGATTGAAAATACGGTCGAATAAACCGGCATTTGCGGTCAGTTGTCATAAACGCCGCTCAAGACGGCTTCGTCCAGAATATGACCTTCCATGCTTTCTTTAAGTTCCGTCTGTGTAAAACCGTTTTTCAACGGCAGAAGACGATCCAGAGCGTAGACATGCAAATCATAACGATGCGGCGCATTCGGCGGCGTCATTCCACCGTAAAAAGGCATGTTCCAGCTGTTGACGCCCTGAATAAAATCCGGTTTGCGGCGGCTGGCGTTTTCGGCCAGCTGCGGTTCCCTTATGTTGGCTGCAAGCCAGTGAATCCAAGGATATCCGACAACCGACGCTGCATCTTCGTCTTTTAATATCAGAGCAAAGCTTTTGGTTTCTGCCGGTGCGTTGTGAATTATCAGCGGCAGCGAAAGGGATGGCACGTTGTTAATAAAATCGTCGCCGCGTTTGCCGTATTTGTCGGCAATTCTGCCGTTTTCAATTCCCGAACTGGTTATTTCCATCTCTTTTTCTCCCGCAGACAATGTTTTTGCATCAAAACAAGACAAGCTTAAAACTGCTGTTAATATAATCGGAAGATGTTTCATTTCCATATGTCCGCATAATTTTTTACCAGGCGTTTTCCAGATGCCGGAAAGAGCAGGGAAACTTTACCAAAACGGCATCGAAACGAATGTCGCAGCCGTTGAACTGCGGATGTTTTTTCAAAAAAGATTCGGCGCCGGAACGGATTCGCCTTTTCTGTATGTCGCTGACGGCATAGGCGGCTTTATCCAGCGTTGTTCGTTTTTTGACTTCGACGAATACCAGGACATTTCCGCGTTTGGCAATAAAATCGACTTCGCCTGCATGCGTTCCGCGCCCGCTGACGTAATTGGCCGCCAAAATCCGGTAGCCTTTCAGGCGAAACAACAGCCGGGCCAGAAATTCTGCCCGATGTCCGGAATGATAGTTATTCATTTTTGAGTTTCAATGCCAGTTCATATATTTCGTTTTTGTTCAGTCCGTAAGCCGAAACCATTTCCTTAACGGCGCTTTTCAAAGGCATTTCGGCCATTTTCTGCCGTAGCAGGTTCGCAATGTCCAAATCCGAAAAGTCTTTTTCCGCCGCCGGCGCGATCATCAGTACCATTTCTCCTTTCGGTTCTTTGGCGCTGAAATGTTCAATCAGTTCGGCGGCGGTTCCGTTAACGCATTCTTCAAAAACTTTGCTGATTTCACGGGCGACGGCCATTTCCCGGTTACCGAAAATTTCCGCGGCGGCCGTCAGTGTTTTGACAATCCGTTGTGCCGTTTCATAAAAAACGACCGTCGCTTTTGTGTCGCGCACTTCCTTCAGAGTGTCGGCGCGGGCTTTGTCCTTGTTGGGAATGAAACCGGCAAACAGAAAACGGTTGGTCGGCAGGCCGGACAGCTGCAGAGCGCAGATAAGGGCGCAGCAGCCGGGCAGAACCGTTACGAAAACGTTTTGCTCGCGAGCCTTGCGTACCAGCTTGTATCCGGGATCTGAAATCAGCGGCGAACCGGCATCGCTGACCAATGCAATGCTTTTGCCGTCGTTGACGGCCAGATTGATAATGTTCTGGGCTTCGTCCTCTTCGTTGTAATTTTGATAAACGATGAATTTTTTGCCGGCCGTGCTTATATTCAAAAGCGCAAAGAGCTTTTTGGCAATGCGGGTATCCTCGCAGGCGATGACATCGGCGTTTGCAAGGGTTTCCGCGGCGCGGGGCGAAAGGTCGCCGAGATTTCCGATTGGTGTGGCGACGATGTATAATCCGTTCTGCATATCTTTTCTTTACATTAAGGGTTTTTTATTCTAAATCTGTTTAATATGTTTTCATAATGCTTTATAATTTCGGATTGTTTTCTATTTTAGGGTAAAATGCAAGTGTTAAAAAAATATTTAGTGCTTTTCCTGCTTACGGTTGTTGCCGGCTGTCGTTCGGCCGAAGTTGCCACCCAAAGCGGTTTTGACAGTGTTGCCACCGATTACGGCGAAGTCAGCCTCGGCGGACGGAGCGATTTTCGCGTCGGCGTTTTGCTGCCATTGAGCGGCGAGGCGGCCAAACAGGGACAGGGTCTGAAAAATGCCACCATGATGGCCTTGGACGATGTACGCAATCCGAAACTGATTCTGCAGTATTACGATACCAAAAGCACGCCCGAAGGAGCCCGCGTCGCAATTGAAAACGCGCTGAATCAACAATCTGATCTCATTCTCGGCCCGCTGACAAGCTCTGAAGTCCGCGCCGTGTCAAATTCGGCGATTGACCGCGGCGTTCCGGTAATTGCCTTTTCGACCAATACCGATGTTTTGCAGAGCAATATTTATACGCTTGGCCTGTTGATTGACGAGCAGGTTGACCGTGTCATGAGTTTTGCCGCAGAGAAGGGACGTTCCAGATTCGCACTGTTGGTGCCTGATAATTCGACAGGCGTAGCCGTTGCCAGAGCAGCTGTCAGTTCGGCGCAGAAAAACAATGTCAGTGTTGTTCGCATAGCTTTTTATCCGCCCAACACCACCGATTTTTCCGACATCTTGAAAAAAATGACCGATTATCCGGCCCGTGTTGCCCGTTTGCAGAAAATCCGCACCAATCTGGCTGCCAAATCTGCCCGCGGCGACGGTAACGCCGCTAAGGTTCTCAAACGCCTTGAACCGCTGGATACGCTGGGCGATGTCGATTTTGACGCTGTCATCATTCCCGAATATGGTCCGCGCCTGAAATCTGCTGCTTCAATGTTCGGCTATTACGATGTTTTTTCGCCGAAAGTCAAATTTCTCGGTACCTCAATTTGGGAAAACACCAGTCTCAACAGGGAAACGACCCTGTTCGGCAGTTGGTATCCGGCCATGTCGCGTTCTCACAGCGCTTATTTCTCAAACAAATATAACGAATATTTCGGCGACCGCCCGAGTACACTGTATTCTTTTGCCTATGACGGCGTTGCGCTGGCTTCGGCATTATCTAAACAGGACAGCGGCAGCCTGACTGAAGCAATTACCGAACCGGACGGCTATATCGGCATCAACGGCGTATTCCGCCTGTTTGCCGCCGGACGCAACGAGCACAGCCTGGATATCGTCGAAGTCCGCAGCAGCGGCGACATCGTTGTCGACGCAGCGCCCCGTCGTTTTGAAACCCTGTCCCGCGACAGCGGTACCGAACCTCTGGTCATCGATTCTAATTACCGCGCGCCGCTGATTTTCGGCAAGGACCGCACCACCGCGCAGACCCTCATTTACGGTCGGCCTCTCAGCCCGGAAAACCAGCCGGAAGCTTACAATTCGTTTGAACGCGAACAGGAAGTAACCCGCGACGCGCTGGCCAAACTAAATATTCGGGTTCCGAATTAGCCCGAAAATGTTGATTTGTTTATTTTTCCCTTGAAAAAAGGGATAAAAACAACGATATTAAAATAAGTTTTTTATTGGAGGGCGGCGGGTTAATTTTCCGCCAACCCGGTCAGGTCCGGAAGGAAGCAGCCGTAACGGAAGCGATTAAGGTCGCCCGCTCTCCGCCTCATTTTTAGAAGATTGCAATGGCCGAAGAAAATACAAGCACCGAAAACAGCAGCGATGACCAGTATGTTGTCCTTGCCCGCAAGTATCGTCCGCAAAACTTTGACGATCTGGTCGGTCAGGATGCGCTGGTACAGACGCTTACCAATGCGATTAAGAACAACCGTTTGCATCATGCCTATATACTTACCGGCATCCGCGGCGTCGGCAAAACGACCACGGCCCGTATTATCGCCAAAGCTCTGAACTGTACCGGACTTGACGGCAAAAGCGGCCCGACGGTTCATCCCTGCGGCGTCTGCGAAAACTGCAGGGCGATAACCGAAGGACGGCATATTGATGTTATGGAACTTGATGCGGCTTCGCATACCGGTGTCGACGATATCCGCGAAATTCTTGACGGCGTCCGCTACAAACCGACCAATGCCCGTTATAAAATCTACATCATCGACGAAGTTCACATGCTTTCCAAAAGCGCTTTCAACGCACTGCTGAAGACTTTGGAAGAGCCTCCGTCCCATGTCAAATTCATCTTTGCCACCACCGAAATCCGCAAGGTTCCGGTAACCATCCTTTCCCGCTGTCAGCGTTTCGATTTGCAACGTATCAGCATTGAGGACCTGACCGGCTTGTTTAAGAAAATTCTCGGTAACGAAAACATTGCTTTTGACGAAGAGGCGCTGCATATCATTGCCAAAGCGGCAGATGGTTCGGCGCGTGACGGCGAATCTCTGTTGGATCAGGCGATTTCGCTTGGCGGTGGCAAAGTTCGCACTGACGTTGTCAAAAACATGATTGGTCTGGCTGACCGAAATCAGGTTTTCGAGTTGTTCGAAAATCTGGCGGTCGGCAAAGTAGACAAGGTCATTTCCAATCTTCAGGAGCAGTACAAAAACGGTGCCAATCCGACAACCCTGCTGCAGGATTTGATTAACATTACGCATATGCTGGCCAAAGCCCGCATTATTCCCGCTTCGGTCAATGACGTCAGCCTGACGGAAAATGAACGCGGTTTCTGCACAAAAATGACGCCGGTCGTTTCAATAGCCGTTCTTTCCAAAATCTGGCAGATGCTGATTAAAGGTATTGGCGAGCTTCAGGTTGCGCCGGTTCAGATAGACGCGTTGGAAATGATTCTGATACGCGTGGCTTATTCTGCCAGTCTGCCCACGCCGTACGAACTTCTCAACGACGTAAAAAAAAACTCTAGCTTAGGCAGCTCGCGCCCTTTTGAAGCAGCGGCAGGTGCGCCGCAAAATGCACCTGCGCCGGTCATGCCGGCACGGGTTGAAACGCCGCATCCGGATACGGCCGCGGCATCGGCTTCTTTCGGAATGTTCAAAAATGCCGAAGAACTGGTTGCCTATTTGGAAACCAACCGCAAAATGCTGGTTTCTTATGCGCTGAAAAACGACGTTACCATTCACGAATTCAGCGACGGTTTTATGAAGATGACGGTTTCGGACAAAATTCATCCCGATTTTATTATGAATCTGCATAAGATTCTGACCGAAGCCACCGGCAGGGAGTGGAAAATTGATATTCTGCGCGGCCATCTTGGAGAAACCATTGCCGACCGGGAGCGGGCCAAAACCGAGGAAGACAAGCGCAGCATTATGGAATATCCCCTGGTCAAGGCGATTATGGCCGAGTTCAAGGGAGCCAAGATTGAAACCCTGACCCGTAGGGTGGATTTGGAAGAGACGGCGGACGGGGAAGCCGACAGCGAACTGTTTTTTGAAGAGGAAATTTAATCATGATGAATATTCAGGGGCTGATGAAACAAGCCCAGATGATGCAGAAAAAAATGGAAGAAGCCCAGGCGAAGCTTGCCGAACAGGAACTGACCGGAACTTCCGGCGGCGGCATGGTCAAAATTACGCTGAACGGCAAATTTGAGATGAAAAAGGTTGAAATTGACAAGTCCATGCTCGCGGAAGAAGACGTCAGTATTCTTGAAGACATGATAGCCGCTGCTTATAACGATGCCCATGCCAAGGTTGACGCTTCAATGGCCGAGGGTATGAAAGACGTTACCGGCGGCCTCAATCTCGGCGGCCTGAAACTTCCTTTCTGAGGAAACTGCCGTGGCCGGAAAGGAAATTGAAAAACTTACCAAGCTGATTGCCAAACTGCCGTCGCTGGGAACTCGTTCGTCCCGGCGCATCGTGTTGCAGCTGCTCAAAAAGCGCGAAAGTCTGTTTCTGCCGTTGATTGAAGCTCTGCAGGTAAGTTGCCGCCAACGTCAAAACCTGTGAAATCTGCGGCAACTATGATACCGTTTTCGCCCTGTTCGATTTGCGCTTCCGAAAAACGCGAAGACGCCACCCTCTGCGTGGTGCAGGACGTTGCGGACTTATGGGCAATGGAAAGGGTTTCTTTCTTTAAGGGAAAATATCATGTTTTTGGGCGGCGTTTTGTCGGCCTTGGACGGCATTGCTCCTGAAGACCTCAATATTGAATCTCTGCTCTGCCGCATCAAAAGACGGCATTAAAGAGGTTATTCTTGCGCTTCCGGCCACCGTCGACGGACAGATAACCTCTCATTACCTGGTTTCGCGTCTGAAAGATACCGAAACCAAGGTAACGACACTTGCGCAGGGAATTCCGATGGGCGCTGAACTTGATTATATGGACGAAGGCACGCTCCAGCTGGCTCTCAATTCACGCAAACTGCTGTAGAATTTATGCGGTAGCTTTCTGATTTATCTCGCTTACTTTGTTTAAAAGTTCTTCTCTGGTCAGACGAAAATTGCTTTCCAGCCAGAGTTGTTCAAGATTGTCCAGCGTTGCGCCGATTTTCCGGTTGTCGCTGATGCCTGCGGCAATAATGTCTTTGCCGCGAATGGGAAAAATCGGTACGACTGCGTCTTCAATCTCCTGCAGTCTGGCATGCAGATTAGGAATGTTTTTCATTTCCAAAGCGGATTGCAGCAGCATTTTGTCGCGACAGAACTCTTTGCCGTATTTGTAAATCAGTTTCAACCGGCTGTCGGCGTCAAGAAAAGCTTCTCCCGGCACTTTGACTGCCGCCCAGCGAACGAAAGATTCGCGTTGTTTTCTGGTCAGATGCAGACGCGCTGCCAGATTTTCGGCTAGTTCCTCATCCGGCTGATAGAGGACGAACAGCCGCCGCATGGCCGCATGCGGAATATTTTCGTCATCGACCAGTTTAATCAGAAAATCAAGCTGCTGAAAATTTTCTGATGGCGCCAGCAGAAAGCCCAAAATTTCATTGTCAAACATGATTTTCAGAGTTTTGCCGACATTCGGCGTCAGCAGAATTTTTGAAAACTCGTCGCGGATACGCTCAATCGACAGGGTTTTAAGCCCGTCGCGGTTTTCGACGCAGGCTTTGAGCGCCTTATCGTCAATCGGTCCTTTGCCGAACAGCGAATAAAAGCGGAAAAAACGCAGGATTCGCAGATAATCTTCCTTAATGCGGTGATTGGGATTGCCGATGAAACGGACATTGCCCTGCTCCAGATCTTCAATACCGTTATAATAGTCAAAAACGTTGCCTTTTTCGTCGGCGTAAACGGCGTTGATGGTCAGGTCGCGGCGCGAAGCGTCGGCTTCCCAGTCGGTCGTAAATTCGACGACGGCATGTCGCCCGTCGGTTTTAACGTCGCGGCGCAAAGACGTCACTTCAAGCACTTTGTCATTAATAATGACTCCGACAGTGCCGAATTTAATGCCGATGGGAACGGTGCGCAGACCGTTTTCTGAACAGGCTTCAACCAGTTCGTCCGGCGAAAGGTCGGTGGCCAGGTCCAGATCAAAGCCTTGCAGTCCTGCCAGCGCGTCGCGCACGGCGCCGCCCACAAACCGCAGCGCCCCGCCGTGGCTTTCGACCACGCGAAACAGTTTCAGCACTTTTTTGTCCTGAATGATTTTGTTCATGTCCAGATAATTGTCTCTGATCATCTTGTTTTTCCCGCTGTTTTTGAAATCTGCCTTATTGTTAACAGTTTTTATATATTTTTCAAATACAATAATTGGCAAATAACCGAAACTTGTGGGTACAAAGGTATGTTAAAAAAGATTTTTTTCGTTTCCGTTTTCAGTGTCTTCGCTTTTTCCGCGGCTTCTGTCTCGGCCGCCGCGCCGCAGCTTATCGGCGAATATGATGACTGGGCCGCTTATTATCATAAGGATTCGAGCGGAATAGTCTGCTATATGGCTTCCACGCCCAAAAAGGACGAGGGAAAATACACCAAACGCGGCGATATTTATGCCGTTGTCACGCACCGTCCGGCCGAAAAAAGCTTTGATGTCGTCAACTTTGTCGCCGGTTATACTTATAAGCCGGATTCTCCGGTCGTTGTCAAAATCGGCACCAAAAGCTTCAAGAAACTGTTTACCAGCGGCGACAAGGCCTGGGCCGTCAGCGACCGCGTTGACCGCGAGCTGGTTGAAGGCATGAAACGCGGTGAAAGAATGATTGTTACCGGTACGTCGGCTAAAGGCACCGATACCAAGGACACTTATTCGTTGGCCGGTTTCAGCAGCGCTTACAAGGCCATCAGCGCCAAATGCGGCAAGAAATAGCCATGACGGAAAAGATTGAACTTCTCGGCCTGAGCAAAACCGAACTTGCCGAACAGGTTGCCGCCCTCGGCGAAAAGTCGTTTCGTGCCAAACAACTTTGGCAATGGCTGTACTATCACGGCGTGACCGATTTTGCTCAAATGAGCAGTTTTTCCAAAGAATTGCGCGCCAAACTGGCCGAAAATTTCACGATAACCCGTCCGAAAATCGTTGCCGAGCAGGTTTCTGTCGACAAAACCCACAAATGGCTGCTTGAATTTGCCGACGGTCAGCGGGTGGAGATGGTCTATATTCCCGAGGAAGATCGCGGCGCCGTCTGTATTTCAACGCAGGTCGGCTGCGCGATGGGCTGTCGCTTCTGCCATACCGGCAGTCAGAAGCTGACCCGGAACCTGACCGCCGGCGAAATCGTCGGACAGTTTATGGTTGCCCGCGACGTCTATGGCGAATGGCCGACCCGCACGGACGAGAACCGTATGTTGTCGAACATTGTCGTTATGGGCATGGGCGAACCGCTGCAGAATGTTGAAAACGTCATCAAAGCGATGAACATTATTACCGACGGCGAAGGAATTGCCGTTTCCCGCCGCCGTATTACGCTGTCAACTTCCGGCATTGCGCCGCGCATTGTCGAAGTTGCCGAAGCAACGGGCGTCCGTCTGGCGGTCAGTCTGCATGCGCCGACCGATGAAATCCGTTCGCGGATTATGCCGATTAACAAAAAATATCCGCTGGCCGAGGTTATGAAAGCATGCCGCGACTATCAGAGCCGCTACGTGACATTTGAATATCTGATGCTTAACGGCGTCAACGATTCGATAGAAAACGCCAATCAGCTCATTAACCTGATGAAGAAATATCAGATTAACGCCAAATTCAACCTGATAGCGTTTAATCCTTGGCCGGGCTGTGGTTTTGAGCCAAGCTCCAACAACCGTATTCATGCCTTTGCCAAAGTGTTGAATCATGCCGGTTATGCAGCGCCGATTCGCACCCCGCGGGGACAGGATATCCTGGCCGCCTGCGGTCAGCTCAAATCTAAAAAAGACCAGTTGTAAGTCCGCGTTAACCTTTAGGCTAATGCGCTTCGGCCCAGTTTTGTCCGGAACCCGTTTCGGCAATAAACGGAATGTCGAAATGCACGACGTTTTCCATTGTTTCCTTAACCAGTTGTTTAACCGCTTCAACTTCGTTGTCCGGTGCTTCAAAGACCAGTTCGTCATGAACCTGCAACAGCATTTTGGTTTTGAAGCCGCCTTTTTGCAGCCGCCATAAACATTGGTTCATGGCCATTTTGATGATGTCGGCGGCACCGCCCTGCAAAGGAGCGTTAATGGCTGCCCGTTCGGCGTTTGACGAAATGCGCTTGTTCTTGTCATTGATGCCGAAAACAAAACATTTGCGGCCGTAAGGCGTCAGCACGAAACCGTTTTTATGCGCAAAAGCGATGGTTTTTTCCATATAGGCCTTGATTTCCGGCATTTGGCGAAAATAGTTGTCGATGTAAATTTTGGCTTCGTCGGCGGATATGCCCAGCTGTTTGGCCAGTCCATACTGCGAAATGCCGTAAATAACGCCGAAATTGATTGTTTTGGCATGACGGCGCAGATTATGGTCGACTTGATCGGCCGGCACGCCGAAAACCTTGGCGGCCGTTGCCGCATGAATGTCAATACCGTGATTAAACGCCTCTTTCAATGCCTTGACTCCGGCAACGACCATCAGCCGCAACTCAACCTGCGAATAGTCGGAAGAAATTATTTTATGACCCGGTTTGGCGATGAAACATTCGCGGATTTTTAATCCCATATCGGTACGAATGGGAATATTCTGCAAATTCGGATTCGTTGACGACAGTCGACCGGTCGTCGTGTTTATCTGGTTATAGGTCGTGTGAATTCGGCTGTTTGCGTCAAGCAGGTTCAACAAAGCTTCCGTATAGGTCGACTTAAGTTTCGCAAAACCGCGCCATTCCAGAATTTTAGCCGGAAGTTCGTGTTCTTCGGCCATTTTTTCCAACACGTCGGCACCGGTTTGAAAACTGCCGCTGGCTGTCTTTTTGCCCTTCAGGCCGAGTTTTGTATACAATATTTCGCCGATTTGTTTGGGCGAACCGAGGTTGAATTCTTCGCCGGCCAGTTCATAAACCTGGCTTTCAATCTGTCGCAGCTGTTCCTCAAAGCACGAACTCAGTTTGCGCAGGGCCACCGCGTCAACCATAATGCCGTTTTGTTCCATCTCTTTGAGCGTGCCGATTAGCGGCCGGTCGAAATTTTCATAAACGGCCGCCTTGCGTTCGGGAACCAGCCGCGGTTTCAGCACATTGTACAGGCGCAGTATCAGGTCGGCCTGTTCGGCGGCATAGTCGAGCAGTTGCCTGCTGTCCAGATTTTCAACGCTGATTTTGTTTTTGCCGCTGCCGAGCAGGTCTTCAAGCTTCTGCGCCTTGTAGTCCAGAAACAGTTCTGCCAGTTCGTCGATTCCGTGACCGTGCTCGGTGCTGTCCAAATCGTAAGAAATGACCGCGATGTCGTCAATCGGCTCAATGGCGGTTTCAGTCCCGAAAATCTGACTCATAAAATGCAGGTCAAGTTTCATTGCATGGCCGATTTTTAAAATCGAGCGGTCGGTAAAAACGGATTTCAGCCATTTGGCGGCTTGTTCGCGCGAAAGACGCTGTTCGCTTTTCTGCGGCGCGGCAAACAGATCGAAATTGCTGCCGGTCTGCACTTCGGCCGGGCCGAGCGGCACATAGCAGGCTTCTCCCGGATTAATTGCCATTGCAAGGCCTGAAATCCGGTCAAAAACAGGTTCGCTGCCGCTTGAAACCGTCCGGAATGAAAACAGACCGGCTTTGCCGATTTTTTCAACCCAGCGTTTAAGACCGGCTTCATCGGCAATCAGTTCGTATTTTTTCTGAACTTCTTTTTTCAGGGCATTTTTTGCCTGTGAATTCAGCGGATCGGCGCATTGTTCGCTGACCCATTTTTCCAGTCGCGGCTTCAGGCTTTTGAAACCGTGTTCGTCAACAAAATGCAGCAGAGTTGTCAGTTCCGGACTGCGGCAGCCGTATTCTTCCAGATCATGTTCGACCGGCACGTCGTTTTTGAGCTGAACCAGCTGTTTGGAAATCCTTGCGTTGTCCAGATTGGCCAGCAGCGTTTCGCGGCGTTTGTTTTGTTTGATTTCGCCGGCATGTTCCAGAACGCCCTCCAGCGAACCGAACTGGTTGACCAGTTCGGCTGCGGTTTTCGGACCGATTCCGGGAACGCCCGGCACATTGTCGATGCTGTCGCCGGAAAGAGCCTGAACATCTACGACCTGTTCCGGGTAAACGCCGAACTTTTCCTTGACGTCTTCAGGCGTGAAAAATTTGTCTTTCATCGGATCGTAAAATTCGACGCCGGGACGAATCAGCTGCATCAGGTCCTTGTCTCCGGAAACGATAACGACCTCATAGCCTTTTTTTAAAGCTTCGGCCGCATAAGTGGCAATCAGGTCGTCTGCTTCAAAGCCGTCCATTTCCAGATAATTGAGGTTCAGCGCCGAAACGGCATTATGAATCAGCTCAAACTGCGGAATAAGGTCTTCGGGAATTTCTTTGCGCGTGCCCTTATAATCCGGAAAAATTTCGTTACGGAAGTTTTTGCGCTTGGCGTCAAACAAAACCAGCGAGTAATCGCATTTAATCTGACTGGTCAGTTTCAGAAACATGTTGGTAAAGCCGTAAACCGCATTAACCGGCACTCCGGCCGGATTTGTCATCGGGGGCAGGGCGTAAAAGGCACGGAAAATATAACCCGAACCGTCAACTAAGCAGACTTTTTTGGGCATGGCATCGTCTCTCTTGCAGGTTTTAAATCTGCGTCAAATATAATTGATAAAAATCTATTCGCCAATAGATAAAAAGAAAGAACGTTCAAGAGAATTGACCGAATTGAGGTCGGTTTTGTAAACGTCTTCATAGTTGTCAACATATTCGCCGACGGCAAGTTCAAGGCATTCGTCAACCGAACGGCCGCTTTTTTCCGCCATCAGGGTCAGTTTGGAGTATAATTTCTGATTCAGGGCAACGGAAACGGTTTTCATAAAATTTTCCTTAACTTATTTATGGCAGGATGTTGATAGTAAATTAATAACGGATTCCGAGACTCGACGCAAGGACAGATTAAATGGTAAAAAAGACAAAGACCGGCAGAAAAACGGCAAACCGCAAAAAAAGAGAGTCAAAACAAAGGCTTGCGACTCGGCGTATCATCTTGATTTTTTTAAGTTTTCTGGTGATAACTTTCGCCGGCTGGCTGCTCTATTGCGTCTTGACCCTGCCGGATATTGATCAGGCGGTCGCGCGTACGCGGCAGCCGTCCACCACCATTACCGCCGAAAACGGCAACGAGGTCAAAACCTTTGGCAGCGTTTATTCGGAAGTCATTCGCTTAAATGAACTTCCCTCTTATGTTCCCGACGCGATAATTTCGACCGAAGACCGCCGTTTTTACGCGCATTTCGGTTTTGACATCGTCGCCTTTACCCGCGCCATGCTGACCAATATTTTTATGGGCCGCTATGCGCAGGGCGGCAGCACCATTACCCAGCAGGTGGCCAAAAACCTGTTTCTGACGTCTCAGAAAAACATCAAGCGCAAAACGCAGGAGCTGTTGCTGGCCTTTTGGCTGGAACATAAGTTCAGCAAGGAGCAGATTCTGACGCTGTATTTAAATCGGGTTTACCTCGGCGCCGGAACCTACGGTATTGAAGCCGCCAGCCAGAAATATTTTCAAAAATCTTCCCGCGACATGAATCTGCTTGAGGCGGCGATTATTGCCGGCATGCTTAAGGCGCCGTCGCGGTACAATCCGATTGCAAGTGCCGAGAGGGCTAAGGCGAGGGCCAAGGTGGTTCTGCAGAACATGGTAAACAACGACGCCCTTACCGAAAGACAGATGAAATATGCCCTGACCTTGCCCGTCGGCGAGGACAAGTCATATAAGGTTCAGGGAGCCGATTATTTTGCCGATTGGGTTTACAGGGAAGTCAACGATTATATCGGCGAGCGCGACAATGATATTTATGTTTATACGACTTTGGATCAGAAAATTCAGGAAAATGCCGAAAAAATTCTCCGTGAAGCGGTACTTGCCGCCAAAAACCGCAATGTCAGCGAAGGTGCGGTGGTTGTTCTGAACAAAAGCGGCGAGGTCAAAGCCATGGTCGGCGGCATCGATTACCGCAAAAGCCAGTTCAACCGGGCGGTAACCGCGCTGCGGCAGCCGGGTTCGGCCTTTAAGCCTTTCGTTTATCTGACGGCGCTGCAAAACGGCTGGAAGCGCGAAGACCGCATTGATGATGTTCCGCTCTCCATCGGCAAATGGAAACCGGAAAATTACGATAAAAAATATTACGGCAGCGTCACGCTGGACGAGGCGCTGATGAAGTCGCTGAATCTGGCGACGGTTAACCTTTCGGAATCTCTGTCCCGCAAAGACATAATCCGCACGGCAAAAAAGATGGGTATTTCCACGCCGGTTGAAAATACGCCCTCTCTGGCACTGGGAACTTTCGAAGTGAAGGTTATCGACATGGCTGCGGCCTATTCGGCAATAGCCAATGGCGGCTATGCCACTTGGCCGCATGCGATTAAGGAGGTTTATACCCGCGACGGCTATCAGCTGTATCAGCGGGAAGCGGATACCGAAAACCGCATTCTGGATGCCGGTGCGGTTAAGGATTTGACCAAAATGCTCGAAAAAGTCATCAGTCAGGGAACCGGCCGCCGCGCCAAAATTCCCGGCTTTGCCGCCGGAAAAACCGGCACCACGCAGGATTACCGCGATGCATGGTTCGTCGGCTTTACCGATGAATACGTCATTGCCGTCTGGGTCGGCAACGATGACAATTCGCCGATGAAGGGCGTTACCGGCGGCACGCTTCCCGCTGAAATCTGGCGGAAAATCGCCTTGAGCGTCCGGGAGTAAAAAACCGTAAAATAATCGCAAAATAGTGCTTTTTTATTACGATTTATTATATATAATACCAGAAGTTTGTTTTGCTTAAAGGCACGGCAGATTCATCCGGCCGTGCGGTTTTTAATTGAAAGAGAGAAAATAATGACACAGAAACCCGTAATGCTTCTGATTTTGGACGGTTGGGGTTACAGAAGACCGGTTACCCCGGACAATGCCATCGAAAACGGCAAGACGCCGAATTGGCACAGGTTTGTTGAAGAATGTCCGCACAGCCTGATCGAAACTTCAGGACTTGCCGTCGGCCTGCCGGACGGTCAGATGGGCAACTCCGAAGTCGGCCACATGAATCTGGGTGCCGGACGCGTCGTTATGCAGGACCTGCCCCGTATTGACATGGCAATCAAAGACGGCAGCATTGAAAAAAATCCGGTTTTGACCGATTTGATTAAAGAGCTGAAAGCCGGCGGCAAAGCCTGCCATTTGATGGGACTGATGTCGCCGGGCGGCGTGCATTCCAGCCAGCACCATATTGTTGCTTTGGCCGGCATTCTTGATAAAAACGGCATCAGAACCGAGGTTCACGCTTTCCTGGACGGCCGCGACACGCCGCCGTCTTCGGCCGAAGGTTTTCTGGCCGATTTTGAAAATGCGGTCAAAGAGATGAAAAATGTTCGTATTGCCACGTTGTCCGGACGCTTTTACGCCATGGATCGCGACAAGCGCTGGGACCGCGTCGAGCCGCTTACAACAACATTGTTTCGGCTTCCGGCAAACGCTATGCCACGGTTAAGGAAGCGATTGAAGCTTCTTATCAAGCCGGTGTTACCGACGAATTTGTCGTTCCCTGCGTGATTGGCGATTATCAGGGTTGCGCCGACGGCGATGCTATTCTGATGGCCAACTTCCGCGCCGACCGCGCCCGTGAAATTCTTTATGCTCTGGCCGATAAGGAATTCGGCGGCTTTGAGCGCAAGAAACAGGTAGCTTTCTCCATGGCGGTCGGTATGACCGAATACTCGGTTGACCATAACCGTTTCATGAAAACCATGTTCGGCCCCGAAGCGCTGCATAACATTTTCGGACAGGTCGTTTCCGATCACGGCCTGACCCAGCTGCGCATTGCCGAAACCGAAAAATACGCGCATGTCACGTTCTTTTTCAACGGCGGCGAGGAGAGGGAGTTTGATGGCGAAAGCCGGATTCTGATTCCCAGCCCGAAGGTTGCCACTTATGACCTCAAACCGGAAATGAGCGTTTACGAAGTAACCGATAAATTGGTCGACGCCATTGAGAACAAACGTTTTGACGTCATCATCTGCAACTTTGCCAACGGCGACATGGTTGGTCATACCGGCATAATGGAAGCCGCGCTCAAGGCGGTTGCCGCGGTTGACGAGTGTCTGGGTCGCGTTGCCAAGGCCATTGAGAATGTTGGCGGTGTTCTGCTGGTAACGGCGGATCATGGTAACGCCGAAAAGATGGTTGATGAAAAAACCGGCGCGCCCTATACGGCTCACACCGTCGGTAAGGTCATGGATGTTCTGGTCAATGCGCCGCAGGAGGTTAAAGGCCTGCGTGACGGCAAACTGGCTGACATTGCGCCGACCCTGCTTGACCTGCTGGGCATTGACAAGCCGGCCGAAATGAACGGGCAGTCGCTGCTGATTAAATAGCATGGAACGTCGGCCGCAACACATATCTCTGGTTCTGGGCATGGGGGTTCTGGCTCTCATGCTTAGGCCGGTTATGGCGGCCGATGTGTCCAAGGCCGATTTGGCCAAAATGGAAAGGGAAGTTCAGGCGCAGAACCTTGAACATAAAAAGCTGCAGGCGCAGGCGACGCAGATAAGTCTGGAACTGACCCGTATCAGCAAAGACATGATAGCTTCCGCCAAACAGATACAAAACAGCGAAGAAAAAATCTCCCGAATGGAAAGCGAGCTGGAAACTCTGCGTGCCGACCTCAAAAAAACCGAAGAAAACTTTGTTGTTGAAGACGACAACCTGATTAAAACGCTCTCCGCGTTGCAAAATTTGGCGCTGAAGCCGACCGAGGCACTGTTTGTGCAGCCGCTGACGCCGGTGGAAATAATCCGCAGCGCCATGCTTCTGCGCGAAGCCGTGCCTTATCTGCAGGAAAATGCCGCCCGCATCCGCGAAGATCTGGAAAAATCGAGGCTCAGAAAAATCTGGTCGAAAAACAGGTTGCGCGCATTATCCGCCAGAAAAAGATTTTGGAAAAAGAACATGAGCAGATGAAGGCTCTGGTTCAACGCAAGTCCAAAATTCGTAACGCCGTCGAAATCAAAAGCGTCAAGGCCAAGAAAAAAGTTGAACAGCTGGCCTCGCAGGCCAACGATCTCCGCGACCTTCTCAACAAACTGGAAAAACAGCGTCAGGAGAAGCTGCGCCGGCAGGAAGAGGAGCGCCGCCGTCTGGCCGAGCTTAAAGCCGCCGAAGCCCGCCGTGCTGCCGAGGAAACGAAAAAACTTGAAGAGAAACAAAGAGCTGACTTGATTAAATTCAAACCCGAGGTTATAAATGAAGTGGGTGAGAACTTTGTTAAGGCCAAGGGGCATCTGCTGCGTCCGGCGCGCGGGCCGGTTGTTACCGCATATGGCGAGCAGATGTCGAAAGGCGTTACCTCCAAGGGTATTATTATCAAAACCCGCAGCCAGGCGCAGGTCATTTCGCCTTATGACGGCACGGTTATTTTTGCCGGACCTTTCCGCGGTTACGGCAATCTGATTATTATCGAACACGGACAGGGCTACCTGTCGCTGCTGGCCGGACTGGAAGAAGTTGACTGCGAACTCGGACAAATGCTGCTGGCCGGCGAACCCGTCGGACAAATGCCCGAAAGCGGCGACGCCAGACTTTATGTCGAACTCCGCAAGGACAATCATCCGGTCAACCCGCTGACCTGGATTGAAAAATAAGTTTTTTAGGAATGGAAAAACAATGAATACCAAATTATCATTTTTAAGTGCCGTTATGTTTAGTGTAATGCTGGCTTCGCCGCTTCAGGCGGCCGCGCCGAAAAATCAGGATAAGGAAGACGCCGACACCTATGAGCTGCTCAACCTGTTCGGCGAAGTTATGGAAAGAGCCAAAATCTCATATGTTGAAGAAGTTTCGGACCGGAAACTGATTGAGTCGGCAATTAACGGCATGCTGGTTTCGTTGGATCCTCATTCCAGCTATCTCGACGAACAGAGCTTTAAATACATGAGCGAGCAGACTTCCGGAAAATTCGGCGGTTTGGGCATAGAAGTTACCATGGAAAACAGCGTCGTCAAGGTTGTTTCGCCGATTGACGACACGCCGGCCGCCAAGGCGGGATTGAAACCGGGCGATTACATTACCAGTATTGACGGCGAACAGGTTATGGGACTTACCCTGAACGAAGCCGTCGACAAAATGCGCGGCAAGGTCGGCACCAAAGTCAAACTGACCATTCGCCGTGCCAGCGAAAAGCCTTTTGACGTTACCCTCAAACGCGAGGAAATCAAAATCCAGTCCGTCAAGAGCGAAGTCAAGAGTGGCGACGTTGCTTATATCCGCGTTTCCTCTTTTTCGGAAAATATTGATAAAATGATTGAAAAAGCGGTCAAAGATGCCCGCAAGAAAACCGACGGCAAACTGGCCGGCGTTGTTCTCGACGTCCGCAACAACCCAGGAGGGCTGCTTGATCAGGCGGTCAGCGTTTCCGATCTGTTTTTGGACAAGGGCGAAATCGTTTCCACCCGCTCCCGCAACGAAAGCGATACGATTAAATACACCGCCGAAAAAGGCGACATTGTCAAAGGCCTGCCGATTGTCGTTCTGATTAACGAAGGTTCCGCTTCGGCCTCCGAAATTGTCGCCGGCGCGCTTCAGGATCATCACCGCGCCATTGTCATGGGTGAAAAGTCTTTCGGCAAAGGTTCGGTTCAGACGGTTATCCCGCTTGGCAAATACGGTGCCATGCGCTTGACCACGGCCCGTTACTATACGCCGTCGGGCCGTTCGATTCAGGCCAAGGGCATAGAACCGGACATTGAAGTCAAACAGGCCAAGCTTGAAGTTGTCGAAAGCGGCGGTTTCGGTATGACTGAAGCCGAATTGAAAGGCGCTCTCAAGAATGAAACGGCGGAAGAAAAGAAAGCCGAAAAGGACAGGCGGCTCAGCCCGGAAGATTTAAGCGACTACCAGCTGCTTCGTGCGATAGATATGGTCAAAGCGCTTAAACTGTATTCTGAGAACGACAGCGGAAAATAAGAAAGGACTTTGTTTTGCTCAAGACCTTAAAACAACAGCAGGGGATTATTCTGGCGGCGGTTGCCGCGCTGGCGGTTGTTGTCGCCGCCGGTTATTTCTCTCGGCGGTTAAGCGCAGCGAGCCGAAATATCGCAACAAGGTCGAGGAAATGATGTTCGAAGAAGGCAACAAATCGCCGAAATACGTGATTACGCTGCCGGACAAAAAAAGCCCGCAGGAATTGAAGGAAGAAAGACAGCGCCGGGAAGCTTCGGCACCGGGAAAGCAGTCGGCCGATGACGATATGACGCCCCAGCAACGGGTTCTGAGCAATATGCCGCTGCTGATTAAGCTGAAACCGGTTGAAGATGCCGAACCTCTGAAAAATATTGAATCCGAGGCGGCGCTGGTTGAGAAGGAAGGCGATTTTCAGCTGCCCAAAACCGACGGCCTGCGCAAACCCTGGAGCGAATACGGCCGCAAGGTGCGCGTTCAACCGAATTTCTTCCGGGTTGCCGTCGTTTTCAAAAATTTCGGCATTGACAAAACCGGCGCCCAAGCCATTATGCACGGTCTGCCGCCGGAAGTTTCCTTTTCTTTTTCGCCTTATGCGCCGGACACCGGCAATCAGATAAAGGAAGCCCGTTCCGCCGGACATGAAACTTATATGGATTTGCTGTTGCCGTCCAAAGATTATCTCAGTGCCGATACCGGTCCTTTGTCAATGGACATTACCTCCAGTCCCGAAGAGCTTATCCGCCGCGTCAAGGAGTCTTTGTCGGTCGGTGCGCCGCTGGGCGGCATGCTGGTTGCCGGAGGCGATGCCGGCGTCGACAGCATGGGACATCTGGAAAAGGTCTTGCAGGAAGTCGGACGCCGTGGACTCCTGCTGGTTAACGCTTCCGGCGAGGAAACCGTCGATTTGATAAAGGTTGACGGCTTGGCGCGCGGAACGGCCGACATTGTTATCGACGGTTCCTTCCGCCCGGACGACATTCGCGACAAACTGGCCGCCGCCGAGCGTTTTGCCCGCAACAACGGTCAGGTCGTCGTGGTTGCCGAGCCCAAACCGGTCGTCGTTCTGGAAATCCGTCGCTGGCTGGACAGCTTTTCGCCGCAGCTCAGTTACGATGAGATGCGCGCGCAGAACATTGCCATGCCGGAGCGTCCGTTTGCGCCGGTGCCGCTGTCAAATACGGTTATTGAATAACCGCCGTCCGGCGCTTAGATATTGTACGGAGAGGTAAACAATGGAATATCCCTATCGCAAATGTGCCGCAGCCGTTTTGTTTAACGATTCCGGCCGGGTGCTGGTCTGTGCCCGCAACGATTTGCAACATGACGACTGGCAGTTTCCGCAGGGCGGCGTCGAGGCCGGCGAAACAGCTGTTGATGCCGCGCGTCGCGAGCTTTATGAAGAAACGTCGGTCAGGTCGGTTCAGTTTGTTACGGCCATGGAAGAAGGCATGCGTTATACTTTTCCCGACTTCATTCTGGAAAAAAGAAAAAAACGCGGAATTTACAATCCGGGTCAGGATTTGTATTGGAGCCTGTTCCGTTTTGTCGGCGAAGAATCTGAAATCAACCTTGATACGGCTGAGCCGGAATTCCGCAAATACGAATGGGTAACGCTGGACGAAGCGGTCAAAAGGGCCGTCGATTTCAAAAAAGACGCCTATAAGAAAATGGCAGCCGCTTTTAAACCTTTTATCGGCTGAATTTTCTGTGGCGCAAAACCGCAAAACGTGCTATACTCCCGCATAACGATTGAATATTCGGAGCCGGTTTGATGGACGCCAACCAGAAATTTCAGAAAATAATCCGCAGCCTTATCCGCCGTGCCGCGGAAGCCGAAATAGTTTCGGAAATCCCGCTGGAACAGGAGCAGCTTGCCGCGCTGCAAAACCTGAATCGCTATTGCGTCAATCAGGTCCTGAACGATACCGAAGTCGTATATGACCCGCGCAAAATAAACTACAAAAGCAATCAGGAGCTGAAAGCCGCGCTGGTTGCCCTGCTGCTCAGCCGGGCGCTGACCGACCCGTCCCGCCGTCGCATTGAAAACAAAGAGTATTTTGCCGAAAACGTTACCGTTTACATGCAGGGAGAACAAACCAAGGTTCTGGGTTTCGGCGAACTTCCGCCTTATCAGGTTCAGGAAAGTCTTTATCCCGAAATAATCAACGACTGGATGATATATCGTGACAATGCCGGCTTGGGCATAAAGGCGCTGATTGACAACAAAACTAATCTGGTTGGGTTGGATTCTTATCGCGCCGGCGGCGATCCGATTTACGAGTTTGCCCGCTTTCATCGCAAATATACCGAAAAAGAACACGAAAAAGAAGAAAAACGCCGCGAAAATGCGCAGGAAGCCCTGCGTAATGCGCTGGTGCAGTCGCTGGCCGCCGAAGTGTCCAAACGGCAGCTGTTGGCCGGACAAGATCCGCTGGCCTTGATAGACCGGCTGATTTCGTCAACCGGGCAGTATCGGCCGCAGCCGCAAAACCGGCAGATTGACCGCCAGGTTGAAAACGACATCGCCCGCCTGCTGGAATACGACGACCGCGACAACGGCCGCGAAAGATAAAATCTTCATTGAAAATTAGGATTTAACTTTTATAATCGTTTCTGCCAAAGGAAATGGTTAGTCCGACGGCGGAGTGTGGAAACTCCTCAAAGGGAACCGATTATAACCTCCATCTGTGGAGGATGACGCGAAATAAGCCGCTTTTGCGGGCGAATAAGCGTACTGTCTCTTTGCAGTTTCCAACTCCTCCGCTCTCATTTTGGGAGCGGTTTTGTTTTTAGCAAAACCTTTTATGGAGGAAGTTATGGAAAATAAAATCAGAAAACAGAATTTACAGCGTCTGCGCTCGGAATACGGCGAAAGTTTCCGCCAGGCCTTGGCGGAGCAGGGGCTGACGCCGGAAGAGTTCAGCGCGCAAAGCGAGATACCGCTGAATGTCGTTGAAGAGCACTTAAACGGCCAACGGCGCTTTCTTGGCGAAATAAACAATATTTGTTTCTGTCTGAACAAACGTCTGAAAATAGAACTGGTCGACTGAAAGTTTCAAAAAAAGCTCCCCGGTGGGAGCTTTTCGTTTTCAGGGACGGCTGTTGCCGTTGTTGTTTTGGCGCGCTGCCAC
>VOFK01003692.1_pt1 | contig 71514 bp, 70 predicted proteins | sample 5384121 | NCBI WGS metagenome assembly VOFK01 (sample SAMN12384730, study PRJNA508395) | human gut metagenome | isolation source: healthy gut J | host: Homo sapiens | reverse complement strand
CGATGGGAGGTTGTGGCAGAACATTGGACGATGAAAAGGAAAAAGAGGCAATGGAGGATTCCGGCTTGGGTACACCGGCTACACGTGCCGGAATCATCGAACTGCTCATTGCCAGACACTACGTGGAAAGAAACGGACGGTCACTGATTCCCACTCCCAAAGGACTGGAAGTATATGATATTGTAAAAGAGAAGATGATCGCCAACGTGAGCATGACCGGAGGGTGGGAATGCGCCTTGCATGAAATCGAAACCGGCAAAGTTTCCACGGAAACATTTACTCAGAGCATCAATTCCTATACCCAACAAATCACCTCGGAACTGCTTGCCCTGAAACTTAACCATCCGGACTTGCCACATTGTAACTGCCCCAAATGCGGAGCAGAAACGATTATCGTCTTTAACAAGGTCGCCAAATGCAGCGATCCCAATTGTGGGTTCCTGTTATTTAGAACGTTCAACGGCAGGGAACTGACGGATAATCAGATGCTCCTGCTGCTATCGGGGAAACGTACCGGATATCTGAAGTTTACCAGCAAGAAAGGAAAGAAGTATGAGGCATCACTCGAGCTGGATGACAATTACAGGATTGAGATGACTTTCAAGGATAATAAACCTAAAAAATAAAGAAGCGACTTATGAAAAAAGAAATGGAAGAGATACCGGATGAACTGAATCCGGACTTAATGCTGAATACGATTGCTTCCGAACTGCTGATCAAGATAGCCAAAGGGGAGATTGATATCCAGAAGCTGGTCAGGAAACAACTCTCGGACAGGGGAATCGATGACCAACGGAACTGGATAGGACCGGACAAGGCAAGAAAATATTGGGAGAAATATAAGATGCCTGTCTAAACCAAGTCAGTCAGGATAAGAAGATAATTGCAGGTTATTCAATCCGTTTGTAGGCCAGCCTGCAAATACCGGATCTGAAACATTTGTTCCCGGTCATTTCCCATGAGGAAGGACCGGGAATTTCTGTAAACAGACGTATGCCGTCCCCTTGGATATACGGTGCGACAAAAAAGGATGATTTCATCCACCAACCAGTATCTGAACATGCTGCTTATAACGGAAATTGTATCCGGAGCCGCTTCTATGAAATAAATACCTTCATTTTCTTTTTCCATTGTGTCAATGAGATGAAAGATACATCCGGCCCGAGAGTCTGTGTAGCACGTTCCCGTATTTTGGTGAGGCCATATTTGTTCGGATTATCCCACAAAGGGGAAGAAACAGTCCTGTCGAAGAGGTATCCGTCAAGAGTAGTGATTGCAAGTAATTGGAGTTTTGCCATAAGTATAATATTTAACCTATAAATATTATTCGGCAGAAGTATTTGAGAAAGCGTGGCCTTACCCAACTCCAAGACGGAGGTTCTGGTAAACCTATGAATAGTAGCTGTGTAAGCCACGCTATGACAAAGCATAGCATAAGCAATACACAAAAAGCCTCTATTCATTGAAATTTTCCAGATTTCCGTCTTGAGACATTCTGCGAATGTTATGTCTATATCTAATTGGAAGGCTATTGCCTGCCATTTAAATCTATATTTCGTTCCAAAGATACTCATATTTCTGATTTCTCCGAAGAAATCCATATCATAAAGAAATGTGGCAGGGCAAAAAAGGAAAAAAGATGAAAGAGTTACCATTTGTATAAGGGATGTCGGATTTCACGACTCCCCCGTTAAATAAAAAGTATAAGAAAAGCTACGCTGACAAAAAATGACTATTAATGACTATTAACGACACTGGAAACTAAACGATTGATTTATAGTAATATTCCCTTTATCTTGCACCCAATTTCATTATTCACAATTTAATTTATAAATCATGGAACTGACAATTATCGAAACAAGTGCTTATCAGGACTTGAAGAAACAACTAAGTATGCTGTCCGTGCAAATGATGGACTTTCAAAAGAAAATAGCCCCCGTAACACCGGACAAGTGACTGGATGCGCAGGATGTGTGCCTGGCTCTCAATATTTCCAAAAGGGCACTGCAGACTTACCGGGATAACGGGCTGATTCCTTATTCTAATATCGGTGGAAAATTCTTTTATAAAGAAGTGGACATCCAGCAAATTCTGGAGGAAGGACTAATCAAAAAAAGAAAATAAAGAGTATGGCAGACATTATCACTAAAGATTCGGAAGAGTTCAAGGAACTTACCGGATGGATCAAACGGACAGGAAAAAATCTGGAGGCTGCTGCGGCACGGATACGTCCGACGATTGCAGACGAACATTATCTGAGTGGAGATGAGGTATGCCGGATGCTTCATGTTTCCAAGCGTACATTACAAACACTACGGGATGAAAAGGCAATACCTTATACCTCAATTACCTCTGTCGGGGGTAAACTGCTCTATCCGGAAAGCGGGCTATACGAGGTACTAAAAAAGAACTATAAAGATTTCAGGCGTTACTTGAAATAAGCAACCTGCCTGAATACGAAAAACACCCTTCAACATTTGCTGAAGGGTGTTTTTCATACTTATTCTAATTGGCCAAGCGATACACGGAACCAATCTTGTCGCACATCCTATCCGTATCTTCCCCAACCTTCGGATTGATCAGTTCAGCATAGACTTGTGTGGAAAGAATCGATTTGTGTCCTAATACTTTTTGCAAAGTTTCTAACGGCATGCCTTTCAATATAGCCAAAACTGCAAAGGTATGTCTCCCGATATGAGGGGTGATATTTACATTACAATCACACTTTTTCCCTAAAACCTTAAAACTACTTTTCATGGTTTCATAATCACCGACGGGGAAAACGCAATCAGGAGAATCTTTCTTTTTGTTATCACCCTTATACTTTTCTACAAGTTCAATTGCTATAGGTAATAATTTCACGACGTATGCTACGCCTGTTTTTATACGGTTTCCCATGAGCCATGTGCCACCATCAGAATCTGTATGGATATTCTTATAAGTAATTGCTTTCAGATCTGCGAAGGCGAGGCCTGTGAAGCACATGAAAAGTAGCATGTCACGCATAGCCTGCTGACGTTTATACCTCAATTCTACATGTATAAGCCTCTGCAGTTCTTCTTCAGAGAGAAATGAACGTCTTTTATATCCCGGCTTACATCCAAAACCCGTGAAGGGATGAACTTTTATTAAACCTTTCTCTTGAGCGATATGCATTAGCCATTTCATGGTATTAACACGTCCGAATGCTGTAGAACTGGCCGAGCCGCATGTGCCCAACATCCAATTATAATAGTCTTCAATAAAATCTTTGTCAAGTTCATCAAGTGCAATGTCCTCAACATTCTTTTTGTCTTTCAAAAAGCAATGCGCTCTTATAATCGGCTACTAAACCAAGATAGGTGCTTTTTGCCTTTTCCTTGCCTACTTTCTCCTTGTATGACTCAAGCTGTTCCCTGAAAAGCTCCATAAGGGTGTGGGAATCTTCTTTAAAACCGACATAGCGGCTATAGACTTTCTTGGCTGTGACAAAACTGTCATGATCGCATATGTATTGGTAATGCTTGGCAATTTGGGCTTTGGCATTATCAAGTTCCTGGTTTAACATTCTAGCTTCTTCGGATTTCCCTTTAGCCCTATTAGCTTTGGCGTCCCATAAAGAAATAGACACCTCCTTCTTACAGCTAAAGCAAGCTGTGGTCTTGTTGATGGTAATACGTCCCATTACAGGTACTTTACCATTCTTAATCGATTGATTTTTAGTGTAAAACAACACTCTGAATGTACTTCTCATAACTCAACTTTTTTAGTTACAAATTTAATTACTGTTGAGGTATTTGAAGTTATGAAGAATAATGCAATATATTGAAAACTAATGCCTTATATCCGATTAGTAGGCAAATTGGAAGAGGTAACAGATAAGTAACATAACTCACTCCCAAATATGCTCTATTTAGCTTTATTCACCACATCCGATTAAAACATTAGTTTTATAACTATTTGAATTTTAATAGGTTTGCACTATATTTGCGCATCTTGAAAAAACACTTTGTTTCTCTTGTTGAAACTTTTGTTAGAAGGTTGAAACCAATAGTATTTGCTTAAGAAACTAAAAGTTTCATACTGAGAACTAGGCATATAGCACTATTCTGTGGTGAATGAAGTAAGTATCGGATACTGCTTTTGTTATGGCGTGATGGATGGTTGTGAAGATTTTTATCTATCACGGGTATCTTTCACGCTTTAATCGGTTTATAATCAAAAGGATATCCCCCTCTGCGTGATAGCATGACAGATGTTTTTCAAAAATAAACTTTGTAAGAGCTGAGCTGTCCGGATGCTTCAATCGTTGTAGCTGTATTCTTCGCTGTATCTCTCGAATTTCGGTTCTTCGGCAATTCCGTATTGTTTGAAAACCTGACGGATATATGCTTGTGCCTTTGGAAACAAGCCTTGTTCCTGGCGGTAAAAGCGATAATAGGTGGTCTTGCCAAAGTGTCCTACAAGCTGGTTCCTCATCGGGGCTGCACATTTGTGGGGTACATTGTCCAGCAGGTGCCGGATGCCCCATGCAACCCGGCACTTCAGGGCTTTCCGGAAATGAGGGCAGTTGGTGGTATCGGCAGGGATACAGTTCGGATTGATGATGCTTAAAGTAGGACATTGCGAGGTGCAATTGGTAGCAGCCAAGTGGTGCAGGCATTCTTCCTTATGGACGCACTGGCTGTGGAAGCAATGCGCAAAGCCATAAGGCACAGACTGGTAGTCGAATTTATTTTCCATATGTTGTTTGCTTGTCTACGGTTAGGGTGTAGAACACGGCTGTAAAGGTAAGGAATAAAGCCTTGTTTGAAGTATTTGCAGACAAAAAAAGAGCATAATTCTTCTTTAAAGTGAGCTGAACTTGCTATATTTGTCATAATTCCTAATATCTGGTATATGAAAAATAGAGTAAGTTTTTTTTGTTTGCATACGTGTCTTCTCCTGTTCAGCTTTTGGACAATGTATCCTGCCTTGGGGCATGCGGCTGATGGGAATGTTATTTCCCGTTTGAAGTTCAAGCAGATTTCTACATTAGACGGATTACCGACGGATGAGGTCCAGAAAATATATCAGGATAAGGAAGGTTTTTTGTGGTTTGCTACCCGGTATGGTTTCTGTAAATACGACGGTTACCAGATTACTGTCTATAAATCGAGCTTGAATACTCCCGGTTTGTTGACCAGTAACAACATTTATTGTTTTGCCGATGACAATGACGGCTTCTTGTGGATTGGTACACAAGAGGGGTTGAACACACTCAATAAGAAAACCGGAGAAATCCGTCAATATACTGCGCCTGCCATTCCAAACAATGCGGTCTCATGCCTGTTGGTCACCCGGGAAAATGAGGTATGGATTGGTACGGATTCTGGCTTATGCCGGTATGTGGCAGAGAAGGACTCCTTCGTGATGTATGACGGCAAGTCCACCGATGGTATATTTCCCGCAGCTTCCATCAAATCGTTGTTCGAGGACTCGGATGGGGATTTGTGGGTCGGTACCTGGTCCAGTGGTCTTTTTCGTTATTCCCGGAAGGAGGATAAATTCTATGCATATCCCAAAATCAATGAACGGAACTCGGCACATGTTATCTATCAGGATTCAAACCGGAAAATGTGGGTCGGTGGCTGGGATTGCGGATTATTTCTCTTGAATCACCCAAAGGATATGGCAAACGTGTCTTATACGCATTATTCGCATAGGATAGGGGATGATGCCAGCTTGTCGGACAATATTGTTTATGATATTGTGGAGGATGTACACACCCATACCTTGTGGATAGGGACCCGGGTGGGGCTGAGCATTATGAAGCAGGAGAATCCCGGTACATTCATTAATTACAAGTCGTTGCATTCGGCATATCATATACCTTGTGATGAAATAAATTCACTGTTGCGCGACCGCTTCAATAATATCTGGCTGGGTTCCATTGGCGGCGGTGTCCTGATGATAGACACGAAACAATCTCCGTTTGCTTTCTATTCTTTGAATCTGGCAGAGGATGACGTGCCTACTACTGCCGTCCGCGCTTTGTTTGCCGATGCAGATAAAGACCTTTGGCTGGGTACCGGAAGTTATGGGCTGGCACGCAAGGATTATGAAACCGGTGTGTTGTCGTTCTTTTCCCATATCCCGGAATTCTCGGATATTCCCGGTGTACCCACGGTCAATTACATTATTCAGCGTAAGAATGGAGAAGTATGGTTCGCTACCTATGACGGTGGTATCTTGATTTATGAGAAAGGAGAGAAAGTGAAGGTGCTGACTGAATCCGACACGCCTTATCTCTATTCGGATTGCGTTTCGGCCTTGTGTGAGGACAGTAAGGGGAATTGTTGGGTAGGCTGTCGCGGCGGTATGGGAATCAGTTTGGCCGATGGAGGGCATTATAGGTTCGGGAACACTTTCTTTTGCCGGAGGCGGGTTGGCGGATTGGTATCATGTGAAGGATATTGTGGAGGATGCGGATGGCAGCTTCTGGATTGCGACAGCCAACTATGGAATTATACATATTATGGGGGATGTGCAGCATCCCGAAACGCTGAAATATAGTAACTATAGTTATAACAACGGCCAGCTGGCAACGAACTCGGTGTTGTGTTTGCATGTGGATAAATCGGGAAGGCTATGGGCCGGAACTGAGGGAGGAGGGTTGTATCTATATGATTATAAGGAAAATGTATTTACGGAAAAGAATCAGGAATATCAGCTGTCTGCCGACATGATAGGGTCTATAGAGGAAGACAGGCAAGGGTGTCTATGGATGGGGACTAATATGGGGCTGGTACAGCTTTTTGTACCGATGGACGAGAATTTGGCTACGGTCCGTGTCTATACGACAGCAGACGGTCTGCAGGATAACTTTTTCATATCACAGTCTTCTTGCAGTAGGGAGGGCGAGTTATTCTTTGGAGGAAATAAGGGTTATAACAGTTTCCTTCCTGCATCTCTGGAGAAAGACAATGAAGCTGTGCCTTATCTGATTACGGATATAAAAATCTTCAACCGTTCTTTTGCGGTATTGGAACCGGAGGTCAGAGAACGGATTTCTTCTGTCATGCCTTCGTTTACGCGGAAGTTAGATCTGCCTTACGGATATAATAATTTCAGTATTGAATTCGCATCCCTTACTTATAAGAATCCCGGTTTAAATCGGTATGCTTATCAGCTTGTAGGTTTTGACAAGGATTGGCAATATACGGATGCCAACCGCCGTTTTGCCTATTATAATAATTTGAAGAGCGGTACTTATCGGTTCCGTCTGAAAGCCACCAATGAAAATGGCATTTGGAGTCAGGAAATCCGTGAACTTGAGGTGGTGGTATTGCCACCGTTCTGGGCTACATGGTGGGCTTATATCATTTATGCACTGATAGGGGCAGCTATTGTCTGCTTCATTCTCCGGACAGCAAAGAACAGGATGCAGCTGCGTAATGAGCTGCATCTTCGGGAGATGGAGAAGTCCAAACTGGAAGAACTGAATCATGCCAAATTGCAGTTCTTTACAAATATCACGCATGAACTGCTGACTCCGCTGACCATTATCTCGGCTACCGTCGATGAGTTGAAGATGCGGTTTCCCGGGCATGACGACCTTTATACGGTAATGGGTAGCAATATCAGCAGGCTCATCCGTCTGTTGCAGCAGATTCTTGAATTTCGTAAAGCAGAAACCGGCAATCTGAAGTTGCGTGTCTCTCCAGGAGATGTGGCGGCGTTTGTGAAAAATGAAGCCGAATCTTTCCTGCCGCTTGTCAAAAAGCGCAAGATACATTTCTCCGTACTCTGTAATCCGGAGTCGATTATCGGTTATTTTGATACGGACAAGCTGGACAAGATTCTCTACAACCTGCTTTCCAATGCCGCCAAATATAATAAGAGGGTGGCTATATACAAGTCACGCTGATGTATGCCGAAGACAGGGACTTCGTCCGGTTGCATGTAAAGGATAATGGCAGTGGCATTTCAAAGAACAAGCAGAAGAGCCTCTTCAAGCGGTTCTACGAGGGGGATTACCGGAAGTTCAACACCATTGGTACGGGCATCGGCCTTTCTTTGGTAAAGGACTTGGTGGAGCTGCATGGAGGAAGCATTGAAGTGGAGAGCGAGGAAGGCCGGGGAACGGAATTCATCGTGACCTTGCCCGTAGACCGCTCTTACTTTAAGGAAGAACAGATTGATGAGGAAGCTGTACTTCCGGTACAGAAAACCGTTACCTATCTTGAAGAGGAGAATGCGGAGAATGTGGTTGCTGAAAAGCCCAAAGCGCATACCATACTGGTGGTGGAGGACAATGAGGAGCTTTTGCAGTTAATGGTCCGGCTGCTGAAACGTGAATACAATGTCCATACGGCCGAAAACGGTCAGGAGGCTGTGACTGTGCTTGACAATGAGGATATTGACCTGATTGTTTCGGACGTGATGATGCCCGTAATGGACGGCATCGAGTTTTGCAGGTGTGTGAAGAACAAGTTGGAACTCAGTCATATTCCCGTGATTCTTCTGACAGCCAAGAACAAGGAGGAAGACCGTGCCGAAGCTTATGAAGTGGGGGCGGATGCCTTTATCAGTAAACCGTTCAACCTGGCCGTGCTGCATGCACGCATCCGCAATCTGCTGAAATACAAAGAACGCAAGGCGCATGACTTTAAGAACCAACTGGTGTTCGAAATCAAGGAACTGGACTATACCAGCATTGATGAGGACTTCATGCAGCGTGCCATTGACTGCGTAAACCGCCATCTGGAAGATTCAGACTTCGACCAGCCCCAGTTTGTGGAGGAGATGGGCACCAGCAAGTCCACCCTTTACAAGAAACTGAAATCCCTGACGGGACTGAATACTTCTGCCTTTATCCGTAACATCCGTCTGAAAGCGGCCTGCCGCATTATGGAGGAGAAGGGGAGTTCTGTGCGTGTTTCCGATCTGGCGTATGCCGTCGGTTTTAATGACCCGAAATATTTCAGTTCTTGTTTCAAAAAGGAATTCGGCATGTTGCCGACGGAATATCAGGAACGCTTCATACAGTCATAGATCAAGTCAAATTATGCTTCAATTAGGTCGAATAACTAAAATTCTACCTCGTAGAAGCATTATTGGAGGTCTTCCTATCAGCATTCGCCTACATTTGCCATTGTTTTCACGGTTAAAATGAAGAGTGAAAGTGAAACAATTAATGTTTAATCTTAAAGTTTATACAATGAAAAGACAGAGATTCTTTGAAGGACTCGGGCTGAAAGTGTATGTCACTTTGGCCATTTGCATGGCCCTTCTGTTGAATGTTCAGTTCTTGAACGCACAGAGTTCGACAATCAATGTAAAAGGTGTGGTTAATGATGCGATGGGACCGGTGATTGGTGCCAGTGTAGTGGAGAAAGGGAATGCGACGAATGGAACAATTACCGACATTGACGGTAATTTCTCTTTGAAAGTCCCTTCGGATGCCACTTTGACAATCAGCTTTATCGGTTATAAGACGGTAGAGCTGCCGGTGGCTGGAAAAACATCCTTTACTGTGACTCTGAAAGAAGACAGCGAAATGCTGGACGAGGTGGTAGTGGTAGGTTTCGGCACGCAGAAGAAGGTGAACCTGACAGGTTCTGTGGGGCTGGCTACGGCGAAGGAAATTGAAGCACGTCCGGTAGCGAATGCCACGCAGGCATTGCAGGGCTTGGTACCGGGCTTGCAGATTACGACCAATACCGGTGAACTGGACAAGAACATGTCCATCAATATCCGTGGCAACGGTACCATCGGTGACGGCTCAAGCGGAAGTCCGCTGATTTTGATTGACGGTATGGAAGGTGACATCAATACGGTGAATCCGCAGGACATCGAGAATATTTCTGTATTGAAGGATGCTGCCGCTTCCTCTATTTATGGGTCGCGTGCACCGTTCGGTGTTATCTTGGTGACTACCAAGAAAGGCAAATCGGGCAAGCCGACTATCAACTACAACAACAGCTTCCGCTTCAACAGTCCGGTGAATCTGCCGGAGATGATGGACTCCTATACCTTTGCCAACTACTTCAATGAGGCTGCACGCAACGGTCAGGACAATGCCCAGTTCTCTGATACAGTGATGCAGCAGATGCTTGACTTCCAGGCTGCGGGAGGTACTAATCGTGGCGGTTTGCCTACTGATGGCAATGTATGGGGTAAACCGGCAGGCGACCCGTTTACTACGGCGTATGCCAATACTGACTGGTTTTCCGAAATCTACAAGGGCTCTTCCTTCTCGCAAGAACATAATTTCAGTGTAAGCGGTGGTGGTGACAAGTTCAATTATTATGCTTCATTGGGCTATCTGGATCAGAATGGTTTGCTCCGTCATGGTTCCGATGACTTGAAGCGCTATAATGCTACTGCCAAATTTGGTGCCGAGCTGACCAAATGGTTGAAGTTCAATTACAGCTTGCGTTATGTCCGTCAAGACCTTGGCCGTCCTACCAATTTTGGTGGCGGTTTGTATGAGAGAATCGGCCGTCAGACTTGGCCTAATCTTCCGGTTTATGATGAAAACGGCTATTATTTTAATGGTAATGCCGATACGCCGGCGATGTCACTTGCATTGGGTGGTGAGCGCGATGTGCAGACAGATAAGGTTTATCATCAAGCAAGCTTGGTATTCGAACCCGTGAAGAATTGGATTACCAATGTTGAGTTCAACTATAGTACCAATTCTATAGATACACGTGAAACCGGACTTCCTTACTATAACCACGATGTGAGTGGAAATATTGTGGATACGCAAGGAACCTCAAGTCTCTATCAAGACTACAAGAAAGAGAGCTACATGAACTGGAATATTTACTCCACTTATTCTCTTGCTATCAATGATGATCATAATTTTAAGGTAATGGGTGGTTTTCAGTCCGAAGAAATGCGCCAGAAGTTTTTTAGTGCCAAAGGATATGGTTTGCAGGTGGAAGACCTTCCGGAACTGGACTTGATTTCGAATATTGACGGCGCCGGTAAGGATAAGGTGCCCGAGGTGGGTGGCTATCGTAATGAGTGGGCCACAGCGGGTTTCTTTGGCCGCTTGAACTATGATTATAAAGGTCGTTATCTGGCAGAGGCCAATTTGCGCTATGATGGTACCTCCCGCTTCCGCCGTGGCAATCGTTGGCAGTTGTCTCCCTCCTTCTCTTTGGGTTGGAACATTGCCCAGGAAAACTTCTGGGAAGATTTTGCGGATGTTTGCAATCAGTTGAAGTTCCGTTTCTCTTATGGTGAACTGGGGAATATGAATACAAACGGCTGGTATCCTACTTATCGTGCCATGACATTGAAGCAGGCAAACGGAAGCTGGCTGCAGAATGGACTGAAACCAAACACTGCTTATGTAGGCGACCTTATCAGTACAGCCTTGACTTGGGAGAAAGTGCGTACCTGGAATATCGGTCTTGACTGGGGGCTGTTCAACAACCGTCTGACCGGGTCATTCGATGCTTATATCCGTTATACGGACAATATGGTAGGTCCGTCTGTAGAGTTGCCCGCTACATTGGGTATTGCGACTCCCAAGACCAATAACTGTGACTTGAAGACGAAGGGTTGGGAACTTACCATCGGATGGCAGGACCGCACCAACTTCGGTATGGGCTATGGCATTAAGTTCAATGTTTCTGATGCACGTACTTATATAGACAGATACCCGGGTAACCCGACAAACTCAATCAATACTTATATCGCAGGCCGCGAGATTGGTGAAATCTGGGGCTTTGAAACCGTGGGAATTGCCAAGACAGATGATGAGATGCAGGCGCATCTGAATAAAGTGGGCGGACAAAGTGCCATCGGTTCCGGCGTTTGGACTGCCGGTGACATCATGTATGCCGACCAGGATGGAAAACCGGGCATCACCAAAGGTGCACAGACTTTGGAGGACCACGGTGATTTGAAGGTGATAGGCAACAATACTCCCCGTTATCATTTCGGTCTTGACTTGAATGCCAATTACAAGGGATTTGATGTTCGCCTCTTCTTCCAGGGAGTGATGAAGCGTGACTACTGGCAGGGTTCCAATATCTTCTGGGGCGTTGGCCAATGGGGTATGTGGTGGTCAACCGGTTTGAAGGAACACGAAGATTACTTCCGTGATGAACCCGTCGGGCTGGCCGGTCATGAGATTGCCGCCAATGTCAATTCATACTATGCGCGTCCGAGATTTGACAGTACCCAGAACCAGGAAACCCAAACCCGCTATCTGCAGGATGCGTCTTATATCCGTTTGAAGAACTTCCAGCTTGGCTACACATTGCCTGCTTCCATGATTCGCAAAATCGGTATCACCAACTGCCGCATCTTCGTATCGGGCGAGAATCTGTGGACGGGAACCAAACTGAGCAAGTTGTTCGATCCCGAAACCATCAGCGGTGGTAACACGGACAGCAATGCTTCTGCACCTATCAAGAGTGCCGGTAATGCATACCCGCTTTCAAGAACTTGGTCTTTTGGACTTAGCGTATCACTTTAATCCCATAAATAATGAAGAATATTATGAAATCGAATTATAGATATATTGTAAAAGCGTTCATGGCAATGGCAGTGATTGCCGGAACGACTTCCTGCGATGATTTTCTGGACAGAGAGCCGATGTCAAGCATTTCTCCCGAAACCTATTACTCCACTGCGGCCCAGTTGGAAGCCAATCTGAATGATGAATATCCCAATGTCCTTCCGTCATTCGGCCAGTGGACTTATGGCATCTTCGGTGAAGACAAAGGAACCGATAACCAGATAGAGGTGAATGCCAATGACCGCTATACCCAGGATCGCTGGAAAGTACCTCATAGCGAAAGTGACAATTGGAAGTTCGAACGCATCTATCGTATTAATTTCTTTTTGTCTGAAGCACTTCCCAAATTCGGTGAGGACATGAGCGGTTCACAAAATACAATTTCCGGGAGTGTAGCCACCATCAAGCACTATATCGGAGAAATGTACTTCCTGCGTGCTTACGAGTACTTTAAGAAGCTCCAGTTGTTCGGCGACTTCCCGATTATCAACCAACCGCTTGCCGATGAGATGGAAGCTCTCCGTGAAGCCAGCAAACGTTTTCCGCGTAATGAAGTGGCACGTTTCATCATTTCCGATCTTGACAAGGCTTATGCCTATATGAGTGATGTCGATATGGCGACGACCCGTATCAATAAGGATGCTGCGATGCTGGTTAAGTCACGTGTGGCACTGTTCGAGGCTACTTGGTTGCAGAATTTCAAGGGTACGGCATTCGTACCTGGTGGAGAAGGCTGGCCGGGGGCATCTCTTCACAACAATTACCAGTATCCGAGCGGAAACCTTGATAATGAAGTGAAGTACTTCTTGGAACAGGCCGTAGAAGCTTCCAAACTTGTAGCAGATAAATACAAAGGGAATTTGACGGAGAATACCGGTGTGTTGCAACAATCAGCTGATGACCCGTCAAATCCTTACTTTGATATGTTTGCACAAGAAGACCTTTCGGATGTGAAGGAAGTACTGTTGTGGCGCCAGTATGCCCGCGGACTCTCTACTCATAACATCAATGCCGCTGCCGGACGTGGTAATTACCGTATCGGTCTGACCCGTGGATTCGTACAGAATTTCCTGATGAAGGATGGTACTCCGGTTTATGCTCACGGTTCTTATGCGGATGGTGACGGCTATTATATGGGCGACAAGACGGTTGCTGATGTACGTGTAAACCGTGACCCGCGTCTCAGTATCTTCCTGAAAGAACCGGGACAGAAGAACATCCTTTTTGAAGTTGATAATAATGAAGGTACGGAAGTTGTGATGGAAGAGCCCTATCCGGCCATTACGAGTGGTGACGGTGAGCGTGGCTATGCTACCGGCTATGCATTGCGCAAGGGTGGTTCATTCAACCGTAAGTATTATGCCAATGGCGGTGGTTATACGGCAGCTGTATGTTTCCGTGCGGCTGAGGCTCTGCTGAATTATATGGAAGCAAGTTATCTGCTCAATGGAACGCTGGATGCTACGGCTCGTGAATATTGGACTGTACTTCGTCAACGTGCCGGCATCAGTACTGATTTTGACAAGACTATCGCTGCAACGGACATGAGCAAGGAGGCTGAAAATGATTGGGGAGCCTATACGGGTGGAAGTGTCATCTCTGACAAGACTCTGTATAATATCCGTCGTGAACGTCGTTGCGAGTTCCTGGCTGAAGGTCTTCGCTACATGGACTTGTGCCGTTGGCGTTCTATGGACCAACTGATGACTGCTCCCAGCCATCTGGAAGGTATGCATTTGTGGAATACTCCGATGGAGGACTGGTATCTGGATGATAATGGAAAATCCATTTTGGTTGCTGACGGGACAGACAAGGCTAATGTCTCATCGAAAGACAAGAGTGAGTATCTCCGTCCGTTCGAGAGAAGCAGCAACCAGTCTGCCTATAACGGCTGTACTTGGAAGATGGCACACTATTTGAATCCTATCATGATCAAGCAATTCCAGTTGACAGCCACTTCGGGAGCGGATGTATCGACTTCCATTCTTTACCAGAATCCTTATTGGCCGGTGGTAGCTGACCAGCCGGCTGAGAAATAAAGGCATTTTTCAATAGGTATTTGATTTAGGGGGTAGGATACACTTTCCGGTGAGAAGGCGTCCTGCTCCCTTCTTTATAAATAGAAACAAGACAGAGTATGACTAATTTTAATTTCAAGTTTTTAGGGGCATGGTTGGTTATCGTAGCGTCAATCACCGGCCTACAGGCACAAAATGATTTCACCTTAAAGGGAAAGGACGAAATGGTTCCGGCCGGAGTGTGGAACGATGTAAACGGGGAGTATATTAATGCACACGGTGGTGGTATACTGTTATTTGACAGTAAATATTATTGGTTCGGTGAACACCGTCCGGCAAAGGGATTCTCTACGGAAGTGGGAGTAACTTGCTACTCTTCTACCGATTTATGTAACTGGAGATACGAGGGGGTGGCCTTGTCTGTATCGGAAGAAGCGGGCAATGAAATAGAGAAAGGCTGTATTATGGAACGTCCCAAGGTGATTTACAACAAAAGGACGAAGAAATTTGTCATGTGGTTTCATTTGGAGCTGAAGGGTAAAGGCTATGAGGCTGCCCGTGCGGGAGTGGCTGTCAGTGATTCTCCGACGGGACCTTATCGTTTTGTTTCTTCGAGTCGTGTCTGCCCTGGAATATTTCCGCTGAATATGACGGAGGAAGAACGGGACATGCAGTGGAATATGGAACAGTTTGAAGAATGGTGGACACCCGAGTGGAGAGAGGCTGTAAATAAGGGGTTATTCGTGAAGCGTGACTTGGAGGGCGGACAGATGTCCCGTGACATGACATTGTATGTTGACGATGATGGGATAGCTTATCATATCTACTCTTCGGAAGAGAATCTGACCTTGCAAATAGCCGAACTGACAGATGACTATCAAGGACATTCCGGAAAATATGTCCGTCTCTTTCCGGGGGGACACAATGAGGCACCGGCCATCTTCAAGAAAGATGGCACTTACTGGATGATAACTTCCGGTTGTACCGGCTGGGCGCCCAATGCGGCGCGTCTGTTCTCGGCTCCTTTCATCTGGGGACCGTGGACACAGCATCCCAACCCTTGTCGGGGTGAGGGAAGTGATAAGACTTTCGGCGGTCAAAGCACTTACGTATTGCAGCTTCCCGGTAACCGCTACCTTTTCATGGCCGATATTTGGCGGCCCAAGAGCCTGATGTATTCGGAATATCTTTGGATTCCGGTCCGGTTTGATGAAGAGGGGATGCCTTATCTTACCCTTTCCGGCAAATGCAATCTGTCAGATGGTCGTTGATAAACCCGGAAGCTTGCAGATGGGCATAGCAAATGGTAGAGCCGAAGAACTTGAATCCCCGTTTTTTCATGTCTTTGCTCATGGCATCTGATTCGGGAGATGATACCGGAATCTCACTCAATGACTGAAAATGATTGATAATGGGGTTCCGGTCGGGGAAGAAGGATAGCGTATAGTTGTAAAAGCTGCCGAATTCTTTCTGTATGGCAAGAAACTGCCTTGCATTGGTGATGGTCGATTTGATTTTCAGACGGTTTTTCACGATGCCGTCAAAGTGCATCAGCCGTTCCACGTCTTCGTCGGTCATTTGCGCCACTTGCGCGGCATCGAAATTGCAAGGCTTTGCGGTAGCCTTCCCGCTTTTTGAGGATGGTTATCCAGCTCAGTCCCGCCTGGGCACTTTCCAATACAAGAAACTCGAATAGTGTCTTGTCGTCTGTTACCGTTTTTCCCCACTCTTCATCGTGGTATTTCACATACAGCTCGTCGGTTCCGCACCAGCCGCAACGTCCGTTTGTTATGTCTTGCATAAGCGTAATTAATATATGTAATGAAGTGCTAAGATATTGTTTTCATTGCGAACAAACAAATCTATCCATTCAGAATGGACAGTTCTCATATTCTTTCTTACTTTTGCAAAAAGGTAACGGGTGGTTTGAACGCCTGAAAAACAAGAAAATTAATAATAAAGAATGGAAAAGACTTGGAGATGGTTTGGCAAGAAAGACAAGATAACCCTTGCCATGTTGCAACAGATAGGGAGTGGAAGGCGTTGTCACTGCCTTGCATGAAGTTCCCAACGGTGAAATATGGACGTTGGAAGCCATTGAAGATTTGAGGGATTATATTGAATCCTTCGGATTGCGCTGGTCTGTAGTAGAAAGTCTGCCGGTGTGCGAGGCTGTCAAATATGCGGGGAGTGAGCGTGACCGATTGATAGAGAACTACAAGATAAGCCTTGCCAATCTCGGCAAGGCAGGCATCCGGACGGTATGTTACAACTTCATGCCGGTGATTGACTGGATTCGCACGGACTTACAACATCCCTGGGAAGACGGGACATCTTCTCTTTATTTCGACAGAATCCGTTTTGCCTACTTCGACCTGAAGATATTGGAACGGGAGAATGCGGAAGCCGATTATTCTCCGGAAGAGCTGGACAAGGTGGCAGAACTGGATAAGGTGATTACGGAGTCTGAAAAGGCAGAGCTGGTAGATACGATTATCGTAAAGACACAAGGATTCGTAAATGGCAACATCAAGGAAGGTGACAAGGAGCCGGTAACCCTGTTCAAACGTTTGCTGGCGCTATACAAAGGGATAGACCGGGAGGCTCTGCGCGAGAATATGCGTTATTTCTTGTCTGCCATCATGCCGGTATGCGAGGAATATGGGGTGAATATGTGTGTACACCCCGATGACCCTCCTTTTCAGGTATTGGGGTTGCCGCGCATTGTGACAGACGAGGCAGATATTGCCTGGATACTGAGTGCAGTGGACAATCCCCATAATGGCCTGACTTTTTGCGCCGGTTCATTGAGTGCGGGTGAACAGAATGATACCCGTGAACTGGCAAGGAAGTTTGCCAGGCGTACCCACTTTGTGCATTTGCGCAGTACGAAGGCAATACCGGGTGGAAACTTTATCGAAAGTTCCCATCTGGAGGGAAGGGGACACCTCATTGATTTGATTCGTATCTTTGAGAAAGAAAATCCGGGATTGCCGATGCGTGTGGACCACGGTCGCATGATGTTGGGCGACGAGGATAAAGGGTACAATGCAGGTTATTCTTTTCATGGCCGTATGCTGGCATTGGCTCAAGTGGAGGGAATGCTGGCTGTGGTAGACGATGAATTGTACGGAAAATCTGTTTGATTGATTTTAAGTTAGGCATGGATTACGCGAAAAATCATGGATATTCTTCATTTATTATCCATGATTTTCATGTAATCCGTGTCTAAAGAATCTATTAGTGTTGTAAATCCGGCCTAATAGTTGAAAGCCTTGGATTTTACGTAAACCTTGAAGTCTTTGATTCCACCCGGTACCTCGCTTTCCATTCTGGGTAGATATTGTATGCCGGTCAGGGTGCGGGTACTACCCAAGTCAATCACGACAGAATGCGGGTATGGAGTGTCTTTTGTTGTGCTCCAATAGGTTGATTCCTGGAGGTCGAAGATTTTGTCCGCAGAACAGTTGACGTGGGATACGTCTTCGCTGTCGGCATAATTGACAATCCAGGGTTCGCGTGACAGACGTTCCCCATTCTCATCCAGCAGATACATTTCGGCAATGCAAGCCAGGTCTTTTCCATCTTGTGCACTCAAGGCTTCCAGGCAGACATAACGTCCGGTGACGGGTTGGTCGAATTTGCGTTCCTGCCAACCGTTGCCGGGATTGAAGCTGCCGGAGAGGACGGGCTGCTCACCGGACAAGTCGAGATTTTCACCCTCATTGCGGTGCGTCAGCGGTTTGGTGACGAGCAACTGGTCCAGTAATGGCTCGCTCAGTCCTTCGGACTTAACTTCTTTGGGACCGATGATGTCGAAGACAATCACTTCATTCTCACCTTTCTTCAACCAGCATCCCGGGATGTAGAGGGTCTGTTGCGGGCCGATTTCCCAAATGCGTCCCATGGCGTGCCCGTTGACGTAGACAAGTCCCTTGCCCCAAGTCTCGAAGTTTAGGAATGTGTCGCTGGGCTTGTTCACCTTAAAGGTGGCACGGTAGCAACCCGGAATGCGTTGTCCTAACTCATCTTTCAGTGAGCCGATGGGCTGGAACTTCATGTTCTTATAGAAATCGTATGTATCTTCGAGATTATAGACTTCCCAATCCTTCAGGTTGCAGGTGAAAGGACGGCCGTCGATGTCTACGGTAAGTTCTACGCTTTGGGTGATACCCTTGAAGTCCTTGATGGCACGTCCAAAGTTGATGCGGCCCATGGCTTCTACCAGAATGTCGAGGCGTGCACCTTTGGGGCAGGCGGGGAATTCCAGTTGCTTTTCACCGTTGCGGCGGTCCAGTTTGCCGATGTATTTGCCATCCAGGAAAACTTGGGCATAATCGTGCGCATCGTTCACAGTGAGCAGGGACGGGGTTTTCATCTCGGGCAGTGTGGTGCGGTAGAGAATACTTCCGAATCCCTGGTTATATTCCTCCATGGTACGGATATTGCGGTCTTTCTTGGCAGCAGGAAGATTGTCGAACAAAGGAGCCATCTCTGTAAATTGGAAAGACGGAATACGGATGGGCTTGATTAAAGCGGGAACTTTAGCCTGCTTCTCGCCGTTCATGTATTTGGACAATGCTTTTCGCAATTCCCAGTATTTGGGAGTGGTCTGTCCCGATTCGCTGATGGGGGCGTCGTAGTCGTAAGAGGTTACGTCAGGGGCGAATCCGGGTGAGTTGGCTCCTGCCCAGTGTCCCCAGTTGGTCCCTCCGTGGGTCATGTAGAGGCTGAAGGAGATGCCTTTGGACAACATCTCGTCAATGCCGGCAATCATGTCGGCAGCCGGACGGGTTTCGTGGTTGGCTCCCCACTTGTCGAACCAGCCGCTCCAGAATTCGGAGCACATCAGCGGGCTATCAGGACGGAGTTTCTTCAGCGGTGCAAACTGTTGGTCGATGTTGGCTCCTGTACCGAAGTTCATGGTCCATACCAGGTCGTGGAGTCCGTTCTTGGTGAAGTTGGACGCCCAGTCGCATTGGAACAGTGCTACGCCGGGGTAGTTGGCGCGTACGATGTCGCGGATTTGCGATACGTAGCCTTTGTCTTCCCCGTAGGAGCCGTATTCGTTCTCTACTTGTACCATGATGATGGGACCTCCGTTCTGTATGGTCATACCGGCTACCTGCTCGGCAACGGCTTTTTCGAAGATACCTACACGCTCCATAAAGTAGGGGTCGGATTCGCGCAGGCGGATATCTTTTTTCTTGAGTAACCACCAGGGCAGTCCGCCCATTTCCCATTCGGCACAGACATACGGTCCCGGGCGCAGGATGACATACATGTCGTTCTGCTGGCATAGGCGGCAGAATTCCGCCAGGTCATTCTGTCCGGTGAAGTCGAACACTCCCGGCTGAGACTCGTGGGAGTTCCAGAATACATAAAGGCAGATGGTGTTCATGCCCAGTGCCTTGCATAGCTTGATGCGTTGGTCCCAATAGGCTTTGGGGATACGTGGATAGTGCAGCTCTGCGGCTTTGATGACAAACGGCTTGCCATTCAATAGGAATGTTCCTTTGCCGGCAGAGAAGTCGCCTTGTCCTTCCCATTGGGTACGCGGGTCCCAGCTGTCGCGCCAGGGTATCGCGATTGTGCCGTCCTTGCCGAATTCAAGCGGGAGCCATACGTAGCGTGAGTCCTCAAGGTTTTTCTTTTTCCAGCGGTCGAACATGGCAATGTAGGCATTTCCTTTTCCGTATACTTGCTGCACGTAAGTGCTTTGTGCATAGAAGGTCTTATCTGCATCAGGACCGGTACACGGATTGCCGATGGTAGTCCATTGCCCCATGATGGAGTCGGCCACAGCCAGTTCGGCAACATTGGGATCCCAGCCGGTACAACCGGAAGAGAGCATATAGTACTTGCCGTTATACTTGAATACGGCGGGTGCTTCGCGGCTTTGCTTCACGAAATTGCGTGTATAGCGACCAGTGGGCTTCAGGTAGTCATCCGTTAGTTCGCTTATATATAAGGTAGCGTTGTTTTCCGACGAGTAGAACTGATATGCCTTGCCGTTATCATCAACGAACACTGTTTGGTCGCGGCTCATCGCACCGTTGGGACGGAAGCTGCCTACATAGGTGAATGTCCCGGTAGGAGAATCGCTGACCGCTACGCCGGCACATGCCTTACTGTAGTCGGCGCTTTCCACATGCGCCCACATGACGAATTTCTTTGTCTTTTCGTTGTAAATCACTTTGGGACGTTCCAACACCTTGCTGGGGTGCAGGTCGTGTTTCTCGTCATCTTTCACGGCAGGAAGTACAATACCCTCGAACTTCCAGTTCAGCAGGTCTTTTGAAGAGTAGCAGCTGACACCGGTTACGTCGGTGCGGTAGCATTCCCACGTAGCCCATTCGGGCAGGATGGTTTCCCCTTTTTTGTATTCGCCATACCAATAGTAGGTCCCTTCGTGGTAAAGAAGGCCGCCGCCATGGGCGTTGATGGGATTGCCGTCGGTGTCTTTCCATACTTCCCCGGGTATGATTGCGGCATTTTTCGTTTGTGCTTTTGTTTTTGCAGATGGCAGGCAGCAAAGGCAGGCCAGCAATGCAAAACTCCAAATAATTTTCCTTTTCATTTAAGAATTCGGTATTAGATAATTAATAAATCGTTTATGTTTTGGGCAAAGATATGCGAAAGTTGAGAAATGGAGGGTATGTAAATGTGTCAAAAAGGAGAGATTATAGCTCTAATCTCTCCTTTTTGTGATGTTTTTCGGTCTTTTCTATTTGGTTTGTACTTGTTTCATCACCCGGAGGAAATTTCCACCCCATATCTTGGCGATGTCTGTTTCTGTAAATCCATGTTCCAGCAGACGGACGGTGATATTGATGAAATCATTGTCCCCATTGCATCCTTTGACCCCGCCTCCACCGTCGAAGTCCGAGCCAATGCCCACGTGGTCTATGCCTGCCACTTCAACCATGTGCAGCAGGTGTTTCATGAAGTCCGTAAGGTTGGTTTTCTTGGCATCCGGGTTCAGAAACTCGTCTACCAGGCAGGCTTGAGCCACACCGCCATGTGCGGCAAGGGCGCGTAGCTGTTCGTCGGTCAGATTGCGGTCGTGTCTGTAGATGGCGCTTGCAGAGGAGTGGGAGACTATGACCGGTGCTTTTGAATATTTCAGTACATCCCAGAAGGTGCTTTCGGCTGCATGGGAAAGGTCTATCATTATTCCCAGCCGGTTCATTTCTTTCACCACTTTTCTACCGTAAGGACTTAAGCCGTTCCAACGGGCAGTCGTGTCCGAAGAACTGTCGCAGATGTCATTGTTGCGGGTGTGGCAAAGGGTGATGTAGGTAACGCCTGCATCATGGAAACGGGTGATATTCTTCAAATCCTTGCCGATGCCGTATCCGTTTTCGATGCCAATATAAAAGGCTTTCTTTCCTTCGGTCTTGAGCCTGGACAAATCATCGGGCGTGCGGGCTATGGCACATTGCTCCCCGTTCATCTCCACTTGTCGGTAGATGTGGCGTATCAACTCATCCACTCGGTCAATGGCTTTCAGACTGTTCTCTTCATCGCACGGGCCTTGACGCACCCAGCATGCCAGGTATTGTCCATCCAATTTTCCTTCTCGCATCTTGGGCAGGCAAACCTGCGTTTTTTCGCGCGTACCTATATTATAGGAAACGTCAAAATCAAGTGGGGTGTCTGTATGCGTGTCGAGGGAGAGGATGCGGCGATGAATCTCTTTGGCATGCCGGTAGGTAGCTGCCTTTTGAACCAGAAAATAGAAGAATCTGGCAGAGATGCTGTCGCCTGCCGTAGCCAGAGCTTCGGGATGGAATTGCACACCCCATATCGGATATTCGTGGGAAGACTCTATAGCTTCGGGAATACTGTCTGACGACCAACCCGTTACGCTGAATCCCGGGGCAACTTGCTTGACCGCCTGGTGATGGTGAGTATTGGTGAAAAGTTGTGTCTGTCCGGTTATGGATGCCATGGCAGAACCGGGAGTGAGGTGGACGGTATGAGTTGGTATACTGCTCGGTTCCTGCTGCTGGTGGCAGACAGTGGTGTCGGGATGCTGGGTAGGGATATCCTGATAAAGGGTTCCGCCGAAAGCTACATTGATTAACTGTTCTCCCCGGCAGATGCCAAACATCGGAATGTTACGCCGGGTAGCCAGGCGGATGAGTGCCATGTCGTATACATCACGCAGGGAGTCCACCTCTCCCAGCTGTTCGATGGGCGATTCATTGAAATAGGAAGGGTGGATGTCTCCTCCTCCTATCAGAATGATACCGTCCAGCCGGTTGGCAATGTCTGTCAAGACAAGGCTATCGGTAGTGATGGAAATCAGTATAGGTGTTCCACCTGCCTGGATTACAGACTCGGTATACGTCATCTGTGTGGATGAGCTTCGGCCCGGATGTGAGCAGGAAATGCCGATGAGAGGGGCTTTCCTGGTTGTTTTTTGGTTGGACTGTCCCATTGCCAAATATGGACATAGAACGAGCAGTGTTGTTAACAGTAGTTTGTTCATGGTTTTCGGGGGGGATTCTTTTTCCTGCAAAGTTATAAGAAATATTTAAGCCGTCCAAGAAGTTGGATGACTTGTGAATTCGGGCAGTTTATTGGCAGAAGAACATTATATTCTTTGTTGGTGGAGGAAGTGTGTTATATAACATGCTTCCCGATGTTGCTTTTCTTTGAATTAATGCCTAATTTGCGCCTCACAAAAAGTTAACGGCATCATCGTATGTCAGGTTATTCACTTAAAATCTTAATATATCATGAAAGTATATCAGACGAATGAAATTAAGAACATTGCCCTCCTTGGCAATGACGGCTCGGGTAAAACCACTCTCACGGAAGCGCTGCTCTTTGAGAGTGGTATTATAACGTCGCGGCAGGATTACTGCCAAGAATACAGTCAGCGATTACTTCCCGGTGGAGCAGGAATACGGCTATTCTGTGTTTTCCACCGTTTTCCATGTGGAGTGGAACGGCAAGAAACTGAATATCATTGACTGCCCGGGTAGTGATGACTTTGTAGGGGCTGCCATGACGGCGCTCAACGTTACAGATACTGCCATTCTGCTGCTGAACGGGCAATACGGTCCCGAGGTAGGTACGCAGAACCATTTCCGCTACACCGAGAAACTGGGCAAACCGGTTATTTTCCTGGTAAACCAGCTCGATAATGAAAAGTGCGATTATGATATGGTGCTTGAGCAGTTGCAAACCATATACGGTCCGAAGGTGGTGCCCGTGCAATATCCGCTGGCTACCGGACCGAACTTCAATTCGTTGATCGATGTACTTTTGATGAAAAAATATTCGTGGACCCGAAGGTGGCGCTCCCATTATTGAAGAAATTCCGGCCGAAGAAATGGAAAAGGCTACAGAACTGCACAAGGCTTTGGTAGAAGCTGCAGCCGAACATGACGAAGGCCTGATGGAAAAATTCTTTGAGCAGGACTCTTTGACAGAAGACGAAATGCGCGAAGGTATCCGCAAGGGACTGGCTTCACGAGGTATGTTCCCGGTATTCTGCGTCTGTGCCGGCAAGGATATGGGTGTACGCCGTCTGATGGAGTTCCTGGGTAATGTGGTGCCGTTTGTGGACGAAATGCCACCGGTGCACAATACACGCGGTGAGGTGGTGAAGCCGGATTCTAACGGACCGACTTCCTTGTATTTCTTCAAGACTGCCGTTGAGCCGCATATCGGTGATGTTCAATACTTCAAGGTTATGAGTGGTAAAGTGCACGAAGGTGATGATTTTACCAATGCAGACCGCGGTTCCAAGGAACGCATCGCGCAGATTTATGCTTGTGCGGGTGCCAACCGTATCAAGGTGGAGGAAATGGTGGCCGGTGATATCGGCTGCACGGTGAAACTGAAGGATGTGCATACCGGCAATACATTGAACGGTAAGGGCTCTGAAAACCGTTTCAACTTCATTAAATATCCGAACTCCAAATACTCACGTGCTATCAAGCCGTTGAACGAGTCGGATACAGAAAAGATGATGGTTGTTTGAACCGTATGCGAGAGGAAGACCCGACATGGGTGATAGACCAGTCTAAAGAATTGCGTCAGACTATTGTACACGGACAAGGTGAATTCCATTTGCGTACCTTGAAGTGGCGTCTGGAAAACAATGAAAAACTGCAAATCAAGTTTGAAGAACCGAGAATACCGTATCGCGAAACGATTACCAAAGCTGCCCGTGCGGATTATCGCCATAAGAAGCAGTCGGGTGGTGCAGGCCAGTTCGGTGAAGTTCATCTGATTGTTGAGCCTTACTACGAAGGCATGCCGTTGCCCGAAACCTATAAATTCAATGGTCAGGAGTTCAAGATGAACGTCAAGGGTACCGAAGAAGTTCCATTGGAATGGGGTGGCAAGCTGGTATTCGTCAATAGTATTGTGGGTGGTTCCATTGATGCACGTTTCATGCCGGCCATCTTGAAGGGTATCATGTCACGTATGGAGCAGGGACCGTTGACTGGTTCGTATGCTCGCGATGTACGTGTCATCGTATATGACGGAAAAATGCATCCGGTTGACTCCAATGAAATCTCCTTTATGCTGGCGGGTCGCAATGCGTTCAGCGAAGCGTTCAAGAATGCAGGCCCGAAGATTCTAGAACCCATTTATGACGTGGAAGTATTTGTTCCGTCGGACAAGATGGGTGATGTGATGGGGGACTTGCAGGGACGCCGTGCCATGATTATGGGTATGAGCAGCGAGGCCGGTTACGAAAAACTGAGTGCTAAGGTGCCTTTGAAGGAAATGTCATCCTACTCTACGGCACTTAGCTCACTGACCGGTGGACGTGCTTCGTTCATCATGAAGTTTGCCAGCTATGAACTCGTTCCGAGTGATGTGCAGGATAAACTGATTAAGGAATTTGAGGCAAAGCAAGCTGAAGAATGATTTTCAGGGGTTGGTAGTTTGGCTGTTGTAACTACCGGTTGCTAATATAACAATTGTTAAAGCCGTTGTTACTTCATGGCAAGTAATAACGGCTTTTTTCATTAACGTAGATTAAGAACATGCAGAATTGTGAATTGAATGATTAATTTTTTATTAAATTTGCAAACCAAAGGCTTGTGTTTTTGTTATAATGCTCATAATACAACCTAAAAAATGGTCTTCGGTTAATTTACGAGAACGTCCGGTTAAATCAGGTTAATTGGTTAGGAGTGTTAATTAGGGAGTGTTAATTTTGTGACTATGAAAAAGTCAACTATATGGATATTAGGTTGTTATGGGGCTTTCCTTCCTTAGTTTGCTGTATCTGCAGATAAGCTATATTGAGGAAATGGTGAAGATGCGTAACGAACAATTTGATGAATCGGTGAAGCGTGCGTTGATGGCTGCTTCGAAAGAGGCAGAGTCCGCAGAGGTTGTGCGTTGGCTGAATGAGGATATCTCCGAGGCAGAAAAGAAGGCGTGGGAACAATCGCAGAGCAGTAGCGGAGTGATGCGTACCCAGCGGTTTGTGATGACAGCTCCGGATGGCAGTGTCCGTTCTTCGGTGGAATTGAAAACTTTCAGTAACGAGCCTTCTGAATTGCCAAGAGCAATGATTTCACGCAAACATGGAGCAAAAACCATTCCTCAGACTTCACGCTCGCAGATAGAGATGCTTAAAAACCGCTATCTTTACCAGCGTGCATTGGTAGACGAGGTGGTGTTGCAGATGGTATACAATGCCAGCGACAAGCCGATTGAGGAGCGTGTTAATTTCAAAAGTCTGGACCAGTATCTAAAAGCAGGTCTGATAGAGAATGGTCTCGGTGATATGGATTATCACTTCAAGGTGATAGACCGGGAAGGTCGGGAGGTATACCGTTGTGCGGATTATAGCGATGCAGGGAGTGAAAGCTCTTATTCGCAGCCATTGTTTTTGAATGACCCACCAGCCCGTATGAGTATCGTCAAGATACATTTTCCGGGAAAGAAGGATTATATCTTCGATTCGGTCAGGTTTATGATACCGTCGATGATATTTACTTTTGTACTGCTGGTGACGTTCATCTTTACGATTTACATCGTATTCCGCCAGAAGAAGCTGACGGAGATGAAGAATGATTTCATCAACAATATGACGCACGAGTTCAAGACGCCGATATCGACGATTTCTCTGGCGGCACAGATGTTGAAAGACCCGGCTGTGGGCAAGTCTCCGACTATGTTCCAGCATATATCGGGTGTCATCAACGATGAAACGAAGCGCTTGAGGTTCCAGGTAGAAAAAGTGCTTCAGATGTCGATGTTTGACCGTCAGAAGGCTACTTTGAAGAATAAGGAACTGGATGCCAACGAGCTGATAGCGGGTGTTATCAACACGTTTACACTGAAAGTGGAGCGTTATAATGGAAAGATTGAATCGGAGCTTAAAGCTACCAACTCTGCCATTTTTGCCGATGAGATGCATATCACCAATGTGATTTTCAATCTCATGGATAATGCAGTGAAGTATAAACGTCCGGATGCGGATCTGCAACTGACGGTGAAGACTTGGAATGAGCCTGGCAAACTGATGATTTCCATCCAAGATAACGGCATCGGCATCAAGAAGGAGAATTTGAAAAAGATATTCGAGAAGTTCTATCGCGTGCATACAGGTAATCTGCACGATGTGAAAGGCTTCGGCTTGGGACTGGCTTATGTGAAGAAGATTATCATGGATCATAAGGGAACTATCCGGGCAGAAAGTGAACTGAACGTAGGAACTAAATTTATTATTGCATTACCTTTATTAAAAAATTGATTGATATGGACGAGAAACTGCGTATTTTATTGTGCGAAGATGATGAAAATCTTGGCATGCTTTTAAGAGAATATTTACAGGCAAAAGGTTACGCTGCCGAGTTATATCCCGATGGAGAAGCAGGATACAAGGCTTTCCTGAAGAATAAATATGACTTGTGTGTGTTTGATGTGATGATGCCGAAGAAAGACGGATTCACACTGGCACAAGAAGTGCGTGCGGCCAATGCCGAAATACCTATTATCTTCTTGACGGCAAAAACATTGAAGGAAGATATTCTGGAAGGTTTCAAGATTGGTGCCGATGACTACATCACCAAGCCCTTCAGTATGGAAGAGCTGACTTTCAGAATTGAAGCTATCCTGAGACGTGTTCGCGGAAAGAAGAACAAGGAGAGCAACATCTATAAGATTGGTAAGTTTACATTCGACACGCAGAAACAGATTCTGGCGACTGCCGAGAAGCAGACTAAACTGACCACCAAAGAATCCGAACTGCTGGGCTTGCTTTGTGCACATGCCAACGAAATTCTGCAGCGTGACTTTGCGTTGAAGACTATTTGGATTGATGACAACTATTTCAATGCACGTAGTATGGATGTATATATCACAAAGCTGCGTAAGCACCTGAAAGAAGATGATTCGATTGAAATCATCAACATTCACGGAAAAGGATATAAACTGATTACTCCGGAAGCTGAGTCTTGATGAGACTCGGCTCCTCTGGGGGAGAGAAAATAAAAAAGGCGGTTTGCATGTATATGCTAACCGCCTTCTTTATTTCTTTTCTTTTGATATTAGTCGACAATTCTCTTGTTGATGACAATGTAGGAAATCAATCCCACTACAACCAAAACGGCAGAACTGCCCAAGATGGCATTGTTGTTAACATTGCCGGTAAAAGAACATGCAACCAGGATTACAGCTCCTATTACGACTAATATCAATCCCAGATTTTTTAATAAGCCTTTCATGTGTGTGTATTTTAATTAGATTATTATATTCTTTCGTATTCTTGTCACAAAGAAAAGCATAATTCTTTAACAAGCGAAATTATTTTGCAAAAAATCCATATTTTAATAAAGAATGGAAGATGAGGAATGAAAAATGACGCTTCATCCCCTTGTTTTCTCCTCCCTTAATCTCTAATCCTTAACCCCTAATCCCTATATCTTAGTCCTTCGTATTGAAGAAAATCTTCCTCAGCACCTCCTGGCTCACACTGAGCTCTTCGATGGTGATGCCTTTCAAGGCTTCTTTGAGGGTCTGGTTGGCAATGACGCGCGCGCGTTCTTCCAGCTCCTTGCCGTCCTTGGTCAGATGTATCAGATTGGTTCGGCGGTCTTTCTTGTCCGATATGCGCACGACGAGATGCTGACGCTCCATATTGTCTATCAAGCGCGTCATGCTGGGCTTGTCTTTGAAAGTTGCATTACACAACTCTTGTTGCGTCACCCCGTCCTTTTCCCATAAGAAGATGAGGACGGTCCACTGTTCCGGAGTAATCTCCAAACCGTTCTGGCGGAAGTTGCGGGACAGCTTTCGGTTAATGGCAGCCGACACTTTACCGTTCAGTATGGCAAAGATAAGGCGGATATCAAAGTTGAATTGCTCTATCATGAAATTATTGTTTAAACAACTTTGCAAAGATAGTGCAAGCCGAAGACAATTCCTATATCCCTACACAAAAAAACATTAAATGTTTGTAGTTCAAAATAAAATGTCTACCTTTGCACCCGCATTTTTAAAACGAATAATTTATTTATTTAATTAAACGAGTATGAATCAATACGAAACCGTTTTCATTTTGACTCCCGTTTTGTCTGATGTTCAGATGAAGGAAGCGGTAGAAAAATTCAAAAGCATCCTTACTGCTGAAGGTGCTGAGATTGTAAATGAAGAACTGGGGACTGAAGAAGCTGGCATATCCTATCCAGAAGAAGTCAACCGGTTTCTATCAGCTGATTGAGTTCAATGCAGAACCTACTGTAATTGAGAAATTGGAAATAAACTTCCGTCGTGACGAGCGCGTTATCCGTTTCTTGACTTTCAAGCAAGACAAGTACGCTGCAGAGTACGCTGCGAAGAGAAGAAGTGTTAAATCAACTAAAAAGGAGGATTAATCATGGCACAACAAGTTCAATCAGAAATCAGATATTTAACTCCGCCCTCAGTAGACGTTAAGAAGAAAAAATACTGCCGTTTCAAAAAGAGCGGTATTAAGTACATCGACTACAAAGATCCTGAATTCTTGAAGAAATTCTTGAATGAGCAAGGTAAAATCCTTCCGCGTCGTATTACCGGTACTTCTTTGAAGTTCCAACGTCGTGTAGCTCAAGCTGTGAAGAGAGCACGTCACTTGGCGTTGCTGCCTTATGTAACTGACATGATGAAATAATAGGAGGAGGAAAGTATGGAAATTATATTGAAAGAAGACATCGTAAACTTGGGTTATAAGAACGACATCGTAACCGTAAATCCGGTTATGGTCGTAACTACCTCATCCCGACAGGAAAAGCTGTCATCGCTTCTCCTTCTGCAAAGAAAATGCTGGCTGAAGAGCTGAAACAACGCGCTCACAAGCTGGAGAAAATCAAAAAGGATGCTGAAGAACTGGCTGCTAAGCTGGAAGGCGTATCCTTGAAGATTGCTACTAAGGTTAGTGCTACAGGTACTATCTTCGGTTCTGTTGGTAACATCCAGATTGCTGAGGAGCTGGCTAAATTGGGTCACAACATCGATCGTAAGATTATCGTTGTTAAGGACGCAGTGAAAGAAGTTGGTAACTACAAGGCTATCGTTAAGCTGCACAAGGAAGTTTCTGTAGAAATTCCTTTCGAAGTAGTTGCTGAAGAAGCATAAGAAAAGACTTAATAATGATAAGGAAGCCCGGTTCTGATAAAGGACCGGGCTTTTCTATGTTCGGAGCGTATGTGTGTGAGCTTATTGAGGGATACGTAAAGCTGCGGTTATAGAGGTTTACGAATCTGAAGTAGAGGTTTACGCGCGCGGTATAGAGGTTTGGCAAGAATACTCTTGTGTCTCTTTACGAGGTTACTAATGCAAAAAAAGAGCATATCCACTCAGGGGTATGCTCTTTGCCTTATTGTCAGCCAATAATTCTTTTAGTTTCTTGGCAATGCTTCTTTCACTACCATTTGGCGGCCTACATATTCTGCTCCATTCAGTTTGTTGATTGCTTGTTGGGCTTCAGCAGCTTCGGGCATCTCTACGAAGGCAAAACCTTTTGATCTGTTTGTATTACGGTCCATAATCAGTTTTACTGATTCTACTGTTCCATACTCTTCCATTACTTGTCTCAAATCTGATTCCCTAACGTTGTAGCTAAGGTTTCCAATGTACATATTCATAAAATACAAAAATAAAAAATTAATAATTCAATAAAGGAGTCTTAGGAAGTTGTAGTCAGAAATGAAAATTCTCAATGTGGCTAATCGAGGAGAAACATAGTGAAACGTAGATCGTAATAAACCTCTTATTGTTTTGTTGATGCAAAGTAACGGCTTTTATTTGGTATATGCACTATACTTTATCATTTATCTGCCATATAATACCCTTTTTTGTGAAATAAGACCAAGACTTAACAATTGGAAGGGAACAGAAGGAGAGGATAAGACATAAAAAAAGTCTGGTGTGCTTGTATGCACGTCAGACTTTCAATTCTCTCGAGTGTTGTACTGAAATTATTCAGCTACAACAGCTGCGCTATCTACTGCTACAGTGTCAGCTGCTGCGGCTGCTGCTGCGGCTTCAGCTGCTGCTGCTTCTACAGCTGCGATTGAGTCAGCGATACGGATAGAATCTGCAGTTGCTTGTTCAGCGTTAGCTGCTTTGTTGCCACAAGATGCGAAAGATACTGCTACGATAGCTGCAGCCATCAAAACTAATTTTTTCATTTTCTTTACTTTTAAAACGTAATACAATCAATTGCTTTATTAAAACGTTGCAAAGGTATGTACTTTTTGAATATGTTGTTCTCGAAACCCCAACTTTTTTTATATTTTTTTTGGAGCTTCGGCTGTTTTTATCCCTATCTATATGTTTTACAACATATTAATCTTCGGCAATGCTGTTGTATAAGTATCTCTTGATACTTCTTTTGGGCGTTTTCTCAAATTCAGTCGGATAAAGTTGGATTTGGCTTACTTTTTCGTAGGCTGCCACGCTGTTATTCAGATTTTTGAGATTCTCATCCATGATGGTTTTAAGGTTATCCGGCTGGTTTAGTCCCAAGGAATCCAGGGCTTCATAGTCGGCATAAACCAGCGCTACCAGTCTTTTATTCCGTTCGATGACAAGACTTTCCAGGACGAAAGGCATGTTGTTGAGCCGTGCTTCTATCTCTTCGGGGAAGATATTCTGTCCACTGGAACTGAGAATCATGGTCTTGCTGCGTCCGCGTATGTATAGGTTGTTGTCGTCGTCCAGTGTACCCAAGTCGCCGGTGCGAAGCCATCCGTCTTCGGTGAAGACTTCTTTGGTGGCTTCGGGGTTTTTGTAATAACCCGTCATCACGTTCTCGCCACGTACTTGTATTTCGCCGAGTTTGTCGTCCGGGTTTTCCTTGCAGATACGGGCTTCCATGATGTCGAGTACCCGTCCGGAGGAAGTCGGGACGAATTCATTCCAGGGAGCATAGCTGATGAGAGGGGCACATTCAGTCATGCCGTAGCCGATGGTGAAGGGGAACTTGATGCGGTGGAAGAATTCTTCCACTTCCGGGTTCATGGCTGCGCCTCCTATGATGACTTCCTTGAAACGTTCGCCCAGTGCGTCAATCAGTTTCTTGCGGATTTGCCCGTATATCTGTCCGTCGAGCAAGGGAATGCTGAGCGCCCATTTCATGGTCTTTTTGTTGATGATGGGCTGTATGACATTCTTGTATATCTTTTCAATGACAAGGGGGACGGTGATAATCAGGTTGGGTTTCACTTCCTCGAAAGCTTTCATCAGAATCTTTGGGGAAGGCACTTTTCCCAACAGTGTGACGTGTGTGCCGACGGCCGTGGCGGTAAGGAAATCGAATGCGCAGCCGTATGCATGTGCCAAAGGCAGGAAAGAGAGCACTTTGTCCCCTTTCTTCAGCAGCTCGGTACGTATGCCGAAGGTGACGTTGCCGGCCAGGTTGTTTCCCGTCAGCATGACGCCCTTACTGAATCCGGTGGTGCCCGAGGTATAATTCAGCAGCATGACCTTGTCGTTGGAAAGGTCCGTGTAAACGATGTCTTCCTTACGGAACCCGTTCGGGTAGGTCGCTTCCATTTCATCGCCCAGATGCTTGAGGAAACGCTGGATGGTTTCGCCGTCCCGCTGATACAGACAGCGGAAGTCGCTCAGCGAGAACACACCGCGAATTCCGGTAAGCCGTTCTTCTTCCAGATGTTCCCAAATGGCATCGCTGGTGAAGAGGAACGTTGATTCGGAGTGGTTTACGATATGATGGACATCATTGGGGTTGAAGTCTTGCAGAATGGGGACTACGATACCGCCGTAGGTGATGGTGGCCATATAGGCGATGCACCAGCGGGCATTGTTCTTGCCGATGACGGCTATCTTGTCGCCGCGGCGCAGTTGGCAGTACTTGAAAATAAGATGCAGTCTGGCTATTTCTTGTGCCACTTCGCCATAAGTATAGCTCTCGTTTTCTCCATAGTTGGTATAGCAGGGGAGGTCCCAATTCTCGCGGAAACTATGCTCGTATAGTTTGATAAAGTTCTCTTGTATCATTGCACAAATTTTAGTTGAGTGTGCAAAAGTAGGAAAAATAGATTAATAATGTATATATTTGCAGCATAAATGTGTTTATAAGCTCATGATAGATACCAATATATTTCAAGATAAGACGGCGGTTTACTATACGTTGGGGTGCAAACTGAACTTCTCGGAGACCTCTACTATCGGTAAAATTTTGCGGGAAGCGGGCGTACGTACGGCGCGCAAGGGTGAGAAAGCGGATATTTGTGTAGTGAATACCTGCTCGGTGACGGAAGTGGCAGACAAGAAGTGCCGCCAGGCCATCCACAAACTGGTGAAGCAACATCCGGGTGCATTTGTCGTGGTGACCGGTTGCTATGCCCAGCTGAAACCGGAGACGGTGGCAAAGATAGAAGGTGTGGACGTCGTGCTGGGAGCCGAGCAGAAGAAGGACCTGCTCCACTACCTGGGCAATCTGCAGAAGCACGAGACCGGCGAGGCCTACACTTCCGCTTTGAAGGATATACGTTCGTTTGCCCCGTCTTGTTCGCGTGGCGACCGGACACGCTTCTTCCTGAAAGTGCAGGACGGCTGCGATTATTATTGTTCCTATTGCACCATTCCCTTTGCCCGCGGACGTAGCCGTAACGGCAGCATTGCTTCTATGGTGGAGCAGGCCAGCCAGGCGGCTGCCGAAGGTGGAAAGGAAATTGTATTGACCGGTCAATATCGGAGACTTCGGCAAGTCTACCGGTGAGACTTTCTTCGACTTGGTGAAGGCGCTGGACGAGGTGGAAGGCATTGAGCGTTACCGCATATCCTCCATCGAGCCGAATCTGCTGACAGATGAAATCATAGAATACGTGTCCCGTTCCCGGCGTTTCATGCCTCATTTCCATATACCGCTGCAGTCGGGCAGTGACGAGGTGCTGAAGCTGATGCGACGCCGTTACGATACCGCCTTGTTTGCCTCGAAGATAAAGAAGATAAAGGAAGTGATGCCCGATTCCTTTATAGGGGTAGACGTGATTGTGGGTACCCGTGGAGAGACGGAGGAGTATTTCGGGCAGGCTTATGAGTTTATCAAGAGCCTGGACGTGACGCAGCTCCATGTCTTCAGCTATTCGGAGCGTCCCGGCACGCAAGCCTTGAAGATAGACCACGTGGTGGCACCCGAAGAAAAGCACCGCAGGAGCCAGCAATTGCTGGAGCTTTCGGACGAAAAGACCCGTGCTTTTTATGCGCGCCATATCGGGCAGACGATGCCGGTGTTGCTGGAACGTCCCAAACCCGGACTGCCGATGCACGGCTTCACTCCCAATTATATCCGTGTGGAAGTCCCTCATGATGCTGCCTTGGACAACCAGCTCGTGTCTGTGCGCCTGGGCGATTTCAATGCCGACGGCACCGCACTCTTGGGAGCAATGGAATGAGGAATGCCGCCTTTGCAACAAATAACTCATAACTTATAACTCATAACTGACGAAGTGAAATCAAAAATTGTCTATTGGCTGACTTATGCGGGCATGTGGCTTGTGGCACTTCTGCCTTTCCGGGCGCTTTATGCATTGTCCGACGGGCTGTACTTCCTGATGCGCCACGTCGTGCATTATCGGAAGAAAGTCGTTCGCCGCAACCTTCGCAATTCCTTTCCGGAGAAGTCGGAAACCGAATTGATGGAGATAGAGCGCAAGTTCTACCATTATATCTGCGACTATATGCTGGAAGAGGTGAAGATGCTGCGCATGTCTTTCGAGGAGCTCTGCCGCCGGATGAAGTATGATAATAAGGAAGAATACCTTGCCATGATAGAGAAGCATGGAGGCATTGTACTGTTGATTCCCCATTATGCCAATTTTGAGTGGATTATAGGCATGGGGGCCATCATGCATCCGGGCGACATCCCGGTGCAGGTGTACAAACCGCTAAGCAATAAGTATCTGGACGAGATGTTTAAGCATATCCGTGCCCGGTTCGGAGGATACAATGTGGCGAAACATTCCACGGCACGCGAAGTGATAAAGCTTCGCCGTGAAGGCAGGCGGATAGCCATCGGCCTGATTACGGACCAGTCGCCCAACCGCAGCGAGGCCCATTATTGGACCACTTTCTTGAATCAGGACACCGTGTTCATGGATGGCGCCGAGCGCATTGCCAAGCTGATGGACTTCCCCGTCTTTTATTGTGAATTGGAACGGACATCCAGAGGATATTGCAAAGTGCTCTTCGACTTGGTTACCGAAACTCCCAAGCAGACGGCGGATGGCGAGATAACCGAGTGCTTCGCCCGTCGTCTGGAGCAGACCATCCGGCGCGAACCGGCTTATTGGTTCTGGTCTCATAAACGCTGGAAAAAGAAACGAAAAGAAGCTGTGCAACATGGATAAGATTGCTGTTGTCATATTGAATTGGAACGGATGTGATATGCTCCGTTCCTTCCTTCCCTCTGTTGTGCGTTTTTCGGAGGCGGATGGTGCTGTGGTGTATGTGGCGGACAATGGCTCTACGGATGCTTCTGTGGCAATGCTCCGTCGCGAGTTTCCTTCTGTGCACTTGATTCTGCTGGAAGAGAACCACGGTTTTGCCGACGGATACAATCTAGCATTGAAGCAAGTGGAGGCAGAATATGTAGTGCTGCTCAATTCCGATGTAGAGGTCACCGAGCACTGGCTTGTCCCGTTGGCAGAGTATATGGATGCCTATCCGGAGACGGCCGCTTGCCAGCCGAAGATACGCAGTTGGCGTAACAAGGGGCAGTTTGAGTATGCCGGAGCTGCGGGAGGTTTCATCGACCGCTATGGCTATCCCTTCTGCCGCGGCCGTATTATGGGCGTGGTAGAAGAGGACAAGGGGCAATACGACACGGTGATACCCATTTTCTGGGCTACGGGGGCGGCTCTGTTCATCCGTCTGGCAGACTACCGGGAAGCGGGTGGGCTGGACGGACGTTTTTTTGCCCACATGGAGGAGATAGATTTATGTTGGCGGCTTCGTGCCCGTGGCAGACAGTTGGCATGTATACCGCAGAGTGTGGTATTTCATGTGGGAGGGGCCACTTTGAAGAAGGAGAATCCGCGCAAGACCTTCCTCAATTTTCGTAATAACCTTGTCATGCTTTATAAGAATCTGCCGCAGGAGGACTTGGCGTCCGTGATGCGTGTACGTGCGGTGCTCGATTATGTGGCTGCGTTCAGTTTCATGCTGAAAGGCCAGTTACCCAATGCTTTGGCCGTATTCCGTGCGCGCCGTGCCTACCACTCCCTCCGCACTTCATTAGCAGCGTCCCGCAAAGAGAATCTGAAAAAAACTACGCTTGCCGTAATACCGGAACGGACAAAAAACAGTATATTGGCGCAGTTTTATCTGCATGGAAAGAAATTCTTTTCCCAATTGTAGGAACTGTTGCCTTTTATAATTGTTCAATCTATTAAAGGTTTTGAATTATGGAAAAACTAGTTAGAAAAATCGGATTAGTGGCACACGACGCCATGAAGAAAGACCTCATCGAGTGGGTACTGTGGAACTCGGAATTGCTGATGGGGCATAAATTCTATTGTACGGGCACCACGGGTACCCTTATCCTCGAAGCCCTCCGGGAGAAACATCCTGATGTGGAGTGGGATTTCACTATCCTTAAATCCGGTCCTTTGGGCGGTGACCAGCAGATGGGCTCGCGCATTGTGGACGGAGAGATTGACTATCTTTTCTTTTTCACCGACCCGATGACCCTTCAGCCGCACGATACGGATGTGAAGGCGTTGACCCGCCTTGCCGGCGTGGAGAACATCGTGTTCTGCTGCAACCGCAGTACGGCAGACCATATCATTTCCAGCCCGTTGTTTGTCGACCCGACGTATGAACGCACTGTTCCCGATTACAGCAACTACACCAAGCGGTTTGCAAATAAGCCGGTGGTGGCCGAAGCGGTGGAATCGGCAAAGAAGCGGAAACGGCAAAAATAAGGATGAAACTCGGTTCTACTGGGCATTCTTAATCTATCGCTACCCTTCGTTCATGGACAGCCCACACTGGTGCGATAGCCCACCCTTGCCGTTTGAAGTCATAGAGTTGCACAATAATGGTGTTGGTGAATCTGCCCATTCTATGTCGTTGAGGTATTGGTAGGGGAAGCGGAACTCTGTGAGGTTTATTTTCAATAGTTCATTCCTTCTGAAGTCTGCATAGTTGTATGGGTTTGTAAAGTCGTAAGGGGTGGGCAGGTAGAGGGCATTTCTCCAATGAAACTCGGAGCTGTATTTGATAGCAAGCGGCCGGTAGCAGGAAGAGAGCGACGATGGGGAGTAATGCCAGTCGTTGTATAGCGTTTCTCATTGACTTTTTGTTGATGATGGGGCAAAGGTACGGAATATTGGTATCAATGGTTGTATTCTACGGCAGAAAAGTTGCTGCATGCTCACTGCAGAACTTCTGTATACATTTTGCAGTGCTACTGCATATCTGTTGCAGCGTTACTGCAAAGCTGTTGCAGTACTACTGCAAATATATGTGCAGTGTTACTGCAAACCGTTTGCAGCGCCACTGCAAAAAGCATGCAGTGTCTTTGCAGTGGGAAGTGTCTGTGTATCAATAGTGAATGGGGTGATTCGGCAATCTGTCATTCTCCGCGGCGTTGGCATATTTCCACTCCTGCAGCCTCTATATCCGCGCCCATCGGTGGATTGCGCTTTGCCAGCTTGAGGGTTATTTCTTCTATCTGTGGGAAGTCGTGGAACAATCGGTTTATAATTCGCCCGCATACATGTTCCAATAGTTTGGAAGGAATGTCCATCTCTGCCTTCACAGCTGTATGTACATCGGCATAGCTCACGGTGTCGGCTACGTCGTCCGTTTCTGCCGCACGCCGGATATCAACTTGCAGGCGCAGGCTGACGGTAAACTCATTGCCTACCACGGTTTCTTGTTCACCCACGCCGTGATGGGCGAAGAAGCGAAGCGTGTCAAGGAAAATATAACTGGTCATTACTTGTAGATTGTTTTCTGCAAACTTACTGATATTTTGTGGTACGGGCAAATCAGTATCCGGTTATTACGATTCAGGTTGCGGATTGTATTCTGTAAAATATAAAAATAGCGCGAAATTGTTTTTTATAGAATACAATTATGTGAGGGTCGAAATAAACTTATCGAACTATTTTAGGCACGGAATTATACGGGTTATCACGGTTGCTTTCAATATTATCCGTGATTGTCCATGTAATCCGTGCCTAAAATAATACTTTGCTAAGAATCCTTTCTTATCTTCCGGTGCTTTCTATCATGCACCTTATTTTCTCGTTCAAGCTTTCTGCCTTCATCAGTTGTTCCAGTGTCAGGTGCATGCGCCAGCGCCAGTAGTGCCGCGGGTTGGCAGGAATATTGATGCGTTCTTCCTGCACGTTCGGGTTGCGCCATTTGCCGTCCATGGACATCCAGTCTTGCAGGGGAGAGGATGCAGAGGATGGAGTTGCTATGGAGGTGATTGCGAACCACTTCTTCGCAGAGCTCCGGCGTGGCCGTTGCCGGTGCGGCACCGTAGTGCCCGAGCATGGTGTTGTAGTAACGCTGCGTCTGTTGGAAGTCTTCTTCCCACCAGCCGCGCAGGGTAGACATGTCGTGCGTGGAGATGGTGCAGACCGAACGGTACGGATACCAGTCAGTGTGGCCGAATTCTTGTTTCGGGTCTTTCGGCATACGTTGTATCTCCAGGGAAAGGATACGCAGGTCGTTCATCACCCATGCCACGCAATCGGGAATCATGCCTAAGTCCTCACCGCATACCAGCATGCGCGTGGACTGTGTCAGTTGCGGTAGTTTCTTCATGGCTTGCTGTCCCCAGAAGTCGTTGTGGCGGTGATAGTAGTACTGGTCATACAGCCGGTTGAAGGCAGCCTTTTCCCAATCGTTCAGTGCGCGGTAGATGTAGTCGTGCTGCACGCCGATGCGCGGATGGTATTCGTGCGGATTGTTGCGGTCGGGCACGAACAGCACATCGCTGATAAGGGCGTAAAGCCCGTCACGAATCCAGATGCTGTCATCGTCCGTTTTTCCGGCAAAGTAGGCTTCCACCTTGCGCTGGGTGTCGAACTCGGGACGCATGCGGTAAACCTCCCACGTGTCTGTCGGCTCTATGAAGGTCTGTTTCACATAGTCTGTATGCGGGCCGAAGATTTGTCCGAGGAAGTACTCATGGATATAGGGCTTCAGGAAGAAGTCTTCGCGGAATGCCAGCCCGTAGCTTTCTATCTCCTCGCGCGTCATGGGCAGGGCGGGGACGAATTGTCCCAACAGCCCGTGTACGGCGTGCATCGGTATCTCCCAAATGCGGAAGAAGCCGAGGATGTGGTCTATGCGGTAGGCATCGAAGTATTCTGCCATTTTGTGGAAACGTTTCATCCACCAGGCATAACCGTCTTTTTCCATGACATCCCAGTTGTAGGTGGGGAGGCCCCAGTTCTGTCCGTTCACGGAGAAGTCATCGGGCGGTGCACCGGCTTGGCCGTTCAGGTTGAAGTAGTGGGGTTCCTTCCAGGCTTCCACACTGTTGCGGCTGATGCCGATGGGGATGTCGCCTTTCAGCACTACGCCGTTGGCGCGCGCATGTTCGGTGGCGGCAAGCAGTTGCAGGTGCAGATTGAACTGGATGTAGTAGTAGATGGCAATATGCGGATAGTCGGCAGAGTCCGGCCGGCACAATGTCTCTATCTCTTTGGCATCGTAGGTGGCATACTTGGGCCACTCGCGGAAATTCGGGGTCTTGTAGGCATCACGCAGGTAGCTGAAGACGGCATATGGCTGCAACCATTCCTTGTTGGCTTCGTAGAAATTACGGAAAGCATCCGATGCCAGCACCTTTTCCCCTTCCTGCTTGAAGATGAGGTGGAAGTATTCCCACTTTGTCTTGTTCACAGCTTCGTAGTCCACGGCGGGCAGGGCATTCAGTTCCTTCTGGCGTTTGTTGAATTCGGCCATCACCTTCTTGTCCTTCAAGCTGCCCAACTGCTTCAGGTCGGCGTACATGGGATGGAAGGCATAGATGGAGATGCTACTGTAAGGGTAGGAGTCTGTCCAGGTATGCGTCATGGTAGTGTCGTTGATGGGCAGAATCTGCACCGCCTTCTGATTGGTGGCAACTGCCCAGTCAATCATGCGCTTCAAGTCGCCGAAATCGCCTACACCGAAGCTTTTCTCGGAGCGCAGGGAGAATACGGGTACGGCTACTCCGGAACCTTTCCATGCAGGAAGATTGAAGTATACATAACGGTCGCCGACAGCCAGCGTTTCGTTGGCGGCTATCTGCGGGTCGGCCATATAGCGGTTGGGATTGTTCTCCCAGGCCACGGCACGGCGCTCTTTCTTGTTGTAAAGGACGAATTTATACTCTAGCGGGAAGCTGATTTTGCCGGCATCCACTTCTACCTGCCATTCGGGGAAGTCGATGTCGCTCATAAGGGCAGCTTTGTCCGGGTTCCAGTCACCCAGCGCCTTCTGGTTTCCGCAGAGTGCCAGGCAATGGTCACTGTCTATGCAGGGGGCGTACGCCTTTATCAGCAACCCCTTTTTGTAGCTTTTCGGGGCGGCACTGCGTTCGCGATGCGCCAGCAGGGATTCTGTGAAAGCGGATGTATAAAAATACTGCTGCTCGGGCAGATTCTTCCAACAATCTTCTATGCGGTAAACTTTCTTCGGATTGTCTGCAACGTGCAGGATGCGTGGCAGGCTGTTCCACTCTGTCCGTATGGTTCTGCCATCTCGATAGATGTGGTAACTGTATTCGACGCTTCCATTACCGGGAATCTGGATATCCACTTCCGCGGTCCAGTGAATGCCGTCTACAGTGTGCAGGGGGGTGGCTTTGTTGGGCTGGTTGTTGCCAAGTTCCGGGATGGAACCCAGGACTCTGACTTCTTCACCCCAGCTGGTGCGATACTCGATATTGAATATTAGTGTCATATTATATTAGATTTAGAAATAGCAATAGCTGCAATGATTATGCAAGTATAGAAATTATTCCTCATAATCATGCAGCTACCGTTATCTAAGTCATTTAAATTCCTATGCAAACGTTTGTGCTTGCCGTGGGATTATCCACAGCGAGAAGCTCCGCACGTCTTGCAGATGAGGCAACCTTCTTGGTAAACCAGTGTTTCGTTACCGCAGTTGGGGCATTTCTTGCCTTTGGCTTCCGTGCCGTCCTGGATGTATTTCTTCAGGGCGCGTTCCACACCGTTCTTCCAGGTGTTGATGTTTTCGCTGTCCAGTTGCAGTGAACCTACCAGCTTGATGACCTGCTCGATAGGCATGCGGTAGCGCAATACACCGGAAATCAGCTTGGCATAGTTCCAATACTCTTTGTTGAACTTCTCGGACAGACCCTCGATGGTGACTTTGTATCCGCGCTTGTTCTCGAACTGGAAGTCGTAACGCTTGTTTCCGTGCTCATCCACATTCTTGATGATGTGGCCTGACACCACATTCTTCGGCAGGATGATGCCTTCATCATCATCCAGCACACCGGTGAATATTTCGTAGGGATGATTGTCCAGCAAGCCGACGAATGCCACCCATTTCTCCTTGTTGTTCTGGAAGCGGACAACGTCTGCATCCAATATTCTGGGACGTGTTTCAACGACTGTAGGCGGTTTGCACGGGGGAAGCTCGGACTTCTTGTCGCTCTTGGTAGAGATGAGCACGCCGGAACGCGAACCGTCGCGGTAAACCGTACAGCCCTTGCAGCCGGATTTCCATGCTTCTACATACAGACGGTTCACGAGGTCTTCGTCTACGTCGTTCGGCAGGTTGATGGTTACGCTGATAGAGTGGTCCACCCATTTTTGGATACGTCCCTGCATCTTGACTTTCATCAGCCAGTCCACGTCGTTGGAGGTTGCTTTATAATAAGGTGATTTCTCTACCAGGGCATCCACTTCTTCCTGCGTGTAGCGTTTGGCGGGGTTGTATCCTTGTGCTTCCATCCAAGTCACGAACTTGGGGTGGAACACGATATATTCTTCAAAGGCATCTCCGGTTTCGTCGATGAAGTCCACATGGACGTTCGTATCGTTGGGATTCACTTTGCGGCGGCGCTTGTACACGGGCAGGAATACGGGCTCGATACCGGAGGTGGTTTGAGTCATCAGGCTGGTGGTGCCGGTCGGGGCGATGGTCAGACAGGCAATGTTGCGGCGTCCGTACTTCTTCATCTCCTCGTACATTTCCGGTCAGCTTCACGCAGGCGGTTGATGAACGGGTTGTTCTTTTCGCGTTCTGTATCGTATACCTCGAATGCGCCGCGTTCTTTGGCCATTTCTATGGAGGAGCGATAGGCGTTGAGTGCCACCGTCTTGTGTACTTGCTCCGAGAATTCGGTTGCCTCTTCAGTGCCATAACGCAATCCCAGGGCGGCAAGCATGTCGCCTTCTGCCGTGATGCCTACACCGGTACGGCGGCCTTGGGCGCTTTTCTTGTAAATCTTCTGCCACAAAACGCGTTCTGTATGTTTCACGTCTTCACTTTCGGGGTCGGCATCTATCTTGCTCATGATGCGCTCTATCTTCTCCAGTTCAAGGTCGATGATATCGTCCATGATGCGTTGGGCCAAAGCTACATGCTTCTTGAATAGCTCAAAGTCAAAGTAGGCGTCCGGCTTGAACGGATTGACCACGTATGAGTAAAGGTTGATGGCGAGCAGACGGCAGGAGTCGTACGGGCACAGTGGAATTTCGCCGCATGGATTGGTGGATACGGTACGGTAGCCCAGGTCTGCATAGCAGTCGGGCACGGATTCCTTTAATATGGTATCCCAGAACAATACACCGGGTTCTGCCGATTTCCATGCATTGTGCACAATCTTTTTCCATAATGCGGATGCGTCAATGTCTTTTTGAAATGCCGGCTCTGTGGCGTCAATCGGATATTGCTGTGTATATGGTTTGCCTTCGATGGCGGCCTGCATGAAGTCGTCGGTCAGTTTTACGGAAACGTTGGCTCCGGTCACTTTGCCCTCAGTCATCTTGGCATCGATGAAGGCTTCCGAGTCGGGGTGTTTGATGGATACGCTGAGCATCAGTGCGCCGCGGCGTCCATCTTGAGCTACTTCGCGTGTAGAGTTTGAATAGCGTTCCATGAAGGGAACCAAGCCGGTGGAGGTCAGTGCTGAGTTCTTTACCGGTGAACCTTTCGGACGGATATGGGATAAGTCGTGTCCCACGCCGCCACGGCGTTTCATCAGCTGTACTTGTTCTTCGTCTATCTTGAAGATGGCACCATAAGAATCCGCTTCGCCGTCCACACCGATAACAAAGCAGTTGGACAGAGAGGCTACCTGATAGTTGTTTCCGATTCCGGTCATCGGGCTTCCTTGCGGAACAATGTACTTGAAGTGGTCGAGTAAGCCGAAAAGTTCCTCTGAACTTAATGGATTGGGGTACTTGGCCTCAATGCGGGCTACCTCATTGGCTATTCGCCAATGCATGTCTTCCGGAGACTTTTCGTAAATATTTCCGAAAGAATCTTTGACTGCATATTTGTTTACCCAAACTCTGGCAGCCAACTCGTCGCCTTGGAAGTATTTTAAAGATTCTCCGTAGGCTTCGTCATAAGAATAATTTTTCTTTTCCACAATGTTGTATCTCTTAGGATTAGTTACAAATAAGTAAAGTTGTAGAAGTTGTACTTATCGTTAACAAATGCATTTGCAAAGCTATGAATGTTTTTCAACTTGGCAAAATTAAAATGAATGTTTTTATCAACCGATGTATAGTTTTCTATTGATTGCTATTAATTTATTGGTTTATAATGTTTTAATGATTTGAGTAAACGAATAAGTTTTCCAAAATGGAATTTATTAACAACTTGTTGGGCTGAAAGGTTCTCGGTTTAGTCGAACATAAGGTTACTTTTATCTGCTCGTAGAGATAATAATTGTTCATTTCTTGTTGAAAAGATGTATTTTATTCCGGATATATGATGATAAAAAAAGTGTGAACTCTTGAATGAATTGTTCGTGGATTACATTATCTTTGCAAAAAAAGAAAGAATGGAAAGCTTGAAACAAAGGAGAACAATCCGAAAATACCAGCAGAAGGATATTTCTGCTGATTTGTTAAATGATTTGCTTGAAACCTCTTTCCGGGCTTCTACAGTCGGGAACATGCAGGTTTATAGTGTGATTGTGACGCGTGATGCAGAGCGTAAAGCCAAACTGGCGCCTGCACATTTCAATCAGCCGATGGTTCGGACGGCGCCGGTAGTGCTTACTTTCTGCATAGATTTGCGCCGCTTCAGCAAGTGGTGTGAGCAACGTAAGGCTGAGCCGGGATACAACAACTTTGAGTGGTTTGTGACGGGGGCTGTCGATACCTTGCTGGTGGCACAGACTTTTTGTGTGGCTGCCGAGGAGAAGGGGTTGGGCATTTGCTATCTGGGAACTACCACTTACAACCCTCAGATGATTGTCGAAGCGTTGGAGTTGCCGGAATTGGTGTTTCCCATCACGACAGTCACAGTGGGATGGCCTGCCGAACAGCCGGAACAAGTGGACCGTTTGCCGCTGGAGGCCATTGTACACGAAGAGGTTTATCATGATTATACTCCTCAGGACATTGACCGGTTGTATGCCTATAAAGAATCGCTTCCTGAGAACAAGCAGTTCATCTTGGAGAACAATAAGGAAACGCTGGCGCAGGTCTTTACAGATGTGCGTTATACGAAGAAAGACAGTGAGGCAATGTCGGAGAATCTTTGGAAGATAATGAAAAAGCAGGGATTTTGAAAATTAAGGATTAGGGATAAGGGATAAGGGGTTAAGCTAATGCATACTTAGCTGCATTTAATCCCTTATCCTTTATTCTTATCCTTTTTTCAGTGCGGCTTGAATCTCGTCGATTTCCGCACGGAATGATTTGTCCACCTCTTTCAGTTCTTTGATGGTTTTACATGCATGCAATACGGTGGCATGGTCTTTATGTCCAATTAGCGCACCGATTTTTGCAGTAGAGAAGTCTGTATGGTTTTTGGCTAAATACATGGCTATTTGTCGTGCTTGCACCACTTCCCGCTTTCTGGATTTTGTGTGGATGGTGGCAGTTTCCAATCCGAAGTGCTTGCATACGGTGTTGATGATTTCATCGACAGTCACTGCCTTGCTTTCGCTGTTCACTACCTTGCGGACGATACGTTGCGTCAGTTCCAGGTCTATTTCTTTATTGTATATGGTGGAATGCGCCATAATGGAAATGACGATGCCCTCCAGGTCACGTACACTGTCGCCCACGTTCTCTGCAATATAGTCAATCACTTCCTGGGGGAACTGCAGGCCGTCACGGTGTATCTTGTTGCGCAGAATGTTCTTGCGGAGTTCTACGGTAGGTTTCTCCAGCTCAGCCACCATTCCCCATTTAAAACGTGTAATCAGACGCTCTTCCATGCCCTGCAGCAATACCGGTGCACGGTCGGAAGTGAGGATGAGCTGCTTGCCGTTCTGATGCAGATGGTTGAAGATATGGAAGAATGTATTCTGCGTTTTGGTCACGCCGGCAAATTCCTGAATATCATCAATGATTAGAATATCAATGGTCTGGTAGAAGTTGATGAAGTCGTTAGTCGTATTGTTACGTACGGAATCGGTGTATTGCACTTGGAATAGGTGTGCAGATACATACAATACCCTTTTCTCCGGGTATAGTTCCTTGATTTTGGTTCCGATAGCATTGGCAAGATGGGTTTTGCCTACACCTGATGCTCCGTATAGGAACAGCGGATTGAAGATTGTTTTAGCCGGATTGAGAGCGACAGCTTCTGCAACGCTGCGCGACAGCTTGTTGCTGTAACCTTCGATGAAGGTTTCAAAGTTGTATTCTGGATTAAGGTGCGGGTCAAGTTCGGGGACGGGAATCTGCGGAATCCTTTTGTCCATCACTTGTTTTTGCGGTATGATGGTACGCTGTGTAGACTCCAGGTCGACGGTTTTCCGCGAGCTCTTGTCCACCATTACGTTATACATCAATTTAGTTCCCTCACCAATGACCTTATAGAGAGTCTTGCGCAACAAATCAACAAATTTGTCCTCCAAAAACTCATAGAAGAACTGGCTGGGCACTTGTACGACCAGCGTTTTGTCTTCATATTTTAAAGGTATGATGGGAAGAAACCATGTTTTGTATGTCTGCTCCGGAACATTGTCTCTGATGATTTCAAGACAGCGGTTCCACAGCCCGACATGATCTATTTCACTCATAACGGCTATAAATACATTTATTAATTAAGCATAACTTCTACGATTGCAAAATTGGCAATCTTATTCGAGAAAAACAAATCCTTTTTTTCTTGCGTTTTTAGGGAAAGTAATAAGCTCTTTACTTTCAGCTACTTATCGGTTACTATGAGTATACTCCTTATATAAGGTGTGTTGCATTTATCTAATACTTTGTCATATAGTGGTTTATGTAGCTTTGCGTCTCTTGTTTTCTTTCTGTGCCCAGAGCAGGAAAAAGCCCTTTTTCGCTCCTTGTATAGAGCAAATGAGGGCTTTCCTTTTAATTCCTTTATAGACTTATTATTTAGACAAAATCTATATAACGTCCATCTTTTACTTATCTTTCTTGCCGAATAGGGAGAAATGGACGTATCGTTTCGGATGCGATTTCAAGTCTTCCAATAAACTTGCTGCGTTGGCAGTGGTGGCGTTCAGATTATTATATAGAGAAGGGTCGTTTAGCAAAAGTCCGACGGTATTGTCTTTCTGGTTCAATTTGTCTGTAATCATTTTTACATTGTTCAAAGTTGCGTCTACCTTTTGCATGGCGGCAGCATAATCTATCTCCTTTAAGTTGTTGGAAATGAGTGCAAAGTTGTCTCCAATGGTATTGAGCTTGCCGGTCAGTTGTGGAATATCATCCTTCATTAGAGTTTGCAACTGGCGGCTTGTGACGGCCATACTTGCTGTTAAATCTTGTACGTTATGCAAGGTTGCAGGGATGGCGGGGTCGGCTAGTATGACATTTAAGGATGCGAGGATGGAATCCAGCTTGGGCAGCATCTTCTCTACTTGCGGCATCATGGTGGCAACTTTTTCCATCATTCCGTTGTTCAGCACGCCGGGGATTGTGTCTCCAATCTGGTATTTCTCCCGTGGGTTATTGGCAAGCAGCAGGTTCATCTTTACGCCGCCAAGCATTTCGGCTGCCAGTTCTGCCGTACTTCCTTTGGGAATGCGCAGCTCTGGGTCAACATCTATTTCGGCAACGACTTTGCCCGGTTGGGTATAGTCGTAGTACAAGTCGCGGACAATACCCACGCGGAAGCCGTCGGCAAAGACCGGGCTGGATTTTGTCAGCCCATTGACATTCTGGAATTTCACGTAGAAATAGCTGGAGGGCTTGAACATATTTATCCCTTTCAGGTAGTTGATGCCGTATACCAATATGCAAAGTGCAGCTATGCCTGCTATTCCTATTCTAACTTCTTTTGTAATATACTTCATGATGTATCTTTTGTTATTTATTTCTGTTCTTTTTAAATTCGCTGATGGCTGTGTTGACGTTTATCTTTTCTCCATTCTTGAACGCAATGATGAATGCGTCCTTGAATTTGTCCGTAATGCTACGTTTGCTGCGCAGCACCTTGTTGTAATCGGGTGATGCGCCGTACGTATATTTGTAGATTCCGCCTTCTTTATAATAATCCACGTCTTTCACTCCTTTCAGTCTTTTGTCATTCTTGGCCAGAGGACGTGAAGAAGTGAGTATCTGTATCTTAAACACGATGCCGCTCTGTTCTGTTTGGGAAACGGCTGCATTTTCTGACCTTTGCGGGCGTTGGGCAGCTTGGTTACTCTCCGCTTGAGGTGCATTTTTCTTTTCCGGTGTCGCTGTAGCTGCGTTGCCTTCTTCTTGAACGGGCTCGGGTACATCCTCCGGAAGAATGGTATTGCTGCTTCCGTTCAACCGGATTTCCTGCTCGCGCTTATAGGTGAGGAAAGCGCGGAAGATACCGTTGGCAAGTGAGGTGGTTCCTGCTTCAGTGTTCAGGTACCGTTCCTCTTCCGGTGTGGAGATGAATCCGAGTTCCACCAGTATGCTTGGCATGGCACTGGCCTTCAATACCAGAAAACCTGCCTGGTGCACGCCCCGATCTGTACGTTTGCAGGTTTGGCGGAAATGCTTTTGTACGAGGGAGGCGAGGTGCACACTCTGTGACATGTATTTGTCTTGCATGAATTCGAAGATGATGTAGGACTCTGCCGAGTTGGGATTGAAGCCGGCATACCGCGTCTTGTAGTCGCTTTCGTAGAGGATAACGGCATTTTCGCGCTTGGCTACTTCCAGATTGGCATCCGATTTTGCCAGACCCAGTGTCCAGGTGGAGGCTCCTTTGGCCGTCCGGTTTTTGGCCAGGGCATTGGTATGTATGGAGATGAACAAATCAGCTTTGGCGTTATTGGCAATTTCAGCGCGCCGGTCCAGGGGGATGAATATGTCCTGGTCCCGCGTATAGATAACTTTTTACATCAGGGCAGTTCTTCTTGATTTGTTTGCCAAGTTTGAGTGCTACATTCAGGTTGATATTCTTCTCTTTGGAAATTTTTTCCCCACTGCACCCGGTCGTGTGTCCACCGTGTCCGGGGTCTATAACGACAACAAAGTCTTTCGCTTCAGCGCTGCCACTGCAAAAGGGGGAGATAAGCAGCCCTAAGCATATACTTATATATAATATGTATCGTCTGTATAGTTTCATATAATTGTAGCAAAGACAATGCTTCCTTTTCGCTTGGCAAATGTAGTGGAAATTTATAGAAAACTAATGGATTATGTTCAGTTTTATTGTTCTTCTTCTCATTTTTAGTGTAATTAATGTCTGTGTTTGAGTAATTAGTGGCTCAATGTATTGATAATATGCGTAACTTTGCGGCAGATAATTAAAATAGCAAATCAAGTATGCTGGTTCGTTTTATAAAGAACTGGACGTTGCCTTTGGCAATGCTTGCCGGTACTTTGGGATATTTCTTTTTTTGCAGACATTCCTTTTGTGGAGCCTGCCAAACCTTATGTGAATGGGTTAGTGGCTTTCCTGACTCCGCTTTTGATTTTTTCCCAACTTCTGCTCACTTTCTGCAAGGTGGAGGTGCATGAACTGAAACCCAAATCGTGGCATGGATGGTTACTGCTGTTCCAGACGGTTCTTGCTTGATTGTTGCGGTATTGTTGGTGTGTTGCCCTATGGAGGAGGTCTACCGGGAAGTGTTTGAAGGTGCAATGGTCTGCCTCATTTGTCCCACTGCAACCGCTGCGGCTGTCATTACCGGTAAACTGGGTGGAAGCGCATCCAGCCTGACGACCTATACGTTGTTGTCCAATCTTCTGGCAGCTGTGGCTGTTCCTTTGGTTTTCCCCGTTGGTGGAGCCTCATGCTGACATTACTTTTGTTGCATTCCTGAAAATTCTGAGTAAAGTCTTTCCATTGCTGCTTTGTCCTTTCTTGCTGGCATGGTTTCTGCGTGCGTTTGTGCCGAAGGTGCATCATTTTCTGTTGGGTTTCCATGATGCAGCCTTCTATTTGTGGGCGGTAGCTCTTGCCATTGTCTCAGGGCAGACGGTACGTTCATTGGTCAATAGTGATGCACCGGTATTTGTTGAACTGCTGATAGCCCTGGCGGGACTGATAACCTGCTGTATACAATTCTATTTGGGAAAGAGAATCGGCGGTCATTATGGTGAGCGCATCAGTGGAGGGCAGGCGCTGGGGCAAAAGAATACGGTGCTTGCCATCTGGATGGCATATACTTATCTTAATCCGTTATCTTCCGTCGGTCCGGGATCGTATGTGCTGTGGCAGAATATAATCAATAGTTATCAGCTGTGGAAGAAAAGGAAAAATGAGACGGAATAACTGCTGAGTATTTTACATCTTATTTGCTTTATGGACATAGAGGGCGGTTGCAACAATTATCAGTACAAATGCCATAATGAGGAATATTATCCGGATAAGGCGATGTTTTGAAAATAGGTTGGCCATGCAGGCAGAAGCCACGCTGAAACGGGCTATTATAGAATCAATTGTGACGTTTTCGAAAAAGACTGATGCAATACTCCATAGTGCAATAATGGTTAATATAGCATTGGCTGATAAACAAAGAATTTTATCAAGTGGCATTCTAAATACTTTTCTTGTTCTCATATATAGGACTCTATGTTTAACTCCTTTCATTCCTGCCTTTCGCTGAATCAGCCAAAGGATAGGGCAAAGATAAAAGAGAACTTCCTAACAGAATCAATATTGTCTTGGAATATTGTTAAATGATTGAATTTCTAAACCTATGTTTATTCTTTGCTGTCAAAACTCTGTTTGTGTCTGATGCGGCTCATGTGAATAGGGGTTATTTTCAAGTAAGACGCAATTTCTTTTAGGGGTACCATTTGTAGGATTTCTGGACATTTTTTAAGAAGTTGGAGATAGCGTTCTTCCGATGTAAATCTGAACAAATCCAAGTAACGTGAATACGACTGAAAAAATAATTGTTCGGCTGCAATACGGGCTATTCGTTGATTTTCTTTGTTCTCTTCAAATTCTTGTAGAAGTAATTCGGAAGAACAGATGTAGATTCTACATGGGGTTATTGCTTGTATATTCAATTCAGATTTTATGTCGTATAAACAATTGGGATAATCAGAGATAAATTCATTGGCAAAGAAAAACCTACATTATATGTTTTGTTTTCAGTTTGGTTGATGCAGGTATATTTGATTACACCGGATACAATAAACCCGAAGAAAGAACCGACTTCTCCCTCTCGGAGGATAAATTCATTTCTTTTATAATACCGTAGTTCTCCGTTTCTTAAACACAGTTCCCTAAAAAAGTCAGTGTCTATATTGCCCATGTATGAATTAAAATCTGTCATTTACAACACATGTTTTTCGAAAGGTACAAAATTATTATTTTATTCCTGATTTTTTGTCATTGTTGGTAAGTTGGTTGTGGATTCTCTTATTATAATACTTTAAAAATTTAACTTCACCTACGTTTTTTAAAAGCTTTTGGTTTTCAATGAAGTTTTGTCCGTATTTTAGCCAACGTTTGGTAAATCTTTTGAATTTAGTACATGGGAAATCAGAACACTGGAAACAATGTGTTATTCTTTTTTCCAAGCAACATAAATGGAATGTTTTACATTTTTCACAGCGAGAACCATTCTGTTCTGCTCCTTTGCAGGGACTTTTTTCTCTTGTGTATATGGGACAACCACCACAAAAGACACCACAAGCAGGAATACGTCCGTTATACGATTTCATTCAGCCAGCCTTTTCGCCATCCAAAAATTGGTGAGATAAAGTTGGTTGGCTTTGCGTTTCTGTTCCACTTCTACTATATAGCCTCTTTTCTCAAAGAATGGACGGGCTGTCAGGCTTACTTCTGATGTAATTCGCATGATTCCTCTTGCGGTTGCATACCGTTCTATTTCATTTAGAAGTATGGTAGCAATGCCTTTACCTTGAAAATCTTTATGAATAAACATAGAATGCAAATATCCTTGGTGGGTAATGGATGAAAAGCCGACAATCTGTGACTGTTGATTGGTTGCCACAATAAAATAATGTGTCTTAATCATGTCTTTTATGTGGGAGAGGTCGTTTCCGCACGATGCCCAATCTGCCACTTCTGCTTCTGAATAGTCACGTTTGTTTATATGGAGGACTGTCTCTTGAAACAAACTCATAAGTTCAAGGGCATCAGACTGTTGGGCAATTCTAATTGTAAAATCTGTATTCATGTTTTTAAGTGCTAAAATGTATGCTTTTAGATGTTCCATGTTCTAACAGAAAGTCTTTCAATGTATTTATTGTGTTTGCAAAGATAATCTTTTCATTTCTAATTTATTGGTTTTGGAAACCAAGTTGTTGATTCTCTGCTTCGAATATAAAAAGTATGCGAATTTTTTATGAAGCATGGGAATCTGCTTTCAATCGCCAGCCAATGGCTGATGAATTTAACCGGGTAGATTTCTTGCCAATTGGTTTCAGACCTGCTTATAAGAACAATTTATAACAAAGTACTCCCAATAAAAGCAAGACTAAAGCACATGCTGCAAGAATCGTCTTTGCCCTGAATAGATGTTCTTTATCTGATAATTCCTTTTCAGTAGTATTTCTTCGGATTTCTTCTATTTCCTCAATGGTTACATCGGCTCTCTCAGGACCTTTTCTGTCTACAAGGTATTTGTAGTGCTCCCGCATCCGTCCTCTGCTCAGCTTGCGGAGAGCACGGTTCTCTTTATCCCTTTGTAGCATGTCATTGATGCAGCCTAATGTTCCCATAAGCAGATTTTTATCATGTGTAAGCAAAATGGTTTGCTTGCACGTGTACTAAGATACGGCATTTATGTCGCTTTCGCAAGCGATTTTGTGTTTTTTGATATAAACTGATGTGACGATACGATTTTGATAGTTATGTTAACTCATTGTCTGCCAGAGAGTAATTTTGCCAACCCATTGTCATGCTTTTGGCAAACTTTTGCCATGCCTATGGCAAAGTCTTGCCAATAGGGTGGCAAAATCTTGCCAACTTGTCGGCAAGAAAGACACACACTGTTCCCTATACCTTTATTATAGTGTGATAGTGTGAGAAGTGTTTTTCCTTTTTAAAACTTTTGTGTAGAATGATGATGGGCTTCTTTATTCTGTTTTGCCGGACGGCATCAGCAGTTCTTCTTCATTGTAGCGCGGTCGGTCCTTCACCTCAATGTATATTTTGCCGATGTATTCGCCTACAATCCCCAGCGACACAAGTATCACACCTCCTACCAGCCAGACGGAAATCATCAGTGATGACCATCCGGGGACGGCGTTATGCTGTGTGTAAGAGTGAAGTGTCCATCCGGTGACACACAGTGCCACAAGAATAAAGATGCAGCCTATCCAAAAAATCATACGGACCGGTTTGACGGAAAAGGAAGTGATACCGTCGATGGCAAAATTAAGCATCTTCCGGAAAGGATACTTTGATTCTCCGGCAAAACGCTTGTCACGATTGTAGTACACGCTGTCCGTCTGGTAGCCGATGAGGGGAACCAGTCCCCGAAGAAAAAGGTTGCGCTCGCGGAAGCGGCATAGGTGTTGTATAGCCCGCTGGCTCATCAGGCGGTAGTCGGCATGGTTGTAGACGGATTTTACCCCCATTGCCTTCATCAGCCGATAAAAGACCAAAGCGGTGTTGCGTTTGAAGAAAGTGTCGGTCTTCCGTTCTTTACGTACGCCATAAACGATGTCATTGCCCGCTTTATAGCTGTTTATCATGTCCGGAATCACCTGGATGTCATCTTGCAAGTCTGCATCAATGGAGATGGCTATCTCGCAACGCTCTTTTACTGCATTGAGTCCTGCTAGCAGGGCATTCTGGTGTCCTACGTTTCCTGCCAGGTTCAGTCCGCAGGCATAGGCCGTATTTTGGTGCAGTTCTTTGATGATAGCCCATGTCTGGTCGGTGCTTCCGTCGTTTACATATAATATATAGCTTTCCGGGGAAATTTGCCGGGCTTGTATCAGCCGGTCGAATAATTGGCTCAATCGTTTATGGGTTTCATGCAGCACTGCCTCTTCTTTGTAGCAAGGTACGACAACGGCGAGTATGGGAGAGTTTTCCATCATAGAACAAATCTTTTTGCAATATTCGTAAGAAATCGGGAGAAAAACAAATTATCACTCTTTTCTTTTGAAAACGAAACGTACGAGTAAGAAGTTGACCGGAATGGCGATGGCGAAAACCGGAATGGGGGCCAGAGGTTTGGGGATGCCCATCCAGAGAGAGAGGTTCAGCAACCCCATGTGTAGCAGATAGCTGCATAAGTGTGCCCCTCCAAATCCGAAGGCTTTTCTCCATGAGGGCTTCCGGCCGAAGGTAAAGTAAGCAGTCAGATAGAAATTGGCGATGAAGCTGAGAGCATATCCCAGTGTATAGGCTATGTTTACATTGATAACCCATTGTAATACAAAATACAATCCGTAGTGCAGAGCTGTCGCAAAGATGCCCACCATTACGAAGCGTACAAATTCCGGTAGTTGTTTCAGCCGCTTCATCTTAACATTAAATATCTACTCTCTGTTGCCATTATCATTGGGGCGGCAAAGTTAGGCATTGTTTCAGAATTATTTGTAATTTTGCTTTGCGAAATTAAGCTGCATCTCAGCAAATTGCAAATAAATTTGCATCTGCTTTCGGTTTGCGCTATCTTTGCGTCCAGAAAACATAAAAAACAAATAAGGTATGTCGGACAGAAAGAAGGCGTTCTGGTTTATTGCGCTGCTGAGTGTGCTTGTGGTTGTTCCCTTTCTGGGAGAAACCATTTTTTATTCCAAGGGGGAACCGCGGGAGGCGATTGTTGCCCTTTCTATGCTGGAAAGTGGAAACTGGATACTTCCGGTGAACTATGGTACTGATATTGCTTATAAACCCCCTTTCTTCTACTGGTCAATAGCCGCCGTCTCTTCCCTTTTTGGAGAGGTGACGGAGTTTTCCGCCCCGTTTCCCGTCTGCATTGGCTTTTTTAGCCATGCAGTTGATGTTCTTTGCCTTTGTGGCAAAACGTAAAAACGTTCAAACGGCGTTTCTGGCCTCTATTCTTCTTTTGTCTTCTTTCGAGGTGCATCGGGCGGCTGTCGCTTGTCGGGTCGATATGGTTCAGGTTGCCTTTATCGTTATTTCCCTTTGTCTGCTGTTCCGCTGGGATGAGAAGGGATGCCGCGGAGTGCCCTGGCTTGCGGTGTTGTTGATGGGATGTGCCACGTTGACCAAAGGGCCGGTAGGCTCCATATTCCCTTGCGCGTGTATCGGTGTGTATCAGTTGTTGCGCGGACGTTCTTTCGGGAAAGCGTTTTTCTCGTTGGTAGGTATCGGCTTGCTTTCTGTTCCTTATTTAGCTTGGGTATACGTAGCTTACAGACAAGGTGGACAACCGTTCCTCGATTTGGTTCTGGAGGAGAATACCGGGCGGTTTATGGGCAAAATGTCCTACGAGTCCCATGAAAATCCTATATGGTATAATTTCCTGACTTTGATTTGGGGATGGATTCCCTGGACGTTGGTTCTGGTAATTTCCTTGTTTGGCTTGAAGTGGAAAAACATGCGTTGTCTGCCGGAAGGGGAGACCCTGCTGTTGCGGTTGAAGAAGGGCTGGACTGCTTTCCGCAACCAGTCTCCGGTACAATTGTTCACGTGGCTGGTCATTCTGATAATCTTTGTCTTCTACTGCATCCCCAAGAGTAAGCGGAGCGTTTATCTGCTTCCCATCTATCCGTTTATGGCAGTGCTGATAGCTGAGTATCTGTTGGCTTTGGTACAAAAGGGGGCACGAGTTTTCAGGATTTGTGCAATCATCTTTGCTTCTTTGGGCTTGTTGCTTACGCTTGTTTTTGTCGTAGTTCGTCTCGGCCTGGTTCCCGACAGCGTTTTTGGAAGCGGACGCCATGCCGCTGAGAATGTAGCCTTTATGCATGCGTTGGAGGATGTGGCTTTGTCTGTTCCCAAGTGGCTCCTGGTAGCGCTTCCCGTAGTAGCCGCTGTCTGCACATTATGTATGGTGGTAAAGCGTGCGGATAGCCGGTCATTATTATATGGTATAGCAGGATGTATGCTTTGTCTTTTCGTATCATTGGATTCGGTTTATCAGCCCACGGTGCTGGCTGTGAAATCAGATAAACATTTGGCTGAAAGGGTCAATACGTATGTTCCGGAAGGTGTGGTCTATTCTTACTCGAAAATGAGTTTCTATGGTGTTAACTTCTATCTGAAAGACCGCATGCGGCACATTGAAAAGGAACGTCCGTCCAGCGGGGAGGGCTATTTGTTGGTTCCCGTAAAGGAGGAGGAGAATATGTTGGGAGAGCTGGAACAGACGTATCATCTGGAAAAGATATTCCGTACAGACAGACGCAGTTGTGATATGCGTAATGAAATCTGCATGTATAAATTTAGGGCGATTGACATTCATAACCCATAATTTATAACTCATAACTTAAAATGAATCCGATAGATATCATTAACAAATATTATCCGGAAGAGAATGAGTTGCGGCATATACTGTTGACGCACAGCCGTTCCGTAGCCGACAAGTCGTTATGGATTGCCGACCGCCATCCGGAACTTTCATTGGATAAGGATTTTCTGTACGAGGCTGCCATGCTGCACGATATAGGCATTTTTCTTACAGATGCGGCAGGTATCCATTGTTTTGGCGACAAGCCTTATATCTGTCACGGTTATTTGGGAGCCGACCTGATACGCGGCGAAGGCTATCCCCGCCATGCTTTGGTTTGTGAACGCCATACGGGTGCCGGACTTTCATTGGAGGGAATCATTGCGCAGGATTTGCCCGTACCGCATCGTGAAATGGTTCCGGTCAGCTTGGAAGAACAAGCTATCTGTTTTGCCGATAAGTTTTATTCAAAAACTCATTTGGAAAAGGAGAAAAGTGTAGAAAAAGCCCGAAAAAGTTTGGAACGTTATGGTGAAGAAGGGGTACGGCGCTTTGATAATTGGTGCGAACAGTTCTTGTAGCAATCTAAATTTCTTTAAAAAGGGAGATTATCCGTATAAATTATGTACTTTTGCCCCTCCAAGCGTAAACTATTAGTTAATGACGCCATTGAAAGCAAATACATTCATATCATTCATACTACTATTCGTCTTGCTTCTTCTCTCCGGTGGGGCTGCTTCTCAGCGCCGTAGAGCGAAGGTCGCGCCTCCGAATATTCAGCGGACAGACACGTTGCAGGTAGGGGATAGTTTGCAGATGGGAGACTCCCTGCAAGGGGGAAAGGGGCTTCCTGCCGATTCGTTGCAACAAGATACGGTAGCGGCTGCGCCTCCCAAGAAGGATGCATTGGATGCTCCCGTAGCCTACGAAGCCAATGACTCCATTGTATTTACGCAGAGTGGCTTTGCCCATCTTTACGGCCAGGGAAAGGTGAGTTATCCGGGTGCTGACCTGGAGGCTGATGTCATCTCTATGGATATGGACAACAGTACGGTTTTTGCCCGTGGCGTGGTCGATTCTGTAGGAACAGCCAAGGGAAGACCGGTCTTCAAAGACGGGGACACCTCCTACGAAACCGATACTATCCGTTATAACTTCAAGAGTAAAAGAGGTCTTATCAGCAATGTTGTCAGCCAGCAGGGCGAGGGATACGTGACCGGTAATAATGCCAAGAAAGGGAATAATGATGAACTCTATATGAGGAGCGGTCGTTACACGACTTGTGACCATCATGACCACCCCCATTTTTATATGCAGATGACTTATGCCAAGGTACGTCCGAAAAAGAACGTGGTGACGGGACCTGCCTATCTGGTAGTAGAGGATGTGCCGCTTCCGCTTGCCGTTCCATTTTTCTTTTTCCCGTTTTCTAGCAGTTACCAGTCCGGTTTTCTGATGCCTACCTATATGGATGACTCCAATCGTGGCTTCGGTCTGACGGACGGTGGATATTACTTCGCCATCAGTGACCAAATGGACTTGAAGCTGCGGGCGGATATCTTCACGAAAGGTTCTTGGGCGCTGAATATGGAGTCGAACTATGTGAAGCGTTACAAATATTCCGGTTTGCTGCAGGCAAGCTATCAGGTGACCAAGACCGGTGACAAAGGCTTGCCCGACTACTCGGTTGCCAAAGACTTCAAGGTGGTGTGGTCTCACCGGCAGGACCCGAAAGCGAGTCCGAATTCTACCTTTTCTGCCAGTGTGAACTTTGCTACCAGTAGTTATGAGCGTACCAATATCGGCAATATGTACAACTCCCAGGCAATGTCGCAGAATACCAAGACTTCCAGTGTCAGCTATTCGCGTAACTTTCCCGACCAGCATCTGAGCATCTCCGCTTCAGGTAATATTGCCCAGACCATGCGCTACTCCTCTATCGCGGTGACTTTACCGGACATGACCATTTCCTTGAGTACCATTTTCCCTTTCAAGCGCAAACATGCAGTGGGAGATGAAAAGTGGTATGAGAAGATTTCCGTTCGCTATACTGGCCGTGTGAAGAACAGTATCAAGACGAAGGACAATCTGTTGTTCAAGAAGAACCTGATACGCGATTGGGAGAACGGTATGCAGCATGAGATTCCGGTAAGTGCCACGTTTACTTTGTTCAAGTACTTCAATGTGACGCCTACCGTAAACTATACGGAGCGTTGGTACACCCGCAAGGTGAAGAAGGACTGGGACGATGAGCAAGGCAAGGAGGTGAATGATACGACCTACGGTTTTCACCGTGTATACGACTACAGTGCCAGTCTGGGTATCAATACCAAAGTTTATGGTATGTACAAGCCATTGTTTATGAAGAAGAAGGAGATACAGATACGTCACGTCATCACTCCCTCCATCAGTTTCAGCGCTGCACCCGATTTCACTTCGTCCCGTTTTGGCTATTATGACTCTTATATAAAAGACCAGAACGGCATTCGCGATACCGTGCAGTATTCCTATTATGCCGGTCAGGTGTTCAGTCCGCCAAGTGGAGGAAAGCAGGGGCTTATCAGTTTCAATATCTCCAATAACCTTGAAATGAAGTTCAAGGATAAGAATGACTCTATCCGCAAGGTGAGCCTGATTGACGATTTGAGTATGGGTATCAGTTACAACACGGCTGCCCAGGTGCGTCCTTGGAGTGACTTGAGCTTTAATCTCCGTCTGAAGTTGAGCAAGAGTTATACGTTGAGTATGAGCTCTACCTTTGCCACTTATGCTTACGAGTTTGATGAGAACGGAAGGGTGGTGCCCGGTAACCGTACGGAATGGTCGTATGGCCGTTTCGGTCGTTGGTCGGGATATGGTACGTCGTTCAGTTGGACCGTGAACAATGATTCGTGGAAGAAAATAAGGAACTTCTTCACCGGTCAGAAGGATGACGAGGAGCAGGGCCAAGACCAGAATGCCTCGACGGAGGAAGACGGTGACATGGAGGGGGAAACTACCGAGGACGGCACTCCGAAGAAGAAGAAGGAAAAGGCTGCTGCCGATGCTGACGGCTATCAGGTATTCAAGATGCCTTGGTCTATCAACTTCAGTACCGGTTTCAATATTACGGAAGACACCAGTAAGCCCATTAATCGTAAGAACATGCGCTATCCGTACAAATTCAGCCTGAATTCCCTTAATATAAACGGTAACGTCAAGCTTACCAATAAATGGGCTGTCAGCTTCAATTCCGGTTATGACTTCAATGCGAAGGAGATAACGCAGACCGCTTTCAACATCACACGTGACCTGCACTGTTTCAGCATGACGGCTGCCATATCACCTTTCGGACGCTGGAAATACTATAACTTTACCATCCGTGCCAATGCAAGTATCCTGCAAGACTTGAAATGGGAACAGAGAAGCCAGACTCAGAGTAATATTCAGTGGTATTGATGTTTACCAAATTATTTCCGTCTCTCCATGTTCCCGCAAATACTCGTTTGTTTTGCTGAAATGCTTGTTCCCGAAGAAGCCGTTATAAGCGGATAGGGGAGATGGATGTGCCGAGGTAAGTACCAGATGTCGGCTACGGTCGATGAATGCCCCTTTACGTTGGGCGTAGGCTCCCCAAAGAATAAATACAAGATGCTCTTTTTCTTCGGCGAGAATGCGGATAGCCGCATCTGTAAATGTTTCCCAACCTCGGTTTTGGTGAGAACCGGCTTGGTGTGCACGTACGGTGAGGGTAGCATTGAGCAGCAATATGCCTTGCTCTGCCCAGCGTGTCAGATTGCCGGTAGTGGGGGCATCAGTGCCAATGTCATTTTTTATTTCCTTGAAAATATTAAGTAAGGAAGGAGGGAAAGGAACACCGTCATTTACGGAGAAACAAAGTCCGTGTGCTTGTCCCGGACCATGATAGGGGTCTTGACCGATTATCACGACTTTTACTTTGTCAAAAGGGCATAGGTTGAATGCATTGAATATCAGCTTTCCCGGAGGATATATTGCATATTTCCCATATTCGTCCCGTACAAAATCAGTCAATGTACGGAAATAATCTTTCTCAAATTCAGGTTGCAGATGTGCTTTCCAGCTTTCTTCTATTTGAACATTCATAATTGGATCTGTTAGTAGTTTCGGATGCTAAAGTACAAAATAAAAAATAAAGTCCAACCTTTTGAGGGGGTGAACTTTATATTATATGACGGGATAAATGTATATCAAATCAGGTGTATATTGTGTTCCTTGCACTCTTTGCGCATATCTTCCGGCCAGATACTGGCTTGTATCTCACCGATATGCGCCTTGCGCAGATAGAACATACAGAGGCGGGACTGCCCTATACCGCCACCGATGGAAAGCGGCAGTGTATCATTCATCAAGCGTTTGTGGAAGTAAAGTTCCAGGCGTTCCTCTTCGCCTTCCTCTTTGAGCTGGCGAAGCAGGGCTTCCTTGTCTACGCGGATACCCATGGAGGAAAGTTCGATGCTGCGTTGCAGGATGTGGTCCCATAGCAGGAGGTCACCGTTCAGTCCGGGGAGGTCGTTCAGCCCTTTGCTGGTATAGTCGTCGTAGTCCGGGGCGCGTCCGTCGTGCTTCTTGCCGTCGCTCAGCTTGCATCCGATACCGATGATGAACACTGCACCGTATTTCTTGCAAATGGCATGTTCGCGGCATTTGGGTTCCAAGTCCGGATACAGTTGGCGCAATTCTTCGGCATGGATAAAGTGAAGTTTCTGGGGCAGGCAAGGCTTGATTTGCGGATACATCTCATATACCATATATTCTGTGCGCACCATAGCTGCATAGATACGGGTTACTATCTCCTTGAGGAATTCCACATTGCGGTCTTCGGCAGTAATGACGCGTTCCCAGTCCCACTGGTCTACATAAAGGGAATGCAGATTGCCCAGTTCTTCATCGGCACGGATGGCATTCATGTCTGTGTAGATGCCATATCCCGGTTCGATATGGTATTCGGCAAGCGTGAGGCGTTTCCATTTGGCGAGGGAGTGCACCACTTCAGCTTTGGCGTCGCCCAAATCTTTGATAGGGAAAGTTACGGCACGTTCCACTCCATTGAGGTCGTCATTGATACCCATTCCTTTCAATACGAACAGTGGAGCTGTCACACGTCGCAGGCGCAGTTCGGAAGAGAGGTTCAATTGGAAGAACTCTTTAATTTGTTTAATCCCTAATTCAGTCTGTTTTAGGTCCAATAAAGGTTTGTAACCTTCAGGTGTTATCAGGTAGCTCATAAATTTATTCAGTATAACTTCTATTAAATTGCTCGGCAAAGATAGGAATAATATTGATACTTGCTTCTGTTTTGTGGGAAAAAAGAACAAAATGTTTGTGTAATTGCGGTTAGTCTTCTCAAAGTAATAATAAAAATATTCCTCGGTTTGATATAAAAAGCGTTTGAATGTTAGGAATCTGCTAATTTTTTTATACTTTTGCATCCACATTTGGCTCCGTAGCTTAGTGAATAGAGCGTCAGATTCCGGTTCTGAAGGTCGTGCGTTTGAATCGCACCGGGGTCACAAAGAAAGGAACTCCCTTTGCATGAATACTTTGCAAAGGGAGTTTCTTTTTATACAATACATCCAGAAAAGTCAACCATACGGTTCTCTTTCTTGTTATAATTTCCATAGAGTTAGAGGTATGAAACAAATAATATTTATTTTTGCAATGTTAATGACTTGTCTGTCCTATGCCGGTAAGCCGGAAGGACGGTCAGAAAGGAGAACAGACATGAAACCAATGAAAGAGATTTATCTGGCAGGAGGATGTTTTTGGGGTACCGAACATTTCCTGAAACAAATAGAAGGTGTGGAGGCTACCCAGGTGGGATATGCCAATGGAAATATAGCCAATCCTACCTATCAGCAGGTATGTACCGGTACCACGGACTTTGCCGAAACCGTAAAAGTACAGTATGATCCCGATGAGGTGGACTTGCCTTTCCTTATCGACCTTTATTTCAAAACGATTGACCCTACCAGCCTCAATAAGCAAGGGGGGGATAGAGGTACACAGTATCGCACGGGTATCTATTATACGGATACCGCCGACCTGCCCGTTATTCGTGAAACCGTTGACCGGCTGGCTGCCAACTACTCCCGTCCGTTGGTTGTAGAGATAGAGCCTTTGAAGAACTTCTATCTCGCCGAAGATTATCATCAAGACTATCTGGACAAAAATCCTGGTGGATATTGCCACATTAACCCCACCTTGTTCGACCTGGCACGTAAAGCGAAGATGAAGAAGAAGGAGATGGCGAGTATTTAAACCTGGAAAAGTAACGGACAATGGATATACTGTTAATAAGTAATGAAGATACGTGCCGCAGCCGTATCGCGCAGGAACTCCTGCATGCATTTGGCAGGGGAATGAATATCTCTACGGCAGGAATTATGGAGGGGAACTGCGTTCCCGATGCCGTGTGCAATGTGATGGAACAGAATGGTTTCAGCGTGTCTCGCAAGAAACCGTCTGGTGTCGGGACCTATACGCACCGGTCGTGGGACTACGTGATTACCCTATGTAAAGAAGCCGGAGAAGAACTGAAGTTTATCACTCTGGATGCCAAGCAGCAGGTGCATTTTGATTTTGAAGATCCCTTTAAAAATCGTTTTCAAAATGAAAGTGAGCAGGAGAAACAAGTTGCCTCACTCTATGAAACCATGTACCGGCGGCTGTATGAATTTTACCGCGATGAACTGAGTGAGCAGCTGTTGCCTCGTTGTACGTGCGGTGCAAACACCTATTGCCGTTGTGAATAGTGAAATATGTGTTTTTTTTGAAGCAATCTCTTGACTCGTCCCTAAGGGCAGGACCTATCTTTGCTTCATAAACAAAATGCGCATGAGTTTATGAAGAATAAAATGAAGTTTAAAATCGGAGAGTTTTCCAAACTTTGCCAGGTGACCGTTAAGACGCTTCGTCATTATGAAGAGATAGGATTGATGATACCCGTTGAAGTGGATGAGTGGACGGGGTATCGCTATTACGACATCAGCCAGCTCCGGTGTATGAGCCGTATTGTTTACCTCAAGCAATTAGGGTTCAGCCTCGAAGAGATATCCGAGTTGTTTGCCGATGGCAAGGAATTTCCGGATGCTGAATTGTTGAAGGTTAAAATAGAACGTTGCAAAAACGAGATTGAACACTTGATATGGCGGCAGACCGAACTTGCCAAATTGGAAAATTTACTCCATAAACAAGAGAATGTTATGGAAAAAGTGTTTAAGAAATCCCTCCCTTCAAGAATTTTTGCTACCCATCGCCGTAAAATAGACTCTTATCAGGAACTGTTCAATCTTTGTCCGAATATTATCGGGCCTGAAATGTACCGTTTGGGTTGTGAATGTCCTGCCCCGGAATATTGTTTCACGGTGGAATATAATGAGGAATATGGGGTTGATATTGATATCGAGTTTGTTGAAGCGGTGGCTGAACGCAAGGAAGATTCGGAACTGATTAAATTCAAGGAACTTCCGGAAGTACCGGTTGCGCTCTGTGTCAACCATTACGGTGCTTATGAGCATATGCCCGAAACTTTCGCCGAGCTTTTTGCGTATGCCGAGACAAATGGATACGAGGTCATTGACCGTGCCCGGTTTTGCCATATTGACGGCATTTGGAACAAAGAAACGGTGGATGAATGGATGACGGAAATTCAGTTGCCCATCAAACTTTCTTAATCAGCCTTTGATTTTTGCGGAAAGCTTTCAACCGTGAGAATACCTAAAAATAGGGATAGGTAGTCAACTTATTTTCTGCGAACTTTGCAGACTGAAAAAGAATTGAAATGAGAAGCCTGCATATTCTGTTTATATTGGTAGTTGTCACTTGGCTCGGTTTTCCGCTGAGAGCGCAAGAAGCTATTTCTATCGGGACTCGCCACACTTTGTTTTCGCATGTCTTGAATGAGGCTAGAGAATATTGGGTGTATGTACCTGCAACCCGCCCGGGTGAAAAAGAGGAAAGTTATCCGGTTCTTTATTTGCTGGACGGTGATTCTTTTTTTCATTCGGTGGTAGGTTTTACTCGCTTGTTTTCCACCTCCAAAGTTTCTTCCTTACCGCCCTGTATCGTTGTGGCTGTCCTGAATACAAACAGAACCAGAGACTTTACGCCAACCTGTTCCGCTGCCCGGCGTGACGGAACTGTCCGTCCGGGCGATAAACCGGAAGGGGGTGGGGCAGGACAATTTTGCCGTTTTCTGACGGAGGAGCTACGCCTCGCAGTGGAACAAGACTTGCCGGTGAATGGACAACACTTGTTGGCTGGACATTCTTATGCCGGGTTGTTCACGCTGCATGTTTTGCTGAATTATCCCGGTACATTTGATACATACATCGCCATAGACCCCAGTTTATAGTGGGATAAAGGATGTTTTCAGAAACAGGTAGAACGGCAGGTAGATAAGGTTGACTTTTCAGGAAAACAACTGTATGTTGCGTTTGCCACTCAGCCGCGTCCTGATAGGAAGCTGAGCCACTTTTCCCTGACAGATGATTTTATAGGGAGTGCAGTTCCTCGTATGGAGAAGCGGCATTTGCGGGTGGTATCAAAAAAGTTCCCGGAAGAGACGCATGGAACGGTTGCTCTTCCGGGATTTTATGACGGACTGAAAACGTTGTTCTTCCGTTCTGCGGTTGGAATTTCTCTGCCGAACGAACCTCTCTGAAAAAAACTCTATTTTTCAGTAAGCTGAATGATATGCGCCATTGTACTAAGGGGACTACCTATACCATGGTGAGGTCTGCCAAAATCCTAAAAGCGTCATAGCCTGAGTCGCCTTCCGGCAGGAAGCGCCGAGAAGCGCCGTTTCCTTATAAATCAGTATTTTCAGCTCCGGAGAAGGTTGAGTGTCCTTCTCCGGACACACTGATTAAAAAACTGCAAAAGTGCAGCCGGGGCTTCGTTGACTCCGGGCAATTGGAATAGTAGTACAACCACTGTTGTACAATGAGCGCAGCACCATATGCCCTGCTACCGTACGGAAGTGCATAAAAAAAAACAGTTGCCTGGAGAAACCCTCTCCAAGCAACTGTTTTCAGTTTCTTGATACTTTATAATCTACATATTCTAAATCTTTCTTGTCATCAATCGTCAATGTCAATCACCCTCATTTTAGAGTCAAATGTAATTTCCCAACGATTAGACAACTTTATCTCATACTCATTGTCATCGTACTCAATCTGAAGAATTCTTGCATCCGGATAATTGGTCTTTACATAGTTACGTATCGCTTCCGGTACAATCTGTGCAGGAACTTCACTTTGTCTGCATCGTACCTCTTTCCATTCCCCCGATTTATCAAATTCTACCTTCTCCCCATTCGTGAACACCACATCATAGCTTTTATAAAACATTCCCGACTCCAATTTAGCCATTGCCACCTTATGGTCTTTAAAATAAGTCTTGATAAATGTCTGCGCCTTCGCCGGCAACTGGCTCACCTCTATCGGCTTATCATTATCCGCCATTACCATTGTGTGCACTGCAAACATACAAACCAACATCATAACTAATTTTTTCATACTTCTCTATTTTTAATAATTAATACTTTATTTGTTTTCTGTATTACAAAGATGGGAAGGAAATCTGGAAAGAATTGGGAAAAAAACTCTATTTTTGGAAATGAAAAAAAAATCTATTTTTGAAAATGGGTGTTGCGGCTCTTCACCTATGAATTTTTGTTTGCAATGAATATTATTTAAAGACACAATAGACTATTATGGCTATGAAAATATTAAATCAGTTTATCGATGATTTTGTAGGTGTTTTCCAATATCGGTTTATGGATACCTTTCAATATTTTAAAGAAAGGAAGAAAAGTAAATATTTAGGAGATAGATTTGAGGAATGGGTTGTGAAGAACTCCAATATTAGTAAAGATGGTTATTCGGATCTATGTGATAAGAAAATATTTTGGCGGCTTTTAGATTGGAGAGGTGATAAATACATTGAGGGGTATAGGCCTCTGTCTTCATCATCTCCGGATTTGTTGATGGAGTGTGTTACCACAACGAGTACCATTCATGAAGTTGGAGATATTATAGCTGTAGAATGTAAATGGCGAAGTAAGATAGGTTTTTATCTCGATATAAAAGACATTGAAAAGTACGAGGGGTATATGAATTCCAATCTGTTGAACCGTCCGATAAAAAACTTGTTTTATGTTTTTGGCTTTGGATGGTGTGGTGACAGTCCGGAATCTGTTTATGTAGTTCCTGCCAGAGAATTGTATGATTATGATAAAGATACCTGTAGAATAACGTTCCCTATTAAAGAAACCGAGAAGGAGAAAATGGGTAGATTGGAGCGCTTTAAGAAGAAAGACAATAGATGTCTTCTGTATATCAAGTAATGGTATTACTTGGTTATATAAGCTCCAATCAACTGTTATATTGTTTGGGTCGCCGTCAATCTTTGTGGCGAAGGCTATTACTGGCATCTAATGCGGTTTGCAACCTTTCCCAGTCGTCACAAAGCGCCTGCATGGACGGAAACAATAAATCTGCTCCGGCATCCAGTAATACCTGCCTGTCCAGCGGACCGGTATTGACTGCCACAGTGAATATGCCGGCTGCTGTTCCGGCTTGTACTCCGATAGGTGCATTTTCTACAACTATAGCTTCGTTGGCTTGTACTCCGGCTTTTTCCAGTCCCATTAGATAAGGCTCAGGATGAGGCTTTCCGTATTTCACATCAAAGGCGGTCACCATGTGGTCGCGCTGAAACATACCAGGGAAGTTGTGGGCAAGGCGGTTCAGCAGGGAGTGTTGGCCCGAACCGGTGACAAGTACCGGAATAAGTCCTGCCGCTTTTACCTTTTGCAGCACTTCCCAAGCACCCGGCATACGTTCCGGTTCCGGGTGGGTACTGAATTCGGCGCTTTTCTCTGCATAGATGCTTTCTATCATCTCGGGAGTGGCATCCTTGCCATACTGGCGTTGATAAACGATGTTGATGGTGGAGGCTCCGGTACGTCCCTCGTGCATGTATGCCTCTTCACGGCTCAAGTGCAGGCCATGACGTTCCATTACTTTATGCCAGGCATCGGCATGGTAGGGCATGGAGTTGAATAACACACCGTCCATGTCAAAAAGAACGGCTTTCAGTTGGATGTAGGGGTGCCCGTGCTTTTCCAGATAACGGGCGATAGAGTTTTCGAACACTTGGTAGATTGGGGATTGAGAATTTAAAAATGCGGGGTAGATAAATAGAGAGTTGAGAATCGGGGAACGGTTCTCTTCGCACTTGTTGTGCAGCCATTTCTCAATTCTCAACTCTCAATTCTTAATTTATCAAAGTCTTGCCTGGATAGCTTTGGACTCTTCTTCGTAGCCGGGCTTGTTCAGCAATGCAAACATATTCTTCTTGTATGCTTCCACACCCGGTTGGTTGAACGGATTGACTCCCAAAATATAACCGCTGATACCGCAAGCTATTTCAAAGAAGTAGAGCAGACCTCCGATGCTTTCTTCATTCAGTGCAGGGATAACGATGCGCATGTTGGGTACGCCGCCGTCAACGTGGGCAAGCTGTGTGCCCAATTCAGCCATCTTGTTCACTTCGTCCACGTGCTTGCCTGCCAGGAAGTTCAGTCCGTCGAGGTTGGCTTCGTCCGAAGGTACTTGCAGCGAATACTGCGTCTTTTCTACTGAAATGACAGTTTCATAAATGGTACGTTCACCTTCCTGAATCCATTGTCCCATGGAGTGCAGGTCGGTGGAGAAATCTACGGCAGCAGGGAAGATACCCTTGTTTTCCTTACCTTCGGATTCACCATAAAGCTGCTTCCACCATTCGCTTACGTAGTGCAGTTTGGGATTGTAGTTTACGAGGATTTCAATTTTCTTACCGTTCTTGTAGAGCTCGTTACGCGTAGCTGCATAGATGGCAGCAGGATTTTCTGCAAACGGAACATCTTTTCCACAAGCCTTTTCCATGGCAACTGCACCTGCAACCAGTTTCTCAATGTCGAAACCTGCTATTGCGATGGGCAGCAAGCCTACCGGAGTCAGTACGGAGAAACGTCCGCCCACGTTATCGGGGATGATGAAGGATTTGTAGCCTTCGTTGTCGGCCGTTACGCGGGCAGCGCCCTTTTTGGCATCGGTGATGGCAACGATAACCTTCTTTGCCATATCCTTGCCGCGTTGGTCTTCGCATTGCTTTTTCAACAGACGGAACGCCAAGGCCGTTTCAGTGGTAGTACCGGATTTGGAGATGTTGATAACACCGAATTTCTTGTCTTTCAAGTATTCGGTGAGTTCATATAGATAATCTTCACCGATATTGTGTCCTGCATACAGAATGACCGGAGCCGTTTTCTTGTCTTGCAACCAAGTGAAGCTGTTTGACAAAGCCTCTATCACCGCACGTGCACCGAGGTAACTTCCGCCAATACCGGCAACTACTACTACCTCGCAGTTGTCACGCAACGTCTGTGCGGTAGTCTTTAGGTCGGCCAGGTGCTCTTTAGTGATGGAAGAGGGGAGGTGCAGCCAGCCTAAGAAGTCGTTGCCCTTACCGGTACCATTCTCTAATGCTTCCTGTGCAGCCTTTACTTGGGCTTCATAGGCGAAAACGTTTTCTTTGGAGATGAATCCAAGAGTCTTTTCAATGTTCAAACTAATCATAATATTCTAGGTTTTAAATTCAGTATTTCGTTTTATCTTTTTTCGCGCTTACCGGAATGAATCGGTAAGCAGCTTGATTTCAATCGTCGGCGAGATACGCTCATACAGAATGTTGTATACTGCATCTACAATAGGCATGTTGACATGATAATGCTTGTTGATTTCCTTGATACATTTTGTACCGTAATATCCTTCAGCAATCATTTCCATCTCAATCTGCGCGCTTTTCACGGAGTATCCCTTGCCAATCATCGTACCGAATGTGCGGTTGCGGCTGAAATTGGAATATCCCGTCACCAGCAGGTCACCTAAATAAACGGAATCACTTACGTTTCTGTTCAGCGGATGTACCGTTTGCAGGAATCTGTTCATTTCCTGTATGGCATTGGACATGAGCACAGCCTGAAAGTTGTCGCCATATTTCAGACCGCTGCAGATACCGGCTGCAATGGCATATACATTCTTCAGCACCGAACTGTATTCAATGCCGGCAACGTCATTACTGACAGAGGTCTTGATGAATGAACTGGCCAGTTTGCGGGCAATGGTGCAAGCCTTGTCGGTGTCGGGACAAGCAATGGTCAAATAAGAAAGGCGTTCCAGAGCCACTTCTTCCGCATGGCAGGGACCTGCCAATACAGCAATATTCTCAGCTGGGACGCCATATTCCTTAGTGAAATATTCCGAGACAATCAAGTTGTCATCGGGCACAATACCTTTAATGGCAGTGATGATGAATTTATCCTTAATCTTAGTCTTCAGTTTCTTCAAGTGAACCTTCAGATAAGGGGAAGGTGTAACGAAGATGAGCGTATCAGATTCTTTCACGACATCATTGATGTTGGAGTTGAAGTTGATACGCTTGGTATCAAACTTGACGCCCGTCAAGTAGGCAGGGTTATGACCAAGCCGTTTGAAGTCGGCAATACGGTCATCGCGTCGCATGTACCAATTTATAGACTCCGCTTGGGCCAGAACCATTTTTGCAATGGCAGTTGCCCAACTTCCTCCGCCCATGATGGCTATCTTACCGGGTAGTTTCATATCGAAATTAATAATTAAAAATTAAAAATTAAAAGAGGGGAAAGGAGTACCTTCCTCCTCCTCTTATCTTTAATCTTGCCTATTTAATTCTTTAATTTTTAATTCTTAATTCTTCCGACCCAGTCAGCAACTTCGTTTACGGTCGGGTTTGCCAGTTCCAATTTATATTTCTTGTTGATACCGCAGATGTCCATGTGGAGTTTTTGCGGATTCACATCTTTCATGTCACTCACCAGGTTGTAGCCGGCTTTCTGGATTACAGCCACCCAGTCTTCGGGGATGCCCAGCTCTGTGTATCGTGCAGGAGCATCTTTGGGGATAACCTTTTCCGGACGCATCTGCGGGAAGAAAAGCACTTCTTGGATAAAGGATTCGCCCGTCATTAACATGGTCAGACGGTCGATGCCGATACCGATGCCCGATGTGGGAGGCATACCGTATTGCAATGCTTTCAGGAAGTCCTGGTCGATGAACATCGCTTCGTCGTCTCCCTTCGCTCAAGCGGAGTTGGTCTTTGAAGCGTTCTTCCTGGTCTATCGGGTCGTTCAGCTCGCTGTAAGCGTTGGCAAGTTCCTTGCCGTTCACCATCAGCTCGAAGCGTTCGGTCAGTCCCGGCTTGCTGCGGTGCATCTTGGTCAGCGGGCTCATTTCTACCGGATAATCGGTGATGAAGGTAGGCTGTATGAATGTACCTTCACAGAATTCGCCGAAGATTTCATCAATCAGCTTGCCCTTGCCCATGGTGTCGTCAATCTCCATATTCAGTTCCTTGCACACCTGGCGGATTTCGTCCTCGCTCTTTCCTTCGAGGTCGTATCCGGTCTTTTCCTTGATGGCTTCCAGGATGGGCAGACGGCGGTAGGGAGCTTTGAAGCTGATGGTCTTGCCGTCTATCTCGGTTTCTGTACAGCCGTTTACGGCGATACAGATGCGTTCCAGCAATTTCTCCGTAAAGCTCATCATCCAGTTGTAGTCCTTGTACTGCACGTACAGCTCCATACAAGTGAATTCCGGGTTATGGTTCTTGTCCATACCCTCGTTACGGAAGTTCTTGCCTATTTCATATACACCTTCGAATCCGCCCACAATCAGTCGCTTCAAGTAAAGCTCGGTGGCGATACGCAGGTAGAGGTCCATATCCAGAGAGTTATGGTGGGTGATGAACGGACGGGCGCTTGCTCCACCGGGGATGGATTGAAGAATCGGCGTCTCCACTTCCGTGTAGCCGGCTTCATCCAGCACGGCACGCATGGTCTTGATGACGGTGGCACGCTTCAGGAATTTTTCTTTCACGCCGTCGTTTACGATAAGGTCTACATAACGCTGACGGTAGCGCAGTTCGGGGTCCTCGAAAGAGTCGTAAGCCACACCATCCTTATATTTCACGATAGGCAGGGGCTTGATGCTCTTGCAAGTACGGTCAGCTTCTTGGCATGGATGCTGATTTCGCCCATCTGGGTACGGAATACGAAGCCTTCGATACCGATGAAGTCGCCTAAATCGAGCAAGCGTTTGAATACGGTATTATACATTTCCTTGTCTTCGTCCGGGCAGATGTCATCGCGGGTGATATATACCTGGATGCGTCCTTTGGAGTCCTGCAATTCGATGAAAGATGCTTTACCCATGATACGGCGGCTCATGATACGTCCGGCAACGGACACTTGGCGAGGCTCTGCATCGTCGTTGAATTCAGCTTTAATATCGGTAGAGAAAGCATTTGTTACATACTCTGCTGCGGGATAAGGCTCAATGCCCATCGCGCGAAGTTCATTCATGCTGTTGCGACGAATGATTTCTTGTTCACTTAGTTCTAATACGTTCATTTCGCTATATTTCACTCAATTTGGGTACAAAAGTACGAAACATTTTTTTTCAGTCAGA
>VOFK01003574.1_pt1 | contig 71601 bp, 109 predicted proteins | sample 5384121 | NCBI WGS metagenome assembly VOFK01 (sample SAMN12384730, study PRJNA508395) | human gut metagenome | isolation source: healthy gut J | host: Homo sapiens | reverse complement strand
AATATGTTTGCGCACATATATTTCTTCAGGAGTATAGGCTGACAAAGAATAAGTACCGGGCAAATCCACAATACGGAAATGGTATCCCTGAAAATCAAAAAAACCTTCTTTGGCATCCACTGTGACGCCACTATAATTTCCTACGTGCTCGTGAGCACCGGATGCAATATTAAACAGCGAAGTTTTTCCGCAATTAGGGATTACCTACCAGTGCCACATTTATGGTACGTCGTTTTCCTTTGGCCAATGCCACCATTTCAGCTTCGGGCACTGTTATTTCTTCTGTTATGGAGCCGTGATAAGGACTTTGAGTGGTACGTGCTTCTTGTTCACTCACTACCTCTATCATCTCGGCTTCTTGCCGGCGAAGAGAAATCTCGTAATCTAGCAGTCTGTATTTTATCGGGTCTTTCAGGGGGGCGTTTAAAATTACTTCCACGGTTTTGCCTTTTATAAAGCCCATCTCTACGATACGCTTACGAAAGCCTCCGTGACCTAACACTTTGACTATTACGCCTTTTTCTCCTGTATTCAATTCAGATAAACGCATTTTCTTTAAAATTTTCTGCAAATATAGTTCATTACTTAGAGGTATGCAAGTTGTTTAGACTGTTTTTAAATAAAGAATTTCATCATAAACAAAAATAGCAATATGCAAACCGGCAGATGAAAGAAAACAGGTATTCGCTTTCTATAATCTCAAAGAAGCATTATCTTTGTAATATGTTTCATTTAGACGTCAATAGATTTATAGAAGAAAAATCTTTATTTTTTCAAAAAGATAAGATTTTAGTGGCACTAAGCGGCGGTGCTGATTCTGTCGCTTTATTACGTGTGCTATTAGCTTTAGGATATACCTGCGAAGCTGCCCATTGCAATTTTCACTTGCGCGGCAAGGAGTCAGACCGAGACGAAAAACTTTGTACGAGGCTTATGTAATGAACTAAATATTTTATTACATGTGGTACATTTTGATACTCAAACGTACGCCACAAAGCATCGCATTTCCATCGAAATGGCAGCTCGAGAAATGCGATATGAATGGTTTGAAAAATTAAGGCAGGAGTGTGATGCTTCCGTTATTGCCGTAGCCCACCATAGAGATGACAGTGTAGAAACATTCTTATTAAACTTAATTCGGGGAACAGGCATCAACGGCCTGAAAGGAATAGCCCCGCTAAACGGTCATATTGTCCGTCCGCTACTGAACGTGAGTCGACAGGATATTCTACAATATCTTGAGCACTTACATCAAGATTACGTAACAGACAGCACTAATCTGCAAGATGAATATATGCGGAACAAAAATCCGCTTGAATATTCTTCCAATGTTGGGAGAACTAAATCCATCTGTCAGTGAGAGTATTGCAGAAACAGCAAACCGACTGGCAGAAACCTCTCTCGTTTACAACAAAGAAATGGCTGAGGCCAAAAACAGAGTTATAAAAAGAAATGGCAACAACCTAAAAAGCTATTCATGTAGAACGCTTGTTGACAGAAGTTGCCCCCGCCTCATTACTGTTTGAAATACTGTATCCACTAGATTTAAACCTTTACAAATAAAAGATATTTTCCACAGTTTATCAGGACAGCCGGGAAAAAGATTTATTTCTCCCGAATGGGAAGCTGTACGAGACAGAGAATATCTGTTGCTTCAAACCAGAACCATAGAAAGCACAACCGACCCAACTCCACAGCTTTGCATCAAGACGCTGGATTTATCGGATGATTTTATTATTCCTAAAGAAAAAGATGTAGCTTGCCTGGATGCAGACAAGGTAATAAGCCCTCTCATTATTCGCAAATGGCAAAAAGGAGATAAATTTGTTCCTTTTGGCATGACAGGAAAAAAGAATGTAAGTGATTATCTCACCGACCGCAAATTCTCTTTATTCGAAAAAGAGAATCAATATGTTGTATGCTCAGACGAAAAGATTATCTGGCTGGTAGGAGAAAGAAGTGACAATCGCTTCAGGATAACAAATACTACCAAGCGAGTAATGATTATTCGTTTACAAAAAGAGCGATAAACACCCTATCAGCCACACAAGATTCATAAACTTCCTGTTTAAGTGCGGATTACATAAAGAATAGGTTGCACCCACCGCAATTCCCATGTAATCCGCATCAGAAAATTTCATCTGAATGCAATGATTAAATTATTCCCGGACTCTGTGATAACGCATTATCATTCCCCCATTATCCAAAATCAATGAATCTTTATCAAGTTTCAAAACATTCATCGTGTCAGTAGAAGCAATCGTTTGACCATTACCTATACTTTCGATATCCATGATTAATTTATCTCCTTCACGTTTCCAACTCTTATACACAAGTGTCGCAGAATTAATCGAAGCTGCTTTTCCATCTGCCGCCAGCAAAAAGCCATCTTCTCCATCCATACCACTAATAGCCTTAGTCCACGCACCAATTATCAGTTCTGCAATAACAGGTTTTACCTGCCAACTTTCCGCTACATTAATACCATCCATCACCTTATAATCAACAGTCAAGGTATCATTCAACGCAAAGCTGTTTCCCGTGTAACCGGCATCTTTCGCATCTAACGTACTTACAAAAACAGTATCATTATCTACTGTAACCACAGTTACTCCATTCATAGTGGCATCACAAACGATACCGGTCACAGATTTTTCCACTGTTTGATTGCATGAAGTCATTAACCCCATCATGGCTGATACTACCACAAAAATCTTCTTCATTTTATCATTATTTTATCATAAAACAGTTAACCATCATCTATATTCGTTGTAAAGATATGAATTATTTTTCTCTGAAAAAGAATAGCACAAACAATCTTTTCATTTTAGCAAAAACTAAAAATCTTATCTTTTTGTTTATAAAATAAGCGATTCCATAGATAAGCCGCTTGAGAATATGTATCGTATAACAGAATTAGACGCTGACACTAATTCTGAAAAATTTGGAGCACAACGTAAATGTATTGCCAAACGATGCTCTATGCTCCACACAGCCGATTATCTAATGAATAATTCAACCCGATAAGGAGAATTTATACAGCCCTTATACCGGCTACAACCTAGATGAATGGGCGGATATGATGTTATATTCGATCAAATTATACTTTTGTTCCCCGACCATAGCGCATGGGCCATGAATAATAGAAACCCGAAGAATAATACACCCTTTTAGGAAAAACCAAAACTTCGTCCTATCATCAATGTTCGTCTTGAAAGCAATGATATATACGAAAAAAATTGAGATGTTTATTAGAAAATCAAAAAACATCATGCTCCCATAAAGGTAGCCATACAATATTTAGAGTTTTGGGAAAGAAAATAATTTTAAATATTAAACGCTTACTATCAATACTTTATTATTCCAACACAAAAATATATCTAAAAAAAAGCGCAAAAGATTTGCACATCTCGATTAATCCGCTTATCTTTGCACCGCGTTTGAGAGATAACGCCTCTGAAAAGGAAGGAAGTTTGGGTGAGTGGCTGAAACCACCAGTTTGCTAAACTGACGTACGGGTAACCGTACCGGGGGTTCGAATCCCCCAGCTTCCGCAAAACGTCCGCTAAATCATGATTTAGCGGACGTTTTTATACCTCTGACCACGGGTCAACGTAAAATAAAACGATGGCTCAGTTGTAATTCTTGGGGGATTAATATTTGTTAATTTCCCTTTATGCATACACCTTTGCTAATCTATACAGAAAGAACCTCTTATCTACTACTCCACGAAATGAAGCCCTCAAATGCTTTAATTTTTGCATTAAAAGCTTCCGCAGCAGCATTTTGTGCTTCTGTTCACAAAGTAGTTTAATATCCGTTCGTAATGATTCTCAATGGAATTGGCAACAGTAGTGAATGTATCATAACCAAACTCCTCAATTTCATTATACCAAAGTGCCAGTTTGGCACGAGCCACATCTTTTATCTGTATAGTCTGAAAATATCTTCCCTAATCGTAGTGCGTAATAGTACACGGATTTTATATCCGGGAATTGTTCAAAGAGTAGTTTGGCTCTTACCTTCTGGCTTTGCAGCCACTTGTCTGGAGCCTTAAACAGCAGGCATCGGCTTCTGGCCAACAACTGTCTGAGTGTATCTCCATTGCTAAACACTTTAGGTTCATAACTTTCCCCTTGGCTTTAGCTTCCTTGATTTTCCTGTTCTCATCCTTCATTACTTGCCAGCGATAAGCGATCCGAAGGTCTTGTACAGCTTCATAAACCAACTTTGAGACATGGAAACGATCCACTACCTGCATAGCCCCGGGAAAACAACGTTTTTTGCTATTTTTCTGCATACTGCCGGCCATATCAAGTGTAATTTCCTTTACTTGGTTGCGCTTATCGGCATCTATTTTGAGAAGCACATTGATAACATCCTCTGCTTTAGTTCCCTTTACAATAGCTACAATGGTACCCTTTCGACCATGCTTATCCCGATTGGTAAGGATTGTATATAGTTCGCCTTTGCTTAAAGCCGTTTCATCAATACATAAATGATAACCTATATTTTTTTAGGATAAAGAATAAAGTCTTCAGCATGTTCCTTCTGATTCCAATTATTGAAATCACTTAAATGTTCTTTGTATTGAGTCTGGAGTTGCTTGCCATCCATACAGTAATGTTCTGCTACACTTTGGCAACTAACCGCATGATTGTCTAAGTAACGCTTTTAAAAAAGCTCCGAACTCAGCTGTTATGCGAGTACCGGAGGCTACTAAGTTCCAATCACGACTATAAGTTTGTCCTGTTTCCGGGTCTTCCCAACGACGCCGCTTGATGCGTAGATATACAGCCTTGCCGCGAACAGGAAAGTCTTGCACTTCTATTTCCGGGAAGAAACCTTTGGAATGTAGATGTAAATGGGAATGCTCTTGAGGAATGGAAGGCTTTTCCTCAAGAAAAAATGAAGCAAGTCTCTTGAGAGACATGGTTAACCAGGTCAAAATAGTCAAGCAGGCCTGCAGGAAAGAACAAGCTCAACATCTCCAGTGGAGTGGCAGGGGGGTGAAGGTTCTGTTTCATGCCACAAAGATAGTGTTTTTAACTAATTCCCCCAAGTTTTCAAACTGAGCCAAAACGATGAACAAAAGTTTTCGGCTCCAAATGTCTAACCTTCAAGACTCAATTAATCTCATATATCTCAAAAAATGACTCTTTATCAATACTCAAAGAAACCTTCTCTGACTCCTGCTGTCCGATAAGGTTCACAAAAATATTGAGATATAATTCAGTAAAAGACAAATTCCAACGATCATATTGCACATCAAAAGTATACAAACGCTCAGCAGTATTCAATTCAGCAAAAGCCTCATTGCTTTTACATAAGAACACATCTTCCGAAACAGCAGGAGGATAAGGCAGGAAAGATGCAGAAAGCATCATATAAATATAGTCTGTATACCAATGTTCCGTATAGTACCTGAATTCGCCTTTTAATCTGAATTTAATCCTGTATTTCTTAGCCGGATTATCATTCATGAAAATAGGCTGACGATATTCCTCGGGGAAATTACCATCATAATAAGAATTACTCATTCCCATCTCCGACTTACCTTCTCCCCTAAAGCCCTCCATGGTAACATCCGATACAGCATTCTTTGGGTCGAACTTGAAAGTCAATTTACCGATGGTCTTGTCATAAGGATACACGGCAAGCGTATCCAGCACATACGATTCAGGTTATGACTCTCTGCAATCAATGTCGCATTGCCGGTGGGTTCCTCGCTGCCACCTTTAATTATATCAACATTATCTAAAGGATAATAGATGGAATCTTCTTCCTCGTTACAACTGCCAAAAAACAATGCACACAGCAAAAAACAATGAACTTATTCATATTTTATCATTTTAATATCGCAAAGATAACAAAAAATACGTCATTCTACACTCAATATACCTATTAGTAGTGATGTATACCTCATAAAAAAGTACTACCTTTGCATCCCTAAATCTTTTAATGGATATAACAGTATGGAAATGAACAAAGTTTTTAAGGATGGATTGTGGAGTAAGGAAATCAACGTTTCGGACTTCGTACATACCAACATTACCCCCTACGAAGGCGATGCCTCATTTTTGGCCGGCCCTACAGAGAACAAAGAAAGTGTGGAACGAGTGCCTTAAAGCGTTGGAAGAAGAACGCACCAACAATGGCGTCCGTTCTCTTGATAACGTAACAGTTTCTACCATCACTTCTCATAAAGCCGGATATATAGACCGTGAAAACGAGCTCATTGTCGGACTTCAAACCGACGAACTGCTGCGCCGTGCCATCAAACCTTTCGGTGGTATCAAAGTAGTAGAAAAGGCCTGCCGTGAAAACGGTGTGGAAGTGGATGAAAAGGTGAAAGATATCTTCTATCATTACCGCAAGACCCACAACGATGGCGTATTTGATGCGTATACCGAAGAAATCCGTTCGTTCCGTTCACTTGGTTTTCTGACCGGATTGCCGGACAACTATGCCCGCGGACGTATCATCGGTGATTATCGCCGTTTGGCTCTTTATGGCATTGACCGCCTGATTGAAGCCAAGCAAGAAGACTTGCACAACATCGGCAGTCCGATGACCGATGCCCGTATCCGTTTGCGCGAAGAAGTTGCAGAACAAATCAAAGCCCTGAAGGAAATCAAAATAATGGGAGAATATTACGGACTGGATTTGAGTCGCCCCGCAACAAATGCACAAGAAGCCGTTCAGTGGGTATATATGGCTTATCTGGCTGCCGTAAAAGAACAAGATGGTGCAGCCATGTCACTGGGCAATGTATCCTCATTCCTCGATATCTATATTCAATACGACCTTGACAATGGCAATATTGACGAGACTTACGCACAAGAACTGATTGACCAGTTCGTCATCAAGCTGCGCATGGTACGTCATTTGCGTATGCAATCATATAATGATATCTTTGCCGGAGATCCGACATGGGTGACTGAATCCATCGGTGGACGTTTCAATGACGGACGTACCAAAGTCACCAAGACTTCTTTCCGTTTCTTACAGACATTATACAATCTCGGCCCCTCTCCCGAACCTAATATGACCGTTCTGTGGAGTCCTGAATTACCGGAAGGATTCAAAGAATTCTGTGCACAGGTTTCTATCGACACTTCTTCTATCCAGTATGAAAATGATACCCTGATGCGTGAAGTTCGTAACTGTGACGACTATGGCATCGCTTGTTGCGTTTCTTATCAAGCCATCGGCAAGCAAATCCAGTTCTTCGGTGCGCGTTGTAATTTAGCCAAGGCGCTATTGCTGGCCATCAACGGAGGACGTTGTGAAAACACCGGTACAGTTATGGTCAAAGATATTCCTGTCTTGACAGGAGACCTTCTGAACTTTGAAGAAGTATGGTCTAACTATAAAAAAGTATTAATGCAAGTAGCCCGTGTATATAATGATGCCATGAACATCATTCATTATATGCATGACAAGTATTACTACGAAAAAGCTCAAATGGCGTTTATCGATACCGACCCGCGCATTAATCTGGCATACGGTGTAGCCGGTTTGTCTATTGCCATCGATTCACTGTCGGCCATCAAATACGGTCGTGTACATGCCAAACGCAATGATATCGGTCTGACCGAAGGTTTTGAAATTGAAGGTGAATTCCCATGTTTCGGTAACGATGACGATCGTGTAGACCATTTAGGCGTAGACCTGGTTTACTTCTTCAGCGAAGAATTGAAGAAACATCCGGTTTACAAGAATGCCCGTCCCACCTTGTCATTGCTAACTATTACCTCCAATGTGATGTATGGTAAGAAAACCGGTGCGACTCCCGACGGACGTGCCAAAGGTGTTGCTTTTGCTCCGGGCGCCAACCCCATGCACGGACGCGACAAGAATGGTGCCTATCGCTTCTCTGAGTTCTGTGGCAAAACTTCGTTACCGCGATGCCCAAGATGGTATCAGCAACACATTCTCTATCGTTCCGAAATCACTCGGTGTAGATATGGAAACCCGTATTGAGAACCTGGTGACCATGATGGACGGTTACTTCACCAAAGGCGCACACCACCTGAATGTAAATGTCCTGAACCGCGAAATGCTGGAAGATGCAATGGAACACCCTGAAAAATATCCGCAGCTTACTATCCGTGTATCAGGATATGCGGTTAATTTTATCAAACTGAGCCGTGAACATCAGTTGGAAGTTATCAGCCGTTCTTTCCACGAGAGAATGTAACATCCATATTATAAATACAATTATCCTAGGGGCGGGCTTTAAACCTGCCCCTATAAGCTTAAAGACAAACCATTATGATTAGAAAGTACACTCCTATGAGTCAATGGGTACATTTGATGGGCCCGGCTTGCGTTTAGTCGTTTTCCTGCAAGGATGCAACTTCCGTTGCCTGTATTGTGCCAATCCCGATACCATAGATATAAAAGGTGAAAGTACCGAAACGCCGATAGACGAAATTATCCGTATGGCTGTCAGTCAAAAAGCATTCTTCGGGAAAAAAGGCGGAATCACCTTTAGCGGTGGCGAACCGACCTTACAGGCAAAAAGCACTGATTCCCCTCTTCCGGCGATTAAAGGAGCAAGGCATTCATATTTGTGTGGATACCAATGGAAGCATCTGGAACGAAGATGTGGAAGAACTACTGAAATTGACCGATTTGGTATTACTGGACATAAAGGAATTCAATAATACCCGCCATTTGCAACTGACGGAGCGCAGCAACGAGCCCACCCCACACAGCTCAATGGTTGGAACAAAACGACAAACCATTTTGGCTACGCTATGTACTAGTGCCGGATACAGCTCTTTCGAAGAAGATATCCATGCATTAGGCAACCATTTTAAAGATTACCGAATGATTCAAAGAGTCGAGATATTACCCTACCACACTCTAGGGGTACACAAATATGAAGCTATGAAAAAAGAATACCGCCTCAAAGGAGTAAAAAGAAAATACTCCCCAACAGTTGGATACAGCCAAAGCTTTATTTGAAAAATATTTCAAAACGGTATATCTGAACTAAGCATCAACAAGACAATAAAAAATTAGCATTATTTTCCATAACAAGCTTGATATGTCCTTCTTTTTGTTTATTTTTGCACAACTAAAAATATCTTATATTAATAACTACTAAATAGCACAAAATGAAAAAACTATTATTATTCTGTTTGCTACTATTCATCAGCGCAGAAAGTATACAAACAGCAGCTCAGGAAAGTAAGGAAACTAAAAAAGAACAAGGAATATTCAATTCAGTTGCTGTAGGCTTAGGCGTAGGTACTACAGGTATCAACATCGATGTAGCAAGCCCGATAGGAAACCATTTTGCCCTGCGAGGAGAGGTGAACATCATGCCCGGATTCAGCTACAGCGACGAAGTCGATGCCAGTGTACTTAACTCAGCCACCGAACAAGTCTACGCCCCCATCAATGTGGAAGGTAGCTTGGCACGTACGACAGGAGCCTTACTGCTCAATGTCTATCCGTTTAAATCTTCCAGCTTCTTTGTATGCGGCGGTGCTTACTTTGGCGGTGCAAAATTCATAAAGATAGAAGGACACAGCGATGAACTTCAACAACTGGTCACTGAAGGTAAAGAAGCAGGTATCGAAATCGGTGATTATTTTATCCCTGTAGACAAGAACGGAAATGTAAACGGAGGATTAAAAGTAAATTCATTCCGCCCTTATTTGGGTCTTGGATTTGGTCGTGCAGTACCCAAAAAGCGCATCGGCTTCATGTTCGAATTGGGCGTACAGTTCCACGGTACTCCTGAAGTTTATGCAGACAATGCCGAACTCACCGCCATTAATACAGTGGCAGACAATGAATTCTCGGATATTATCGACAAACTGACTGTATATCCGGTACTTAAATTCCGTTTGAGTGGAAGAATCTTCTAAAAGCTGAAGAATCTATTTATCCATAAAAGAGGTGTACCTGAAGTTATCAGCCTTTCAAGCAAACTTTCAATACACCTCTTTCTTTATTCTTCCAATCCTATTTGATTATCACCATCACATCCCGCGCACCGTGAGCTCCCATAACCAACGCCTGCTCAATATCAGCAGTCTTCGACGGGCCGGATATATAAGTACCAAAAGCCATATTCCCGGTATGTATACGCTTATATGCTTCATGCATATTATTCACAATTCTCCCTTTATCAAGCAGAATCACCAGTTTTTCAGAAATAAAATAAAGAGCACGTTGCTTGACATCCTGTTCTATCCAAACGGCACCATTCTCCGCCACCCCAATCTTCCCGTCAATAATTGCCAAATCCGTGCCGTCCAGTTCGGCAGGGTCCTCAACATTATCAGGATTGAAAGTAGCACATGTAATACCTTCCAGATTGGAAGCGATACGTTTGGCATCGGGATAAGACTCCCTGATCAGTTTGTTTATATCCTGTCCTTCCTCTAAAAAAACAGCCTCTCCCCCCACCTGCTTCATCATAAAATAAAACTGCTCTACCACATTAGGATAAGTCAATGCATGCTCTTCCAATGGCTTCAGATCAGGTTTCTCATATTTCACGTGTGTAGCACGGCGGATGCTCTGCAATATATCTTCTCTACTACTCATAATATTCTATTTTACTTTACCTTTCTTCCACATCTCGTTAAAATTCTCTTTGGCAAATTTAGGCAAATCACGTCCCTTTCCCCATGTCACACCCATCATTCTCAGCACTTCTCCGCCGACCGGAGCCAAATCCATCGCTGTATTGAAAGCCCAAGGACGGTTCATTGCAAACTCCATGCCACCGGACATTATCTTTTTTTCATGGCATCCGCTTTACCCAACTTATCCAAGTCCTGACGCCACAAATATATCTGTTCTGCCAAATCAACCTTTACCGGACACACATCCGAACAAGAATAACAAAGCGAACAAGCAGATACGTTATCATAATAATGCAACGGAGCCTTCAGCATACCCAGATTAATGCCAATAGGTCCCGGAATAAAATAAGTATAAGCATAACCACCACTGCGGCGATACACCGACAAGTATTCATGCAGGGCACCGCAACGGATGCAATTCAACGTCTTTATGTGCTTCCGATCAGCCAATATTTTACTACGGCCATTATCTACTATAATAATATGAAACTCCCCGCCTTCCCGCGGTTTACGAAAATGAGAAGTATAAGTAGTGACAGGCTGTCCGGTGGCTGAACGTGCCAACAAACGCGTAAACACAGCAAGCGATTCACGGTCAGGCACAATCTTCTCCATGCCAAAAGCAGCTATCTGCAACTTGGGTTGCGATACCCCCATATCAGCATTTCCTTCATTAGTACAAACAACAATCTCACCGGTAGAAGCCACAGCAAAGTTAGCTCCGGTCATGGCAGCTTCAGCATGAAGAAACTTTTCACGCAGATTTTTACGAGCGGCATGTGTCAAATAAGTAGGATCAGAATTTCCCTTCTCCGTTCCTAATTCTTTCTCAAACAATTCCCCCACCTGCTCACGCTTTACGTGAATAGCCGGCAGCACGATATGACTTGGTTTGAGATGCATCAATTGCAAAATACGCTCACCCAAATCACTTTCCACCACCTCAATACCTTTATGCTCAAGAAACGGATTTAACTCACATTCCTCTGCCAACATCGATTTGCTTTTTATAAAATGCTTCACACCGTGCTGATGCAAAAATATTATATACAATATTACAATACTCATCTGCATCCTTCGCCCAATATACATGAGCTCCATTGGCACGGGCATTAGTTTCAAACTCTACCAGCAATTCATCCAAATGACTGTTGCTGTACAGTTTGGTTTCACATGCCATTTCGCGCAATTCCTCCCACTCAGGCACCTCCTTGCTCTGTTTGTCACGCTTAGCCCTTACCAACCAAAGGGTTTCGTCATACCATGCAGCCTGCTTCTTATTTTCCAGAAACCCGGCTGCTGCTTTTTGCATTTTTCGTACTCATAATCCAGCTGCTAATATTTCAACAATATGTAATGTTTTTATCGGAAGTTTCTCTCGGGCAATGATTCCATTCTGATGCATCAGGCAGGAACTGTCGGCCCCTACGATATATTCGGCACCTGTTGCCATATGACGATGCACCTTATCATGCCCCATCTGAACAGATACAGCTGTTTCCTCCACGGAAAACATTCCTCCGAAACCACAACACTCATCAGGACGGTCGGGCTCCATAATCTCTATGCCTTCTACCAGAGAAAGTAAGTCACGCAATTTATTAAAGTAAGGAATATTGAGTTCGCTAGGCGAAGAGAGTCCCATTAAGCGCACTCCGTGACAACTGTTTTGAAGAGAAACTTTATGTGGGAACTTAGCTTGCAGTGAAGTAGGTTTTATGACATCGTGGATAAACTCGCACAAATCATATATCCTTTCTTCACTGGCGCAATGATGTTCTTCCGCCTTCAACAAGCGCCCGTAATTATCGCGCACAAAGACCACACAACTGGCCGACGGACCTACTATGTAATCATAATCTTTAAACTTTCTGTCAAAATGACGAGCCATTTCCACAGATTCACTCTCAAAACCGGCATTTGCCATTGGCTGGCCGCAGCAAGTCTGATCCAGCGGATAATCCACGTCTACCCCCAAACTTTTCAGGAGTTTATACGAAGCTACCCCCACCTGAGGATAAACCGCATTAATATAACAGGGAATAAATAAACCTACTTTCATTGTTATCAGTTAATATGTGTCCTATAAGAACAACAAATTTAGAAGAAAATTGTTAAGGAGGCAATCGGTTTTTCTTTTTATATTCCATTTTTTATCCCTATCCTCTGCCATGTAAAACGTTTATCCGCATCGAGAAACACGTTAATACGTATCAAGCGATGCATACTAATGTGTTACACCTTATAGAAGTTCTATTTATAAAAGCCAAAAAACAGAATGAACAAGTCCAGCCAAGAGCTCATTCATCCTGTTTTACCGATTGCCATCTTTCTACAAAGAAAGGGTAAATATCATGAAACAGTTACACACATGATCATATTATTTTCTAGGCTTCAAGAAGCTTTCCGGGAATTTTACCTCCTGTTCGATATGATTATCCTTCAAGCGAATCCACGAACGGAAGCCCTTTTCGCCTTCGGTCAATTCAATGACTCGTGCACCATTAGGTAAATTGTTATATACGGTATCACCACCCGTATAACGCCCGTATGCCAACAATACACCATGCCACATCACAGCATAGTCATCATCATGGTCGTGTCCCACAAAAATACCTTCCACATCACCCATCTCTTTCTTTGCCGTAAAAGACCTGAACTTGAGGCGGGGTGCGCAAAGCTCTTTCTTTACGAATACCAAACAGCACAGCAGTTTCATCCGATGCAGCCTGATTGTATTCGGGCAAAGCAATATGGAAGAAAGCCAATGACGGAACAGGGTTTCCACCGTTGGCTTCTGTATATTTCCGGCTGTTTTCACGATACCACTGAATTTGGTCGAAGTCTATGTAGTCATATCCGCCTATCCCCTTTATCTGTGAATAAGAATGTGAATCGAATACATAAAAGAATCTCAGCATCCTTGCTTCCGTCCGACGATTTCAAGGGGAGAATAAAATTGGTAACACCCGAAATACCTTCGGTAGTAGTGGTCAGGTTGTGAGGGATGCTTTGAATAATCTTAAACAATTCTTCACGAGTCAAACCTTGCTCATTGTCATGATTACCAAAAGATAACGGCAAAGGGAATTTCACGTTTGGAAACCAAATTCAATACAGTGCGCATTCCCTCTTCGGCAGGCTTTCCATAAATCACATCATCACCCGTAAAAATCACCAAATCGGGTTTCTCGGCATCAAGCACTTCATTGATTCGTTCGATAGAAACATCAGACCGAGGATCATTATAAATGTAATGCACATCTGTAAACTGCACGATTTTGAACTTCCCATTGGCATTGAACTTCAATGTTTGGGCATTGCCGGCACATACAAGCCCCAGCAACAGGCATAAAGTCAGAAATAGTTTTTTCATGGTTCTTATTTTTAAATTTACTCAATAGTTATCTTGAATTGGTCGTATGGGTAGCCGTGCGCCAAGCCTTATCGAAGGTAGTGGGGAGACAGCGCAAACAAGGGCGAAAAAGTACGCACCGAAATCGTTTTCCCGTCAGGCAAGAACTCCATCAGCCTCAGCCAGCAATCGCCTCCGTTGCCATGCCATTGCCCGTCGGCAGTCTGAGCATTAAACATCATCTGAGAGACCTGTTTTCCGAATTTGTTTTTATCCGTGCGGAAAGATACTTGCCCCTCATAGTCCACAATCTCACATTCGTGGCCACATATCACCATACAGATATTCTGAGAAGGATAGACCAGTTTGTCCCAAATTGCTTGTCCGTAATTAGCCGGAGAAACTTTATAATCTTCCTTGACATGACGTACCGCCTCCGGTGACATATAAGAATGGGTAAGCAAAATCACCTTATGATTTTTATATTTGGGCTTCCCGGTCAGTTGGCGGGCCCACTCTATTGCTTCATCACGTGGTGCGAACTCCAGTGAAACGACCAGCAACTTTCCCCATGTGTCCGTTTCAAATTCATAAGCAGCATTTTCCAAGGTCGGTATTCCCTGATAATTACATCCTACGGACACCAATGACTCGCGCCAACAAGCATTACGTTCCGCCGGAAAGTAATCCGAAATGACACAAACGGTTTTCCGCTTTCTCATAACCATAGTCATGATTACCTGTACAAATTACATAAGGAACCTTGCCGTCCAAACGTTCAAAAGCACGTGAAGCTGCCTTCCACTGCTCTTCACTAGTCTGATTCCCATTCACCCCGTCGGGTATACGGATTTCATTTTGCTCCACCAAGTCACCGGTACAAAGCACCCCTTTTGATGTTCAGCGACTTCAGGCTATTGGCAATCCATGCAGTCTGCAACTCAAAGAGAGGTTGATTAGCATCAAACTTCACATAGCTCTGAGGGTCGGGAATCAATACCATGGAAAACGAACGTTCATGACTCAATTTCGGGCGCAAAAGGGATAAACTTGCGCCGAAATTAATTGAGAAAGGCATAATAATGTGCCTAGCAGAATAGAGTGTTTTTTCATATATTTATATTATTCTATTATAGATAAATGAGGTTATAATTGTTTCACAAAAGTATAAAAAAACAATTATCCAATAGAACATTTTCGATAGTTATTATAAATTCAGTTCACCAATATCAATAACCCATAAAAAAGTACTCCCCGCGAATCACTTCGCAAAGGAGTACTTTTCAACTAATAACTAACTTGTGGTTTTACGTAATTTCTATATGACTAACTTATGATGCAAAGATAAACGTTCCGGCCAACTCCCGCAATCGCTTCATTTAGGTATTTTGCCACCATTTACTCCCTATTAATAGGTATCATTCATCATAAGTTCATCTTTACTTCGCTTAGTTCTACCAATTTATTTACAATAGCATAAATAGTCAGGCCGGCAGGAGAATGTATTTGTAGCTTGCGCGCTATGTTGCGACGATGGGTAATGACCGTATGAATAGACAGAAAGAGTTTCTCTGCTGTCTCCTTATTGGTCATGCCACGCACTACACAACAAATTATTTCTTTTTTCTCTTTGACTTAATGTTTCTTGTTCATTCTCATTGTCATCTTCTGCCCCCAATGTGCATCAAATCAACTAATTTCTTATTTAAGGTTTCAATGTCATCATATAATCCGACTGTTTCATCATATCCTTTTAGCAAATTACTATCTGTCATTGAACAAAGCAACGACACACATTTAATAACCGTTTGAGGATATGTAGCTTTAAATTCGTCGACATTGAACCATCCTCCAAACCCCGGATTCACAATCAACACCTCGGGCCGATGTCCTTGCATACAATTATGCAGCCCTTCCATCGAAGTAATTTCCACAGGCTGAACCGGAATATCGGGCAATCGCTTCAAAACTGATATCAGTCCGCTACGCACAATGACTGAAGTCTCAGCCACTGCCACATGTATAGGGTCTGTCCGTTTCATTTTACCTCCTTTTCTAACCGAAGAACGGCGGGTACAAACAAATAATCCTCCACACGGCAATGTGATGCCAAATCCTGCTCGCAGCTAAAAATGTCAAACAATACTGCATTCAGTAAATAATCATTCCCACCGGCGGGATAATACTTGATAATGATATTTTTTAATTCTTTCAATTTAGCGTCTATCTGATCATGCCGACGTGCAAATTGTGAGATACGGAAACCGCTCTCTCTATTGCCTGCAACCAGATTCTCCACATAAGTAAACACATTCATATCTTCATAATCCATGTGTTTGCGTACCTCTGCCACATACGCATCAAAGAATTTCAATATAAGGAAAGCAACTTCATTTTTGCACCGAACAATCAATGGCCTCTATCAGTTTGCGGCGTATGGTGGGTAATTGAAAATCAAGAAAATAGTGATGTGCCTGCTTTAAGTAGTTCATCAAAGTATGAATAGAAAGATCTTGCACTTCGTCAGCCATACGGTTATTCTCTTCTGTGATAAAATTCACCACAGCCAGAAATGTCTTGCAATCCACTCCGTTTGCCCGGCATACTTCCTGCACAGTCTGATCGCCAAAGCCTAACGAGAGATCGAAACGGCTCATCACCTGCAACAAAGTATAATTACCGCATATCAGGTCACTCATTTTATCTGTTGGCACATAATTATTTGTCTTATACATAGTTATCTGTATTTGTTTCTCTTAACGGCTGCAAATTTACGGAAAAGAACAAAAGCTTGCAATCCCCATTATTAGGTATTTTATACGGAGAACAGCAGCCTCATCTCATAAACGAGGGAAGACTGAGCCGTTTCTTACTGTCAGCCTAGTCCTTTTAAACGGAAGATTATTACAGTCTCCGACAGTGGACCGTACAGTCTGCCACGGTGGACTGTACAGTCCGTTACCGTAGACTGTATAGTCCATTGCCGTAGACTGTAGTAATCCGCCTTACAGACAGGCATAACCGAAAGGATGAAAACGCTTAGCCCGGCTAATGAAACGACTTAGGGAGTTCAAAACGTATGCAGAGTTTGAAAACCGGAGGAGACAACATCCGATGAAAGGTGTTGTGCCGTCACTTGTTATTCTTGGGTATTTAACATATTCCTTGCCAGTGCTTCCAAAAACAAGAGCTGCTCCGGCATAACCGGAACAACTCTTCACTATATAATAAGATATCAATTAATATACTTCAACTTTAGCAGCAATCGCTTTACACTTGTCACGAAGTGCATCCAAGCAAGTCACTTCCATTCGGAGCATAGCATACCACAACTCCCATGCGGCGGTTAACCTTTGTATAAGGTTTACCGAAAATACGCAAATAAGTATTGGTTTCCTTGCATACTTCCTCTTCGCCACGATAACGCGGCTGCTCTTTGCTGGCAATCGGTGACAAAATAACAGCACTGGCACCTATACGTTCCTGAGTAATTTCAGGAATAGGCAAACCCAATACAGCGCGTAAATGAAGTTCAAATTCATTCAAATTTTGAGTTCCTGCCAATGTCACCATACCGGTATCATGCGGACGTGGAGATAATTCAGAGAAGTATACACCATTGTCATGACTCAAAAAAATTCAACTCCCCATATTCCGGCACCGGTCAATGCTTCAGTAACTTTAGCAGCCATGCGCTGTGCTTCTTTCAGATGCTCAGGAGCAATATGAGCGGGTTGGAAGCTTTCGCGATAATCACCGCCCTTTTGCACATGACCGATAGGAGGACAGAACAGTGTAGGACCATTTTTCTGAGTAACGGTCAACAAAGTGATTTCACTGTCAAACTTAATAAATTCTTCGATAATCAGCTCCTTAATGTCACCACGACTACCTTCACAACCATAGTGCCATGCCTGTTCCAGCTCTTCCGCACTCTTCACCAATGACTGTCCTTTACCCGATGAAGACATCAACGGTTTGACCACACAAAGGAAAACCTATTTCTTCGGCAGCCTCTTTCAATTCTTCCAAAGACTTGGCATAAAAATACTTGGCAGTCTTTAATCCGAGTTCCTTAGCGGCCAAATCACGTATGGCCTTACGATTCATGGTATAATTCACAGCTTTCGCGCTAGGTACTACCTGAATGCCTTCCTTCTCCAAATGATAAAGCCTTTCAGTACGAATAGCCTCGATTTCAGGAACAATAATATCAGGCTTATGCTTAGCCACAACTGCATCCAATGCATCACCGTCCAGCATACTGAATACTTCAAACTCGTCTGCTACTTGCATCGCAGGTGCCCCTGCATACGAATCAATCAAGCTACTACATACTGTCCTTTACGTTTCGCTGCAATGACGAATTCTTTTCCCAGTTCGCCGGAGCCCAGCAATAAAATCTTCTTTGTCATAACTATCTATCTCTTTATTTTGAATTTCCGTAAACAGCAAGCAGAGAGGAGTGTGTCAGAACCCAACCGCCTGTCCAATCGTCAGCTGCAGGGGCAGGATTTGCCTGCCCGAAGACACAAAAGCAAACTGTTTTCGGGCGAACGGACATCGTCCCTACGAATCAAACGACAGCATTATCCACGTTTTGACACACCCCCTTCCGCTTGCAAAGATAATGTATTTTTAAACTACTGATATATCAAACAGCCAATAAATGGTGTATTTGAAAGAAAAAACCGAAGCCGGCAGACAAAGCTATAAACCACAGCACGATAAAGATAATCCGGGTAACAGTAGACATGGGTTGCCAACCACCGAAATGACGCATCAGGATATGTATCAATCCGATGATAGGAATACCAATAACCAATATGCCGGAAACAGCCAAGCCGATAGTAACTGTAGGAGATGCTCCGCAGCATTCCAATCCACTGCCGGCAACACTTCGTAAAGAACAGCCGGTTGTAGCAGCAATCAATCCGGTTGCCACCATTAACATGGCGAAGCATACCACAAATATCACAAAGACTATAGGAGCGCAGCAGATAGCCAAAACAATCAATATAAATTTGATTAATCCACCTGCCACACCGACAATTCCCTCACCTATCCGCTGCAACGCACTGTGAGGCTTGCCCGAATGAACGTATTCATTTACTTTCTCAAAGTTATCTGTAACCGTCCTTCCTATATTCTCTACATTGATTTTCGCTCCACGCATTGCCAATTTTTCAGGTACGGTTCGAGCCAAAGGAATGACAATCCAGGCGATAATATATGCTATGACAAAACCTTTCAGAGAGATTCCCAATATCAAGAAGATTATTCGTACCCATGTGGGATCCCAACCAAAGTAAGCAGCCAAACCGGATGCCACACCTCCCAATACTTTATTGTCCGAATCACGGAACAACCGGCGAGGTCCTTTTGCTGTCTGCGAATAAGTGCTTCCATCCTTCGATGTTTCCCCTCCACCGTCAGCCTCATCACCCAAGTCTTCGGGCTTACCCATCTGAGCAATGATTTCCTCTACATCTTCTATCGTAATCACCTGTTTCCCATCTCTTAAACGGTCAGTAAACAGTTCAGAGAGATACGCAATTCCATATCATGCACTATTTCTTCCGCTCCTTCTTCGCGGCAAAAATGTATCCGCAAGTTACTTAAATAAGTATCCAGCAATTTATATGCATCTTCATCTATATGATAAACGGTGCCACCTAAATTTACAGTCAGAGTCTTTTCATTGTATCCTGTTTTTTAATTGTTTCTTAAATGGTTTACTGTATCCGAAAGCTCATCCCACGCATTTTCCAATCCGCTGAGAAAAGTTTCTCCTTGTGGCGTAAGCCGATAATATTTACGCGGAGGCCCCTGAGTCGATTCCACCCATTCGTAAGAAAGCAGCTCATCGTTTTTCAACCGGGTAAGCAACGGATAAAGCGTTCCCTCTACCACGATGAGCCGGGCTTCTTTCAATTTCAGAATAATATCCGAAGCATAGAGCGGCTCCTTGTGCAACAGCAATAGGATGCAATATTCAAGCATTCCTTTGCGCATCTGAGATTTTACATTATCAACATTCATATCCTATAGTACTTTGTTTGACACAAATATATGTATTATATAAGTACCTTATATTACATAGTACTTTTTTATTTTGCGTATTTTAACTGAAAAAATCAAAGAAAAGGAAAAAGGAAGAAACAAGATTAGGAAGGAAAGACTTATATTTGCTCCTCGTTAAACCTATAAAAGTACAAAGAGTATGTTTTACGATACGGAAAGCAACTACAGAAGATATTCCATTGATTCACAAGATGGCGCAGGAAGTATTTCCTGCTACCTACGCAGAACATTCTTTCCCCCACCAACTTGACTACATGATGGAATGGATGTATTCCATTACAAACCTACATAAACAGATGGAAGAAGAAGGTCATATTTACTATATTGCCTTTAAAGGAGACATACCTGCCGGCTACGTTTCCATTCAACCCGAAGGAGAAGATTTATTCCATCTGCAGAAGATTTATGTACTCCCTTCTTTTCAAGGCAAACATTTGGGAAAGTTATTGTTCGAGCAGGCTGTAAAAGCAATTAAGGAGATTCATCCCACACCGTGCGAAATGCACCTGAATGTAAACCGTAATAATAAAGCGCTCCGATTTTACGAATACATGGGGATGAAGAAAGTAGACGAAGGAGATTTTGCTATCGGCAACGGATATTATATGAATGATTATATAATGGGACTCACTATCTGAGTCCCTCATTTCACTACTTTACGCTTCATATCACGAATGATATCTTTATCTTCCGGACTTACCCGAAAAGATTCGGTTATTTTTTGGAGCGCTTTGTTGTAAGTGAAGTCATCCAAACTATTTTCTTTCAGCAACAGCATCGTTTCTTTTGGAAATTTCACATAACAGACAGAAAGTGCCCAAGCCACTGCCATCTTCACATAATACCCTTCGTGGTCGATACGATTCATCCATTGCAATACGTTCTGTATATAGTCCGCATCAATGTAATGCGCCATCGCCATAACGACCCCGAAACGAATTTCATATTCTTTATCCGACTGCATCCATCCTTCCAGAAACTGCCATACACGCTCCTTATTCCTGTCAACAAACCGTTGCTTACCCGCAAAGTCAAAGGTATCACATACAGACCAGCTATTGATAAGGGATACGAACCCAGAAACCAATGAAAGATATTCTTCCACATCTTTTATTTTCAGGCATCCAATCACCATGCCTTGAAGCATGCGTTCTTCCATATAAAAAGTATCGGCCGATTGGAGATAAGCCTGCCAATCATCGCTTGGCTATTTGACCCGCCAATTGCCGAAGGGCGGGACACGGACACCCAATACATTTTCAATGCCAGGATGGAGGGACTCGGTAAACTTTTTATTACCTTCTCCCGCCAATCGCAACAAATTCTCTTTTATGGTTAACCCGTTGATACAATATTCATTCATCATAACGATTTATTCAGATTATAACAAACTTCCTTCCAGCCTTAATAAAAATTCCTTTTTTGTCCACTCCGGCCGCATATCCTACCATTTTTCCTGTCCGTACCTATCACACGATGACAGGGAACTCACTACCAATAATGGATTTCTGTTATTGGCCATACCTACGGCGCGCACAGCTTTAGGGTTGCCAATGGCTACAGCAATCTGTTTATAGCTGCGTGTCTCTCCATAAGGAATATCACGGAGAGCCTGCCACACCTGCTTTTGAAAATCAGTCCCCTAAGCGACAAAGGTAAATCAAAAACTTTACGTTTGCCATCCAGGTATTCAACGAATTGCTTATACGTCCTCCGAATCAATTCCGACTCACGTTTCTCACCTTTATTCTCGGAATAATGTCCCACATTGATGGCAATAACAGCATCGTTCTCCTCACAAATGGTGAGAAGTCCCAATACGGTTTGATACTGATAATAATTCATAATGATTTACCTTTATATAAATGCAAAATTATTCATCCCAAACCAAATAAGCCGAAATCAGCCAATGGTTCAGTTTATCCCCATCTACTTCCTGAGCTTCGGGAATACTAATCTTAAAAAGTATGTTTGCCGGCTTTCAAATCGCCAAGCATCACTTCTTCGGTACTACATCCGAACCCGGGCACCAGTTGGAGCGCGATAAATCCGATGAGCCCAATGGTTCTTCTATTTCTTTTTCTTCATAACCATTCTTACCTATATAAGAGGAAAGCCGCTTAATCAGCCACACTCCTGTCCCCGGATTGAAACGACGGAAAGAGGCACAATCATCCCGCCATGGAATAAAATCGAGCACATTCTCGCCATCTACCGAAACAATATTGCGTTTCTTCACAAATTCATCTCCACCGCTATGACCGCCATGACCGGTTACAATATATTTCAAACGGACATTCTTTGCATGACGAGGCAGTTCAAAATCCATTGCCACATCTTTACGGGCAAATATATCGGGATAAGTCTGACCGATATAATAAACAGTGTTTATCAAAGGCTGTACATGGCGCTTGGGTAACGCATCGCAACTTATCTTACTCTCTTTTACCTCGATATCCAGACCGACAACATATCCTTCGGCTGTCCATGTATCAATAAAGATACCGATATAGGCTTCCTTCTCCAAAGCAGGATAAAGGTCGGTAATGTCTTGTTCCCAAACCACATTCTCCGCCCATTCGGAAATATAAACCGGCTTGCGTTTGGCTCCTATCTCATTGTCTTTTTTTACTATAAAAAGCCTACTCCAAACGGAGTCATAAAGCGCATCAGCTCTAACGTAGGCACATAGTCCTTACCGGAACAATGCCAATCATATTTTCATATTTCAGACTGTCTACCGGCGGAAAAAAGCTGCCTTTCCTTGCGCAATGCTCATCAAGTTGACAAACGACTCTTTGGGCAATGCAAAACAAGAACCGGACTTATCCCAACGATCGCCATTGGAAGCCAAAGTAAGACGAAGTTTCACACGTACATTCCGCTTATAATCAGGCAAAGATATCTTTTTAAGAATAATACGCCCATTCACCAAACGGATAACGCCATCTGCACTTGCCGGTGTAATTGGCAAATGAATCCGGACGGAAACAGATGTTCGTTTTATCAAAGATTTGAATTTGGGTGTCTCCCAAGGCAGGCAACTCCTTATGCTTAGCCGCATTAGCCGGCATAATAAAAGAGGTAACCAATGCAAGAGACGCAATAAAAGTCAGTAGATTATTTCTTCTCATATAGCTGTATCAGGTTGATTAATATTATCCATTCCAAATAGGGAGTGTGCCAGAATGTTGAATAATGCTATCATTTGCCAATAGGGGCAAGATTTGCTCGCCCGAAAACAGTCTGCCCTGTGTATTCGGACAGGCAAACCCTGCCCCTACAGTTAACGATTTGGCAGGTTGGTTTAGTTTTGACACGCTCCCTTACCTACCAGGCATCATTATACCGGAAACTTACTCCGAATCATCAACAGTTTATTGATGTTGTTCGCGCAATAAGTCATTCACCGTCTTCACCGGATTAAAAAGTACCCAAAGGCCTCTACAAAGACAGTACTCAATCACTCATTGCACCATTCCAAAGTCCCGGAAGCTCCAATGCTTTCAAGTCCTTGCCATTTTTCGACTTATACGAAATGAATCCGGTTGCCTTATCTACATAATTCACCAAATCAAATTTACGGCCTTTATAGTCACGTACGGCACAAACCAAATCTACCGGATTAAAGTGAGTACCCTTTTCAAACATGGCTTTCTTTTCAGCATCATTCATATCAATCTGAGAACTTTCCAAAAGTAAAATCTGCAAAGATACTGTTCCGTCGGGGTTATATGCAAGGAACGGACCTCCACCGGTTCTCCCACATTCTTCACCATACCGCAAACACGCATTGGTCTATTCAGTTTCTTACGCAAATAGATAACCAGCTCCGCATCTTCCAAATCTTTAATCTCATTATTGCGACAGCATAACTTCTGCTGAACGAAACGAATGATTTCTTCCAATTGTTCATGATTATATTTGCCGCCATCCAACAATTCCAAATATTCAAACGCTTGCTTTTGAAGAGTCACCAATACCCCGGCAATCAATTTCTTGTAAGCAACGGTTTCGTCCTTCAAGCGGTCGGGCACCACATTATCAATATTCTTAATAAATACAATATCCGCATCCAAGTCGTTCAAGTTTTCAATCAAAGCACCGTGACCACCGGGACGGAACAGCAACTTACCGTTATCACGGAACGGCTTGTTCTCCATATCAGCTGCTATTGTATCGGTACTCGGTTTCTGCTCCGAGAACGAAACGTTAAATTCCACCCCGTATTTTTGAGCATAAGTTGCTACCTTTTCATCCACCAACCGTTTAAACAGTTCACGATGCTCGGTAGAAACCGTGAAATGCACGTTTACTTTTCGGTCTTTCCGGCTGCATACAGGGCTCCTTCCACCAAATGTTCTTCCAATGGAGTACGTACACCATCGGCATAACGATGAAATTTCAACAAACCTTTCGGCAAAGCACCATAGTTCAGTCCGACAGCTTCCAACAAGTTTGCTACCACCGGCTTATAATTCTTTTCAGCAATCAATGCATCAATATTCTTGCCGGTATTGTCCAAACAAGCGGCATTCAAGTCATTATAAAAAGCGAAACCATGAATATGGTCGAAAAACTTCTTTTCAAAATCTGTTTTGGGAGCCTCATAATCCGCACCCAGGAATTCAAACAAATTCTTAAACATGCGACTGGCTGCCCCGGATGCCGGTACAAACTTCACAATTGTTTTTCACCCTGTTTATATGTATCCCATGCTTCCAGATATTCTTTCATTTCACTCTCTGCAGGAGCCATAATTCCCTTATCGATAGAAGCGGCAGCGTCCAGTTTCAAGAAAGGGAAGCCTTTTTCCAAAAGCAAGCCAATTGTTCAATTATCTGTTGCTCTGAAATACCTTTTTTCGCTAATAAATCTTTATCTTCCGGTGTTAACATAAGTATATGAATTTAAATGGTTTAATTACCCGTTATCTATTTTAATTATTCATTAATGCCCAAAAATACAAAAAAATGCCGTAAAGCCATCCAAAAAAGAAAGAAAAAAACTACCTTTACGCCGAAAGAAAAGATTTCACGTGTTATGGAAGAAAAAACGTTTTTCACAGCCAAAGAGCGTGAACAACTGTTCACTCTTTACAAACGGTTACTCCATCTATCGGGAGACACCTTACAAAAAACGACTGTCGCAAGCTCAAAACGCATCTTATCAAGGCAGTTGCCGAAGGTAGTATGCCACGAAATAACTTTGGAATGAACCCCATCATCAAAGATATGCAAACCGCTGTCATTGTTGCAGAAGAAATCGGAATGAAGCGAGCTTCTATCTTGGGAATCATGTTACATGAATCGGTAAAAAACCATTTGTGCAGTTTGGCATCCGTACAGGCAGAATATGGAGAAGATGTGGCAGGAATCATTCGCGGACTGGTTAAAATCAATGAGTTATATGCCAAGAGTCCAACTATCGAATCAGAGAATTTCCGCAATTTGCTTCTTTCTTTTGCCGAAGACATGCGCGTTATCCTGATTATGATTGCCGATCGCGTCAACCTGATGCGCCAAATCAAGGACTCGGAGAACGAGGAAGCCCGCCAGCAGGTTTCCAATGAAGCGGCCTACCTTTATGCGCCACTTGCACAAGTTGGGATTATACAAATTAAAGTCCGAATTGGAAGACTTGTCGCTGAAATACACAGAACATGATGTTTATTATCATATAAAAGATAAGCTGAATGCCACAAAAAAAGCATCACGAGACAAATATATCGCCGCCTTTATCGAGCCGATTCAGAAGAAACTGGAACAAGCCGGACTAAAGTTTCACATGAAAGGACGCACGAAATCCATCCACTCCATCTATCAAAAGATGAAGAAGCAGAAATGCCCTTTCGAAGGGGTATATGATTTATTTGCCATCCGCATCATCATCGACTCTCCTATCGAAAAAGAAAAACAAGAATGCTGGCAAGTGTATTCTATCGTAACCGATATGTATATGCCCAACCCTAAACGGTTGCGTGACTGGCTTTCTGTTCCCAAAAAGTAACGGATACGAATCCTTGCATACCACTGTTATGGGAGACCTGAAGGAAAATGGGTAGAAGTACAGATACGGACAGAACGCATGGACGATATTGCCGAAAGAGGACTTGCCGCCCATTGGCGTTACAAAGGAGTGAAAGGCGAAACCGGATTGGACGAATGGCTGACAACGATCCGTGAAACATTGGAAAACGCAGACAGTGACTTGGACGTGATGGACCAATTCAAGCTGGAACTCTATGAAGATGAAGTATTTGTCTTTACTCCGAAAGGTGACTTATATAAACTCGCAAAGGGAGCTACCGTGCTCGACTTTGCCTTTACCATCCATAGCAAGTTGGGATGCAAATGCATTGGTGCCAAAGTAAACGGCAAAAATGCACAGCTACGACAAATTCTGAATAGTGGAGATCAAGTGGAAATCATGACATCCAATACTCAGACTCCCAAACGAGACTGGTTGAATATTGTGACCACCTCAAAGGCACGTACCAAAATACGTCAGGCATTAAAGGAAATCGAGGCCCGGCAAGTACAGTTTGCCAAAGAAACCATTGAGCGCAAGTTCAAAAACCGCAAACTGGAATATGATGAAGCAACCATGATGCGCCTCATCAAGAAACTGGGTTATAAAACAGTTACAGAATTCTATCAGGATATTGCCGACGAAAAGCTGGACGCCAATAATATACTGGATAAGTATGTGGAGATGAAAAAGAAAAAGAAACGGAAGCACAGCAAGATATCACCTATCGCAGTGCCGAAACATATAGTATTCAAACTCCTGCCGATGACAAAACGTTCAAAGATGACGTATTGGTGATAGACCAAAACCTAAAAGGACTGGATTTTTAAACTAGCCAAATGTTGTAATCCGATTTACGGAGATGATGTTTTTGGTTTCGTTACTATCAACGGAGGCATTAAAATTCACCGTACTGACTGCCCCAATGCCAAAGAGATGAGAGCACGTTTTGCTTATCGTATAGTAAAAGCGCGATGGGCAGGCAAGAGTCAGGGCAAACAATATCCGATAACCCTGCGCATCGTCGGCCACGACGACATAGGTATTGTAACCAATATTACCTCCATTATTAATAAAGAGAACAGCATCACTTTACGTTCTATCAGCATCAACTCACACGACGGATTATTTTCGGGCATGATGACAGTAATGGTGGATGATACCTCCAAATTGGAATTATTGGTAAAGAAAATAAAGACTGTAAAAGGAGTCAAACAAGTCAATCGAGGCTGACAAACGTGTTTGTATAACGAATCTAAAACAATGGACGAATTACAGAAAAGAATAAAAAGTTTTGCCTATGCCTTTACAGGCATAGGCAGTTTCCTCGCGTAAAGAACATAACGCTTGGATTCATTGCATAGCCATTATAATCGTAACCATAACCGGATTTATCATTGGCATCAGTCGAATGGAATGGGTTGCGGTACTTCTGTGTTTCGGACTGGTATTAGCCGCCGAAGCTTTTAATACAGTCATCGAACGATTGGTTAATCTGGTATCTCCCGATTATCATCCCATAGCCGGAGATGTAAAAGATATAGCTGCCGGAGCCGTTTTGATATGTGCCGTTACAGCGGCGCTTGTGGGAGCAATAATCTTCATCCCCTATTTTTAAAGGTGTTAATTAAACATTTATTTCACTAACTTTTTTCTACCTTTTATATAGAAATCACTAAATTAGCAGCGATTATTTTAATAATAAAAATTATGAAGAAGATTTTAGTTTCAACTCTATTGTTGGTTATCGGTTTAGTTTCTTATGCAGCAATACAAAGTGGAGAGGCAGAAATTACTTTTGAAAACACATCACATAATTTCGGTACATTCTCTGAATCAAGTCCGAAAGTAACATGTACATTCAAATTTAAAAATACAGGAGATGGTCCATTGGTTATCCATCAGGCAATTGCATCATGTGGATGTACTGTTCCTCAGTATCCCAAGGAACCTATTAAACCGGGAGAGAGTGGACAAATCACAGTCATTTACAATGGTGCCAAGGCAAATTTCCGGGACACTTTAAGAAATCCATCACTATCCGCAGTAATGGGAAAAATGAAATGACACGTCTTTATATAGAAGGTGATATGCTTCCCAAAGATGCAAAACAATAAGAGACTTCCCTTTCAAGAACTCCCTAAACAGCTCTCAAAAGTTATTTAGGGAGTTCTTTTTTATCGGTGCACCTTATAATATAAGAAAAAAAGGACATTTTTCCTAAATAATAAGACACTCTTTATTCCCTAAAAATGACGTACTTTGCAACAAAATCAAAAAAATGAGAAAAGGAAACTTATTATTACTTCTCTTAATAGTGTGCTTTACTTCATGCGAAATGCTTGAATCTCACCCTTATGATGCACATATTACAGGCGAACGAGGTATAAACGCAAAAAACTGTGAGCGTATAGAAGAAGCTATGAAAGGCAAGAAAACTTTTCGTTTTGCTATGATTAGCGACACGCAGCGATGGTATGACGAGACAGAAAAAGTGGTAGAGAAAATCAATGAACGCGGAGATATCGACTTTGTTCTTCATGGTGGAGACCAATCAGACTTCGGTGCTACAAAAGAATTTCTTTGGATGCGTGATATTATGAAAGGATTCCAAATGCCTTTTGTCTGTGTTTTGGGAAACCACGATTGCCTCGGCACGGGAGAAGATGTCTATAAAGCAATCTACGGCAATCCCAACTTTGCCTTTACAGCCGGAAATGTTCGTTTCATCTGCCTCAATACCAATGCAATGGAATATGACTATTCACAACCTGTACCCGATTTTGGATTCATGGAAGATGAATTGACCAACCTTCCCGAAGGTATTGAGAAAACTGTTTTCCTGATGCATGTAAAACCGTACGAGTTTATCTTCAACAACAACGTAGCCAGAGTATTTCAGGAATATGTAAAGACAGTTCCCCAATGTACAGTTTTGCCTTTATGGACACGAACATCAACTGACAGTAGACGATTTATTCGGAGACGGAATTCTCTACTATCAATGTCCTAACATCGGAAAACGAACATATTTGGTATTTACTATTAAAGAGGGAACTCATGAATATGATTATGAAGCAGTTGAATTTTAAGATTGTCCTATTATTCCTAACAATATATGTCTGTCCCCACAGGACACTTGCACAAAAAAAAAGATACATTATTATATAGAACATTAATCCAAGACAGTATCCTTATTCCACAAAAAAAGTCAAGCAACAATAGAAGAGGAAGAGGGTATCTTCACGGAAGTTCCCAAGCATTATCGTAAATACGATAAACGTGTCCACCGTATCGCAGTGCGTGGGAAGCCTTGATTCCCACACACACAAAGATACAATATGCCGGAGGTATGGGATTACTTTCATGGGGTATCGGATGGGATTATGGAAAACGCGGACAATGGGAAACCGACCTTTTATTAGGTTTTATCCCTCGCTATTCTTCTCGTCATTTCAAAATGACAATGACATTAAAACAGAATTTTTATTCCTTGGAGTGTCTACTTGGGAAAGGACTTTTCATTAGAACCGTTGACCTGCGGACTTTATTTTTTTAATACCGTATTCAGCGATGACTTTTGGACGGAAGAACCTGACCGCTATCCACATGGATATTATGGTTTTTCCAATCGTATCCGTACCCATATATTCTTAGGACAGCGCATCCGTTCTTGATGTACCCGAGAAGTATCGCAAATTCTCGAAAAAGCATTACTGCTTTTTATGAAATCAGCTCATGCGACTTTTATTTAGTGAGTGCATTTACCAATAGTTATCTTACTCCCTTAGATTACCTTCGGTTATCATTTGGACTGAAATTTCAGATATTCTAATGAGATTATAGGCATGTTTCTCTAATTTTTCATTATTTTTGGGCATTTATTGTGATAAATTTCAAAAATAATAAAATAGAGAAACATGAAACAAGAACAAGAAAAGCCGGTCGGATTGCCCGAAAATGCTTTCCGTCCATTGAAACCGGGAGAAAAGTATCACCCCATCATGTCACCCGACAGACAGTACCGGAAGTGAATGCATGGTCTGTCACCTGGGGTATTTTAATGGCTATATTATTCTCAGCAGCAGCTGCTTATCTGGGGTTAAAAGTAGGTCAGGTATTTGAAGCAGCCATACCTATTGCCATTATTGCCGTCGGTGTGTCAGGTGCAGCCAAACGAAAAAATGCATTGGGTGAAAATGTAATTATCCAATCTATCGGTGCCTGCTCAGGAGTTATCGTAGCCGGTGCCATCTTTACCCTTCCTGCCCTTTATATCTTACAAGATAAATATCCAGAGATGACTGTCAACTTCTTCCAAATGTTTGTCAGCTCATTACTAGGAGGTATTTTAGGTATTTTATTTCTGATTCCTTTCCGCAAATATTTTGTAAATGACAAACACGGCGAATACCCTTTTCCCGAAGCAACAGCCAGTACTCAAGTACTTATCTCGGGTGAAAAAGGCGGCAGTCAGGCAAAACCACTTTTATTTGCCGGGCTGATTGGTGGGCTTTATGACTTCATTGTAGCTACCTTTGGCTGGTGGAACGAGAATTTCACAACCCGCGTTTGCGGCTGGGGTGAAATGATGGCAGACAAGGCAAAAATAGTGCTTAAAATCAATACAGGTGCAGCCGTTCTCGGTTTGGGCTATATTGTCGGTCTAAAATATGCAGCCATCATCTGTGCCGGTTCATTGGTCGTATGGCTGGTTATCGTCCCGGGAATGTCGATATTGTTCGGAGACCAAGTACTGAACGCTTGGAATCCGGCTTTGACACAAACCGTCAGCGAAATGTCTCCCGAACTTATCTTTAAAGAATACGCCAAAAGTATCGGTATCGGTGGTATTGCCATGGCAGGTGTCATCGGTATCGTGCGCTCATGGGGTATCATCAAAAGTGCAGTGGGATTAGCATCCAAAGAAATGGGAGGCAAGAAAGTAGAGACCAATGTTATCCGCACACAAAAGGATCTTTCAATGAAGATTATCGCTTTCGGCTCTATCTTTACCATCCTGCTGATTTCCGTCTTTTTCTTTTTCGATGTGATGCACGGAAACGTATTGCATAGCATTGTCGCCATTTTATTGGTTGCAGGTATTGCTTTCCTGTTTACTACCGTTGCTGCCAATGCCATCGCTATTGTCAACCAACCCTGTATCGGGAATGACACTGATGACTTTGATTCTGGCATCTGTTGTAATGGTAGCGGTCGGTCTGAAAGGTGCGACCGGTATGGTAGCCGCCTTAGTAATGGGAGGGGTTGTTTGTACCGCACTTTCTATGGCAGGCGGATTTATTACCGACCTGAAAATCGGCTATTGGCTGGGAAGTACGCCCGCCAAACAAGAAACATGGAAGTTCCTCGGAACTCTGGTTTCTGCTGCTACCGTAGGTGGGGTAATTATGATTCTGAATAAGACTTACGGTTTTTCAAGCGGTGCTTTAGCGGCTCCCTCAAGCTAATGCAATGGCAGCTGTCATCGACCCGCTGATGAACGGAGTAGGCGCACCTTGGTTGCTCTATGGTGTCGGTGCTGTATTGGCACTTGTGCTCACTTACTTCAAAGTTCCCGCATTAGCTTTCGCGCTCGGCATGTTTATTCCTTTAGAGCTTAACTTGCCGTTGCTGGTGGGTGGAGCCGTCAACTGGTATGTGACTTCCCGCAGCAAAGACGAAGCTGTCAACACGGAACGAGGCGAGAAAGGTACATTGTTGGCATCGGGCTTCATTGCAGGCGGTGCATTGATGGGAGTAGTCAGCGCAGCAATGCGTTTTGGCGGCATCAATCTGGTCAACGAGGAATGGTTAAACAATCCGTGGAGCGAAGTGGCTTCATTAGGTGCTTACATACTACTGATTATCTGGCTGGTAAAGGCAAGTATGCATATCAAGAAATAAAACAGCAGGTATATATACTTAGGCCCATGTATGAGGGTATGCCATGTCACTTTGGCATACCCTCATTAACTAATTGCCTTCAAAACTAACAAATATGAAAAACTTAAATACAATGAAGCGACTGTTCATGATGAGCTTGCTTGCAGTCTCTACTGTTTTATCCGCACAACAATCGACAGAATTAAAATTATGGCCCAACGGTGCTCCTAATACAAACGGTATCACTACCGACGAGCAAGAACCAGAAAAGAACCGTATCTCAAATGTCACAGTCCCTACCCTCACTATTTATCCGGCTACCCAACCAAACGGTCTGGCAATCATCATGTGTCCCGGTGGCGGATACACTCGCCTGGCAATGGATCATGAAGGACATGACATGGCACAATGGTTCAATACACAAGGTATTACTTATGCAGTATTAAAATATCGCATGCCCAATGGACACAGCGATATTCCTTTAAGTGACGCTCACCAAGCAATTCGCCTGATGCGCGAGCATGCCAAAGAATGGAACTTTACCAAACTGGGAATCATGGGAGCATCTGCCGGAGGACATCTGGCAAGCACTGCAGCCACACACTATACAGCCGAAACACGCCCTGATTTTCAAATTCTTCTCTACCCCGTAGTCAGTATGAATCCGACCCTTACCCATAAAGGTTCGCATGACAATCTATTGGGCAAAAATCCTTCCAAAGAATCAGAAGCACTCTACTCCAACGAACTGCAAGTAAAAGCAGATACTCCCCCCCGCTTTCATTATACACAGTAGCAATGATGAAGCCGTGCCGGTAGCTAACAGTATAAACTATTATATGGAACTAATTAAGAACAAGATTCCCGCCTCACTTCACACCTATCCCATCGGTGGACACGGCTGGGGGTTTCATGACAGTTTCCCATACAAACGCCAGTGGACCGAAGAACTGGAACAATGGCTCAAAGAAGAAATACAATAAAAAAACAGGGCGTGTCGAAAATTGACAGTATCATCAACTTGATCTGTCATTCTACGCTTTGACACACCCTATTTTCAGTCCTTTAAAAACAAATGTTTATCTCTTATTTTCTTGCTCCCAACTGTGCATCTAAATAGAACAAACCGGCTTCACCACCCAATTTGATTTTATCAACAATCCCTTGTACTGTGGCTTCTTCTTCTACTTGCTCACGAACAAATCCCCACAAGAAGTCCTGAGAAGCTTTGTCTTTTTCATCAGCAGCAACATCTACCAACTTGTCAATCAAACTCAGAAACATGACATTCATGCTTATAAACATGTTCAAAGACAGCCAATGGTGATTCCCACTCTTGGGGAACAGTATCAATAGCACCCACTTTTGCCACACCACCACGTTTAAAGACGTACTGAGCCAACATATCGGCATGATCATTTTCTTCACGAGATTGAGCTTTCATCCATGCAGCAAAACCCTCATATCCTTTTGCTGCAAAAAATAAGACATAGAAAGATAAAAAGGTTAGCTGACCACATCTCAGCCACAATCTGCGCATTAATAGCATCTTGTAATTTCTGCGAAATCATAATCTTAGTTTTTTAGTTAGTCATTTATCATAAATTATAGTGGCAAATATAAAATTAAATTTAATACTTTATACCGATACAAGAGTTTTTTTCTTATTTTTTTTGAATAACGCCACTTAAAGCTTTGTCATTCAAAAGAAAAAAGATTTATCTTTGCACCCGCTAATACGAGATATTAGCATAAATTCAAATCATTAATTATATAAAAACGTTATTTAGAAAATGGCAACTAAAATCAGATTGCAAAGAAACGGACGCAAAAGCTATGCGTTTTACTCAATCGTTATCGCTGACGTAAGAGCTCCACGTGATGGTAAATTTACTGAAAAAATCGGTACTTACAACCCTAATACCGACCCTGCCACAGTAGATTTGAATTTTGAGCGCGCACTTCATTGGGTAATGTGTGGTGCACAACCTACTGACACAGTACGCAACATCCTTTCTAAAGAAGGTGTTTACATGAAGAAACACTTATTGGGCGGTGTTGCTAAAGGCGCATTCACCGAAGCAGAAGCTGAAGCTAAATTCGAAGCTTGGAAAAACAACAAACAGTCAGGTTTGGCTGCTTTGAAAGCTAAGCAAGAAGAAGCTAAGAAAGCTGAAGCTAAAAGCTCGTTTGGAAGCCGAAAAGAAGGTAAACGAAGAAATTGCAAAGAAAGTAGCTGAAAAGAAAGCTGCTGAAGCTGCTGCTAAGGCTGAAACAGAAGCTGCTGCTTCTGAAGAGGCTCCTGCTGCTGAAGCAACCGAGGCTCCTGCTGAAGCATAATTCACACCTTTACTTCAAAAGAGTTAACTCCTCCGAAAAATCGGGGGAGTTTTTTTATATACAAGTCCATTTATGGCTCAGTTCAAACTACAAGAAAGATAGCTTTCACACAGAACTCCCATGAATAGGAGGTTTCGATAGCCGTTATGTGTGAAAGGAAATCGTACCAACTTTCCTGACGGATGGAATTCCTCTCACCGACATAATTTCATCTTCTCCCCAAAAAACACATAGTCATTCATGTAATACTATACAAAAAAGCTTTTTTAGAATTTCTTTATGCTAATTTTCTAAGACTCTAAAACAATCTATTTAATCTGTTAATTTTAGTCCCGTAATAATAGGATTATGGTCTGAATAACGATAAGGATTGGGCTGGAAAAAGGAAGTATATTGATACTCAAAATAGGCCGGTTCACTAGCATTTATGTCCCAAGGTGCCGCCCCGGTCACCTGCCCGGTCAATGTGGAAGAGCTAAGAGAATGATCCAAGTAACCTACCTCACCCTGATAAACATAACTCCAACTGTCAGGAGTATACTTTTGCAATTCATTAGTATAGCCAGCCTCCGTAAATATACGTACCGGATCCTCATTAGAATAACTGTTCAGGTCTCCTAATACCAACACGTCAGTATCACCATAATATTTTTTCAGATTTTCGTACGTAAGCAGGCAATCCTTAGCCTCTTGCGCCCTTCGCGAATTGAACTGAGACTGGCCATCCTGCTGATCTTTATCACCTCCGGTAGCATTATTGCCCGATTTTGATTTAAAATGGTTCATAGTCAAAATTACTCTGCTGCCGTTTTTCTTTCAACTCAAAGCATTGTGCCACATGACGAAGAACCAGATATGTGCCTTCATAAGTTTTAAAATCCATATAAGGAGAAACTCTTTCTGTATCATAAATAAAAGCATTCTTTGTATAACTTGTTATTTTCTTATCTCCACTGTCTATGCCTTTATATTTACCGGTCACACCATATTCCTCATTCAGTGCCTGTACCAATTCATTGACCGAATAATCTCCTTCTTCGATTTCACAAATAGCATACACGTCAGCATCTATTTCTTTCATCGCTGCCAAAAACTTTCTTCCGTTGCCTCTGAAAAGCGGCCTCATCCTTGGCTCCATTACTATGTCCCCACATAGAAGGGCTTGCCATATAATATTCAAGATTCATACTGGCTACTTTCATATTATATTTTCCCACCTCAGGAACTTGGGGACGTCTATTCTCTTTAATTACCGGTCGATCAGTGATAGTCAAAGCATAGTTATCTCCCGAAACAGACACCTTTCCTTTTAAATTCTCCATCCTAGTTCCCACGCGCAATGTATGATCCTCATCTGTCAATACAATCTCACCCGGAATCAGCACCAACTTATTTCTCATATTCTCTTCCAAAGCTTTTTTATAATCCGAAGTACCCGGCATTACTTTATCAGTTGGAGTACGTAAGACTTGAGAAGAAAGAGTGATATTGCCTGTTGCCGACCCTTTATAGGTAGAAGAGACAAACATTGCATTTTTTAGCGTTACTTCCTTTCCTACCAAATCATTCGTAAAATCATCGGGAAAGATATAAGTTTTTACTACGGAATCGGAATCTGATTCCAAAGGATCTTTTTCCACCACTGCAAAGCCCCTACAAAGAGTAATCCAATCCACATGATATTTCTAATATTCAAGCTATTCATATAAACTTTCTTTTAAATAAAAACAGAGGATGTATACCATTCAGTATACACCCTCTATTTAATCAATTCAATTTTCTATCATTCAACCTTTTTCATTGAATCTTCTACATATTCAAACTTACCATTACCAACCACTTTATAAACAGCTGTCCAATTAACATTAGAGCTGCCATCATAAATTACAAAGTTTACAGTATAGGTAACATCAATACCTTCTACAGGAACAGCATCAGCATGATTTTTTTCCAATGCCGGAATAAATGCTTTAGGCAAACGTGCCATTACAGTTTCTGTAATCTTGGCATCATCCATTCCTTCATAACCTTTAGCATACTGTTCACGGAATTTAGCCGGACGTAAATCAATATTATTTTGATATGCAGTAGCTCCAAAAATAATACTCACTTCCTGTAGGAGAAGCATAAGTTGTGGTATATCCATCACCTTTCTTAGAAATGCCAAGTTCTTTCTGATCGATATTTTCCCACACCCAATCTACTATAGCCTGATAATATACAGATATATCAGCTTGATCTTTACCATTCGGCAGATTGACCACAACGCTAGATCATAGTTCCATTTACCACTCGTTTTTAGCATATTGTTCAGTTTTAGTTGTCATATAAGTATTCTTTTTTCCCCAACGGGCATTTGCAGTAGAATAAATATACGAATCACTATAAGCCTTAACAGAACCACTATAGTACTTATACACAATAATCTTTTCAGCATCATTCAAAGGATAGGCCACCTTCTTAGCCAAATACGCAGGCAAATAGTCCTCAGCCAAAACGCTAGAGCTAAAATTAAAGTTCTTACCCGGTTCACCCATTGCTGTATAATCATCGGGGAGTCAATACAAATACATCTTCATCATTTACCACATTCCAACCCTTTGCTGACTTTTCATAGAAAGCATATTGAGGTTCGGACTTAACCAAAACCGGAATATCATTTCCTATGATAATATTATCAAGTTGGTAAGTAGTTGATTTCTCATCATCCCCATTACCTACATATTTAAATGCTATATTAACATTTTTTCCGACATAATCTGTCAAGTTAAAAGTCCCCGCCAAAGCCAATGTACCATATCCTTTCGATGGTTCTTGAGGAATATCAAATGATGATGTTATATCGGTCCATTTAGCCTTTGACACATCTTTCCCGTCAAAATCAGTCGAAATAAGAACTGACAAACAATCTGCATTCCAATAACCCACACAAACTTCAAAAGCAAATTTATTATTTTCATCTTCAATTTCAACAGAAGGAGTGACCAGCCATGCTTCACATGCTCCCTTTCCATTGGCAGAATAGCTGATATACTGATTATCATTATAACTTTTCAACGACCATTTAGCTCCTCCGGTCGCACTAATATACCAATCTTTAATAGAAGTCACATCACCTGTTTCCAATGATTCGAAGTCATATGAAAATACAGGGTCATCCATCTTTTGGGGTATAGCGTCAGCGTTATAATTATATTCTGCAAACACATGACTTCCCTCTTTGGCATCTGGAAAGACCTCATTTAAAACCTTATATAACTTTGAAGTTGTAGACTTATTAAGATATGCACCATAATATCCCTTTCCATGAATAATCTTATAATCATCATCCTTCAATTTATAATAATCGATATTATAGTATTTATCATGTTTCTCCGATTTTTCCTCTTTATAATCAAATGTGATTTTAAAAACTGGAGCCTTCATCGGCAGAAGGATACTGTCCGGCCAACCAATTCGGCAAATAATCCTGCGCTTCATCCGCTGCAGAAAAAATACTGATTAGTTTTTGGATTACCTTTCAAAGAAGCCCAATCTGTGAATGTTATATTCCCCTTCTTTATATCAGTCGGCTTACCAAAATCTTCAAAGCCATCAAAATTATCCTCATTATAGTCACAACTCACAAGAGCCAAGGCTACAACTGCACTATATAATAATGTATATTTTTTCATCATTTTATCGCTTTTAGAATTAGAAATTAATCTTCAATCGCAATGAATATGTACGTCCAAAAGCATAGAATACACCATAAGCGTTCTGCCATGTACCATCGGCATCTGTTGCATTTACAATATATTCTTGGTTGAACACGTTATTAATGTTACCATACAAGGTGGCTTTGCAACTACCAATTTTGAAACGATAGCTTGCATTAAAATCAAACTGACCTCCAGAAGGAATCTTCCAAGGATCTTTAAATGTCTTCACACCACCAACAACCAAACTGCTTCCGTTCAAGGCGAAGTCTGCATAGTTATTTGCATAGAAATTATAGTCCAATCCAGCCCGAAAACCATCAAGGAATTTCACAGTAGCACCCAATGCACCTGTCAACTGTGCAGAGTCACCTACTTTTACACCCTTCAACTGAACTTCAGATTTAGCATGATCCGGAGCATAAATATCAGAAGCTATGGTACCTTTCAAATCTGCCAAAGGTTGTCCTTGTCCATTGTAATAATATCCGGTAGCATTACTATCCCACTGCCAATCACCAACAGAAAGCATACCGTTAATAGTCAACCAACGAGTCGGTTCTGCAACAAAGTCTAGTTCTACACCCATATGACGTGCGTCAACACCTTGCATATTAATGCTATAACGGTCTACCGGATTACTATTTTCATCCAAAATATCACCACCCTTTGTCATAGTCTTATCCATCCAACGGGTATAATAAGCATTCAGATTAACATTCAACCAAGAAGAACGATATCCATAACCTAATTCTGCAGAGAATACTTTTTCATTCACAGCATTAGGATTGGTTGCATTACTTACAGCTGCCGACAAGAAAGCACCATAAGAGAAAAATGGAGCACGACTGATATAACCAATGTTAGCAAAGACGTTATGATGATCACTAATATTAAAGTTTGCACCACCTTTAGCTGTCCATCCAATAAAGTTTACTGTTTCTGATTCAGCATGCTGTTTGTCGTAATAGAGACGGTCATAACGCCAATAACCGGTATTGGAGACAGAACCTGCCAAGAAAGCACTTAACTTATCTTTATTATATTCTGCTTGTGCAAAAACTCCTTCCTGCATAACATATCCGTCATAATCACGATAAACCACATCACCGACAGTCAATTTTTCATATTTCCAATTAGGATCTGCAGCCGCTGCATTTTTGACAGCCTTCACATTCTTACGTGAATCATAATCCACATAATATTCACCACCATAAAAAGATCGCTCAATTCATTTGTATGAGTACCTTTATAATAACGGAAATCTAGTCCTCCATAAAAATCAATATTTTCTCCCAATTTAGTAGTGAAAGTCGACAACAAACCATACCAGTTGTGATAGTTTTTAGATTTCGACATGGCCAACATAGAACCATTTTCACTTTGCTCATTGATTTCTTGGATCTTATCATAGGCAAAAGTACCATCTGCATTACGGAATTTTGTTGTCAACTTACCATAAGAAGCGCCACGCCAGTCTGTATAAGAGTAACCAAATTCCGAATTACCTTGTCCGTTATAACCATTACCACGGCCAATAGAAACATAAGCGACAGTACTCAAAGTAGATTTATCATCTATTTGCCATTGGTGATTCAATGAAATCTGAGGTTTGTGATACTCATTATAGTTGGAAGATTTACGCTCACCGTTTTTTTCCAAAACCATAAGACGGATTATAACGGTATGCACTTTTACCTTTCATATATTTCTTTACTTCCTGCCAACCTTGAATGGTTAAGCCATCATAACTACTACTACGTTGATAATGACTTTGAGGAGCACCAAAGGCAGTAAAAGACAATTGATGAGCATCATTTAACTTTTTAGAGACATTAAGAAAATAATTATAACCTTCAAAATCTGTACCCTGAATATAACCGTCACCCCATTTCTTGCCGCCTAATAAACTGACAGCCCATCCTCCTTTCATCAAACCGGTAGAAACAGAGAACAAAATACTATTCATGCCATCATTACCCATACCGTAAGAAATAGAACCGCCTTTCTGAGCATCTGTAGAACGAGTTACAATATTTAAGGAACCACCGACAGAAGGAACTGATACTTTAGAAGCACCCAATCCACGCTGTACCTGTGTGCTACGAGTAACATCGCTCAAACCTGCCCAATTGCTAAAATAAACACCACCCCATTCCATATCGTTTACAGGAACGCCATTTACCATTACCGCAATATTTTCGGTTTTAAAAAAACCACGCAAATTAATATCCGAATCTCCATAACCTCCACCTTGTTTAGTAGCATAAACTCCCGGAGTTGATTTTAGAATTTCAGGAAATTCCATAGTTCCAAGTTTTTCCTCAATAAATTCCGGAGCTAGATACTGCTACCGGAGTTTTACGAGCTACAGCAATAGATGAGGTTACTACCACATCCCCCAATGTATGAGTATCCAAATTCATTTTGACTACTCCCCAATTTACTTCACCTTGCTGAGTCAGTTTAATAGACTTATCCAAGTAACCTAAATACTTAATTTCAATTGTTGCTTTAGCTGAAGTAACTTTCAATGTGAAATTACCTTCATAGTCTGTAACAGTACCTAAACTAGTACCGCCTACCGTAACAGTTGCGCCAATCAATGGCTCATTGCTATCGGCATCTACCACTGTCCCTTTTACTGTTGCCTGCGCACCAGCTGTAGCAGCAAAACATAGTGTAAAGACTGCCAACATAAGGAAATGCTTTAGATGATTTCTCATAATTTTGTTTTTGATTAATAGTTAATAGTTAGTTAGAAACACTAAATAGACAACAAAGATAGGAATTATATTCATATTAATTGCATTAATATTGCAATAATTAAAGAAGCGACAGGTATTTTTCCGAAGATTATTAAGATTATATTACATTTCCTAAATTCTACAATATTTTCCCTTTTAATGCATAGTAATCCAAGTCCAAAAACAAAACTTCCATTCGCACAGTTTACTATCTTCCACCGAACCTTTATTAATAAAAAATCCCCCTTAAGGGATAGAATCTCTTAAGGGGGATATAACATAAAACATCAAATTATCAATCAATCTTCCATCAATTTGCGATAACGAACCCGCTTAGGCTCTTTCATTACCTAAACGCTTCATCTTATTTTCTTCATATTCAGAATAAGAGCCCTCAAAGAAGAATACCTCACTGTTTCCTTCAAAGGCAAGGATATGAGTGCAGATACGATCCAGGAAACCAACGGTCATGGCTGATAACTACAGCACATCCGGCAAAATCGTCCAAACCCTCTTCCAATGCACGAAAGAGTATTTACGTCGATATCATTGGTAGGCTCGTCAAGCAACAACACATTGCCTTCTTCTTTCAATGCCATAGCCAAATGTAAACGATTTCGTTCACCACCCGAAAGCATTCCACAAAGTTTCTCCTGGTCGGCTCCCGAAAAATTGAAACGGCTCAGATACGCACGTGCATTAATATCACGCCCTCCCATTCGGATAAGTTCATTACCTCCACTGATTACCTGATACACTGTTTTATTAGCGTCAATATCTTTATGTTGCTGATCCACATAAGCCAGCTTCACTGTTTCACCCACTTCAAAAGTACCTTTATCTACCGTCTCCAGTCCCATTATCAAACGGAACAAAGTGGTTTTACCGGCACCATTCGGTCCAATCACTCCCACAATACCATTAGGAGGTAACATAAAGTTTAGATTGTCAAACAATAGTTTATCACCATACGCCTTTGCAACTCCTTTGGCTTCAATTACTTTATTTCCCAAACGAGGACCATTCGGAATAAAGATCTCCAGTTTTTCTTCTTTTTCTTTCTGATCTTCATTCAATAATTTATCATACGAATTTAAACGAGCTTTACCTTTTGCTTGACGAGCCTTCGGTGCCATACGTACCCATTCCAACTCGCGTTCCAAGGTTTTACGACGTTTGCTGGCCGTCTTCTCTTCCATCTCCATACGCTTGGTCTTCTGCTCCAACCAACTGGAATAATTACCCTTCCAAGGAATGCCTTCACCACGGTCGAGTTCAAGAATCCACCCGGCCACATGGTCAAGGAAATAACGGTCGTGAGTAATACAGATAACAGTTCCTTCGTATTGTTGCAAATGCTGTTCCAGCCAATCGATACTCTCGGCATCCAAATGGTTAGTCGGCTCATCCAACAATAAAATATCCGGCTTTTGCAACAATAAACGGCACAATGCCACACGACGACGTTCACCTCCCGAAAGATTCTTCACCAGCTGGTCTTCAGGTGGACAACGCAAAGCGTCCATCGCACGTTCCAGTTTACTGTCTAAGTTCCATGCATCCGTCGAATCGATAATATCTTGCAATTCTGCTTGACGAGCAAAAAGTGCATCCATTTTCTCCGGGTCTTCGTAGTACTCGGGAAGACCGAACTTATTGTTTATTTCTTCATATTCGGCAAGCGTATCAACTACATTCTGTACGCCTTCCATTACAACTTCTTTTACTGTCTTATCATTATCCAAATGCGGTTCCTGCGCCAGATAACCTACTGAATAGCCCGGAGAAAAGACTACCTCACCTTGATAGCTCTTCTCTAAACCGGCTATAATCTTAAGTAATGTAGACTTACCTGAACCGTTCAAACCGATAATACCAATCTTGGCACCATAAAAAAAGGATAGGTAGATGTCTTTTTTAATACCTGTTTATTCGCCTGGAAAGCTTTACTCACGCCTACCATCGAAAAGATGATTTTCTTGTCGTCTGCCATATCTTATATCTTAATTTTTATAATTGTTTTTCTTCCATTCTCTTATAATACCAATTATGTGTCACCGTTTCATAAAGAACTAATGAAACCACACAGATGCCCAAACATATCCAATATATCGTGTCGGGATAATTTCCTGTCCATATATTCTCGAAAAACAAGCCCCCCCAACAAGCCTACTTCCCATAACAACTGATAAGTATTATTCCCCGTACCTCTCTCACAATGTAACGGCAGGCTTATCATTATCACAAAAAAGCGAGATGCAGTAATTCCAATGCCGATACCCAACAAAAGAGCCGCAATGTAACTACTCATTAAACTGTTTGAAAATGCCATCAACAATATTCCTGCAACCAAAGCCGCTTGACCGAACTCCATCTCTGCACGACACGAAGTATGTGAAAGCGCATATTTGGAAATAAGTAGTGAAACGGCAAAGCCTATCAAAATACAAATATAGAATATTTCATTATAAATATGTGCAATAATGACTCCGAATATAAAAGAGACCAACAACATATTTATTCCGGGAAGAAGTGTACGAGGCAATAAAAAACGGTCTAAAGAAAAAAGAGGAGGACATAAAGGAGCACGGAAAGGGATATGAAGCAGTGGAATCAGTAGCAATGCACCTATTCCAAATGCCGCACACACATAGACCACACAAGTAAAACTCCAATAAGGATATATATAAACCCCCAACGCCAGCCCCAATGCCATGCCGAATCTTCCAAACCAAGTAAAAGCAACGTTAGCGTCTGTACGTCGGCGTGAAGCTGTAACATCAATCACCAAGGTACTTCCGGTAGTCATTGTCACCACACTAAACAATGCTCCTTGCACCATACGCAACAAAGCCACTAATCCGACGGTGGCAACATAGGGGATATAATAAACTTACTCCGGCTAATAAAGCCAAAGTAATCACACATACACTTTTTCGTTTAAAGGTGTCTATTATATAGCTGTTACAAGGACCGGGCAGAAACATTGTCAATCCGAAGACGGCAACGGCTCCCCCTGCTTCCGCATAGCTGCAATACCAATGTTGTACCATCCACAAAGGAAGTACGGGCAACATGATATAAAGCGAAATATAAAGAAAAAAGTTTGAAAGAGACAAGATTACCATGTCTCTTGTCCATAATTTCGCCTTTTCATACGGAAAGAAGAAGTCATCAAACATATCGGAACCTTTTATTAATATTGTTCGTTCTCGTTAGGAAAATCCCCGCTTTTCACATCTTCTACATATTGCCCGATTGCACCTTTCATCACAGTATGCAAGTCTGCATAACGACGAAGGAAACGCGGACGGAAACCATCAGTCATTCCAAGCATATCAGCAACGACAAGTACCTGACCATCAACATTACCACCGGCACCAATGCCAATCACAGGTATAGTCAGCTCTTTTGCCACCCTTTCGGCCAATGCTGCCGGAATTTTTTCGAGCACTAGTCCAAAGCATCCGGCATCTTCCAACAGATGAGCATCACGAACCAACTTTTCCGCCTCTGCATCATCCTTTGCACGCACAGTGTAAGTTCCGTATTTATTAATGGATTGAGGCATGAGACCCAAATGTCCCATGATTGGAATACCTGCCGAAATAATCTTCTTCACTGCATCGATAATCTCTTCCCCGCCTTCCAGCTTTAATGCATCGGCATGAGTTATTTTCATTATCTTAATAGCATTGGTCACAGCTTCATACTCAGATGTTTGATAAGTACCGAAAGGCATATCGACCACCACTAAAAAGCACGTTTTACTCCACGTACCACTGATTTTCCATGATAAATCATTTGATCGAGTGTTATTGGAAGCGTAGTTACATTTCCCGCCATTACATTAGAAGCGGAGTCACCCACTAAGATAACATCAATACCAGCTTCATCCACAATCTGTGCAGTAGTATAGTCATAAGAAGTCAACATAGAAATTCTTTCACCTCTCTGTTTCATTTCCACCAAACGATGGGTGGTCACTTTACGCGTATCACCAGAAATATATCCTGCCATATTTACTTTAAATTTTATAAAAAAACGGCTGCAAAGGTAGAGGTTTTATATGACATTACCTCATTATCTCTTTCATTTTTTCAAAACCAAACTCTTTAAAGTCCTGAATAACAACATCCGCCTTATCACGTATTGCCTCTGCAGAGTTGGTGGTTGCCAGTCCTACTACCGTCATCTTCGCACGATTCCCTGCTTCCAGTCCATGAAATGAATCTTCAAACACAATACAGTTTTCAGGAACTGTGTCACAGACCTTGGCTCTAATAAAAAACATTCAGGGTCGGGTTTTGAATGGGTAAACATTTCAGCTGTAAGAATAAAATCTACATTTGCTTTCAACTCAGGATGTACACGATAAGCGTTACTCATTTTTTGCTCATTCGAACTTGTTACTATAGCTATCTTTATTCCATTGACACGTAATTCTTTCATAAAATTCTCTACGCCGGGTATATATTCATATAACATACCTTTCTCAAAATTGTTCAAGTCAGCCGTGATTTTTTTCTGAATATTGTCCATTCCTGCAAAATATTTATCATAAATCTGCGTAAGGGTCTGACCTTTAATCACACGCCCAAAAATCTTTTTATTTCAGGATGGTATCGACGTCCCAGCTCATCCCAGAAAACGCTATATTGAGTTTCTGTATCCATCACTACACCATCAAAATCAAATAAAGCTGCAATGTTTTTTGTTGTATCCATATATTAATTTAGATTGATTTAACGTGGTAAAGGTCTGAATAATTCGCCACATTCTTAACTTTGCATTGCTTAAAAATCATAAAATTGAATATGAACCTTAGAAATGATTTCATTGTTATAATTTAATAATATAAAAAACAAGACATGTTGTTCAATGCAGAAAATATCCTATTAATTGGGTCCGTATTACTTTTTGTAAGTATCGTAGTTAGTAAAACAGGCTATCGCTTCGGCGTTCCTACATTACTGGTGTTTTTATTAGTCGGAATGTTTTTCGGCAGTGACGGACTGGGACTGCAGTTCCACAATGCCGGTGAAGCGCAATTCATTGGCATGGTGGCATTAAGCATTATTCTATTCTCAGGCGGCATGGACACCAAATTTGCAGAAATTCGCCCGGTACTGCCACAGGGAATACTGCTCTCCACTGTGGGGGTATTACTGACTACACTCTTTACCGGTCTTTTTATATATTGGATTTCGGGATTTAAACACGTGAGCATCACCATGTCACTTATTACGGCCATGCTGTTGGCAGCCACTATGTCTTCCACAGATTCAGCCTCCGTTTTCAATATTCTGCGTTCGCAAAGCATGAATTTAAAGCATAATCTGCGTCCTATGCTTGAACTGGAAAGTGGTAGCAATGACCCTATGGCATATATGCTGACAATTGTTTTAATCCAGTTTATAAATTCTTCGGGTATGGGATTTATGGATATTCTGGGCTCATTCTGCATTCAGTTTATAGTAGGTGGAGCTTCGGGATTTTTATTGGGCAAGTTAGCTATTCTCATCTTAAACAAAAAATAAACCTTAATAACCAGTCCCTCTACCCTATTCTATTATTAAGTTTTATTTTCTTTATTTTCACAGTCACTGATTTATGTAAAGGAAATGGTTATCTGGCTGTTTACATTGCCGGTATCATGGTGGGCAACAACCGCATAACGAACCGGAAAGAGATTTCAACCTTTATGAATGGTATGACATGGTTATTCCAGATTATTATGTTCCTGACATTGGGACTTTTAGTTAATCCTCATGAAATGCTGAATATTGCTGTTCCCGCCCTCCTCATTGGTATATTCATGATTGTTTTTGCACGCCCGCTGAGTGTCCTGATCTGTCTGCTGCCATTTAAGAAAATGAATTTCAGTTCACGGATATTCGTCTCATGGGTAGGCTTGAGAGGAGCAGTACCTATCATATTTGCTACTTATCCCGTGGTAGCCAATATACCGGATTCCAATCAAATATTTAATATCGTATTCTTTATCACTATCTTATCTTTAGTGATTCAGGGAACAACCATTTCATGGATGGCTAAATTACTCCATTTGGCTACTCCTCTCGAAAAGACCGGCAATGATTTCGGGGTAGAAATCCCTGAAGAAATCAATACCGATTTAAGAGATATTATCCTGACTGAAGAAATGCTGGCAAAAGGCAACCGTTTGATGGACATGAACCTGCCTAAAGGAACATTGGTAATGTTGATAAAACGAGGAAACGAGTTTATGATTCCCAATGGTTCACTGCAATTACATGCAGGAGACAAATTACTGATTATTTCAGAGAACAAAGAAGGTACACCTCCCCCTCTCAGTTAAAGAGGGGAGCAGGTCAGAAACCGAACAATAACATGATATTAAGTACTGAAACGATAATAGCAATGGTGTAGAGCACAAAACTACTCCAACGGGAGTTGGCATACTTGCCCATCACTCTTTTTGAAGAAGTAAGCCCTACCTGCAAAAACACTGTGAATGGAAGCTGAATACTTAAAATCATTTGAGAAATAATTAATCCATAAAACGGATTATCAATGAAAAAATAATCACCAAAGCCACTCCCAACGACAGGAGCACCCCTATACGTGAGTGAATATCCTTAATATGATATGATTCTCCAAAGATACCGGCAAAGATAGAACCTGCCGCCATGCCACTGGTTATGGTAGAAGAAATACCTGCCATCAGTAAAGCCAGTGCAAAAATCAATCCGGCATTATTCCCCAATAACGGATCAAGCAACGACTTTGCTTGTTGTAGCTCCTCCACCTGCGTATTTGTTTTAAAGAAAGTGGCAGCAGCCAACAATATCATCGCACTATTTATCGCCCATCCCACAATCATGGAAAACAATGTATCATAAAACTCATATTTCAAAAACTTTACGAATCGAGCCCTCATCCCTGCTTGTTATATTCATGGCTCTGTATCACCTCCGAATGCAAGAATAAATTATGGGGCATTACTACTGCACCGAGAACACTCATTATAATTAGCATACTTCCCTGCGGAATACTCGGCACAACCCATGCACGTACTGCCATCGGCCAATCTATATCTACCAAAAAGAGTTCGTATAAAAAAGATAAGCCGATGACGGATACAAATGCAATAATAGCTCGTTCTATCTTCTTATACGAATTGGAGAACAGCATGATAATGACAAAAAGAGTTGTCAGTATAGAACCCCATACAATAGGAATATCCAATAGCATCTGTAACGCAATAGCCCCTCCCAAAATCTCTGCCAGTGAAGTAGATATAGACGCCAAAACAGCACTGCCCAAAACCGACGTGCTATCCATTTAGGGACAATATTGTGTAGCAGCTTCACTCAGACACAAACCGGTAACAATACCCAAATGCGCGACATTATGCTGTAAGACAATCAACATTATCGTAGAAAAGTGTGACAACCCATAACAGAGCGTAACCAAACTCGAACCGGCTGCAAAATTGGACGCCCAGTTCCCCGGATCGATAAATCCGACTGTAACCAATAATCCCGGACCAATATATTTAAAGAAATCAAGACCACCCAAATAGCGTTTATGATCTTTCCGTTTTAGTTCATCTATAAAATTAGACATGCTTTTACTTTTTTTGTTGCACAAACATACGAATAAAAAACAAATAAACACTTGCTTTGTTTACATATATATTCTATTTTCGCTCTAAAATACCCAATAATAATGAAAAAGGAAATCTTACTATCCGCATTGCTCATAGCTACATTGGCTGCCTGTACAGGCAAAGGACCTGCCCGCAAATTTAAAGAGACGGCTGAAAGGCTGAATCAAACCTACCCCATCCGCTTGAATGAAACCATCACCATTGATAGTACTCATTATAATGAAAAAGACAACACTGTGAGTTACTATTATACCGTGACAGGGGAACTGGATGACCCTCAATTCATGGATAACAATTATGCCACTTACAAGAAAGCCTTACAAGAAGCTATTGACAACTCGGTAGAGATGGAAGAGTATCGAAAATTTGGAAGTAAAATCAAATATATTTATTACTCGGGAAGCAATAAGAAAAAACTGGCGGAATTCGTTTTCTAAATGGTTCCGGCACTACCACCCCACACGTACTAACGCATGAGCTCACACATATATATGTGTGAGCTCACACGAACGTATGTATAAAGCCTACACGTTAGTACGTGCAAATCCATGCGTACTAACGCGTTATTCTTCTTCTGGTTTTGTAAAGCGAAACAGGGTCGGATCTACCGGACGAATCAATACATTCTGTCCTTTTTGAAACTTCGCTTTCAGTTTGGCAACCGTTTTTTCCAATTTCGATTTATTAGTATCAAAATATACAAAACAAGTGCGGTTCACCAGCCCTTCCTGACCTTCCAAATAATTCTTTAGTTGATAACTATAATGAGAACGTTGCGGCAACAATTTATTATTATCCAGTTTTTTACACTATCCAACAACTGGATATCTGTAAAATAAATCAATGAATCTGTAAACGAAGCAGACACGCCTACTATATATACAGCTTTGGTTTTATTTCCTTTTAAAGAAAATGCCGAACATAAAATCAGCACGACAAATAAAGAGCAGAAAATCTTGATGAATCTCATAATTTGTTTTTTATTATTTTATTAGGGACAAAAGTAGTTATTTACCGCTAAATATGAAAAGGTAATAGATAAATTAACATTATTCCTCTATAAACGAACAAAAGCACAAGATGAAAGAGCAAACTTTCAACTCATGCTTTGTTTTCTTTTTGTTTTGGAAACCGAATTTGGTCTTATCCCAAATAGGCCTTGAGCAGCTTGCTACGTGAATTTGCTCTTAATCTTCTAATGGCTTTCTCTTTAATCTGACGTACGCGCTCACGAGTGAGTCCGAATTTATCGCCGATTTCTTCCAACGTCATTTCCTGCGTGTTAATACCGAAAAACATCTGGATAATATCCTTTTTCTCTTTCAGTTAACGTAGAGAGCGCTCTATCGATTTCCTTCGAAAGTGACTCATTAACCAAAGAACGGTCTGCCATAGGAGAGTCGTCGTTTACCAACACATCCAACAAGCTGTTATCTTCCCCTTCCACAAAAGGAGCGTCTACAGAAATGTGGCGGCCTGAAACTTTCAACGTATCCGAAATCTTGTCTACCGGAATTTCCAATTCATCGGCTAATTCTTCCGGAGAAGGACGACGCTCGTTTTCCTGTTCGAACTTAGAGAAAGCTTTGCTGATTTTATTCAGCGAACCTACCTGGTTCAACGGCAAACGGACGATACGTGACTGTTCTGCCAATGCTTGAAGGATAGACTGACGAATCCACCATACAGCGTAACTGATAAATTTAAAGCCTCGAGTTTCATCAAACTTCTCAGCTGCCTTAATCAGTCCCAGGTTTCCCTCATTAATCAAGTCAGGAAGGCTTAATCCCTGATTTTGATACTGCTTGGCAACAGATACAACAAAGCGCAAGTTTGCACGTGTCAGTTTTTCCAATGCCACCCGGTCGCCTTTACGGATACGTTGAGCGAGCTCTACCTCTTCTTCTACAGTAATCAAGTCTTCGCGGCCAATTTCCTGTAGATACTTATCAAGAGATGCGCTCTCTCGGTTAGTGATACTTTTAGTAATCTTTAATTGTCTCATTCTCTATAAAACAAATTTGGGATGCAAATTTACAATATTAAAATGGAATAACATCCATTTTGTTTGAAATATTTTTGCCAATAAATCAAAAAAGGACTTATATCGAGCTAGTTCCTAAAATTATTGGATTATTCCAAAACATATAGTCCTAATTATTTTTATTAAGGACACTTCTTTTAAATATAACAGGATGCACGACTAGTATAATACAGCCGTGCATCCACCAAACACACACCTATTGAAAAAATCTTATTACCTTATGTATTTTTATCTTTTATGAATCATTCCTGAGTCAAGTCCACGGCATAATTGGCACGTTTACCCGACGGGAACATACCGCTTAAGAACAATACCTGATCAGGTGACAAAGTTGCGGCCTTCAACACATCTTCCAAATCATTAACCGTTCTAATCACCTGTCCGTTGGCTTTCAGAATAATGAACCCTTTGCGAACACCGGCAGCTTTCATCTTACCTTCCGTTACTCCTGTTATTTCAACACCCGAACCAAGATTGAGTTGCTTCTTCAGTTCTTGAGGAACTTCGCGGAATGCAGCACCCAATATTTCCATGCCTGCATTCTTAACAACTTTTTGTAGTACCTTGTTCGTTCTTTAAGGTCAGTTCAATATCCTTTTCCTTCTTGTCACGTAAAACTTTTACCGTAACCTTGTCACCCGGACGATGCTTAGCCAATCCCTCCTGCAGCTCTGCAAAGTTCTTCACTCTCTTGCCATCTATTCCGATGATGACGTCATTTTCCTGCAATTTACCTGCAGCAGAACCGCCTTCAATAATTTCACGAACCCATACACCATCTACTGCGCCCAAGTCTTTTATTTGTTTCTTCATCGCCTCATCCATCAACTGCTGTTCATCATTAATCGGTGTACCTTTGATACCTAAAATAGCACGCTGTACGGTTCCATATTCTTTTTTAAATCTGCCACAACCTTCTTCATAATGCTGGCAGGAATAGCAAATCCATATCCCGAATAAGCTCCTGTCGGTGAATACAATACTGAGTTAATACCAACCAATTCACCTCTTGCATTAACCAATGCACCACCACTATTACCTTGATTGATGGCGGCATCTGTTTGAATGAATGATTCTACACCTTGATTGTATACACCCAATGTACGAGCCTTTGCACTAACAATACCGGCAGTAACGGTAGATGTCATATTAAACGGATTACCTACCGCCAACACCCACTCTCCTACCTTCAATGCATCCGAATCACCTACGGGAACTGTAGGAAGATCATCTGCTTCAATTTTAACTAAAGCTAAATCCGTGCTGGGGTCTGCACCTATCACACGTCCCTTAAATTCACGTCCGTCATTCAGTTTGACACTAATTACATCTGCATTATCAATCACATGGTTATTAGTAACAATATAGCCATCTCTGGAGATTATCACTCCCGAACCGAATCCAACTCTTTCCGGGGTATGCACCTGACGTTGTTGACCGCCTCCTCTGCCGTTTCCAAAAATATCACCGAAGAATTCAGAGAACGGATCACGAACTGTTACCGTCTGAGTTTTAGACTCCTGAGTAGACTTTATATGAACAACTGCATGTACAGAATTCTCGGCTGCCTGAGTCAGATCGACCGGTTGCATATTAACCGCATCCAAAGCAGCCAATCTTGTATTTTGACTTTGTTGGAACACATCATTAAAAGCCAGACTTTTATTCTGTTCAGGCTTCAACATAGTATAAGTCGTTACTCCCGCTACACCTGCGCTAACAGCTACAATCGCCGTTGCCCCTAGTACCATTTTAGTTGCTTGTTTCATAACTTAATATCTATTAGTTTGTTAATTTCATTTTTCAGTTTAACTTTTTATACCGCTAAAGTAATGACAAAATATGTACGGTTGTATGCATTGTCAGATAAATTTTCCCTCTTTTAACAGAGGCATACAGGCACTTAACAGGGGTTAACCGCAATATCTGCCAAATTTGCATTCGTTATCAATAGCTGACAACAGACCTGTCAGAGGTATTAATTCAACATTTTACATTCATTTCGATACTTTTTCTCATCCTTTTGCAGCTTTTCGAGCTAAAAGCATTATCTTTGTCTTCTCAAAGCAGTCGGTCGGTCTGTCGCTGATGCCGCAAGGCAGAAGAGGAAAGTCCGGGCAACACAGAGCATCCTACTTCCTAACAGAAAGCTATCTGCGAAGGTAGAGTAATGCAGAAGAAAAAAACCGCCTTGTTCTTTCGGGAATAAAGGTAAGGGTGAGAAGGCGGGGTAAGAGCCCACCAGCCGCATGGTGACATGTCGGGCTGTGTATCTTAGGAGTTGTAAGGTCATGTAAACCGGCATTATGAGGGTTGCTCGCCCCACGTCGGAGGGTAGACCGCTAGAGCCTGTTGGTGACAACAGGCGTAGATAAATGACAGACGCCTTACCGCTAGATAAGGAACAGAACCCGGCTTACAGACCGACTGCTTTTTTTATATAAAGAGCCTAAATGAGTACCATGAACAAGGAAAAGCTGAAAGGCCTGCAATCGTTTCTCAAAGATGATATATGGCGAGTGACGGAAGACGAGGTTAGTAAATCCCGTGGAATATTTTATAATGCAATAAAGATAGCAACCCTCTCCATCCGTGAGTTTACCCAAGGACGTATTATTAATAAAGCTTCGGCACTGACATACAGCACGCTGCTTTCCAGTATTCCTATATTAGCCATCTTATTTGCCATTGCGCGTGGTTTTGGCTTCTCCAATTTATTGGAGACTCAGTTTCGCAGCGGACTGGAAGGACAGAGTGCGGCCGCAGAAACAGTTCTCGGATTGATTGACTCTTATCTGATTCATGCCAAAAGCGGTATATTTATCGGTATCGGTTTAATCATGCTGTTTTGGACTATTCTCAGCCTGACATATAACATAGAACGTACTTTCAATTACATTTGGCAGGTGAAGAAACCACGCACTCTTTACCGTAAAATGACAGATTACTTTTCCATCCTTTTACTTCTTCCGCTATTAATCGTATTGTCAAGCGGTATATCCATCTTCATGACAACGATGCTGAAGAACATGGAAGATTTCGTATTGCTGGCACCGCTAATGAAATTTATGGTCAGACTTATCCCTTTCATACTCACATGGGGTATGTTTACAGGACTGTATGTGTTTATGCCCAACACAAAGGTAAAAATCAAATACGCTATCATACCCGTATCATAGCCGGTACTGCGTTCCAAGCATTCCAATATCTATATATCGGAAGTCAGATATGGGTTTCACGTTACAATGCCATTTATGGTAGTTTTGCCGCCATCCCAATGTTCTTGCTGTGGACACAAATATCGTGGAGCATCTGTTTGTATGGTGTGGAACTGTGCTATGTAGCCCAAAATTTGAAAAAATTACAGTTTCAGTAAAGAGACAGCTCATATCAGTCGTCGGTATCATGACTTTCTTTGCATCCTTATCATGTCGCTCATCTGTAAACGCTTCGAAACGGAAGAACCTCCTTATACCGCCGTCACATTGAGTGATGAACATAAGATTCCCATCCGGCTAACCAAAAAAAACATATTATATGAACTGCAAGATATGCACATGATTTATGAAACTCCTGTAGATGATGACGATGAATCCTTTGCATATCTCCCATCTGTGGATATAAACCGGATGAATGTGGCAATGCTCCTGAACAGACTGGATGTAGCCGGTTCAGAAGCATTCAAGATTGACCGTGAGCGATACAGTGCTTCCGTGGGAAGCACTGATGCGAGCTCGCGAAGAATATTATCAAAGCACCAGCAAGATACTGTTGAAAGACCTTTAGTTATTGAATTGCATCATACGGCTCAAATATTTGCCGATGATATCGAATTCTATATTCACAATGCTTCCCGACTGGAAAGTGTGGAAATTGGTATGTTCGTAAGTATAAGGAATAATAGCAACCTGAAAAGTATCATCTGTCGGATTGCACACAGTCAGACTAACACCATTTACGGTAACCGAACCTTTATCAACCGTCATATAACCACGCTTTGCCATCTCCTTGTCAAACTTATACTTAAAGGTATAATAACGGCTACCACCCACGTCCTGGATGCTGATACATTCCGCAGTCTGATCTACATGCCCCTGCACGATGTGTCCGTCCAAACGTCCGTTCATTATCATACTACGCTCCACGTTCACTTTATCCCCTACCTTCAACAATCCAAGGTTGGAACGCTCCAATGTTTCTTCAATGGCAGTTACTGTATATGTACCATCCTGAATGCTTACCACTGTCAGACAAACACCATTGTGAGCAATACTCTGATCTATCTTCAGTTCGTCTACAAACGAACATTTCAATGTAAGGTGCAGGTTAGTTTGTTCTTTTTCCAAACGCACTACTTCTGCATATTCTTCTACAATTCCTGAGAACATAATTCATTAATTTAATAGTTAAAGTGCAAAGATAAAGAGAAAAAGCCGTCTTAAATAAAAGATTTATGTATTTTTGCACAAATTACTTTGCAAACATTACTAATACTAACAAATATGGATAGCACAAGAATCGTTGGCGAAAAGATTAAATCGCTGCGTGAAACAAAAGAAATCAGTGTAGCAGAATTAGCAGAACGTTCAGGGCTTGCCGAAGAGCAAATCAACCGCATAGAAAATAATGTAGACCTTCCTTCACTGGCTCCTCTTATCAAAATAGCACGTGCATTGGGAGTACGCCTAGGCACTTTTTGGATGACCAAGAAGAGCAGGGAGCAGTCGTTTGTCGCAAAGAGAGTGCCGAAGATACAATCAGCTTTTCAAATAATGCAATGGACTTACGCACTCACATGCGCTACCATTCTCTGTCAAAATCGAAAGCCGACCGCCATATGGAACCTTTCATTGTTGATGTAGCTTCGAATGACAATGTTGAGTTTACCCTTTCGTCGCACGAAGGAGAAGAGTTCATTTATGTAATGGAAGGTGTCATTGAAGTGTGTCACGGCAAAAAATGCTATGTGATAGAAGCCGGAGACAGTATTTATTATGACTCTATTGTCCCCCATCATGTACACGGACTTTGCGGACAGGCAGCCAAGATATTGGCGGTAATCTATACACCCATCTAAATCGGATTTTGACATGGAATTATATACCCGAACCCTCGGAGACTGGCTCGAACATTGGGCCGAAGCCACTCCCGATAAAGAATATATCGTCTATTCAGATCGTAACCTGCGTTTTACCTGGAGGCAATTCAATGAGCGTGTTGATAATATGGCAAAAGGATTGCTTGCCATCGGCGTCAAACGAAATACTCATGTAGGAATTTGGGCAGGCAATGTACCCGACTGGCTCACTTTCCTGTATGCTTGCGCCAAAATCGGTGCTGTAGCTGTAACCGTAAACACCAACTACAAGCAAGCCGAACTGGAATATCTTTGTCAGAATTCAGATATGCATACGTTATGTATCGTCAACGGTGATCGTGGCTCGGATGACTACGTCAACATGGTTTATGCCATGCTGCCCGAACTGAAAAGTTCACAACGCGGGTATCTGAAAAAGCAAGCGTTTTCCTTGCATGAAGAATGTCATCTACATCGGTCAGGAAAAATACAGAGGAATGTATAACACTTCTGAAATCCTCCTATTGGGAAGTAATGTAGAGGATGACGAACTCACTGAAGCCAAGAAACAGGTGGACTGCCACGACACGGTGAATATGCAGTACACTTCCGGCACGACAGGATTATTCCCAAAGGGAGTCATGCTTACACATTATAATATAAGCAACAATGGCTTCCTCACCGGAGAACACATGAAATTCACTTCTGATGACAAGTTGTGTGTTTGTGTCCCTCTTTTCCATTGTTTCGGCGTAGTACTTGCCACCATGAACTGTCTGACACATGGATGTACACAAGTAATGGTCGAACGCTTTGACCCGTTATTGGTACTTGCGTCTATTCATAAAGAACGATGTACAGCCCTTTACGGAGTTCCGACAATGTTCATTGCCGAGCTGAACCATCCGATGTTCGATATGTTTGATTTGTCAAGCCTTCGCACAGGTATCATGGCCGGATCTCTCTGCCGGTGGAACTGATGAAGAAAGTGGAAGAAAAGATGTTTATGAAAGTGACCAGCGTATACGGACTGACAGAAGCAGCTCCCGGCATGACAGCCACTCGTTTGGACGACCCATTCGATGTGCGTTGCAACACAGTAGGACGCGATTTTGAGTTTACAGAAGTCCGGGTAATCGACCCCGAAACCGGCGAAGAATGTCCGATAGGCGTACAAGGAGAAATGTGCAACCGAGGATACAATACCATGAAAGGCTATTATAAGAACCCGGAAGCCACTGCCGAAGTGATAGACCGAACGGCTTCCTGCATTCGGGAGATTTGGGAGTCAAAGATAAAGATGGAAATTACCGAATCACAGGGCGTATCAAAGATATGATTATCCGTGGTGGAGAGAATATATATCCACGTGAAATTGAGGAATTTCTCTATCAGATGGAAGGAATCAAAGATGTACAAGTAGCCGGTATTCCTTCTAAAAAATACGGTGAGGCAGTAGGCTGCCTTCATTATCCTGCACAAAGGAATAGAAATGAATGAATTTGACGTTCGTGAATTCTGCACAGGCAAAATTGCACGATACAAAAATACCCAAATATATCTTCTTTGTTGATGAATTTCCAATGACCGGCAGCGGAAAGATTCAGAAATTCAAGTTAAAAGATATAGGACTGGAGTTATGCCAAAAAGCATGGAATAGAAATTATTTAATATATATTCATGGGGTCAAAACAGGGATAATGCTGTCGTTTAATCCGTAGGGGCGAGATTCGCTCGCCCGAAAACAGTTTACTTTGCGTCTTCGGGCAGGCAAACCCTGTCCCTACAGCTGACGATGGGATAGGCCGGTTTAATTTTGACACACTTCCATGTTTTTCTTGTTACAATATCCAGCAACAAGCATCAGTTATCACCCTTTTACCATTTTTCGCCGATACTTCTATGTTGTTCTCCCCTTTTTTCAGCCGAATATCTTTAAAGATACACACTTTTACACCATCCGGCTGCATTTTTTTTATTATTTGTCCGTTTACCTTCAGAGTTACTTCTGCACAATTAGAAAATATCTGTACCTCTGTCACTGGTTTTACGCGGTTCACGCTACGGCGACCGGCAATATAAACCATCGGTTCAGGATTCCAGTTTGCTTTATAAAAATAAAATGCATCCTTTTTAACTTTACGGTCGTGCGTCACCAATCCTTTATCATTGATACCCGGACGATCACCTTCCGTACGATGAGCCGCACCGAAATCAAACATATTCCACACAAAACTGCCCCAAACGTATGGATGTTCACTAATAATCTTCCAATTCTGAATATGATATTCTGTTTGCCAATTCTCTGGATGCCACCAACTTCCGGGAACAGTTTGTACCAATGAATCCTGCTGATGATAGATACTTGCTCCTGCCCCATACTCACTGATAGCAATCTTTATTTCAGGGTGTGCCTGATGTGTCTTGTCCAGCCATGAAGCCAATGTCGCCGGAGTTGCTCCATACCAACCGTCATATCTGTTCCACGCAATATTATCTGTTATGAAATTAATGGCACCGCCTTGGTTACTGGCTGATGTGGTGGGACGTGTAGGATCTTCCCCTGATGCCAGCACATTCAGTTCTTTAATGTACTCCAACGGATTATCTCCATTTTCTTTCAGTTCATTAAATAACCCCCAAAAACATATACTCGGATGATTAAAATGTTGACGGATCATCTCCTTCAACTGCTCCTTACCATTTTCACGAAAAGAAGGCTGATCAACAAAACCTTTATCAGCGTATCCGGGGCCCCACAAATGGAATCTCAGCCCAAGTAACAATACCATGTTTATCCATTAAATCATACATATAGGTAGCTTGCGGATAATGTGCCAGACGAACAGCATTCACCCCCATATCAAGCATGATACGAGTATCTTCCTCGTGATGCACCGGACAAAGAGCATTACCCACTTCCGCCCTCTCCTGATGACGACACACCCCATGCAAAGGCAAATGTTTTCCATTAAGAAAGAAACCCCGATCGGCATCTGTCGTATAATAACGAAGTCCCAACGGCTGTTCCACTTTGTCTATCTCTTTTCCATCCTTCACCAGGGTTATCACTGTCTGATACATAAAAGGATCTTCCCTGCCATTCCATAAACGAGGATTCAGCAAGGTAAAACTCATTTCTTCGGGTTGTACGCTGGTATGAGGTGCAACAGTCACCTTTTTATCCGCCTGATAAACCACTTTATCTCCTTCTTTTACTTGGAGCCTAAGAGTTGCCTGCCGGGGATGTTCCGTTCCGTTCGACAGGTTAATACGAGCCAAAACAGCGGCTTGTTTCTCACCCACATGCTGCTGAAAAAGATATACTCCCGGAGAAGCATAATCCAAAGGAGAGATACAAATATCTTCCGTAACAAGTAAATGCACATCCCTATAAATCCCCCCATAGAAATTAAAGTCACCTACCAAAGGCATGACATCAAGCTGTTCACCATTATTCACACGAACCAGCACGGTATTATCTTTCCCATAATTCACCTTATCGGTGATTTCAAAAATAAATGCCCCATAGCCACCCCGATGCTCTCCTATCTGTTTGCCGTTGATGAAAACATTGGTTACACAGTTTGCTCCTTCAAAACGGAGAAACAGTCGTTTGCCTTTCCACTCGGAACGGATAAATAGTTTCTTGTCATAATTACCGATTCCTCGTTTATAGTCGGGTTTGCCACTCAAAGCATCTTGTGCATTCCAAGTATGAGGCAAATCTACCCGGCGACTTGAATTCTTATCCACTTGATGGGAGAATCGGAAGTTCCAATCCTGATTGATGAGTATATTTTCTCTTTGCGCAAGAGTCTGCATACTTACTGCCATGGCAAATAATGCAGAGAAAGTCAGTCGAAGGTGTTTCATGTTCTTACCTTTTTAATATCCATGTAATCTAAATTCAACAATACCATTACCTCTACAAAGGCTTTGTTATACAAAAGATAGAATAGTATCACTACCGCCAACTATAACTTTTGTCGGTTTTATCTCATAAATTTGTCCAAATAAGGGAAGAACGAGGTATATGGGCATAAAAAAAGGAGCAACGCCTTGCTCCAACCTTTGTTAACCTTAAATCTAATACTATGAAAAACACAGTGCAAATATACGGACTTTCGGGAATTCTGCAATAGTTTATCTGTATTTTATGCAGCAAAACAATGTTATTTAACATAAATCGGTATCCCGTTTACAGCTGTTTGCAAAACAGGGATACCAATTTTTAATTTCATTAAAAACTTGATTAATAAGTATGGCCGTCTTTTTCCAATTCTTGTGCTGTAATAGGCTTTCGGTCTATTGCACGCCAAGCATAAACAATGTATGCCAAAACAAAAGGTACCAAAACAGACACATAAGCCATGACGCGCAAAGTAAACTCACTGGAACAACTGTTGGCCAGTGTTAATGAACTTTGCAGGTCAGCAGTGGAGGGATAATATGCCGTGTTATTATAACCCACGCAAAGGAGCAGCGCCAAAACCGTCAGCACAGTACCGATGCCCGCAAACCAGATACCGTTGGTAGATGTCTTGCTGAAAACAGATTTGCCGATGCCGAACAATACACCGACCACTCCTATCAGGAATAAAACCAACAAGACAGGCATATCAATGAAATTCATAAAATACTTGTAAGGTTCCATATATACTTCCTGCGTATCGGGACTGACAGCAAAAACCATCACTCAAGAATGTATGTATCACAAATGCCAGGAAAAGAATCAGGAAAGGAATCGTATCTGTAATCAATTGGCGACGGCAATGAGGAATCAATTCTTTATCACGGATATTATTGATAAAATACAAGTTGCCCAATATACGTGCCAAGAACAAAACAGCAAAGCCCAAAACAAGATTCCATGGATTAGTCAGTGCATCCAACCCATGCCATCCATTGGCCCAACTGCTGATGACAGGCATCAGTTCATTACCCATATTTCCTTTATTCACCAAGAAATTAGAGCCCGTAAAGAATGTAGCCACTGCTCCTCCCAGCAATAACGGCCCTACAACTCCGTTGATTACCAGGAACCATTGATAGGTACGCTTGCCCAAAATATTACCCAATTTAGACTGAAATTCATAAGAAACAGCCTGCAACACGAAAGTGAACAAGATAATCATCCACAGCCAATATGCACCACCGAAGCTGGTGCTATAAAACAAAGGAAATGAAGCGAAAAAAGCTCCTCCGAAAGTAACCAACGTAGTAAAAGTAAACTCCCACTTACGTCCTGTGGAATTCACCAGCATGGTACGCTCTTCGTGAGTGCGGCCCAAAGTGAACAGTAAAGAATTGCCACCCTGCACAAAAAAAAGCAGAAACACCAACAGGGCACCCAGCAATGAAACCAGGAACCACCAATAATTTTGTAGAAATATATAGTCCATAGAATTTTATTTAAATGATAAATAATGGAATTACCGCATACAAAAGTTATTCACCTTTTATTGCCTCCGGTCCTTTCTTTATGGCCTTAACCATAATATTGATTTCAGCAATCAGCATAATAGTAAACAATATCAGGAAAATAAAGAAAGTTATCTGCACGGAGCTCGTCTGCAACTTGGAAATAGCGGCTCCCACCGGCAACATATCCTGAATAGCCCACGGCTGACGACCTACTTCGGCTACCACCCAACCGGCTTGTCCGGCAATATACCCCAACGGATAGTCCAAAGTGCAAGTTTCTGTAACCACCCTGCATCTTTCAGTTTGTCTTTCCGAGACAGGACAAGTACCACAATAAAGAATAAGATGAAATATCCTCCCAACCCTACCATGATGCGGAACGACCAGAATGTCAATCCGACAGGAGGAACCAAATGAGCAGGATCTTTGATATATCCGTATCCGAAATAAGCCACATTCTCATCCAATGTCCGGCGTGCTACACTTGCAGCCTCTTTATTACCCTCCTTCTGCGCTTTGCGGAAAGCATCCAAAGCAGCAATCGCCTTTTGACCGCGCTCTATTTTCTCTTGTGCAGAAAGAGCGATGGTTCCCTCCGGAGTTTGGTAACCGCCTTCCAGTAAATTATTGATGCCCGGCACATATCCGTCTATGTCATGAGTGGCCAGAATAGAAAGCATTTTTGGAATCTTTATGTCGCCTACCACCGTAAACGGCATCCCATTGCCACCCTCTTGAAGTCCTTCGGCCGCAGCCATTTTCATCGGCTGCACTTTGGCCACCTGAACGCCGGAGATATCTCCTGTCCATGCCACTATCAGCGAAGCTGCCAACCCAAAGACGGCAGCCACTTTGATGCTTGCTTTCGCAAATTCAATCTCGCGCTTGCGAAGCAGATACCAGCAACTGACACCCACTACAAACACTGCACCAAGTACCCAACCGCTCAGCACGGTATGGAAAAACTTAGCCACAGCCATCGGCGAGAGTGCCACCGCTGCAAAATCCACCATCTCATTACGCACCGTCTCAGGATTGAATGCCATGCCCACCGGATATTGCATCCAAGCGTTGGCAACCAGAATCCACCATGCAGAAAGTGTTGCACCGATACCTGTCAGCCATGTAGATGCCAGGTGGAAACGTTTACTTACTTTGTTCCAGCCAAAGAACATAACGGCAATGAACGTTGCCTCCATAAAAAAGCCAGAATACCCTCGATGGCCAGCGGAGCACCGAAAATATCACCTACAAACCAAGAGTAATTACTCCAGTTCGTACCGAACTCAAACTCCAGAATCAATCCCGTAGCAACACCTACGGCGAAGTTAATACCGAAAAGCTTCATCAGAACTTTGCCGTGCGTTTCCAGAATTCCTTACCTGTGACTACATAGAAAGTCTCCATGAGCCCCATAATCATAGCCAGTCCTAATGTAAGAGGAACAAAAAGCCAGTGATACATGGCCGTCAGTGCAAATTGCGCCCGCGACCAGTCGATTAGCGAAGTGTCAATGTTTTCAAACATACCGTTTTGATATTAAAATATTTATGGATTTGCGCGTTTAATCAATTCTTCCCCTACATATTGCTGCTTCTCCTGAGGGGTCTTCTCCTTTAAAAAAGAAGGAAAGAAAAAGAGTTTCAAAATAAAAAACATAATAAACAGTTTAATAAGAATAATGGCCCAAAGCGTCCGGCCAAGGGTCATCTCACGGAAACCGTCCCGATAGAACGTCCATATACGAACTAACAAAGTATTACTCATAGAAACTTATCTTAAACTTGTAATTATTACAAAGAAAAAAATACTTTATCGGTAAAAACAAGTTTTTTGTCCATAGAAATGTGCGGGGAATCTATATTTATTGCCGATAAAAGCAATGTCCCCTACATTTGCAGTAACAAATTAAACCGCAAAAAGGATGAAACAACGAGTAGTATATTTAGCAATTAGCTTATTAGCGACCTCTTCATTGACCGCTCAGGAAGCAAAAAGAAATGGACTCTGAACGACTGCATTGAATACGCTTTGGAAAAAGAATATCCAGTTGCAACAGGATAAAAATTTCATTGGAAGAAAGTGATGTGGATGTAAAGACTGCGAAAAGCAACCCTCTTCCCCAGTCTATCGTTCAATACCGGACACAACGTAACAAACCGTCCGTATCAGGAAAACAGCAGTACTGTAAACGGCACTGAAATTATCAGCAGCAACAGCAAAACGACTTATAGCGGCAACTACGGACTGAATGCTCAATGGACGGTTTGGAATGGGAACAAACGCATAAACACAATCAAGCAAAAAAAGATGAGCCGCGAAATAGCGGGACTTACCGTAGCACAAACGGAAAATTCATTGCAAGAACAAATCGCACAAGTGTTTATCCAAATCCTGTATGCCGATGAATCGGTGAAGATTAATGAGAATACCTTGCAAGTGAGTCGCGCCACTTATGAACGCGGTGTAGAACTCTTCAACGAAGGAAGCATCTCCAAGGCCGACCTTGCACAATTGGAAGCTCAGGTTGGTAATGACCAATATCAACTGGTTACAGCCGAAAGTTCGCTCCGGGATTATAAGTTACAACTCAAACAACTGCTCGAACTGGACGGAACCGAGGAAATGGATCTTGTTCTCCCCACTTTGACAGACGAACACGTGTTGCAACCTTTACCCGGCCAAACGGATATATATCAGCAGGCACTGGCTTCGCGTCCCGAAATACAAAGCAGCAAACTCAATATCGAAAGCTCAAAGTTGGATATTTCCGTTGCCAAAGCAGGCTACTATCCACCATCAGTTTAAGTGCCTCTGCAGGCAGTACCACCAATAGTGCCAGCGAAAACGGTTGGGGAAAACAAATGAAGTATGGTTGGAACAACATGATAGGAATTAATCTCAGTATTCCTATATTTGATAACCGCCAAAACAAAAGTGCTGTTCAGAAAGCACGTCTGCAATACAGCAGCAGTCAGCTCGACTTAATCAATAAGCAAAAGGAGCTTTACAAAAATATAGAAAGCCTCTGGCTGGATGCCACAAACGCCCAACAGCAATATGATGCAGCCGAGAGCAAACTGAAAAGCAGCCGAATCAGCTTTGATATGGTAAACGAACAGTTCAATCTGGGCATGAAGAATACCGTAGAACTCCTGACCGAGAAGAACAACCTGCTCAGTGCACAGCAACAACGCATCCAAGCCAAGTATATGGCTATCTTGGACCGCACCTTGCTGAACTTCTATGCAGGACAAGAAATAAAGTTATAATACCGAAAATATAAACGTTATACATAGTAATACAGTATGGAAAAGAAGAAAACGATCCTTCTCAGTGCCGCAGTCGTCATGGTTGCAGTCGGCGGTTTTTGGATGCTTGGAAGCTCTGAAGCAAAAAGCACAGTGAGCTTTGCAACAGAAAACGTAAAAAAAAGCAATATCAGCAATTCAATCACTGCTACAGGAACCATCGAACCTGTGACGGAAGTCGAAGTCGGTACTCAGGTATCAGGCATTATCGACAAGATTTACGTTGATTATAATTCTGTGGTAACCAAAGGTGAACTGATAGCAGAAATGGATAAAATCACACTCCAGAGCGAACTTCAATCTGCCCGGGCTACTTACGATGGCAACAAGGCTGAATACGACTATCAAAAGAAACTGTACGAACGCAACAAGAAGTTACACGACAAGCAGCTCATCAGTGATACCGATTACGAACAGTATGTATATAACTACGAACGTGCAAAAAGCTCTTTCGATGCCAGTAAAGCCGCCCTTGCCAAAGCCGAGCGCAACCTTTCGTATGCCACCATCACCTCTCCCATTGACGGAGTGGTAACCAGCCGCGATGTGGAAGAAGGACAGACAGTTGCCTCCGGTTTCGAAACTCCGACTCTCTTCACCATTGCCGCCGACCTGACCAAAAAATGCAGGTAGTGGCAGATGTGGATGAAGCCGATATTGCCGGAGTGGAAGACAGTGCCCGCGTCACATTCACCGTGGATGCCTATCCCGATGATGTATTTGAAGGTTATGTAAGACAAGTACGTTTGGGAAGCACCAACAGCAGTAGCAGCAGTTCCACTACCGGCACTACTACAGTTGTCACTTATGAAGTAGTCATTACTGCCGATAATCCCGACTTGAAGCTGAAACCCCGTCTCACAGCCAATGCCACTATCTATACATTAAGCAAAAACAATGTATTGACTGTGCCCGGCAAAAGCACTGCGGTTCACACCGAATAAAGACATTGCCAAAGGATATAAAATCAATGACTGCCAAGGAGAACACAAAGTGTGGACACTGGAAGGCAATACTTTTTACCGCACATCCGGTTAAAATCGGTATATCAAACGGTACATTGACCGAGATTCTAAGCGGCATCACCGAGAATATGCCTGTCGTCACGGAAGCCGTGGTCAATAGCAATGCCCCTCAAATGGAAGGAGTCGGCGAAAATGGAGAAAGAAGTCCCTTCATGCCCGGCCCTCCGGGGAAGCAAGAAAAAAAACAATAAATAAACTTGCACATCAAAACCTATATGCAAAAAAGACAGATGAAAAAGATTATCGAACTTCAAAATATCAAACGAAAACTTCCGGTGGGTGAAGAAACCGTGCACGCCTTGCGCGGCATTTCCTTCACCATCTCTGCGAAGGAGAGAGTTTGTCACCATCATGGGTACTTCCGGTTCGGGCAAATCCACCTTGCTGAATACACTGGGGTGCCTTGATACCCCCACCAGCGGAGAATACCTGCTGGACGGCGTATCCGTCCGCACCATGAGCAAACCCCAGCGTGCCATACTGCGCAACCGCAAAATCGGTTTCGTGTTCCAAAATTATAACCTGCTGCCTAAAACTACGGCAGTGGAAAATGTGGAACTCCCACTGATGTATAACTCTTCCGTTTCGGCAACCGAAAGACGGAAAAGAGCCATTGACGCCCTGATATCCGTCGGATTGGGTGACCGCCTGGAACACAAGTCCAACCAAATGTCGGGAGGACAGATGCAACGCGTGGCCATCGCCCGTGCTTTGGTCAACAACCCGGCTGTTATCCTTGCCGATGAAGCGACCGGTAACCTTGATACCCGCACCTCTTTCGAGATTCTTGTACTCTTCCAGAAGTTACATGCCGAAGGACGCACGATTATCTTCGTTACCCATAATCCCGAACTGGCACAATACAGTAGCCGTAATATCCGCCTGCGCGACGGTCATGTGATAGAAGACACGGTCAACACACACATCCTGTCCGCCGCCGAAGCACTGGCCGCCCTGCCTAAGAACGATGAAGACTGACCTTCATCAGCAATAAGAAACAAATTAAAACAATAGCCAATTATGAACGGAACAAACCTATTCAAAATAGCTCTCCGGGCTCTAGCCAACAACAAATTGCGCGCCTTCCTCACCATGCTGGGTATCATCATCGGCGTAGCATCCGTTATCGCCATGCTTGCCATCGGCCAAGGCTCGAAGAGAAGTATCCAGCAACAAATCTCGGAAATGGGTTCGAACATGATTATGATTCATCCGGGAGCCGAGATGCGCGGCGGAGTTCGCCAAGACCCTTCGGCAATGCAGACATTGAAACTGGAGAATTATGAGAAACTCAGCGAAGAGTGCACTTACCTCTCCGGCATCAGTCCCAATGTATCTTCCTCCGGGCAATTGGTGGCAGGGTCAAACAACTATCCCTCCTCGGTAAGCGGAGTAAGCATTGATTACCTTAACATCCGCCAGCTCAGTGTGGAACAAGGCGAAATGTTTTCCGAAAACGATATCCGCACCGCCGCCAAAGTCTGCGTCATCGGCAAGACCATTGTCGACAATCTTTTTCCCGACGGCTCCGACCCTATAGGAAAAGTCATCCGTTGCAACCAAATACCCATGCGTGTTGTGGGCGTATTGAAGTCCAAAGGTTACAACTCCATGGGACAGGATCAAGACGATGTGGTACTCGCCCCATACACTACCGTAATGAAACGATTGCTTGCACAAACCTATCTGGGCGGTATCTTTGCCTCCGCCCTGACCGAAGACATGACCGAAGAAGCGGTGGAAGAAATCACTTCTATCCTGCGGCGAGAGCATAAGCTGAAAGCCACCGATGATGACGATTTCACCATTCGCACCCAGCAGGAGCTGAGCAGCATGCTGAATACCACCACCGACCTGATGACCACACTGCTCGCCTGCATTGCCGGCATCTCGCTCGTGGTAGGAGGTATCGGAATCATGAACATCATGTATGTTTCCGTTACCGAGCGTACACGCGAAATCGGCCTGCGAATGTCAGTCGGAGCACGCGGTGTCGATATCCTTTCACAGTTCCTCATCGAAGCCATTCTGATTAGTATCACCGGCGGTGTGATAGGCGTGATTATCGGTTGCGGTGCCTTAAAGCTTCATGATTAAATCAATAGCCCACTGGCCCGTATTCATCCAACCTTGGAGCGTACTGCTGTCTTTCGCAGTCTGTACCATTACGGGAGTTTTCTTCGGATGGTATCCGGCCAAGAAAGCGGCAGATCTTGACCCGATTGATGCCATACGTTATGAATAAAACAATTTAGCGCCACACCATTCTTCTCGTTTCATGACTGTGGAAAAAGTAGCCCACAGACTTGAAACGAGAAATTTATCGCTACGATAAGATAAATTTAATACCTTCTGCATCCTATTTTAACCCTGAACTTTTTATCTTTGCCTATTATGAAACAAATATTCTCTCAACGTCGCCCGCTGGAGCCGGCCATACATATCGTCAGCTGGTTGCTGATATTCGGCTTTCCACTTGTTTTTGCAGACAGAGGAAACAGCATGGACTGGCATCAGTTCCTACGCCACAGTTGCGTCCCCCTCTGCTATTTTCTGATATTCTACATCAACTACTTATGGCTGGTACCACGCTATCTCTTCAATGACGAGATGCGAAAATACATCATCGCCAATGCCATCCTCATATTTTTCTCCTCATTGATGCTTCACTTGCTGCTGGAAGCCTTCAGCACTCCTCCACCCGAGGAATTTACCCGGCGGATGCCTCCACGCTGGATATTCTACATACGCGACATCGTGCTGATGATATTCGTTGCCGGACTGGGAGCTGCCATCCGCACCAGCCTGCGATGGAGACAAAGCGCAAGAAATGCTTCTGGAAGCCGAACGGCAAAAAGACGGAAGCGGAATTGAAGAATCTCAAGAACCAATTGAACCCCCATTTCCTGCTCAACACACTGAATAATATCTATGCACTGATAGCATTCAACTGTGACAAGGCGCAAGAAGCGGTTCAAGAACTGAGCAAATTGCTCCGACACGTACTTTACGACAATCAGCAAACCTTTGTTCCATTGGAGAAAGAGCTTGACTTTATCCGTAATTACGTGGCACTGATGCGCATCCGGCTGCCTCAGCAAGTAGAAATAAGCCTGCATCTGGAAACCGATCCGGGCAGTTCGTTACTCATTGCCCCCTTACTCTTTATTTCTTTGATAGAAAATGCCTTTAAACACGGCATCAGTCCTACAGCTCACAGCTTTATCAGCATCGCCATCACCGGGGAATACAGATGGCACGGTACGCTGCGAAATACAGAACAGCAACTACCCCAAAACCGGACAGGACAAAAGCGGCAGCGGCATCGGACTGGAACAGGTAAGCAAACGATTGGAACTGATTTATCCCAAACATTATGAATGGGAAAAAGGCATCAGTGCAAACGGTCAGGTTTATTCTTCTATATTAACCATTCAAACCAAAAACTTATGATACTGAATTGCGCCATAGTAGATGACGAACCTTTGGCTCTGGAATTGTTGCAAAGCTATGTGGAAAAAACCGCTTTCCTACGGTTGGCAGGCAAATACTCCAGTGCAGTGCAGGCAATGAATGAGATACCCGCACACGAAGAAATTCATATACTTTTTCTCGACATACAAATGCCGGAACTGAACGGATTAGAGTTTTCACACATGGTGAACCCCGAAACACGCATCATCTTCACTACCGCTTTCGGCCAATACGCATTAGACAGCTACAAGGTCAATGCGCTGGACTACCTGCTGAAACCAATCAGTTATGCCGATTTCCTACAATCGGTGAACAAAGCGATGCAATGGTTCGAACTGAAACAAAAAGCCGGAAACAGACCGGAAGAAGAAGTTAATAACGAATATATTTATGTTAAAAGCGATTACAAACTAGTACAGATAGCCCTTGACAAGATTCTATACATCGAAGGACTGAAAGATTACATAAAAATACATATAGAAAACGAACCCAAAGCCATCTTGTCACTTATCAGCATGAAGGCTATGGAAGAAAAGCTTCCGTCAAAGCATTTTGTACGTGTACATCGCTCATTCATAGTGCAAAAAAGCAAAATAAAGGTGATTGACCGGGGACGCATTGTTTTCGGCAAAGAATACATTCCTATTTCCGATAGTTACAAGCAAGAGATACAAACTTATTTGAATAGTCATTCTGTATAAAAAATCTTATTATCAATAGAATAATAAATCAAATTCGTCGATATCTTTTTGCTAAAAACAAATAAATTACCTATATTTGCAGCATAGACAAGGGAAGTTGTGAAACTTCTTAATAGAATAGTTTAGTTAAGTCTAGTTTAGTTTTTGTGTTGTAAGTGCTCCTCCGTAAGCGAACGGTCAGGGGAGCACGTTTTTTATATATAAACAGACCTACCGTATACAAAGGGAAGATTAAGCCATTTCATATAGCAGACTAAGGTTTTTTGAACGACAGATTATTACGTCCTGCAGCAATGGGATGTACGTCCCACTGCAATGGAACGTACGTCCTGCCATAATGGGACATACGTCCTACTGTAATGGGACGTAATAATCCACTATATAAAACCGCTTAGTCTGAAGGAAGAAAATGCTTAGTCTGCCCGAAGATATGTCTTTATTTAATTTTAACGAATTTATTTCTGTAGGAGAGTGAACTAAATGAATGAATGCCGTGTTATATATTTGTGTTTTTCATAGTAATAGATTTAAGATTAATAGTTAGTATTTGCTTGTGAAAGTCAGTACACTTAAGGATAAAGGCGTTTATCCGAAAAAGAAAAAAGAGGTCACTCCCTTACGAGTAACCTCTTTCTTCTTTTATTTCATCTTTCTTTTATTTCATCTCACGCAATGCCTTGCATAATTGGTCGGGACAGGAAGTGGAACGATTTCCGCACTTCACTCCTTCCAGCTTCGATATTACATCTTCAACTTTCATTCCCTTTACCAAACGGCTGATGCCTTGAAGATTTCCATTGCATCCGCCCCAAAAGAATACCTGTTGAACCACATCGTCTTCCACTTCTACCTCAATGTGGCTGCTGCAAGTACCTTGCGTTTTTATAAGTAATCTTCATTTTTACTCTTCCTCAGCAGGTTTCATGTTTGTATAAACCGTCTGGACATCATCAAATTTCCTTCCAAACGCTCTACCATCTTATCAATTGTTTCGCGCTGTTCGGGAGTTACATCCTTCAGGTCGTTAGGAATATAAGTAAAGTCACCACCGACTTCCTCAAAACCGCATTCTTCCAAGTGTTTCTGAATAGCGGCATAGCTCTTCGGGTCACCGTAAATAGTGATTGTTCCTTCTTCTTCATCGATATCGAATTCATCTTCTACATTGTAATCTATCAAATCAAGAATCAGTTCTTCCATATCAAGACCTTTGCTTTACGCTTAAAAAGTAAAGACATTTATGATCGAACAAGAAAGCCAATGAACCGTAGTTCCCATGTTGCCGCCAAATTTGTTGAATACAGAACGGACATCTGCTACAGTACGAGTGGTATTATCGGTCAAAGTATCAACGAATACTGCTACCCCGTGAGGGCCGTATCCTTCGTAAGTCATACCTTTTTGTAATCGCTCGTATCCTTACCCATTGCATTCTTGATGGCACGCTCGATGTTGTCCTTCGGCATGTTCTCGCGCTTACAAAGTAGCGATAACACCACGCAAGGTCGGGTTGTTTTCCGGTTCCGGTCCGCCTGCTTTTACAGCAATAGCAATTTGTTTACCCAGTCTTGTAAAAGTCTTGGCCATGTGGCCCCATCTTTTCAGCTTTGTAGCTTTTCTATATTCAAATGCTCTTCCCATTGATTATATTTTTATAAATGGTTATTTTATCAATTATCTTAGTTTCGCATTCAATTTGCTTTCCAGATTGGCAATCAGCTTAGACATGATTTTGTCGATTTGTTTTTTATCGTTGCAGTGTTGTACTTTCATCCTGCAACAAGAAGCTGACAGCATAGCTCTTCACCCCTGCTTCTGCCTTCGTATACATCAAACAAGTTCCCACTTTTTTCAGCAACTTCTTCTGTTTCGTGTTTTCTCCTTTCGATTTCGGCAAATTGGATATTTTGTCGAGTGGGGCCAATGCCAAGTCAATGTTCCATGCCGGAACTTGAAAGTTCCTTAAAGTTGACCTTCGAAGTCTTGATGGCTTTCATCAGCTCATTCCAATTGATTTCGGCATAATACACCGTTGTCGATATCGAATGCTTTCTGAATCTTCTTGCTGATGACACCAAACGTAGCCAATAACTTGCCGCAGCAATAAAGCGTAACTGAACGAAGTACAAATTGAT
>VOFK01004227.1_pt1 | contig 71719 bp, 56 predicted proteins | sample 5384121 | NCBI WGS metagenome assembly VOFK01 (sample SAMN12384730, study PRJNA508395) | human gut metagenome | isolation source: healthy gut J | host: Homo sapiens | reverse complement strand
CCGGGATGATGAGAATGGGATAATCTTGTATGAAACAGAGGATATTATGTTACACCTATGACAATCAAAAAGACATCAGCGGTGCCGAATTCATCATACTTACCGTGAAATCGTAGCTTATCAAAGGTGCGCTACGCGAACTGAAACTGAAAAGCAAACAAATTATCATTTATTCATTATCAGCATCAGTTTTACATTTCCCTAAATTCTCCATTCGCTGTTGCTTATGAACAATCTCCCTTCGTTGCATTCGAGCAGCCGTACGGAGCTCTGTGAAAAATTTCCGATGAGCCTCTTCCGACCTACATTTTGCTTCTTCAGCCACTTCCTTCATTAACAGAGATAGCATCTCATCAGTAGGTTCTTCCATATTCGTCAAACGATAGGAATTCATTTCTTTTTCAGACATAATCTATCATCTTTAGTTGAACAAATATACTCATTATCTTCTATATTAAACAAATAAAGCTTGCATTTTGCAGAGTAATCAGCAAAAAACGTTTAAACTGTTTCATATATCGACTAAAAAATATCTACCTTTGCCCATCGACAACCCTTTTAATAACAGAATGATATGAGAACAGCAATTATCGGAGCAGGAAACATGGGCGGCTCTATAGCCCGTGGATTGGCAAAGGGAAGTATTATCCCCGCCTCGGATATCATAGTTTCTAATCCCTCACAAGGAAAGTTGGATGAACTACAAGCAGAGTTTCCTGCTTTACAAATCACCCATGACAATCAGGAAGCCATCATCGGCGCCGAATTCATCATACTCGCTGTGAAACCGTGGCTTATCAAAGGTGTGCTGCGCGAACTGAAACTGAAGAGTAAACAAATTATCATTTCTGTTGCTGCAGGCATCAACTTTGAAGAACTGGCTCACTACGTACCCGAACCGGAAATGACCATGTTCCGCATTATTCCTAACACCGCCATCAGCGAGATGGAAAGTATGACACTGATTGCCAGTCGTAATGCGACCAAAGAACAAGAACAACTGATGCTGGATATTTTCAATCAGATGGGACTTGCCATGCTGATCCCCGAAGAAAAATTCGCAGCCTGCACTTCCATGGCTTCCTGCGGAATCGCTTATGTGTTGAAATACATCCAGGCTGCCATGCAAGCCGGTATAGAAATGGGGGTTTATCCCAAAGATGCTATGAGAATGGTGGCTCAATCGGTAAAGGGAGCAGCCGAACTGATACTGAATAATGATACGCATCCCAGCGTAGAAATCGATAAAGTATGTACCCCCGGCGGTATTACCATCAAAGGTATCAATGAACTGGAACATGACGGTTATACATCCGCCATCATCAATGCTATCAAAGCAAGTAAGCAATAAGACTAACAATTAATTCATTAAATAAACAACCACATGGACGAACAAATTAAGCAAATAGCAGAACGCCTTCGCGGGCTTCGTGATGTACTGGAGCTGACCGCTGAAGACATTGCCCGTGAATGTGACATCTCTCCTTACGACTACCGTCTTGCCGAAACGGGAGATTTTGATATCTCCGTAAGTATGTTGCAAAAGATTGCACGCAGATACGGAGTTTCATTGGACGCACTGATGTTTGGTGAAGAACCTAAAATGAGCAGCTACTTCCTGACTCGTGCCGGAAAAGGTGTCAGCATCGAACGTACCAAGGCCTACAAATATCAAGCCCTCGCTTCTGGTTTCATGAACCGTAGCGTAGACCCGTTCATTGTAACCGTTGAACCTAAACCGGACGATGAACCGATACATTACAACAGCCACGCCGGACAAGAATTCAGTCTTGTGCTCGAAGGGCGCATGATGGTCAACATCGATGGCAAAGAGCTTATACTAAACGAAGGAGACAGCCTGTACTTCAATTCAAAATTGCCGCATGGCATGAAAGCACTGGATGGAAAAACGGTACGATTCCTGGCAATTATCATGTAACAACTAAATGGAGAATGAAGGGAATCTCTCATTCTTAATTCCTATAATTATGGTAGAAAGATTTTTATCACAAACCTCTTTCACTACACAAGAGGACTTTATCAAAAACTTTAAAATAAACGTACCGGAAAACTTCAACTTCGGATACGATGTAGTAGACGCCTGGGCTGCCGAACAACCTGACAAACCTGCATTGTTATGGACTAATGATAAGGGTGAACACCGGCAATTTACGTTTGCCGACATGAAACGTTATACGGACATGACCGCCTCGTATTTCCAAAGCCTCGGCATCGGCCATGGTGACATGGTAATGTTGATATTGAAACGCCGCTTTGAATTCTGGTACAGCACCATAGCTTTACATAAACTCGGTGCCGTCGTCATTCCCGCCACTCACTTGCTGACAAAGAAAGATATCGTGTACCGCTGTAACGCTGCGGACATCAAGATGATTGTTTGTGCAGGAGAATCGGTTATCACGGATCATATTGTAGCTGCCATGCCGGATTCCCCCAGCGTGAAGAAACTCGTCAGTGTAGGTCCCCAAGTAGCCGAAGGATTCGATGATTTCCACAAAGGGATCGAAAATGCCGCACCTTTCGTGAAGCCGGAGCATCCGAATACGAACGAAGATATCTCACTGATGTACTTCACCAGCGGAACCACCGGTGAACCGAAAATGGTCGCCCATGACTTTACATATCCGTTGGGGCATATCGTTACCGGTAGTTTCTGGCATAACCTGACGGAAAACAGCCTGCATCTCACCATCGCCGATACCGGTTGGGGGAAGGCTGTATGGGGCAAACTTTACGGACAATGGATTGCCGGAGCAAATATATTTGTGTATGACCACGAGAAATTTACCCCTGCCGCCATCCTGGAGAAGATACAGGATTATCACGTAACTTCTCTCTGTGCACCTCCCACCATCTTCCGTTTCCTCATTCACGAAGATCTGACAAAGTACGATCTCTCATCACTGCAATATTGTACCATCGCCGGCGAAGCTCTGAACCCAGCCGTATTTGAGACCTTCAAGAAACTGACAGGCATCAAACTGATGGAAGGATTCGGACAGACAGAAACCACGCTGACCATTGCTACCATGCCTTGGATGGAACCGAAACCGGGAAGTATGGGATTGCCTAATCCACAATACGATGTAGACCTGATAGACAATGACGGCCGTTCCGTAGAAGCCGGTGAACAGGGACAAATCGTAATCCGTACAGACAAGGGTAAGCCACTGGGATTGTTCAAAGAGTATTACCGTGATCCGGAACGTACACACGAAGCCTGGAACAATAATATCTACTATACGGGAGACGTTGCCTGGAAAGATGAGGACGGCTATCTCTGGTTTGTAGGCCGTGCCGACGATGTGATCAAGAGTTCCGGTTACCGTATCGGCCCCTTCGAAGTGGAAAGTGCTCTGATGACACACCCAGCTGTAATAGAATGTGCCATCACAGGCGTACCTGATGAAATCCGCGGTCAGGTAGTGAAAGCTACCATCGTACTGGCTAAAGAATATAAAGGGAAAGAGGGAGAAACACTTATCAAGGAATTGCAAAATCATGTAAAGAAAGTGACAGCCCCTTACAAATATCCTCGTGTGATTGAATTTGTAGACGAACTGCCGAAAACCATCAGTGGAAAGATCCGTCGTGTGGAAATCCGGAAGAACGATACGAAATAAGAAAAAAATATGAGGAATAAGCTACTTCTAAATCGTTTGCACCTTTTATGTTACTTTTTGATCGATTTGAGCTATTCGGTTTCCCGCAAACCACTTACATTTGCGACCGGAAAGTACAACTAAAAAGTTTAAAGCACATGATTACAAGTAGAAAGATTTCTCAGATTAACGTTTTCGCAGGTAGCCCCTGGGAAGTGGAAAGTGTGAAGCAATTGCTGAAGTCAGCTTACATCACCGCTTCAACAGAGGACAAAGGTAATGGCATTCACGTATCTGTGCCTTGTCAGCAGTACACTGCCGCCATGCGAGTTATCAGTAACCGAAAGGCTTTATAAGACTGAAAAGAAAACGAAGTGAAAAAGGACTGCCCCTTGGAAGAAATTTCCGAAGGGGCAGTCCTTTATTCATTAGTATACCGCTTCTCCATGATAATTCTCCCTTCACCGCCTTCCTTGTGTAAAGGAACAGAAAATCAAGTCATTCCCCGTCAACAAGAAGTTAGGAGTTTGTCGACAGGAAGTTAACTTCTTGTCGACAAACTCCTAACTTCTTGTCAACAAAAAACCAACAATTTGTAACCGTCAGGAAAACAGCGACATAGCATCTCTTTATAGAAGATTAAATTGTGTACTAATATTACAGTCGTGTCTTCGCAAAGTGAAGTTCATTAGCTTGAGCTCAAGTTGCAAATACGTAGCAAAGTGAAACAAACAGGAGAAAGCATTCCATTATTATATAGAAAAGATGTATTTACATTCTTCTTGTATCTGAAATGAATAAAATAAAGTAATATTGATCATTTCATTTTTGTACACTTCTTTTCTTTAATACACTGACATATATAATATTACCCAAAAGAAGTGTACAAAAATAAAATGGCCAAAAATGGCATTTAGACACTTAAGACCGCAACACAGATTTGTATACAGCAATTTGATATGAGCACTACGGCAAGAGGGTGTATAGACGCTCTTCATCTGCCTTTCACTCTCCCACTATACATACAAAACGTCCAGTCCGGAGACAAGTCACTCCACATAATTCATTAATTAACAGCACATTATTCTAAGGTTTGAATTTGAGTAAAAAAAAAAATTAAATCAGTAAAACGTATTATTTTAATACGCATAGATTTGCGACGTTAATTTTAATTTAAACATTATGAAAGATGTAAAAACATTAATGAGAGATTGGAACAAACATCAATGCTTGATGTTTTTCCTATGCTTTTTCTTTTTGTCTGCAGGATTGTCGCAAAGGGTATATGCCGTCCAGAGTATCGCAATGGGCATTGACCAGCAACTGCAAATTACCGGTGTTGTAAAAGACACCAACGGTGAACCTATGATTGAGTGACAGTAATGGTAAAAGGAACGGGGACCGGTACCATCACAGACATTGACGGCAAGTATAGCGTATCCGTGCCTGGAAACAAGAGCGTACTGACATTCTCTTTCGTAGGATATACTACTAAAGAAGTGACCGTTGGTAATCAGAAGAGTATAAATGTCACTCTATCCGAAGACTCCAAGATGATAGACGAAGTAGTAGTCATCGGTTTCCAATCACAGAAAAAAGGGAATCTGACAGCTTCTGTAGCTTCCGTTGGAGCAGAAGCATTGGAAAACAGGCCGGTTGCCAATATCGGACAAGCCTTGCAAGGCATGGTTCCGGGCTTAAACATCAGTATCGAAGGTGGCGACCCAAACAAAGTTCCTTCATTGAATATCCGTGGTGCCACTACTTTTCGTCAGAGAGGCACATCTAATGATGACAAGAACAAGTTCGATGTGAAATCCGGCTCTCCGCTGATCCTGTTGGATGGTGTGGAAATCACTGCTGAAGACTTGAATCAGTTGAATCCGAATGACATAGACAACATGTCGTTCCTGAAAGATGCTTCCGCCGCCGCTATTTATGGAACAAGAGCCACCTTCGGCGTGATACTGGTAACTACCAAAGGAGGTAATTACAATCAGAAAGCGAAAATCGACTACTCTTACAATTTAGCTTTCGATCAGCCTTATGAATTGCCTGACATTTTGGATTCATACTATATTTATAAAGCGTTAAGGGACAAAGAAGTTTGGACTGGTACTATCGCTGAGTATTCCCAACACGACAGAGACATGTTGGATCACATGATGGCCTACATGAAAGATCCTGTGAACAACAAGCCTTATTTTATGGAGGGGGATGCCATACAATGGGTAGGCAACACGAATCCTTACAAAGAGTTAGTGAAAAGCTGGACTCCGACTCAAAAGCATAACCTCTCTATCAGTGGTGGTGGTGACAGAATCAGTTATTATATCTCTCTGGGTATGCAAGACCAAAAAGGTATGTATGAAATTAAAACCGACAGATTAAAAAGATACAATGCCATGCTCAGCATTAACGCCAAAGTTACGAAGTGGTTCAATGTAGCTGCCAAAGCCTCATACAATGTGTTCGATTATGAAGGTCCTACGCAACAAACAGATGGTATGAACCTTTGGAGTTATGCCAAATCCTACTATCCGGAGAACTTTATTTATCAACCTGTATTGACAGGACCAGACGATTTTCTACCGAATCACCCGACAGAAAATCCCGTAAGCTATTTGTATGCGGGCGGACGTAATATCAGTTCCAGACGAAAAACAATTCTTTCCATCAGTCCCGAGTTCACAATCATCCCCAAGATATTGAAAATCAAGGCGGATCTATCAGTGGCTCCCACTACTTACCAAAAAGAAAAGACTCATCCGAAACAGGCGCGTGTAAACAATTCATGGACCGCTCTCGAAACTCGCTGGGCAACCGAAAATACGGGTGAAGTCACACGTTCTACCACGGATAGATATGCTATCAACGTGTATGCGGATTATAACCAAACTTTCAAGGAAAAGCACAATGTTTCCGTGTTATTAGGCCTTAACCAAGAAGAAGAATCTTATGCCGGTTCTACTCTTTACCTGAAAAACATGCTCGATCCGTACATCCTGAATCCCGAGCTGGTGCAAGATGTTACGGCAAACACCTCTGCCAATTCTCATCATGAAATTGCTTCACGCGCATTGTTCGGCCGTATCATGTACAACTACATGAGCAGATATTTGATAGAACTGGATGCCCGTTATGACGGTAGTTCCAAGTTCCCGAAAGATTCCCGCTTCCAGTTCTTCCCCACCGTATCATTGGGATGGAGAGTATCAGAAGAGAAGTTCATGGAATGGTCGAAAGACTGGCTGGACAACTTCAAGATCAGGGCCTCATGGGGACGTTTGGGCAGTCAGCCCGATTCGGAATACCCATATCAATCCGTTTTCAGTACTTCAGAGGGATATTTCTTGTTTGATGGAACACGTTACCCTACTGGTATCAATACTCCTTCATTAATCAATCCTAATTTGACTTGGGAAAAATCGACTACCAAGAACCTTGGCTTCGACTTTACTTTCTTGCAGAGCCGATTGACATTCACCGCCGACATATTCGAGAGAAAAGTGACCGACATCCTGATACCGGGTGGAAAGGGATTACCCGGCATTGATCGGTGACGATGACTTGCCCTTCGAGAATGCAGGTATCTTGAAAACCACCGGATTTGAACTCCAGGCAAAATGGTCTGACAAACTGGCTAACGGATTCCGTTATAGCGTAGGCGTAGCACTCTCAGATGATAAGGCCAAAGTGGTGAGCTACCCTTCCAACCCTACGAATAAGATTGGTGACGGTGTATTGTATAAGGGATATACCGTAGGAGATATCTGGGGATACGTAACCGGAGGTATCCTTCAGGAAGGTGACTTCGACGGTGTAGGCGCAAATGGGAAACCGCTGTATCATGGGCCCTATTTCAAAGGCGGACAGGCTTATCCGGGCTACATTTGGTATCAAGATTTGGATCACGACGGCGTCATCACTACCGGCTTGAATACCGTAGACGATCCGGGTGACAGAAAAGTGATTGGCAACAATGCACCACGCTACCGCTACAACATCACCGCCAACTTCCAGTACAAAGGATTCGATCTCGATCTGATGTTCCAAGGTGTGGGCAAACGAGACTATTGGTTGTCGTCTACTTCCAGTTATTGGGGCAACGGAGCCGGTTCATGGGAAGTATATAACAACTCCTGGACTCCCGAAAGAACAGATGCCAAATTCCCGATGTATGGTTCCGGTACAGGCAGTTACGCCCAAACAGGTTATTTGCTTGATGCTTCCTATATCAAATTGAAACAAGTGATTCTGGGATATACATTCCCGAGAGCTTTAATCAACAAAATCGGTTTGGAGAAATTGAGATTGAATTTAGCCGCCTATAATCTGTTTACTATTTCGGATATGCCCAAGTATTATGATGCTGACTATCTCTCCGATGCGTATCCTCCGAAACGGACATTCAGCGTAGGTATTCAAGTAGGTTTTTAACGTTTTAAATCAATAGAGATTATGAAGAAATATTCAATTATAGCTTTACTTGTGACCTTGGTGGCATCTTTGTCGTCTTGTAATGACGACTTCATGCAACGAGATCCGATAGATGACATGGCTGACGGTACATTCTTTACAAAAGAAGCCGACTTACAGCTGTACTTGGACGGAATTTACAGATATTATGTATACGGACATGGAGTGAGTGGAACCAACAATACCTCGCACGATAAAGGTTTCTTGGCGGTAAAGGCAGGCAGCCAGATTATTTTTGGAGATGCATTCAGCGACAATACTGTATATGCGGGTAATATCGATGCTAAATTAGGCGGTACTTATGACACTCCGAACACAGCATCAAAGAATTTTGATGCGCCCTGGCAGTGGGAAAAACTTCGCAAGGTGAACTACTTCCTGAATCATTATGCGGAAGTAGGGGATCCGGAAACATTGAAGAAATATGCAGCTCAGGCCTATTTCTTCAAGGCATGGGACTATTACATCAAACTGGTGGCTCTGGGTGAAGTGCCTTGGTTGGATAAGGAACTGGATACAAGTTCACCGGAACTCTACGGCTCCCGCATGCCACGCACGGAATTGGTTACCAATATCCTGAAGTGTTTTGACTTTGCCATTGAAAATTTGGAGGATAACGACAATTCCTGTGGATATATCAACAAAGATATGGCATTATTCTTAAAAGCCCGCTTCTGTTTGTTCGAAGGAACCTTCCGGAAATATCATACAGAATTGAATCTGCAATCTACAGCCAACGAATTATTGGGTATGAGTCGTGACGCTGCCTGGACGATTATCGAGAAAAACAGATACTCCCTTTTCAAACATCCTACAGCAAAAGATTCTTATTGGCAACTGTTCGTACAAAAAGGTTCTCCCGAAACTGAGGGTAACAACGAAACCATCCTGTCACGTGTATACGACGGTGTTAAACTGGGACATGACAATCCGCGTTATTGGGGAATGAACAACCACACACGCTATTGCATGGGTGCTCCCGTAACTATGCTCGAAGACTATCTGTGCGAAGACGGACGTCCCATCTATATAGGAGGTGTGGAAGGCAGCTACGAGGTAAACCCTCTGTTCAAAGGATATGACGGAATGTGGGAGGAGTTGGACAACCGTGATCCCCGCTTGACGCAAACTGTTTGCAGACCGGGTGAATATGCGTCCATCTTTGATGCGGACGATAATACATATTCTTTGGAAGAATCCGGTATCATTTATCCAATGATTACGTATGATACAGGTGGCGGTTCTCCAATGAAAAAGTACAATTCAACGGTAACCGGCTATCGATTCATCAAACACTGGATGCCCGATTACGCTGAATGGGAAGCTAACCCAAAAGGTGTGCAAACAGCCCACATGTTCCGCTATGGAGAGTTGTTGCTGATTTACGCCGAAGCCAGAGCGGAATTAGGTGAAATTACCAACGACGATTTGGAGATCACCGTCAATGCCTTAAGAGAAAGAGCCGGATTTGATTTTGCCAAATACCCCAATGCCAAGCTGACTCTAACCAACATACCTGCTGACCCACGTCTGGACGCCATCTATGCAAAGTATCTGGATTATTCCGTTACTCCGATAATTCGCGAAATCAGACGTGAACGCCGTGTGGAAACAATGATGGAAGGCATGCGCTACGAAGATTTGATGAGATGGAAAGCCGGTAGGCTGTTCACGGTCCCTGTAAGAGGAATGAAGATGACGCAGGAGAAAATAGAATTGTACAGCAAAAACCGCAACGATGAAGTATATAAGGATTATCCCTACAAAGTAACAGTTCCTATAGGAGAGGTAGGTAATAAGGTGATTGTAGACGATGACGGTTTCATCATTCCTTATCCTACATCAACCACTGTTATCAAAGGCGTGCGACCTTGGGATGACAAACGTTACTATTATCCGATCCCTTTAAACGAGATGCTTATGAATCCGCTGCTGACGCAGAATCCAGGTTGGAAAGACATTAATAGATAACCGATAAATATAGCGTAAGATCATGAAAAAAAATATATATTTCTTAGCAGGAATGCTTTCGTTCGGGGCACTGTTTACGGGATGCGACGACGATGACTTTGGTAAAGCGGTGACCATTACCGTTGAAAATGCAACAAACCTTGAAAGCGATGTTTTCGGGGTCGACGTGACGGAAGGACAGCCCGTGCAACTGAAACCGTTCATCATGCCCGAAAGTGCGAGAGAAAATGCCGTCAGCTACCACTTTGCCGGAGAGCCTTCGGGTGCCATCGACTTAAGCGCGGACGGCTTGATTACCCCTAAACTGACCACACCTGCCGAAGGAAACATTCCATTTCCGTTGGGTACGGATACCATTATTGTAAGAGTTGACGACGGTTCGGGCACATTTGTCAGATACCCGATCAGAGTAATCAGTAAGATAGTACTTGTTTCGAGTATCACGATTCAGTCTGCCGGACAGAGTGTGGAAGTGGAAAATGGAAAGACCTTCAATTTGGCCCAGTATGTAACCATTAATCCAAATAATGCTACCGACAAGAGCGTCACTTATTCTTCTGCAGATGAAACTGTGGCTACAGTAGACCAAGACGGTTTGATAACCGTAATAGGAGAAGTGGGACAAACCACCGATATTTATATAACCGCCAACGACAGAGGGAAACAAACGGCTACTTGCAGAGTAAAGGTTGCCGCAGAAGCTCCTATGTATGTAGGCTTCCCCTTCTCGGACAACTGGAATTACTCATCCAATCTGGGAACCAAGGAAGGCGACATGAAAAACCTGTTCGATGATAAGAATTCAACATTCTGGGCACCCGAGATCATCACTCGTCCCATTTATGATCCGGTGTGCTACTTGGATCTCAATCTGGGGCAAATCATCAAATTCGGTCAATTAGGTTACAGGCACCGTAATCTGAATTATTCTCATCTGCAATGTCACACTTTCAAATTAGAAGCCAAAAAGGTGGAAAGTGACGCATGGACAGATCTAGGCGAATATGTAACAGAAGCCTTGAAGGTGGATGATTACCAGTTGTTCCAAGTTGAACCTACGGAAGCCCAATACATTAGAATAACCTTTATCAAAGGGCATCTGAGAAGCGGCTATACAGACTGGGATTACTCAGAAACCGGAAACGTTTCCGTGGGAGACTTACAGGTATTCATTTACAACAGATAATTACTTTTGTTAAAGTGTCGAGGGAAATCTTATTATGAGATTTCCCTCTTTCTTCAACGATAATAATTTCTTATAAAATATTTCCGTTTTCTTTCTTGCACATTCAAGGTTTTCTTGATAACTTGCCATTATATTTTTCAGAATCCGCCGAATAATCTTTAATCCGATAGTTTATGTATGAAAAGCAAATACCTATTACTCTTTCTGGTCTTCATTTATCAAGCATCAGCTTCCTTTGCCACTGAAAAGTATAAGTTCAGAACCATGTCGCCCGATGGAGGGTTCTACTATGATGGAATAAAGGCGATAGAGCAAGACATAGAAGGTTTTATCTGGGTAATGATGGACTACGAGCTCTACCGTTTTGACGGCTATCACTATAAAAAGTACTATCCTTATTTTGCCTCGATTGCCCCAACAAAAAGATGGATATTCAACAATATAGCATCCGACGCCTCCGGTCATCTATATGTAAATACAAACAACGGACTATACCGTTATAAGCGCATCTCGGATAGGTTTGAGAAAATATATGATGCGGTTTCTCAAGTGAAGGTCGACAAAGCCGACAATGTCTGGATCAGATCTAAAAACAAATGGAGCATATTGGATTCCAATACAGGAGAAGTCAATACGCCTTACTATGACGAGAAAATTCCTGTTTATAGTAATCCAGTTTTCTGCCTCCACAACCAGGACCTATATACATTCATTTATCGGGAAATTTACCGTTACAATTATGCGGAGAGTAGGTTTGTTCTCTGTTTCACGCTCCCCAATACGGGCAGTGGTTATATTCGCTTTGCCCAGACGCATATGGGAAAGTTATGGGTATTTATTGATAAAGATGGATTATATAAGATTGACTTGTCATCTTTCAAGATTGAAGACCATTATAAACCTCTCCCTGAATATGACGACAGCTCATTGCGAGCATTTCATGTGGACAAGAAAGGGAATATTTGGTTAGGAACCATAAACGGATTGTACATACTCAATCCGTCAAGCAGAGAACTATCACTTTATAAACATTCCGGAACAGACCCCTTCAGTCTACCGAACAATTCCATTTGGGAAATCTATGAAGACAGGCAGGACAATGTTTGGATAGGCACCTATTCGGGCACTTTATCTTATGTAAACGTAAATGAAAACCATGCGTTCAGAACTTATCACACCCAGAACAGCGGTCTGAATTATGCTCCGGTAAGCGCGTTCGCCGAGGAGCAGGACTATATCTGGATAGGTACGGAAGGTGGAGGCATTAACCGGATGGATAAAGTCAACGGAGAAATAAGTGGCTTTACACTCCCGAACAACGTTACATCCAAGAATGTAAAATCGCTGGTGATTGACGCCGGACGCAATCTATGGATTTCGACATTCAGGGGCGGGCTGGATCTTTATGATTCCAGACAGAATAAGGCAATCAATTACAAACATTCCAAAAAGGATTCCTGTTCCTTGCTGGTAGATGATATCCGAAAGACTGTTCTTGAAGGAGACTCGGGTATGTGGATATCGTATCAGTATCACAAGCCTGAAATATCCTATTTTTCTTTCCACAGCAAGTCGTTCACCCATTTCAGCCTCGATAGCATACACGATTACGCCTACTTGTTCGACATCCTGAGGCAAGGAGAGAAGACACTATGGGCTATCAGCAATGAAGCCCTCTATCAGATGGACACGCACACACGTGCCGTGGAAAAGATCATTCCCAATGATTCCACATACCTGGGACTGTTTACTTTCTGCCTGGACGATTCCGGCAATATCTGGATCGGCACCATCGGCAATGGGCTTATTAAGTTCGACACCAACACCTCACACTTCATCTCGCTGAAAAATGTATTGCAGCAGGACATCTACTCCATCTACAGCATTTGCTATGACAACGGGAATGTGTGGATGGGAACTGACAACGGTCTGTTTTGCTATAACATAGCCGACAACCAGCTGATGAGATTCGACAAAAGGGAAAATACGCAGGGACAAGTTTACTACCCACTGGCAACCATGAAGGGAAGAGACGGATTATTGTATTTCGGAGGAACAAATGGCTTTACCGTCATCAATCCGAAAAACATCTCGTACAACAGTTACAAGCCCAAAGCCATTATATCAGATTTCTTTATTGACCACCAAGCGGTTCATCCCAACTATACACTCAACGATACACTTAATTGTATTATCCTTGATTATGACCAGGTAAACTTCGGTTTTCAATTTTCTTCCGACAATTATCATATCCCTGAAAAAAACCGCTTCAAATACCGGCTGAAAGGATATAGTGATTCTTGGATCACTACAAATGCACAACAGCGCACAGTCATGTACTCGAAAGTACCTGCCGGTACGTATTACTTTGAAGTCTACGCTGCCAACAATGACGGTATCTGGAGTGACAAGCCCGCGGTGATAAAAGTGATAAGAAAGGTGGCCCCGTGGGTTAGTCTGCCAGCATACTTCCTTTATGTGCTGACGGTAATAGGAATCACTTACCTGATGTATCATCACTATGCCGAGAAGAAAAAACTGGAGATGCTGCTCTACCAAGAAAATATAGAAAAAGACCAAAAGGAGCAAATACATCAGGCACAGCTACGATTCTTTACCAACATATCACATGACTTCCGAACTCCACTATCTCTTATCCTTGCTGCACTGGACAAACTGAGACGTGAAGGATTGAAAGAATATTATTATCGTATATTGAACGGCAACGTGCAACGTTTACTGAATTTGGTAAACGAACTGATGGATTTTAGAACAGTAGAAAACGGTATGATGAAACTGGAATTGCAGCCACTGGACATCAACCGTTTCATAAAAGAAATCGCCAATGACTTCATCGACTATGCACGGCAACGAAATATCGACTTCCAGATACTATGCGACGAAAGCATGCCCACTGACGTTTATATAGACAAAAACATAGTGGAAAAAATTGTCATGAACTTGTTAAACAATGCTTTCAAATATACGCCTGACAGGGGAAGCATTATTTTAGAAACACGCTGCAGGAAAGCTTTTACATCCTTGTATAAGAACAGCTACACCGTAGGCGAAAGCACGAACGATGTCTTTTCTATCATCGTCAGTGATACGGGAGTAGGCATATCCCGAGAGTCCATAAGCAGTGTTTTCGAACGTTTTTATAAGGTAAATACAGTAAACGCCGACTCCCACCTGGGTACGGGAATAGGCCTGGCACTTGTAAAGAGCTTGGTATTGTTACAGAAAGGAGCTATCTCCATCCACAGTGAGCGGGAAAAGGGCACGGACATGATTGTATACTTACCGCTTGACAGCAGTATCTTCAACGAAACTGATTTCATGAAACAGAAGGAAACGACACAAGAAACTATCATGGAAATTACAGACAAAGAAGCCCTGCCTGTCGATATTAAAGATATGGGAAGCGAATTCATGCCCGCAAACAAGAAAAAAATATTGATTACCGAAGATAATGATGACCTGAGGGTATTAATCGCCGAATCCCTATCCGATGAATTTCAGGTGATGCAGGCAAGAGATGGTGTTGAAGCTCTGAAGTTGATAGAGGATGTAGATTTTGATTTGGTTATAAGCGATATCATGATGCCTCACAAAGACGGGGTATCTTTGTGCAATGACATCAAGAAAGACATGAATACATCACATATTCCGGTCATTTTACTGACAGCCAAAACTAGTCTTGAAAGCAAGATCGAAGGAGTGGATTCGGGTGCCGACCTTTATTTCGAAAAGCCTATCGATTTGACCTATCTAAAATTGTCCATCCAAAACATATTCAGAAACCAGCAGCAGTTGAAGGAACATTATGCCAAGAATTATTATGCGGACAGCAGCGAGCTCTCTTCCAACGAGCAGGATGGTAAATTTCTAAAACACCTGATCACTTTTATCGAGGCTAATATGGACCAGTCTCAAATGGATGTCAATCAGATTGCCGAGGAATTGTTGATAAGCAGAAGCAAACTTTACACAAAGGTTAAGAGCCTGACCGGAAAGTCTGTTGTAGAATTTGTATTGAATTGTCGGTTACGCAAAGCTGCCAGATTGATTATTGAGGAAAATCTGACCATGAGGGAAGTGATGATGCAAATAGGTATAGAAAGTCAAGCCTATTTTACCAATTCATTTAAGAAAGTATTTGGTGAAACACCTACATCCTTCGCCGCAAAGCACAAAAAGTTGTCCAAAGGCGATTTAGATAAAACAAATGGCAAATAGAGTAAAACAAGGAAAGAGGAATTGCCTTCCTTTGCAAAAACTTATAAATTTAATAACATGAAAAAGATTTTGCAGGTAACCATTTTGTTTTCCTTATTGACTGTCGGTTCGTTTGCTCAAAAGCAACAACAAATATTACCGGCCGATCAGGAAATTCCTTTAAAATACGGTGCCGATCGTTTAGGTAAACGTTCAGATGCAGCCATGAAAAAATTCCGTGACAACAGATTGGGAGCTTTCATACATTGGGGGCTTTACGCCATTCCCGGAGGAGAATGGAACGGAAAAATGTACAATGGAGCAGCCGAGTGGTTGAAGTCGTGGGCCAAAGTTCCTGCAGATGAGTGGTTGAGGCTGATGGACCAATGGAATCCAGAAAAGTTCAATGCCAAAGTTTGGGCAAAGATGGCTCGAAAGATGGGAGTGAAATACGTGAAAATCACAACCAAGCATCATGAAGGTTTCTGTCTGTGGCCAAGTAAGTACAGTAATTATACAGTGGCTCAAACCCCTTATAAGAAAGATATTTTAGGCGAATTGGTAAAGGCCTACAATGATGAAGGTATTGACGTTCATTTCTACTTCTCGGTGATGGACTGGAGTCATCCAGACTACCGATATGACATCAAATCGAAAGATGATGAAGTTGCTTTTGCGCGTTTCCTTGAATTTACGGACAACCAGCTGAAAGAGCTTGCTACCCGTTATCCTACCGTAAAAGACTTCTGGTTTGACGGCACATGGGATGCCAGCATCAAGAAAAATGGCTGGTGGACAGCTCATGCCGAACAAATGTTGAAAGACCTGTTACCGGGCGTAACTATCAACAGTCGACTACGTGCCGATGATTACGGCAAGCGACACTTCGACAGTAACGGACACTTGATGGGAGATTATGAGTCAGGGTATGAGCGCCGCCTACCCGATCCAGTGAAAGACTTGAAAGTAACCCGCTGGGATTGGGAAGCATGTATGACCTTGCCCGAAAATCAATGGGGATATCACAAAGATTGGTCGTTGAGCTATGTGAAAACTCCCTTGGAAGTACTGGAACGCATAGTGCATGCCGTTTCAATGGGAGGAAACATGGTTGTGAACTTCGGACCGCAAGCCGACGGTGACTTCCGCCGGGAAGAAAAAGAAATGGCTGATGCCATTGGCAAATGGATGCAACAATATGGCGAGTGCATCTACGGATGTGATTACGCCGGTTGGGACAAACAACCCTGGGGATACTATACCCACAAGGGAAAAGAGGTATATATGATTGTCTTCAATCCTCCTTATTCCAAACACTTGGTGGTTAAAACCCCAAAGGGTACAAAAATTCTGAAAGCAACTGTGACAAACGGGAAAGAGGTGGCAGTGACAGAAACCGCCCGCAATGAATACAATGTGGATATGCCCGCAAAAGCCCCCGAAGGTCCCTTTGTCATCAAACTACAGATAGAGGAAAACGTAAGTTCCGCTGATAAATACCGTGATGCTTTGACTTGATTCTTATTTAATCTGATTATGTTATGAAAAGGCTTTCTCTTTTTATTTATTTCTTCCTGATAACGGTCCTGCAAGCTGCCGCACAGCAAAGCTTTGACAAGACTGCCGTAAAATCTGTCATGAAACGCGTGGCTGACTGGCAGATTGCCAATCCCAACAAAGGAGCAGAGCACGATGATTTAGACTGGACGCATGCAGCCCTGTACATGGGTATGTTGGACTGGGCAGAGCTAACAGAAAAAGAAGACAGCGACGATTCTTATTATCAGTGGTTGCTCCGTATCGGACAACGTAATCACTTCCAGATAGGTAAATGGATGTATCATGCTGATTTTATTGCCGTCGGACAGCCCTTTATCGACCTTTACTTGAAATATGGCAATAAGAAGATGATCGCTCCCGTCATGGCACGAGCCAACTGGGTAGTAGAAAATCCGGCTGAAACTACTTTGGAACTGGATTACGGCAAACTCGAAACTCTGGACCGATGGTCCTGGTGCGACGCATTGTTTATGGCTCCCCCCGTATATGCCAAACTATATGCGTTGACCAAGGACAAAAGGTATCTGGATTTCCTGAACAAGGAATACAAGGCCACTTATAATTATTTGTATGATAAAGAAGAGCATTTATTCTACCGTGACCATCGATATTTTGCCAAACGCGAAGCTAATGGTAAGAAAGTGTTTTGGGGACGTGGCAACGGTTGGGTGTTAGGAGGACTGGTCGAAATCCTTCAAGCTCTTCCTAAAGATGAATCCTCACGCACGTTTTATCAGGACTTATTTGTGGCATTGGCCACTCGCGTAGCCAGCCTGCAGAGTGCTGATGGATATTGGCATGCCAGCCTGCTCGATCCAGCGTCTTACCCATCGCCCGAAACAAGTGCAACCGGTTTTATCGTTTATGCACTTGCCTATGGCGTAAACGAAGGAGTGCTGGACAAAGCCACTTTTATGCCAACCATCGAAAAGGGGTGGAAAGCCTTATTAGATGCGGTCGAACCAGATGGTAAGTTAGGCTACGTACAACCCATCGGAGCTGATCCGCGTAAAGTGACGCGGGACATGACCGAAGTATATGGGACAGGGGCATTCCTGCTGTCCGGGTGTCAGATTTATAAGATGAAGTAAAATAAGTTAGATCTATCATGAAGAATTATACATTGTTTTTGTGGATTGCTTTGCTAATGTTAGGTATATCCGGTACGATAGGTGCACGTGAGGTAGCATCCTTCAACGACGGTTGGGAATTCAAGAAAGGTCCGTTTTCCAAAGAAGCATTGCAGGCTGTACAGAAATGGAATTCAGACTGGCAGGAGGTATCCATCCCACATACTTGGAATGCGGACGACATGCAAAAGCAAGCCTCCGCTTTCTATGAAGGTGTAGGCTACTACCGCAAAAAGTTCACTTTCCCCGAAAATATGGAAGGCAAGCGCATCTTTCTACGCTTCGAGGGTGTAGGTTCTTATGCCGAAGTATATATCAATGGCTATCTGGCAGGAACACACAAAGGAGCTTACTCTGCTTTTGCATGCGAGATCAGCTCGCAAGTGAAGTTCGGCAAGGAAAACGAAATTATAGTAAAGGCAGACAACTCTTCACGTCCCGATGTTATCCCCACGAACCACATTTTGTTCGGTGTTTATGGAGGTATTTACCGCCCCGTATGGCTGGTTGTTACGGAAACTTGCAGCATCATTGCAAACGACTGTGCCTCTCCGGGAGTGTATATTACCCAGAAAAATGTTTCAAAGAAGTCAGCCGAAGTGACTGTAAAAGTAAAGGTGGACAATACAACCCTAACTCCCGTCCCACTGGAACTAGAGAATGCAATATACGACAGGAACGGCAAATTGGTAAAGAAACATAGTCAGAACTTCGAACTTACTCCACAAGGAGTGCAGAACTATTCCTCACACTTCCGACTGAACAATCCCCATTTATGGCAAGGACGTGAAGACCCATATCTATATAAAGTCGTTTCACGTCTCATGCAGAATGGACGCGTGATAGACGAAGTTATTCAGCCCCTGGGATTCGCAAGTATGAAATCGTAGCAGGCAAAGGATTCTTCCTCAATGGAAAGAAGTACCCCATGCTGGGGGTAACCCGCCATCAAGACTGGTGGGGACTGGGTAGCGCCCTCACCAATAAAGAGCACGACTTCGACTTGGCACAAATTATGGATATCGGTGCAACCACCGTCCGCTTTGCACATTACCAGCAGTCTGACTACATCTATTCACGCTGCGACACGCTGGGATTGGTAATCTGGGCAGAGATCCCCTTCGTGAACCGAGTCAGCGGCCAAGAGTGGGACAATGCCCACCAACAGATGCGCGAACTTATCCGTCAAAGCTTTAATCATCCCTCCATCTATGTATGGGGAATCCATAATGAAGTGTATCATCCGCATGGTTATACCGCCGCACTTACCCAATCCATTCACGACCTCTGCAAACTGGAGGATCCAGACCGCTACACGGTTGCGGTAAATGGTTACGGTCATGCCGATCACCCCGTCAACCAAAATGCGGATATACAGGGCATGAACCGTTACTTCGGTTGGTACGAACGGAAGATACAAGACATCAAGCCATGGATAGAGAAAATGGAAAAAGAATATCCTTGGCAACGCCTGATGCTGACAGAATATGGTGCAGACGCCAATATAGAACATCAGACGGAAATATTGGGCGATGCACTGAATTGGACAAGCCCTTTCTATCCGGAAACATTTCAAACTAAAACCCACGAATACCAATGGAGCATCATTGCCCAACATCCTTACATCATCGCTTCTTACCTGTGGAATATGTTCGACTTTGCAGTGCCAACATCAAAAAGAGGCAGTGTAGATGCCCGCAACATGAAAGGCATGATGACTTTCGATCGTAGAATCAAGAAAGATTCTTATTTCTGGTATAAGGCGAACTGGAGCAAGGAACCGGTTCTTTACCTGACACAGCGCCGGAATGCAGTGCGCGAGAAAAAAGAGACTTCCATCACAGTGTATTCCAATATCGGTACCCCCAAGGTGTATCTGAACGGGAAAGAATTGACCGGAGTGCGGAAAGGTTATACTGATGTACATTATATATTCGACAAGGTAGTGCTGGACGATGGCAAGAATGTACTGAAAGCATCCCTTCTCCATCAAGGAAAAGAATATACAGACGAAATAGAATGGAATTATAACGGAGAGTGCAACCGGGAGGCTGATTTCCTGGAGCATAAGAAAGAGCATGGTAGTTGGTAATTCCATAAAGAAAGAAATTATTATTATTACTGATAACATTAAATTAGGATTGAAGTATGAAGACTTTTAAGACCTTGCTGTTGGGACTTTGCATCGTGATGTGTGCATGCTCGACACAAACTCCCCGGCAAACCAATGAGTACGGCACTAATTGGCAGTGGGAAAACGGGACCATCGTAATAGAAACTCCCGAGCGTCCCGCCGGCCAAAAAAGCGTGTTGGGACTGACTGTCCCGAAGATGGAAGTAGTACGCGTAGGATTCGTAGGACTGGGCATGCGCGGTCCCGGTGCGGTGGAACGTTTCACGCATATACCGGGTACACAAGTCGTGGCACTTTGTGATTATGAGCAGTCGCGCGCAGAGAGATGTCAGAAATACCTAAAGAAAGCATCCATGCCCAAAGCTGCCATCTATTCGGGAGAGAAAGGGTACGAAGAACTTTGTAAACGAGACGATATAGACTTGGTTTATATCGCTGCCGATTGGCTACATCACTTTCCCGTAGCCAAATACGCTTTGGAAAATGGCAAACATGTAGCGATCGAAGTACCTTCAGCAATGAATCTCCAGCAATGTTGGGACTTGATTAATATGAGCGAAAAGTATCGTAAGCACTGCATGATTCTAGAAAACTGCTGTTATGACTGGTTTGAAATGAACACGCTGAACATGGCACAGCAAGGAGTATTCGGTGAAGTAATTCGCGCACAAGGTGCCTACATTCACAACCTAAGCCCATTTTGGAATCATTATTGGAAGAACGGTGAGAATGACAAGCTGGGTTGGCGCTTGGACTACAACATGAGACATCGCGGGGATGTATATGCCACTCACGGTCTGGGTCCAGTAGCACAAGCGCTCGACATTCACCGTGGAGATCGCATGAAGACACTAGTGGCTATGGATACCAAGTCAGCCATAGGTAAAGCACTGGTAGAAGAAAGAGCAGATTCCATTTGTAATAACTTCCGCAATGGCGACCATACTACCACTCTGATTCGTACCGAAAACGGTAAAGTTATAGAAATCCAACATAATGTAATGACTCCGCAACCTTACAATCGCTTGTATCAACTTACGGGTACTAAAGGCTTTGCCAATAAATATCCGATCAGTGGTTATGCTCTTGATGCTAAACAGTTGACAGCTTCCGGAGTACAGCCCAAGATTGATGATTTAAATTCACATAGTTTCTTGCCTAAGAGTGAGATGGAAACTCTTGTAGCCAAGTACCAGCATCCGATATTGAAGAAATATGGTGAAATGGCTAAGGAAGTAGGGGGACATGGTGGCATGGATTTCATTATGGACTGCCGTCTAGTTTATTGCTTACAAAATGGTTTGCCATTGGATATGGATGTATACGATCTAGCAGAGTGGTGTTGTCTTGCCGAACTCGGAACACTCTCTATGGATAACAACTGTGCCGCCGTAGCATTTCCTGACTTTACCCGTGGAGAGTGGAATGTTGTAAAAGGTTACAAACACGCTTATGCAAGTCCTGAAGAAGAAAAAGCCGTAGCCGAGAAAGCAGCAGCTTTCACAGCCAAACTGAAGGAACAAGGAGAAAAAGAATGGGGAGAAACTGAGAATCAAGAAGCAAAATAGCAATATAGCTGAGAAAACGAAGTGAAAAGATATCGCCCCTTCTATTTCCGAAGGGGCGTTTTTTTATTCATCTTAATATACCGCTTCACCTCCTTCGGGCTTCTCACGATATTTTATATCAAAACGTCCTTCCTTGATACTTCCACCACTGAATGTACCACTAATAATGGTTCCATCCATACGGGTAATATAAGCTTCGCCATCGCCTAAATCTCCTTCATCAAGAACGGCATCTGTATAAGTACAAGTAGTACCCTGACGAGGATTCACAAGTACCAAATGCAAACTACTGAAGACACCGACTGCGGCATCAATCTCAACATAATGATTCTCTTCATCGTCAGAAAAACGAACAGAGGGTGTCCCATACCGTCCACTGGCATATACCCAGCCGTCAATCAGACAGCCTAACGTATTTGCCCCCGTAGTCGTAGCCTCCGGCATCAGTGTCGGATCAACAGTTTTGTCTTCATCACAAGCACAACAACAAACCAACAGGAATAGAAATAACAGTTTTTTCATAACGCCTAAAAATGATAGTTTAAACCGAAAAGTAAGGATAACTGTCCGAAATAACCGCTACCGGCTCTCGGGCTCTCCACATCCCACTCCACATTATGATACTTCACCGAATAAGACTCGGAACTGGATGCCAGCCAGTTCACCCTGGCAGAAGCTCCCCAATGACTTGACAGAAAATACTCACCCGAGAGAGACAAGTTACCTGCAAACTTACTCATGGTAACTTTTCGAGGTTTATCATATACTGTACTCTTATCACGATAAAGTTGATATCCGATTCCACCGGAGAATTGAAGTTGATAATGCTTTTGCACCATAGTCAAGGCTACCTGAGGAGCCATATAATGCATATATATCTTATCTGCCCCAGTATCATGTGTGTTCTTATACGCACTTCCCTGATACAGAAATCCCAGCCCGAACTTCAGTTCCCTACCCGTAATCTGTCCAAGGTAGTTGACATCCCAGGCTACACCTTTTCGTAAGTCACTGCGATAGGTATCTGCCCTATCAGTAATTCCTACAAAGCGCCCCAGGTACCATGACGGTCCGGCATGAACGGAAAATGATGATCTTTTATCACCTGCACTTTGAGCGTATAAAGAGGCGCTTAATAACACCCCGACAAAGAAAGAAAGCAAGTATCTCATAATGATTTGTATAGCGTCTTTTCCTTATAAATACTCAAAAATCGAAAGTACTGCATTCGGATAATAACTATTTTTAATCAAAGTTATAAATCCGCATCTTCTTCAGCTACCTTTTCCGCTCTATATCCTGTGTACGAAAGAATGCCTCCGAATACCGGGCTCCCCAAAGTTCATAGCGTTCAAATTGCATTTCTACTTTACGGGTAAAGTTTATCCAGTCTTTCTTCTCTAACGGCGACCATACATTCTCAGCCAGTGCCGACATCCGCGGGAAGATGGCAAACTCAGCCTTCCAGGTTGTAGGAATATATTCCGTCCAAAGGCACCCTTGTGCACCCCATACAAGTTCTTGTTGCTCCGTAGTCAACGAATCGGGCACAATCTGAAATTCATAGACCTTCTCCAATGACAACGGGCCACGAGGACCTATTTCCGACTGGATACGACTTTCCTTCAGATTGAAATACGACCAGGCAGAACAGGTAAATATAGTACGATGATTGGTCCGCACTGCCTTTTTTCCAAATTCAGGCCGACGCCAGTTCATTACAATACAATCTTCAGAAATACCTCCTTCAAGGATCTCATCCCAACCAATCAACGTTTTACCTTTCGCGTTTACCACCTTCTGCACATAATGGATGAAATAGCTTTGCAATGCCTTTTCGTCTTTCAACTCATGTTCACGCATAAACTGTTGCGTCTCTTCGGATTCCTGCCACCAGCGCTTGGCACACTCGTCGCCACCCACATGAATATATTGACCGGGAAAGAGATCGCATAATTCAGAAAACACATCTTTCAGGAAGTCAAAGACTTCAGGTTTTGGTGCCAGTACATTATTGAATTTATTGAAGATCCCCCACGTCAATGCTGCCTTTTTAGGTTCATTCGGCGTAGTACTGAACTGTGGATAAGTGGCAAGTACTGCCATACAATGCCCGGGGATATCTATCTCAGGAATCACTGTGATATGACGTTCAGCAGCATAACGTACAATTTCGTGTACATCTTCATGGGTATAATAACCGCCGTAAGGTAACGGTTGATACTTTCCAGGATAAAGTCCGAAAATCTCTCCCTCGCGGATAGAACCTTTCTCCGTCAGTTCCGGGCGGCATTTCATCTCAACACGCCAAGCCTGATCATCTGTCAGATGCCAATGAAAATAGTTGAGTTTATGAAGCGCAAGGTAATCAATATACTTTTTGATGAAATCTACGGGAAAGAAATGACGTACCACATCCAAATGCATACCACGATAAGGGAAACGCGGATAATCGATAATTTTCAGAGTCGGAAGGATAGGCAACACACCCGCACGGGTGGGCAATAATTGTATAAGCGTCTGAACACCATAGAAGACACCCGCCTCATCATTTCCTTCAATACGTACACCACCTACAGGAGTAATCTCCAACTGATAACCTCCTGGAATTTCTCCATTCTTTTGATTTTTCAGAATGATACAAGGTTGGTCACCCGGCTTCGAAAGTATTGTTTCTACAGCAGACGAAAGTTTCTTTCGGGATTTACCAAATTTTGGGAGCTCCACTTGCAAGGGGATACCGAGATAGCGCTCCATATAATCAGCCAGATAGGTAGCCGAAGGTGCCAACGTTGGTTCTGACATACGAATGACCGTATTACGTTGAATCAAATACTCTCCCTGTCCGGTTACAGTTATCTCCACCGGTTCGGGAATAATGCTAAAAGTTTTCTCCTGTGCCTGCCCGGCAAGCGCAGTTGCAGCGAAGGTTGCAGCCATAATTTTCTTTAAGTACATAGATGATGATGTATATTATATTGCAAATATAACCCTTTTGCAGAAAGATGTTTAAGATTTCCAATCTCTTTTTTGACGAAAAAAGAAAGTACAACATTGAACACATACCACACAAGTGTTTAATGTATACCATACAAGTATTTCATATCTGTAACACAAGTGACTTATTTGTAGGATACAAGTATTACATAAGTACCTTAATTAATAAGCCTTCCGTCCATATAGCAAGGTGATAAATCAATATTGAAAGAGTATAATTTAATATTATAGAGGCAAACAACTCATTTGCATCGTGAAGATAAAACTGAAAGAATAGCATCCTTCATTTTTCTCACTATACCCTTCCACCCGCTAAGGCCGATGAATAAGGAAGTATAGAAGTGTGGAAGGGAATTAAGTTTTCATTGTTTTAAGTCAATAAATTAAAGAAGTACCAAAACTTATGCACTATAACCTCACCTACTCCTTGGATCTCATATAAAAGTACTTTTGAGTTTTTGACTTGTAACAAAACACATTAATAGTAGCTTTCACACATTTTCCGGTTTAACTCTTGGTTTACATGAACTGCATAATTCGTAGGAAATGTGACTTAATTTAATGCCAAAGGAAAGTTCTTCTTTAGAAAATGCAGGAAAACAAAAAGCTCCATAAATCATTGATTTATGGAGCTTTAAACAGTACTCGAAGCGGGACTTGAACCCGCACAGCCGCAATGGCCAAAGGATTTTAAGTCCTTCGTGTCTACCATTCCACCATTCGAGCATCCTATAAAGGAGAGCGGAAAACGAGACTCGAACTCGCGACCCTAACCTTGGCAAGGTTATGCTCTACCAACTGAGCTATTTCCGCAGGTCTTTTTTGTAGAACGGGTGCAAAGATAAGGAGTTTCCCCGTTACAGCCAAATTTTTTACATGGAAAATGTTACAGTTTTATTAGTTCCTCACTTGCAAAGAAGTGCCGGACACGGTGACTTTATAATGTTTCAGATACTCTGTACCTTCCCCCGTAGGAAATCCGCCACTACTCAAATTATATTGGGTATGGCATTTAGGACATTCTGCCGTCCCCAATCCATCTTCCCTGACCTCCACCGAAACATTACGACTAGCCTCCACCGGACAAGCTGCATCATAAGCAACATAAGTATTCCCCTCTGAGAAAACACTCTGCCCGATAATCAATCCCGCATAGCCCACCGGCAGTCCATTTACATTCTTCTCTATCTTCAGAAACTGACCGGGAGTCGTAATCTTATAATAAGGAGACTGTGAAAGACTACATGAAAAATTAAAGGTAACGGAAGGAATGCTCGATTCGTAGGAATCACCACAACTGGTGACACACAACCAAAGCATTCCTATGACTATACAGAGTTTCCGCATACAATATCGTATTTATCGACCAAGCAAAGCTTTTTCAGCTACTTCCATTCCATGAAAATTGAAACCATCTACCACTTCCTGCATCAGCGCCGAGATTTCATCGTTACAGAGATTACCGATACTTCCCTCATGTATGTGATGCACTTGCTTGCTGTGTGAGAAGTTTCCGGCTTCAATGTCCAATCCCACTTTCTTATAAGCATCCCGGAAAGGCATACCTTCACGTGCCAAGCGGTTCACTTCTTCCACACTGAAAATAAGCAGGTATTTGTCATCGTCGAGGATATGTTCGTTCACCTTTATTTCATTCATGATATAGGTAGTCATCTGCAAACAGTCTTTCAACTCTTGGAAAGCAGGCAAAAAGACTTCCTTAATAATCTGCAAATCCCGGAAATAGCCGGACGGCAAATTATTGGCAATCATCATAATCTGTTGTGGCAATGATTGCAGTTTATTGCATTTGGCACGCGTCAGTTCAAAGACATCCGGGTTCTTCTTATGGGGCATAATGCTGGAACCTGTCGTGCAATCATCAGGCAGCTTCACGAAACCGAAGTTCTGACTGTTAAACATACAAGCATCAAAAGCCAGTTTGGAGATAGTTCCGGCAATACTCGCCAAAGCAAAGCTACATTACGTTCCATCTTGCCACGCCCCATCTGGGCATAAACAACATTATAGTTTAAAGAGTCAAAGCCCAACAAACGTGTTGTCATCGTACGATTCAATGGGAATGAAGAACCATACCCGGCAGCCGAACCCAAAGGATTACGATTACACATCTTGAATGCTGCCTGCAAAAAGAGCATATCATCCACCAGACTCTCGGCATAAGCACCAAACCACAATCCGAAAGAAGACGGCATAGCTATCTGCAAATGAGTATAACCCGGCATCAGCACATCTTTAAAACGCTCACTCTGGCATATCAGCACATGAAACAGTTGTTCCACAGCTTCAGCAATCTCCTTAATCTGCGCACGCGTGAAAAGTTTCAGATCGAGCAACACCTGATCGTTGCGCGAACGACCACTATGTATCTTCTTGCCTATATCACCCAATTTACGCGTCAGCATCAATTCCACCTGCGAGTGTACATCTTCCACTCCTTCTTCTATCACAAACTCCCCTTTCTCGGCGGCCGCATAGATATTTTTCAGTTCTTCAAGCAAAAGAGCCAGCTCTTCCTTCGTCAGCAGACCGATACTTTCGAGCATGGTGATGTGAGCCATAGAACCTACCACATCATGTTTAGCCAGATAAAGGTCCATCTCGCGATCACGTCCCACCGTGAAGCGTTCTATATCCTTATTTACCTGAACGGATTTCTCCCAAAGTTTCTGAGCCATTTATTTAGTGATTAACAGTTAGTGATTAATAAGGTATTATCGACAGCATATCCGCCATCTTTTCCCAACCCTTCTTGCAAAGGTTTCTGAACCATACCTTTCATGAAAGGATTCAGTTCCAAGCCAATGGTCAATTTCAGTTTACATTCTGTTTCTGTTACCGGAACAATCTGTATCCACAAATTGAAGGGCAGTGGTGAAGTAGTTGTGGCAAACTTAATACACTTGCATGGTTCTTTTTCTACTATGCTCAGCGCTATTTTACCCACAGGAGCTACTTCTATCATCATACTCTCCGAGTCAAAGCTCAAATTCTTAACTTTATCCTCCGGCAAGCTGTCTTTAAACTTCTCCAGATTATTCAAATCAGAAAGTTTCTCATAAACAGCCTCCTGTGAGGCAGGTATAGTTTTTACACTACTTTCAAATTTTGTCATATTTTGATTCTCTTTAAAAGACAAAAAAAGAACTATCCGGACAGAAACTATCCGAATGGCCCTTTTATCATATTAATTATTTTATAGTATAAACCGCCGTTACTTTCCAGCATCCCAATGTGCAGGGTCCTTACGCCATTCGTTCAGCGTTGCAATATCATCTTCTTCGATGTAACCCGTACGAAGTGCAACATCCAGAACCGCTTCATAATTCGTCAGCGTCACCAAAGGAACTTTGGCATCCTTGAATGCTTTTTCTGCAACCGGGAAACCATAGGTATAAGCTGCAACCATACCGATTACTTCACATCCGTCGCGACGAATAGCTTCTACGGCCTTCAAGCTACTTCCACCTGTAGAAATCAAATCTTCAACCACCACAACTTTCATACCCGGGCGAAGCTCTCCTTCGATCAGGTTTTCCAATCCATGGTCTTTCGGGGTAGAACGTACATACACAAACGGCAAATTCAGCGCATCGGCAACCAAAGCTCCCTGAGGGATAGCGCCTGTTGCTACGCCGGCAATTGCATCCACCTGCCCGAAACGTTCCAATATCAAACGGGTAATCTCAATCTTTACAAAATTACGCAAAGAAGGATAAGAAAGTGTTTTGCGGTTATCACAGTAAAAGGGAGATTTCCATCCGGAAGCCCATGTAAAGGGATTTGCCGGTTGTAGTTTAATCGCTTTTATCTTCAGCAACTTCTCTGCGAATAGTTTTTCTAAAGTTCTCATAACTAAATTAGCTATTTATAGTAAATATGGCACAAAAATACAGAAACAGAACGAGAATAAAAAAAAGAATAAAGAGATTTTTCACTCAAAGTCGTCATTTTCGTCAGAAAGTTGTATACAATGACGAATATCTTTCATTTCAAAACCCCGACTCAGGGCAAAACGCATCAATTTTCCATTCAGTTCATACTCATTCTCCGCATGTATACTTTTCCTTTTTGCAGTCAACAAACTATCTAAAATAGACAAGTATTCTTCTTCATCTATTTCATTCAAAAACTGCCGGCATGTATTATAAGAAATTTTCTTCAGTTGCAGTGCTTGGGCAATTTTCACTTTCCCCCATTTGGCAAAGCGATATTTATCATTCACAAAGGCACGACAGAAGCGCTCTTCATCAATATATTTTTCATCTACCAGCCGCTTGAGAATGCGGTCAATGACATCATAGGGCAATCCCCAACGCTGTAGTTTTTCAGAAATCTCAGCACGGCAATGTTCCGCTGTAGAGCAATAGGCAGCTACTTTATTCAGCGCCTCTGTTTCAGTAATATTCGTCATTTTTCGGCTATTACAAATCGATCATTATGAGATATGTCCTTTTGGAGTCGAACCGTGCGATATCCTGCTTCACACAACATCGCTACAGTATCCTTTCCAAAAGCACGGTTAATTTCAAAATAAAGTTTTCCACCGGACGTAAGCATCTCAAGTCCCAGCACGGCTATGCGGCGATAAAAACGCAAAGGATCTGTATCGGGCACAAACAATGCCAACGAAGGCTCCCAGTCCAGCACATTAAGTTCCATCTCCTGTTTCTCAGCTTCAGTAACATAAGGCGGATTGCTCACAATTACATCATAACAGTCCGCCACACAAGGTTCATAAGTTAACACATCGCGCTGTTCGAACCGTACAGATGCCTGCAAAGCCTTACTATTAGCAGCAGCAATAGATAAAGCTTCTCCCGATACATCCCAAGCGGTGACTTGCGACTCCGGTAATTCTTTCGCCAAAGAAATGGCGATACAACCGCTACCTGTCCCAACGTCTAAAACACGAGAAACGGGAGAAAGTTCTTTCAACATCATCTCTACCAGTTCCTCGGTTTCCGGACGGGGAATGAGTACACCCGGAGTCACACGAAAAGTTCTTCCCAAGAAGCGGGCTTCCCCTAAAATATATTGTATCGGTTCAAAATTATGTAAACGGGCAAGAATGCTTTCCAATTCCTGTTCCTCTTTTACGGATAAAATTATATCTTTGCCCAGATAATAATCCACAGTTTGCTGCCCCAATATCTCGCAACAGATAATCCGGGACAGGTTTCCGGCTTCGCGGGGATCATAACGGCCCTGCAATTTCCGGCGAATGTAAGAGGCGGTAATGTTCATAATGGATATTTAGCGGATTCTTCACCTGTTCGGCTTCCCGGTCAGACCGATCTCCGTCCGTATCCTACTGCGAAGAATCCATTTTGGGGTGCAAAAGTAAGAATTATCATAGAAAAATGGCACACATGGAAGAAGAAAAATACATGCGCCGCTGTATACAATTGGCGCAAAACGGACTTTGCAACGCCGCTCCCAACCCGATGGTAGGTGCGGTAATCGTATGCGACGGGAAAATCATCGGTGAGGGCTATCATGTACGTTGCGGAAAAGCACACGCTGAAGTCAATGCTATTCGTTCCGTAAAAGAGACCTCATTACTAAAGCGTTCCACCATCTATGTAAGTCTGGAGCCCTGCTCTCATCACGGGAAAACTCCCCCCTGTGCAGATTTGATTATTGAAAAACAAATCCCCCGTATCGTCATCGGCTGCCAGGACCCTTTTTCCAAAGTTGCCGGACGGGGCATACAGAAGCTGAAAGATGCCGGACGAGAAGTAATCGTAGGAGTACTGGAAGACGAATGTCGACACCTAATCAAAAGATTCATAACCTTTCACACCTTGCACCGCCCATATATCACACTGAAATGGGCAGAATCCGCAGACGGGTTTATTGACTTATGCCGGACCGAAGGTAATCCTGTGATTTTATCCACTCCCTTGACCTCCATGCTGGTACATAAAAAGAGAGCGGAACATTCTGCCATTCTTGTAGGCACACGTACTGCTAAACTGGACAATCCATCTTTAAATGTACGCAACTGGTATGGGCGCTCTCCCATACGTCTCGTCATCGACCGGAAACAGAGTCTGTCTCCTACCCTTCATTTGTTTGACGGAAGTGTACTGACACTCGTCTTTACCGAACACTTTCATGACGCTCTGCCCAACGTGGAATATCTCCCGATAGATTTCCAACAGGACATATTGCCTCAGATCATGCAGATATTGTATGAGCGTGGTATTCAATCTCTGTTGGTGGAGGGCGGAAGCACCTTACTACAATCTTTCATCGATGTGGGGCTTTGGGATGAAGCATATGTTGAAGAAAGCCCCACATCACTGATATCCGGTGTTAAAGCTCCTGAAATGAACGATAAAATTAGTTATGCCAGTGAGCAATCTTTCGGCAGAAGTATACGGCATTATACAGCAACGAAATAGTCCGAATTACCTCATTTTGATGCTTTTTTATCGAGAAAAACAGGGGTATTATCTATAATTTTATATAAAACTTCCCCGGGATGCTGATTATAGAAAAAAATGTTCCTATTTTTGCAACTTGTAAATAAACACTATCTTTAGAAAATGAGAATAAAGTTTTTATCCGTAATACTGAGTTTTCTTCTTATGTCAATTGCCATAAGTTCGTGTCTTGACTCAGATGAAAATTATGAATATAGTTCCGACGCGACGATACGTGCCTTTGGTATTGATACTATAACAAAAGGCGTATATTATAAGTTTACGATTGACCAGTTGAAAAGAGAAATTTATAATGTAGACTCGCTTCCTATGGGTGCTGATTCCATCATAAAACGTATCTTAATCGACACACTGACGGTAACAGGATGGGTAACTTCTGGTTTGAATGATACTGTATTCAACATGAACGACTCAGTTGACCTGAGAGAACCGATCAAACTAAAAGTACATGCAGCCGACGGAATCACTACCCGCGAATATACCATTAAGGTAAATGTTCATAAACAGGATCCGGACTCACTGATTTGGAGAGAAATGCCTTCACTTCCCGCTTCTCCGGCTTCCGGTAAGCAAAAAACTGTCGTTTTGAATGAAGATTTACTTGTCTACACCTCTACAACAACAGCATATCGCACTTCCATATCAAATTCAGCAAGCATACAGTGGGGAAACCTGATTACAATCAGCGGTCTTCCTTCAGATGCCGAATTGACCTCTATCATTAATTTCGATAACCAATTATACACCACTGTAGGGGGAAAAGCATTCTACTCCGATAATGGTATAAATTGGAAAGAAATGGATACGCAGGGAATGTACATGGTAACATTCTTAGCAGGTATTCCTGCAGATGAGGTAACAGGAAGTGAAAATATGCTTACCGGTATCTTTGCAAAAGATGGAAAGAATTTCTTCTGTGCAAAAAGCGCCGGAGAAACAATTTGGAAAGAAGGCGAAGAAGTTCCCTCTGATTTCCCTTTAAAAGAAATATATTCTACTGTATTCACGAATGCAAGTGGTATCAAACAAACAGTAGTAGTAGGCAATGTTGAAGAAACGGTTGAAGCTACAATACCTTGGTTTTCAAAGGACGGACTTGTTTGGGCCGATATGAGTACCCCGACAGACTTTTCTTGCCCAGCTATGAAGAATCCAGCAATCATGTATTATGGAAGCCAATTCCACATGATGGGTGGAGAGTTTAAAACCATCTATTCTTCCCTTGCAGGCATTGCATGGAATGAATCTGCTGATAAATTCAGATATGCATCAGAAAAAGTTATCATTAAGGGAGACGAAGACGAGGAAGAAACAATTGAATATGAGAGCTTATTCGAAGGTAAGGGAGATTATTCTCTGGCTATTGATAAGAACCATTATATTTGGATTGTATGGAATCAAGACGGTTCTGTTTGGCGTGGACGTCTAAACAAACTGGGATTCAAGCAACAATAATAAAATAGTCAAATTTCCGTTTCCTTATATAGTTTAAGGAGTAACAAGAAAACGGTATGACTATTACAAGAAATATAAAGATAGTATTTTGCCTGCTCATGTTCCCATTCTGTTGTGCCATGGCACAGGAAGAATATACTTGGGAGATGGGAGGAGTCATTGGAGGAAGTTTTTATATGGGAGATGCAAATAGCAGCACCCCGTTTAAAGACACAGGTATAGCGGGAGGTTTTATAGCCCGGTATTTACTGAATCCACACATGGCAATAAAAGGCAACCTGACAGCCGGCAGGATTTCCGGTGACACGAGAGATTTCAAAAATGTGTATCCGAATGGAGAGTATGCCACTTTCAAACGGACTATAATCGATTTGGGAGCACAGTTTGAATATAACTTTTTGGGATATGGTATCGGTAATACGTACCGGGGTGACCGTCGATTTACACCTTATATATTAGGTGGATTGGGTTTTACGTTTGCACCAAAGCCTGTAAAAACGGTCTTTACGATGAACATCCCCATAGGAGTGGGAATAAAATTCAAAGCAACCCCACGCATCAATATAGGATGCGAGTTTACGATGCGGTTCAGCCTTAGCGACCAGTTGGATGTTACTCAACGGGAAGGTTTGCAACTGGAAGACCCATACCAGATAAAAGGAAAAGGTTGGAAGAATAAAGACAGTTATGCATTTACCGTCTTTTTCGTCACCTACGACCTCTTCCCAAGATGTAAGGAATGTAACAACTAAAAAAGATGCAATATAAAGAACAAATTGATTTGAGCCGGATACCCCAGCATGTGGCGATTATCATGGATGGCAACGGACGATGGGCGAAGCAGCGCGGACACGAGCGCAGCTACGGACATCAGGTCGGTGCAGAAACTGTCCATGTAATAGCCGAAGAGGCAGCCAGACTGGGCATCAGATATCTGACCCTATATACGTTCTCAACCGAAAACTGGAATCGCCCGACAGATGAAGTGGCAGCCTTGATGAGCCTTCTTTTCGACTCCATCGAAGAGGACACGTTCATGAAGAATAACATCAGTTTCCGGATCATCGGAGATATAGAAAAGTTACCCGCAAATGTACAGACACGTTTATACAATTGCGTAGAAAATACTTCTAAGAATACAGGTATGTGCCTGGTACTTGCACTCAGCTACTCTTCACGTTGGGAAATCACAGAAGCCAGCCGGCAAATTGCCGCTTTGGTGCAGAAAGGAGAATTGACGCCCGAACAGATCGACTGCGATTTAATGTCAAAGCACCTGACTACCCACTTCATGCCTGACCCCGACTTGCTGATACGCACCGGTGGAGAAATCCGTCTGAGCAATTACCTTCTTTGGCAATGCGCGTATTCGGAACTTTATTTTTGTGAAACCTATTGGCCCGATTTTCGGGAAGAGGAACTTTGCAAAGCCATTTGCGACTACCAGAGACGGGAACGCAGATTCGGCAAAACCAGTGAACAAATCAGTTAAACTCAAACATATTTAATCAAAAACATAAATGCACTATCGTATTTTCTCTATACTCACAGCGTTTATCTGCCTCTTCGGTTGTGTACTGACAAGTGCGGCTCAAGATGCCAATGGCACCGATAATGATGCAGCAAAACCGGTTATTCTCTATTCGGGAACACCCAAGAAGTATGAAATTGCAGAAATTAAAGTAGAAGGAGTTAAGAACTATGAGGACTATGTACTGATCGGATTATCCGGTTTGTCTGTAGGACAAACGATTACCATACCGGGTGACGAAGTCACTCAGGCTTGTAAGCGTTACTGGAAGCATGGTCTGTTCTCCAATGTTCAAATCACCGCAGATAAGATAGAAGGCGATAAGGTCTGGCTTACGATTCATCTGACTCAGCGTCCGCGTGTATCCGATATCCGCTATCACGGCGTGAAGAAGTCAGAGCGCGAGGATATAGAAAGCCGGATCGGTATGATTAAGGGCGGGCAGGTGACCCCGAATGTCATTGACCGCGCCAAAACTTTGATTAAGCGCTACTTTGATGATAAAGGCTTTAAGAATGCAGAAGTTATCATCTCGCAGAAAGACGATGTATCCAACGATAACCAGGTGATCGTGGATATCGACATCGACAAAAAGGAGAAGGTAAAAGTACACGAAATCACCATCGTCGGCAATGAAGCGATTGCAACTAAGAAGTTGAAACGCATCATGAAGAAGACCAACGAAAAGAATAAATTGCTCAATCTGTTCCGTACCAAGAAGTTCGTGGAAGAAAACTTCGAGGCAGACAAGCAGTTGATCATCGATAAGTACAACGAATTAGGCTATCGCGATGCTATGATCGTAGAAGATAGCATCAAACCGTACGATGACCGCACCGTAGACATCTTCATGAAGATTGATGAAGGAGAAAAAATATTATCTGCGTAATGTAACGTGGGTAGGTAACACCTTGTATCCTTCCGAACAGTTGAACTTTATGCTTCGCATGAAGAAAGGTGATGTATACAACCAGAAATTACTGGAAGAACGTACCATGTCAGACGAAGATGCTATCGGTAACCTCTACTATAACAACGGCTATTTGTTCTACAGCCTCGAACCCGTAGAAGTAAATATCGTAGGAGACTCCATCGACCTGGAAATGCGTATTTACGAAGGCCGTCAGGCTACCATTAATAAGATCAGCATCAATGGTAACGACCGTTTGTACGAAAACGTAGTACGCCGTGAACTCCGTACCCGTCCGGGTGACCTGTTCAGCCGTGAAGACCTGATGCGTTCTATGCGTGAAATCCAGCAGATGGGACACTTTGACCCGGAACAAATCAAACCGGATATTCAACCAAGACCGGAAGACGGAACTGTAGATATAGGTTACGATCTGGTATCCAAAGCTAACGACCAGGTGGAATTCTCTGCCGGTTGGGGACAAACCGGTATCATCGGTAAGTTGAGTTTGAAGTTCACTAACTTCTCGCTGGCCAACTTGTTGCATCCGGGTGAAAACTACCGTGGTATCCTGCCGCAGGGTGATGGCCAGACCTTGACCGTCAGCGGACAGACTAATGCCAAGTATTACCAATCTTATAGCATTTCATTCTATGACCCATGGTTCGGTGGTAAACGTCCGAACGCATTCTCTCTGTCGGCCTTCTATTCCGTACAGACAGATATCAGTAGCCGCTACTACAACTCGGCATATATGAATAGCTACTACAACAGTATGTATAGTGGTATGTACGGTTATGGTATGTATAACTACGGTAACTACAACAGCTATGAGAACTATTACGACCCCGACAAGTCTATCAAGATGTTCGGTGTAGCAGCTATGTTCGGTAAACGTTTGAAATGGCCGGATGACTACTTCCAGTTTACCGCTGAGTTATCTTACCAACGCTATATCCTGAGCGACTGGCAGTACTTCCCCGTTACAAACGGTAAGTGTAACAACCTTAGTATCAACCTGACATTGTCTCGTAGTTCTATTGACAATCCGATCTATCCCCGTTCCGGTTCAGAGTTCTCATTGTCAGTACAGTTAACTCCGCCGTACTCACTGTTTGATGGAACTGACTACAGCAAGTACAGTACTACCAGCCAGGACGACATGAACAAGATGCACAAATGGATTGAATATCACAAATGGAAATTCAAATCCAAGGTGTACATCCCGTTGATGGACCCGGTAGCAGTTAAACGTACTCCGGTATTGATGGGCCGTGTTGAATTCGGTTTGCTGGGACACTACAACAAGTATAAGAAGTCTCCGTTCGAAACATTCGATGTAGGTGGTGACGGTATGACCGGTTACTCCAGCTACGCAACGGAAAGTATTGCCCTTCGTGGTTATGAAAACAGTTCATTGACTCCTTACGGTTACGAAGGTTATGCTTATACCCGTCTCGGACTTGAGTTAAGATATCCGCTGATGCTGGAAACAAGTACCAGTATTTATGCGTTAGGTTTTGTAGAAGCCGGTAATGCATGGCATGATGTGAAGAATTTCAATCCATTCGAATTGAAACGTTCCGCAGGTGTCGGTGTTCGTATCTTCCTGCCGATGATCGGTATGATGGGTATTGACTGGGCTTATGGTTTCGATAAAATACGTGGTTCCTCAGATTACGGTGGCAGTCAATTCCACTTTATCTTAGGACAAGAATTCTAATTGTATCACAAAAACCAAACGTTATGAGAAAGTCTGTTTTATTAATGATCTTGCTGTTTGCCGTAGGTATGACAGCCAGCGCACAAAAGTTTGCCTTGATCGATATGGAGTATATCCTGAAGAACATTCCGGCTTACGAACGTGCTAACGAACAGTTGAACCAGGTTTCCAAGAAATGGCAGAGTGAAGTAGAGAAAGTTGCCGAGGAAGCCAAAACCTTATACAAGAACTATCAATCGGAAGCCGTCTTTCTTTCAGAAGAACAAAAGGGAAAGAAAGAGGAAGCGATTGTCGCTAAGGAGAAAGAAGCCGCTGAACTTCGCCGCACTTATTTTGGTCCTGAAGGAGAATTATTCAAGAAGCGTGAAAGTCTGATGCAACCTATTCAGGATGAAATTTATAATGCGGTTAAAGAAATATCGGAGCAGAAAGGATATTCGGTAGTTGTAGACCGTGCATCCGCAACAAGCATTATTTTTGCTTCTCCGCGTATTGATATCAGTAATGAAGTGCTTGCTAAGTTAGGATATTCAAATTAATTTCATACATTTGCTTCGCGAACATAGCCGCACCTCAGCATTAAAAATAAGCAAGCTTATTTTGTTTTTGCGTTCAGTTTGCACTATATTTGCATTTATTCAACGACTAATTATTAAAATAAACAATAAACATTATGCTTAAAAAAATCGCACTACTCGTGGTACTGTTCGCTCTTCCTTTGGGAGCGATGGCACAAAAATTTGCTCACATGAACTCTCAGGAGGTTATTGTTGTTATGCCGGAATATACTAAGGCACAAGCTGATCTGGAAGCTATGTCAAAGAAGTATTCTCAAGAAATGGAACGCACTCAATCAGAATTCAACAAGAAAGTGCAAGAATTCCAACAGCAAGCTGACTCTCTGCCGAGAAATATAGCAGAAAGACGCCAGAAAGAATTGCAAGAGATGGCTCAAAGACAAGAAGAATTCCAACAGGAAGCATATCAAAGCATGCAGAAAGCACAGCAAGATGCATTGGCTCCCATCTATAAAAAATTGGATGATGCCATCCAGGCTGTAGGCAAAGCAGAAGGCGCAATCTATATCTTTGATTTGGCTCGCACACCAATACCTTATGTAGGTGCAGAGAGTGTAGATGTTACTTCTAAAGTTAAAACCCAACTGGGAATTAAGTAAAGACATATCTTATTTAAAGATAGAAAAAGGCGTGGACTGCAAACAGTTCACGCCTTTTTTCTATCTTTAAATAAGATAAGCGGTACCTCAGCATAACTTTTTTCATGCAAGCATGAAAGTTCTGCATTCGATTTGCATTATCTTTGCATTGTGTACAAAGTATTTCTGTTATGAAGCAAAAATTACCCACTATCCCCGGCCCTATCGGTGTATTCGACTCCGGATATGGCGGACTGACTATCCTGAGCAAGATACGGGAAGCCTTGCCCCAGTACGATTACATCTATTTGGGAGACAATGCACGTTCACCCTATGGTACACGTTCTTTCGAAATCGTGTATGAGTTCACATTGCAAGCTGTCACCCGATTGTTCGAAATGGGATGCCATCTCGTTATCCTGGCATGCAATACGGCGTCCGCCAAGGCATTACGCAGCATACAAATGAACGATCTTCCCGAAATGGATCCTGCACGTCGCGTACTGGGCGTCATCCGTCCTACTGTGGAATGTATCGGGAATATTACCCATAGTCGCCATGTAGGAATTCTGGCTACTGCGGGAACCATAAAGTCGGAATCCTATCCGCTGGAAATACATAAACTTTTTCCGGATATCCAGGTGGAGGGTGAAGCCTGTCCGTTATGGGTATCCCTCGTAGAAAACAATGAGGCGGAAGGAGACGGAACTGATTATTTTGTACGCAAATATATCAACGAACTTCTGTCAAAAGATGAACAAATCGATACGGTCATTCTCGGATGTACCCATTATCCAATACTGCTACCTAAAATAGAGAAGCATATGCCCAAGGGCATTACCACCGTAGCACAAGGGGAATTAGTAGCAACTAGTCTGAAAGATTATTTACAGCGTCACCCGGAAATGGATGCCAAATGTACAAAAGGCGGAAATTGCACCTACTACACTACGGAAGCAGAAGAGAAGTTCACCGAATCGGCATCTACCTTTCTGAATGAAGCGGTAACTGTGCAGCGAATAGAGTTATAATCGCCAAACATTTAAGGATAAAACAAATCTTTTCTCCGAAATACTTGTTATATTTGTAATATATAAATCTATTAATTCTTACCATTATGAAATCAACAGACTATAGCCGCACAGTTGAAGTGTTCAAAGGATCACCGTGGGAAGCAGAACTTGTTAAGGGTTTACTCGAAAACAATGGTATAGCAACTATTATCAAAGATGGACTTATGAGCACCATCGCACCTTATATAGCACCGGATGTAACCATTCTCGTCAGCGAGGAAACATATGAAGATGCCATGGAGATAATCCGTGAACGTGATAAAGGAAAAGACGAAGAATAATCCTTTCACTTTCCTCCAGAAACCACATAAGAACGATATACAACACATGGAACAACAATTTTCGAGAATAGCTGTAAAGGTAGGCAGCAATGTCCTGACACGTCGTGACGGTACTCTGGACGTAACACGCATGTCCGCTTTGGTCGATCAGATAGCTGAACTGCATAAGACAGGAGTAGAAGTCATACTTGTGTCGTCCGGAGCCGTAGCTTCCGGACGTAGCGAAGTGCACTCCGCCAAGAAGTTGGACAGTGTAGATCAGCGCCAGCTTTTCTCTGCCGTAGGCCAAGCCAAACTAATCAACCGTTATTACGAACTCTTTCGCGAACATGGTATTCCTGTTGGTCAAGTGCTGACTATGAAAGAGAATTTTGCTACCCGCAGACACTATCTCAATCAAAAGAACTGCATGACGGTGATGTTAGAGAATGGAGTGATTCCCATCGTCAATGAAAACGATACGATTTCTGTAAGCGAACTGATGTTTACGGATAATGATGAGTTGTCCGGCCTGATAGCCTCCATGATGGACGCACAGGCTTTGATTATTCTCAGTAATATTGACGGAATTTACAATGGTTCTCCTGCTGATCCAGCTTCTGAAGTGATCCGTGAAATCGGTCAGGGAAAAGACCTTTCTTCATACATTCAGACCTCCAAGTCCAGCTTCGGCCGTGGCGGAATGCTAACTAAAACCAATATTGCCCGTAAAGTAGCTGATGAAGGTATCACAGTTATCATTGCCAATGGTAAGCGGGACAATATCCTTGTCGATTTGATTCAACACCCTGAAAGTACGCTATGTACCCGCTTCACTCCTTCTCCCGAACCTGTATCCAGTGTAAAGAAATGGATTGCGCACAGCGAGGGGTTTGCCAAAGGCGAGTTACACATCAATTACTGTGCTACCGAATTGCTTTTTTCGGATAAGGCAGTCAGCATTCTACCTGTAGGCATCATCGACGTCATCGGCGAATTTGAAAAGGATGACATTGTGCGGATTGTAGACTTCGGAGGTAAGCCCATCGGTGTGGGTAAGGCAAACTGTGATTCCACACAGGCCAGGGAAGCAATGGGAAAGCATGGCAAGAAACCAGTAGTACACTACGATTATCTCTACATAGAGTAATAAAGAAAAGGAAAGAAGGTGCATTAGGATTACTCTTAATGCACCTTCTTTTTATTTCATGCCGTGAAACTATCAGTTTCATTACTTGAAACCGTTTGTTTCATGCCGTGAAACTATCAGTTTCATTGCTTGAAACTGTTTGTTTCATGCCGCGAAACTCTCAGTTTCAAGCTGAGATACCAGTACTGCCACTATAACTTCCAACTTACAGTATGGAATGAGTGGGGAGGCAACGTAAGCGTTACTCTCTGTTCCCTCACTTTTACACACATTGTTTCCTCATTATCAGTCACATTTGCAACGATGGCAGTGATTGTACCATCCGGATTAACGAAAGCCAGCATATTCTTATCCGACGGTGTTTCCAGCCTATAAGCTCCTGTCTGTACAAAATGCCCTAAATGCTTCATCAGATAAAATTCCGGATTATACTTTACGGTTTGTTGCTTCTTGTCAATGGACACCATAGAATTCTGATTCCATCCCCAAGGACTAATGCCCGGAGTAAGAAGAATCATATTCCAATAGTGATAGGAATTGATACCATTACTGAAATAATGCTTCATCAGGTTCCATGTATATTCAGCATAATCCCATGAGTTTGCTCCGTTGCCACATTCAGTCTCAGTTTGCATCAGGTTCAGATTAGGATATTCACGATGGATAGTTGGGATAGCCTTCTTACCATCCCACTGGAAACCAACACCCTTAATGTACTTAGCTGCCTGTTCATCCCGCAAAGCAGTGCGCACATAATCCGGATTGGATGTATTGATAGTTCCAAAATAAATATCAGTTTTGATATTCTCCCGCTCGAAAGTCGGCCCCAGATAATGCCCCAGGAAGAAAGTCAGATCTTCCGTGCGCCATTTACAACTGGGAAAAACCTGGTTGGAACAAGGCTCATTCTGAACATGGATACATTCCAGCGGTAATCCTTCGGCTTCATAAGCTTTAATAAAACGCGCAAAGTAATCGGCATACGTTTTCAGATACCCCTCTTCCATCCGGAAACCGGTACTGAATTCTGCTATAGCTTCACGCGGTAGCAATCCATTCACGTCTTTCTCTCCGGACGGACGAACCGCAGAAGCATAATGATTATTCGTCTTCATCCAAGGCGGAGGACACCAGGGAGAAGCCCAAATGCGCAAGTCAGGATTTATCTGACGGGCAGCTTTAATATAAGGAATCAGAATATACCTGTCACGGTCGATATTAAAATTCACCAGATTAAAGTCTCCTGCAACATCCGCAGAAGAGTAAAAACTCATGGCAAAGTCATTAGCTCCCATCGGAAGACGACAATAGTCGAAGCAAGCTCCATCTTTGCCAAAGATAGCTTGAAGAACAGCTTCACGATCTTCAGCCGACAAGGCATTCAGCGCATCCCAACCCATTTCATTGAAGCAGCCACCTATACCCGTAATCAATTGTAAGCGTTGAGCCGGGTCAAGCACAATCTCTGCTCCGGTAGTTGTACGTTCCGGCTTCACCTTCTGTTTCACCCACGGAGAAGTCTGAGTGGTAGTATACCACTCGACCTTCTGCGCTGAAACAGTTCCACTTAGCAGGAACAGTAAAATCAGACTTATTAACCTCATAAGCTATCTTATTTTCTTTGTTTCACCATCTGGATAGTTCCGTCTTCATTGTAGTAAAGTTTGTCTACACAAATAGAGCGCAACCAGTCATGATTAGATAAAGCACTGTTGTGGTAGAATGCAAACCACTGGCCTTTATATTCTACGATAGAACCGTGATTGGTATAGCTGTCTGTAGGCTCCATATAGATACCCATAGATTTCCAGGGACCGAACGGGTTATCACTGATAGCATAGCGCATACGGTTGTCACCTTTCACACCGTCATTCCAGTTTTCATCGTGATTATCGGAATAAGAGAGATAGTATTTTCCATTATATTTATGAATCCATGTAGCTTCGTGGAAGTCTTCCAGACCTTCCATTTCCTTCATTTCTCCATCCAGTTCCACCATATTATCTTTCAGTTTGCCGCCTTTACAAATCTGGCCGCCACCGTTATAGATATAAGCCTGACCGTCATCATCCACAAATACACAAGGGTCGATCAACGGGTCCATTCCTTCGATATACCCCTGCACAGTAAAATTAGCAGCCGGTTCTTTGCTGGTAGCTACACCGATCTTCCAACTATCATTCCACTTCGTATCACTGGGATGCGGGAAGTAGAAATAGTACGTACCATCCTTGTAAGCACAGTCGGGAGCCCACATAAATCCACCTTCTTTGCGTCCCCAGGGCACTTGTGACGAATTCAGAATTTCACCATGATCTGTCCAATTCACCATATCATCCGTAGAGAACACATGATAACGATCCATCAAATCGCAACCACGCGGAGGATCTATATCATGCGAAGCATATACATACAAACGTCCGTCCGCCCATACATGTGCCGAAGGATCGGCGGTGTACATGTGCGTGATAAATGGATTGGGAGCCATACTGTCAATTCCCGCCGCTTCTTCTTTCGTCGAATTGCTTTTAGGCGACTGACAAGAGAACATAACTCCCACCAGGAATAATGCAAAAATAGGATAAAAATGCTTTTTCATAAGTAATGTGTTTTATATTAGTAATTAATAGCACTGTTTCTGTCATTTCTGCAATACCGAAACCACTTTCTGTAAACGAATATCAGCAGAAGAAGCACCTACCATGATCGTATAATCACCGGAAGGACAGACAAACTTATCTTTCGCCTCATCCCAATAACGCAACAGATCTTTACGCAGTTTCAAAGTCACCTTCTTGTTTTCACCACTCTTCAATGTGACACGCTCAAAACCTTTCAGCTCTTTGATAGGCATTATTTCATCCCGCTCAGGCAACTTCACGTATACTTGAGCAACCTCATCACCTGCATATTTACCTGAATTCTTCAGTTGGAAAGAAACATTTATCTCCTCTTCACCATCTGCCACTTGCAGGTTGGAATACTTGAACGTGGTATAACTTAAACCATAACCGAAAGGATACAGAACATCCCCTTTGAAGTATTTATAAGTACGTCCCTTAGTTATATCATAATCATCAAACGGAGGGAGCTCATCCAGACTTCTGTAATAGGTCAACGGCAGACGGCCACCCGGATTATAATCACCAAACAAGACTTCCGCTACAGCTTTACCACCACTTTCACCGGGATACCAAGCATTCACGATAGCCGGAATATGCTCATCCATCCAATTGATAGCCAATGAGCTACCTGCTACCAATACAACTACGATATTCGGATTTACTTTGTAGATTTCCTGCAAGAACTCTTGTTGGTCCGCCGGAAGCTGAATATCATATCTGTCTTGCCCTTCACGTTCTATTGACTTATTAATGCCCAATACGGCAACCACTGTCTCACACTCACGCACCGCCTTTCCGGCTTCGCCGTACAAATCCAGTCGCGTCACTTTTCCTACCTGTGGAACACGCCATTGCAGTTTGGCAATAGCATAGTCACGGTTATCATAATATTCAGCCTTCAACTGATAATCTTTTCCGGCTTCCAGATAAATAGTAGCGGTATCAGTCCGGACAGCATGTCCCGGCCACGCATCAATCAGCATCTTACCGTCAATGCTCAGGCGACAACCGTCATCCGATGTGAAACTAAGTGTATATTGTCCGGTAACCGTAGGACGCAATTTTCCGGTCCAACGAACAGACAAAGGAGATTTAGGCAAGAAGGGATCCGGCGCCTGGTTGGCAGGCTCAAAGTTGATCCATTCTTCTTTACGCACTTTCGGAGTTCCCTGCAACTTGGTATTGTCAAAATACTCGGCCTTCAATCCTTCCGGAAAACTGGCACCCTGTATAAGTTCCATTCCATCTACAGCAGACTTCCATGGGGCGTATACCACTTTTACATCATCGCCTACCCTGTCTTTAATACCTTGCAATACAGAGATCGGAGCGATTACCGGCAATCCGCTATAATCACCAAACTCACTGCTACCCGCATTGATGCCTACCACTGCTATGGATTTTACCTTCTTGGCGTTAAGCGGCAACATTTTCTTTTGATTCTTGAGTAATACAATACACTCACGTGCAGCATTCAAAGCCACTTCCTGATGTTCTGCCGAACCTATCACAGCAGGAGATATTTTCGTATAAGGATTCTGTTCTCCACTATCGAACAAGCCTAATTCCATACGCGCTCTCAACACACGATAGGCTGCGGAGTCGATGTCCGCATCCGTAACCATATATTGACGGTATGCACTCAGCAAAGGCTGGTCATATACATCATCTCCACATTCCAGATCCAAACCTGCTTTTATGGATAAAGCAGCGGCTGCTTTTTAGTCTTTACATATTTATGCGCATTCACTAACAAAGAAGGTCCACCGCAATCGGAAACCACATATCCTTTAAATCCCCAGTCCTTACGAAGTACTTTCGTCAATAACCAGGCGTTCAAGGTACAAGGCACATCATTCAGCGCATTGTATGCTGACATGATGGAAGCTGATTTACCATCCTTCACGCACGCTTCAAAAGCCGGAAGGTAATATTCACGTAACTGTTTTTCTGAAATCTGCGGATTACATACAAAGCGATTATGTTCTTCATTATTGGCTGCAAAATGCTTGGGAGTCGACACAATCTTCAGATAACGGTCATCATCGCCTTGCAGACCTTTCACAAAAGCAGTACCCATGATACCACTTAAATAGGGGTCTTCTCCGTAAGTTTCCGGAGTACGCCCCCAACGTGGGTCACGCGCCATATTCACTGTGGGAGACCAAAAGGTCAGCAAGTCACTGAACTGGCTTTTCTGCTCCCGTCCCTGATCCAATTCATTCCAACGGGCACGGGCCTCATCAGAAATAACCGTAGCTACCTGCAATTGCAGCTCTGGATTCCAGGTTGCCGCCAGTCCGATAGCTTGCGGGAAAACGGTAAAGCGTCCCGGTCGAACCACTCCGTGAAGTGCCTCGTTACCGTGGTAATACTTAGGAATATCCAGACGGGAAATTCCCGGAGAGGTGGCACGCAACAGGCTGATTTTTTCTTCAACCGTCAAGCGTGATAATAAATCCATGATGCGCTCATGCATCGGTGCTTTCTCATCCTTATATAGCTCTTGAGCCTGTGCCACTCCGGCACAGGCTATTAGAACTAATAATCCTATAAATACAATCTTTTTAAGTGTTTTCATGTTTTTTTCCTATTGACTTATACCTTATTGTTTTTCTGCGGATGGGGGCACTGCATCACCTGCGCTACCCCCCCATGCCTTATTGGGTCTGCTACCCATCACCAATACCAATTTCCCACCTTCTTTTATGTCGTCATGACTAAACCAAGGCTTATTCCATTCTTTTCCGTTCAATGTTGCAGATTGGATGTATTTATTTTCATCCGACGCACCTTGTGCTTCTATTTCAAATACCTTTCCGTTGCTCAACATCACCTTAGCCTTAGCAAACAAAGGACTACCGATATTATAAGCCGGGAATCCCGGTGTAACCGGATAGAAACCTAAAGAAGAGAATACAACAAATGCCGACATACCGCCACCGTCTTCATCTCCCGGTACCCCCATCAGGTCGTTACGGAACCAAGTCTTCAGCAACTGACGGATGCGTTTCTGTGTCTTCCAAGGCTGACCTGCATAGTTATACAGATAAGGAATGTGCAAAGAAGGTTCATTGGCCATTGAGAATTGTCCCACATTTCCCGTATGATCCGGTATCTGTGCATAGAAAGCATATTTGCCACGCCCCAGCGGTTCACGGAAAGTCTGATCCAGATTTGCTATAAACTGTTGGTTACCACCCATCAAATCAATCAGATCGGCTACATTGTGAGGAACATCCCAACGATAAACCCAACCATTATTCTCACCATAATATTCACGGGCACCCATACCTCCGGAGAAACGATAATCGAATGGTTCGATCCACTTGCCATTCTTATCCTTCGGATGGAAGAAAGCTGTTTCTGCATTATACACGTTGCGATAATTATGAGCACATTGCAGATAGTGAGCAGCATCTTCTTTCTTTCCCAACATATCGGCTATACGCGACAGGCACCATTGGTCGTATGCTGTTCCCAGTGTAACTGCAATCGGCTGACGCTTTTCGAAATGATGTACATTCGGGTCTGTTTCTTTTTCTCCTTCCTGAAGTGCAGGGATATATCCGTTCTTCTTATAGAAATCATCAATCCAACCGGCGGCAGCACCCGACCACGGAGCCAGTGTTTTTTCTTCAATTCCTTTACGGCAAGCTTCATAGGCCTTAGCCAAATCGAATTGTAAGCCTTTAGCGGCCGCATCAGCTACTGTTGCTACGGCATGATTGGAATTCATACGGCGGGAGTCACCTGTAATTTCAGGGAAGGTAGGCATCCACATATTACCCATTTGTTCAGCCATACGCAGATAAGAGTCAATCACATTCTTTTCCGTACCTTCGTCAATCAGGAGACGCAGGGGATGAGCTGCGCGATAGGTATCCCAAATCCAGTCGTCCGTATAGAAAGGTTCGCCATTATCCTCGTGCACTTTTCCGTCAAACGCACTGAAATAACGACCGCCCTCACTGATACAAACGGGGCGTTCGAATATGCGATAGAGTGACGTATAAAGAATTTGCTTATCTGTATCACTGCCACCTTCTACTTGAATATCGCTCAATGCTTTATCCCAGATTTGGCGTCCCTTTTCTGCCAAAGCCTGTAGATTATAATCCGGCAATTCACGTTGCAGATTCTCTTTAGCCTGTTCCTCACTTATAAACGAAATACCATAGCGTAGATTTACCGTTTTCGTTCCGTCGGCAAAGTGCAGAACAGCACAGGCATTGCGCCCTTCAGCTTCCTTCGTGCCTGCATCTATTTTACCATCAGCCAAGATACCCGTTTCTATAGGAGCAATGTCCGATTCTATATACAGGTACACCCGCGTATTATTCTCCAATTGCTGGTAACCGCTCACAAATCCGTCACCTGCTTTGATGGCACCGTTTCGTGAATTAATCATCATGTATACAGGTTTATCCTGCTGACTATAATCTATCTGATAAAGAGCCGACTGATGAGAGGGTGCATACTTCACTTTAATTTCCTCGTCATCGAGGATCACCTCATAATAATAAGGTTTCAACTTTTCATCATCATAGCTATAAGCTACAACCGGACGAAGATTCTCTCCCTGATACGGACTCAGGTTGAAAGCTGAACTTCCACGATGGCTGGTTACAATCAAAGGAAGACCGTTCAACTGATCTGTTGTATAGTCCGCCCGTTCGGGATAAACACGAAGCATACTATTCGGCAGATGAATAGTCGGGAAAGTGGGCACCAGCAAGTGACTGATATTTCCCATGTAAGGATTTACATAGTCAACCGGACCTTTCACGGCAGTTACTTGATTTTGTACTCCACTACAAGCGCCCAACATGGAAACTAAAGCTACAGAAGCCAGGCAATGTGTAATTTTCATAATATAACAGTTTTAGTTTATATTTATTCGTGAAGGCAAATGTAAGAGCTAAAGCTTTCCCTTTCGATTAAAAAAGACTTAATAGCCGATTAAAATTGAATAAATGGCTAATTTGTCTATTATTTAATCATCTTACCCCCTTTTTCCGGCATTTTAGAATCTTCATTACGGGAGCCTGATACATCCATCATTCAATTACTCCCGACACCATTTTCATTAAAAGCAATGATAGAAAAATAATATTCTGAATCCCTATTGAAATAGCGGGCCTCGTATTGATTGTCGTAAACCACCATTGAATGGGTAAGTTTTTCTTTCTGTGTTCCCCAACGTAAAATGTATCCTGTTACATCTTCTTGAGAATCCCATACAAAACGGTAAATACGTTTGTCACTCTCATCACGCGTAGCCTGGAAACCTGTTACGGCAACGGGTACTTTACCATCACCTTGTCCGAAGATACGCAAATCAAATAAGGAGAAAGAGCCTTCCATATCTTTTGAATTGCAGATTTTCAGGTATTGCATTTTCGCTGGTGTGACCAGAGTATGTAATTTGTGAGGAGCATCTTGCTGATTCTTTTCTTCATTTACCAGACGAGTCCATTTATTTCCATCTACCGATCCTTCAATATAATATTGATATACCACCGGTCCATGGGGAGCATGGATATTGAAATTATGATCTGCAAAATTAACCTGAATAGCCTTCACATCCATAGGCTCGCCAAGATCAATTTGTAACCATTCACCTTTGTTACCAGTCTGTGCAGCCCACCAGGTCTCGACTTGCTCATCATTAGCCAATTCCGGTTCGTAACCTTCAAGAGAAGAAGATGCAGCTACTTTCTTCTTATACGAAAGTAGGTTCCACCCCATGTTGATATCTTCTTTTTCGAAGTCTACTTTCCTGTCGGGAATACAGAAGGGATAATCTGCAAAAGTAGTAAGCGCATACATACCGTATTTATCAGAAACAACTACCGGGAATAATCCCAAACGACGTTCGAACCAGTAACGAACAGAGATAGTCATGGAAGCTACATGCCAGTAATTTCCATATTTATCCTTGAAGGTATGTCCATGTCCGGCACCACCAATAAAACCACCAGGTTTGAAAGAGAAAGGATTATCTTCTACATACTCAAAAGGCCCTAACGGATTATCGCCTACATAGTTACCATCACCATAAATACGGTATTGAGTACCGGGAGCGGCATACTGTAAGTAATACCGTCCATTATGCTTCAGCACACACGGACCTTCATTCCAGCCTTGGCGCGGTTCTTCATTATTCTTACCGGGAACTTCCCAACCATATTTATCACAATTATGATGTATCAAAGCTTTAGGTTCACCGATAGAGCGGAAACCATCTTTGGGATCCACTTCTACACCTACAATCGGATTGACATCCGAACATCCCCAATAAATATAAACTCTTCCATCATCATCCTTAAAGAAGGCCGGATCATGCTGACGATAAGTCAACTTTGTATCCACTTCTTCCCAAGCATCTTTTTCCGGATGAGCATTCTTATAAATCCGGGTATTTCCACTGGAAGCGGTAAAGTAAAGTGTATCACCATAAACAAGAATTGTAGGCGCATAATCCTCCATAGTCGGAATAGTTGTACAAGGAATATATTCCCACTTTGCCAAGTCTTCGGAGCGCCAATAACCACCGGACTTGGAAGCAAACATATAATAATATCCTTTAAAATATTCCAGTACCGGATCGGCAGCTTCACGCCGTGACTCTTCATTCGGTTGGAAACGATAATTCAAATCAATAGGATTTGTCACAATCCGATCACTATTAACCGTAGTCCGTTGTTCCGAAGCACAACTGGCCAACAGGCCTGACAGCAAGGCTATACTAACTAATTCCGCAATGCTTTTCATGGTAGTTTTATATTAAGTTTCTTTCCTTTATACTCCACATTCACAGTATACGATTCATTATCCAATCCCAATCCTTTCAGATTATCTACAACAACGATACGGAAGTTACGATTTTGCAACATGCCATCATAGCTACCCTGACGAGGATGGATAGTTAACTGCCTATCCTTGTCACTCCACGTCATACGGACAGTGGTATATTTACCTTTTTCGTAATTATAGTTATCATCCTCGTCTTCATATAAGGTAAATTCCCCATCGGCACCGGGATAGATGCGAACCTGTAGATCATCCCATGACTTCTCGGTTGCAAACTGAACGGAAGGCCCGGCAGGAATGATGGAACCTGCTTTCACATATAATGGGATGATATCAATGGGAGCTTCACGACTAATCTCCTGCCCGCCCTTTTGCTTTTCACCTGTCCAAAAATCAATCCATTGCGTACCCTCAGGCAGATACAGGGAGCGTCTCTTTACTTCACTTATTACCGGAGCTACCAATATGGACTTTCCAAACATATACTCATCGCCTATATCTGTAACCTTTTTATCTTCCGGAAAGTCAGAGAACAAAGCACGCATCAGACTTCCACCATTAGAAGTAACCTCCCATGAGGTTGAATAAATATAAGGTAATAATCGATAGCGAAGATTAATCATTTTCTCTTGCGCATCGAAAGCCCAGTATCCACGTTCACCAAACATAAATATTTCACGGGGAGTGTTTGTACCATGCGAACGCATCATTCCCGTAAAAGCTGCAAACTGCATCCAACGCACATACAATTCATGGAATGCCGGATCTTTCACACCTTCCGGAAACTTTCTATCAGAAAAGAAACCACCAATATCAGAATTCCAATAAGGAATACCTGTCAATGAGATATTCAAGGCTGCCGGAATCTGATTACGCAACACATCCCAATCAGAAACAACATCACCGGACCATGCCTGGGCGGCATAACGTTGCTGACCTGCAAAAGCAGAACGAGTCAGAATAAAAACGCGTTTATCGGAAGCCTCCTGTCTTTGATGATCATAAACGCCGCCCACGCTTACAAGCGGGAAAACATTACGCACTTTACGGAAAGAGCCCAGATAAGTTTGAAAATCCAAGTCTCCTTCTTTCGCCGGGCTATGTTCCGGTTCGGTTGCATCCAGCCACCAACCATCCATTCCGATGCTGAACATATTTTTATTCATATATTTCCAATAGATATCTCTCGCTATGGGATCATAAGTATCATATACCTTCACACCATTATCCTGCGGAAAAGTTTCATGTATCATCAACTTGTTCAGAGCTTTCAAATCAGCATAGATTCCGGTAGCGGGTCCAAAAGAAGGCCACACAGAAATAATGGCATGGGCATTCAGATGGTGCACCTCTTCCATCATTTTCTTTGGATCGGGAAATTTCGGATTACGAAATTCTACCGCATTCCAATCTTTATGGTCTTCTCCCCAATAACGCCAATCCTGAATAATGCCATCCAGAGGCACCTTCAGGTCACGATATTTTGCAACAACACTAACCAGTTCATCCTGGCTGACATATCGCTCTCTTGATTGCCAAAAACCGAATGTCCAAAGTGGAAACATGGGAGCCTGCCCTGTTAATTCACGCAATCCAGCCACTACTTTATCTGCTCCACCGCCATAAACAAAGTAATAATCGCACAAATCACCAACCTCCGAATCAAAAGTCATTCCTTGTGCATTGTCTGTAAAAGTGGTAGGAGAATAGTTATCCCAAAACAACGCATAGCCTTTGATAGAATGGACTAAAGGAATACATATTTCCGTATTCGCCTGTTGCAAGAAAAGAGTCTGATTACGCTGATTCATTTTCCCCGTTGGTGCTGTCCCAAACCATAAATAGCCTCATCACTATCCAACAAGAAAGTTTGGCGAATCCGATATGTAGAATTACCTGCATCATTGAAAGAAGTGAAACCTGTGGAGGAAGGTTTTTCTGCCAACAATTCCTTCCCGTCTTTAGTTACAAAGCGAACCCGGTTCTGAACGATATCCAGCAAAACGGTCAGTTCGGAAGTAGTAAGTATTACCTGATTATTTGCTTCCTGTATCTTATACTTCACCTTTTCTGGTTGCATCGTAACAGATAACGATTGTTTTTCCGGCGCTTGCCCAAGAGGATACTTCTTCACACGAATAATGGAAGAAGAGAAGCACTCCAGTTCCACACAGGCAGCTTTTGTCTCTACTTTTACTCCATGTGAAGTACGCAATACAGATTGTCCCATTATGGGGACAATCTGTATACACAGGCATATAAATGCTAACAGTTTCTTCATTATATCAAGTTTATATAGACAACACTTTATATTTAGTGGTGAACAGCACATCTCCGTCATTATTCTTATCCACACTGAAAGGTATCAGTTTCTCTTCTCCCGGAGCCAGTTCATAATGCACATTCTCTCCTGTCTTCTTACCTCCAACGTACATTTCTATCTTACCTGTATCCATCAGAGTACCATTGTTCTTAACAGATACCCAGATTGTCTTCTGATTTTTCAGCAAGTTCTCTTCAACTTTGAACAATGACAAACCGAAATCTGCGGCAAATTCATGAGTATATTCAAGCATACCGGACAATCCTTTCTTTGCATCCGCATAACCTACACTATCTTTTATACGGTCTTTTTGCCACATACTGAGGGCTAACTCCGCCGACTAATATCTTAAACTCTCCTTTCTCTACTACTCTGTCCATACGATCATTGAGTAATGAGAGTTCATAAGGTGTCAGTTCAAAAGAAACTGTCTTTGACTCACCCGGTTGCAGATGAACACGAGTGAAATCTTTCAGCTCTGTAATACGCGTTTTCACGCTGGCATACATATCAGTTATATACAACTGAACAACTTCGTCTCCGGCACGTTGCCCCACATTCTTCACAGTTGCCTGTACTGCAACATTACCATTATCCTTTTCCTGTATCTTCAAACCGGAATATTCAAAAGAAGTGTAGCTTAAACCATATCCAAAATAATAAAGAGGATAAAATTCCATGTCTGAATACTCATAACGACGACCGGAAGTTTTAAAGTTATAATACAAAGGAAGCTGACCTACATGACGCGGGAACGTCATCGGCAAACGACCGGCAGGATTATAATCACCGAACAGCACATCAACCGTAGCCGGACCACCTTCTTGTCCCGGTAGCCAGTTAACAAGAATAGCTTTACACAGTTCTGACGCCTTAGACAAGTTGTAAGGACGGCCTGCCTGAAGAATTAAAATTACAGGTTTGCCGGTTGCACAAACGGCTTCCAATAACTCCTGTTGCTTACCCGGTAAAATAAGAGTGGCATAATCATGGTTTTCTCCGGAAGTCTTGTAAACATCTGTCGTTGATTCACTGGTAGAGCAATCTCCCAAAACCAACACTACTACATCCGACTGAGAAGCTGCTTTCACTGCCTTGGGAATATTCGTCCCATTCGAACTTGTAAAATCACAACCTTGTTCATAAACCACCTTTGTCTGCTTACCCACCGCTTGTTTGATACCTGTCAATACAGATTTCAACTGACCGGGTAAAAGTTTGGGAGTATAGTCACCCGGCTGGAGATCATCCGCTCCGGGACCTACTACAGCAATCGTACGCATATCTTTAGCCAAAGGCAATATGTTATCTTTATTTTCCAGCATTACAATAGATTCGCGTGCTGCCTGACGTGCCATTTCTTTATGGCTGTCTGAGTTCCATCCCGGATATATCTTATTCCAGTCCAAAGGTTTATTCGGTGTCTTCTCAAACAGTTCGTTACGGAACATCATACGCAGCATGGTGCGGCAAACCACATCCAGGTTTTCCATATTGATACGTCCGTCTTTTGCAGCTTGTATCACCTCTTTGTCATTGTAAGTATCACCACAATTGGTAGCGATGCCTGCCGCCAGAGCCTGATTAGCGGCTTCTATTTTATCTTTTGCTGTATAATGTTTACGGGCAGTCAGATTACCGATAGCACCGCAGTCACTCACAATAAAGCCGTCAAATCCCCATTCCTCACGCAGAATACTATGCAATAACTCTCTGCTTTTAGCAACCGGCACACCTAGATAATCAGAATAAGCCATCATTACAGATTGGCAGTCATAGTTGCGAATCACATGACGGAACGGAACCAGATGCACCTCACGCATTTCACGTTCGGACAAACCGATATCATGGGAATCACGTCCGCCCAGGGGGGCGCCATGCCCACCAAAATGTTTCGGAGTAGTAAACAAGCCTTTAGATTGATATCCTTTAATCCAGGCTCCACCAATTTGTGATACCAGCACAGGGTCTTCACCAAATGTCTCCTCACAACGTCCCCAACGTGCATCCTGTGCCACATCGAGTACCGGAGACCATGCCTGCATAGTACCTGCTGCAAGAGTTTCGTCACCAACAGCCATAGCAACATCTTCTGTCAGTTTCTTATTCCAGGTGGCTCCCATTGCCAATGCTTGCGGAAAAATAGTAGCACCGCTACCGTATGAGAACCCATGCACCGCTTCTACTTTTGTAATGGGCGGTACATATAAATGAGGAATCCCCGGAATCCCCCATCCCTCACGAATCAATTCCATCTTGTCTTCCGGAGTCATTACACTCAGCAGACTTTCCACACGTTCTTCCACCGGAAGCGTCGGATCCATATAACGAAGAGATGTTTTCTCTCCTTTTCGGTCTTTCAGCACTTTATCTGCCAAAAGCACCGCTACCTCTTTCACCGAAAAAGGTTTCACACGACTATCGCCTTTAAATGCCAGTCGAACGTGAGCACCGTATTTAGGTGAAAACGTGACCTGCATTTCTTTCGCACTACCCTTCACCTGATAGTCTACCGGAACTCCCAGATTCATCGGATCATAAGTAACAAATACACTCATCAGTTGCTTCAGTTCTTCCTTTGATACACCCTGCATCTGAAGGTTAAGTTCACACACATCACCAGGAGTCTGTATGGTAAACATCAGCCACTGGTCCGCCTTCAGATCCTGACCATTCACTTCCCACATCGTTTTCGGATCTTTATCAAAAGCCAGCGAGGCTTTCTCCAGTTTGGTTGATGCCGACACTGATAAGATATCACTTGGCTGTTGAGCCATTATAAAAGAGCAGGACAATATACCTGCAAAAAGAAACAAGTGCTTTTTAAAATTCATACTATCAGATATTAATTTTACTCTGTTTGATGTTGCAAAGTAAACGGTAACCTATTAATAAAACAGTGAAACTATAATTAATGAAACATTAAAATCCGCTTAATGAGGCTCTTTAAGTGAAAAAGAGTCTACTAACGTACCGGTTGCTTCATCTCCAACGGTATTTCCTTACGCAACATTTTACCGGCCTGGCCCACCAGCCACAAATAATGATCACTACCAATGCCTTCCTCAATGGGTACAAATGTACTGGCACCTACGGGAACCTTTTTAGCACATTTAAAGATAGCCGTACCTTCATCTATCTCATCAAACATAGCTACATAAAGCATTTCCGCACCTTCCTTCAAAGCTCCGGACAACTGCTTCCAAAGGAACGAACCTTTGTTACGCGGTATCTGCACACTGTTCTCATGCCCCTTCATATTACGCCAGGAGAATCCTGGGAAAGCCAAAGGTGCATAATCCACTTTATTCTTTTTCGCCCACTCGATGTCACCTTTAATCAGTTTCTGATAACGAGGATACGAGTCTTCATTATACCGTCCTACAAACCAGGGCATCACAACATCACACCGTTTTATCAACTCATGCAGACGAGGGTCCGATTCGGTATCTCCACTCAATTCGCGCCAGTGTGTAGGCACTCCCAACATCACACTAAAGCCCTGTGCCTTCAAACCATTGATAATCTTTTCGGCTTCATCCAGACCGTAACGGCGGTGATCATTGAAACCTACTCCCCAAACCGTAACCAGCGGTTTTCCATTATGATACAGATAGGAGGGATTCTTGGCATGATCTTTCAGAGAATGACGTTTAGCCACATCGGCAATATCTTTCAGCAAAACATCCTCATCACCGGGACGCATACCACTTAAATCATACATGACACAAATGGCACGCTCGTATTTATTGGCGGCTTTCATGGCAGAGTTCAAAACAGTATTGAAATGCTTCAAACCACTCTCACCACGGATTTCCCCGACAAAACGCTGCATAAACACACCATCCAATCCATATTCTTTCATCCATCTGAAATGAGTATCTACCGTAGACTCATCGTGCGAAGAGAAAGTATAAGCGGGCGTTCCGTCTGCAAACTTGAACTCCGTCTTATACAGTTTTTTATACTCCGACACTTCCGGCCAGAAGTCAATCGTACAAGAACCGGGGCGAAAGCCATCGTGTCCGGTATAGTGGTACCACCCCCGATTGGCGCCATCATCAGGGGCATTAAACCACCCCTGATAACCGGCCATCACCAATCCTTTGTACGAATTGTACTGTTTACCGGCAGCCTGCGCCGTAATACCTATTGAAAACAACAAGCATACAATAAACCAATTTATTTTTTTTACCATAACCTATTTCTATTTCTTATTCGTAATATCGATTGTCAGAATGTTCTGTGCAATGTGTACTTTTCTCCCGGTTGTGTCTGTATATCATACTCATAAATCTTATACAAGAGAGGATATTGCGCCCTTAATCCGGCAGCGACCAGCGGTTCCTTAATAGCTCCGCGCTTCATCAACGGATTCGGATTATCCCCCTTCGCTTCCTTAAGACCTGTACTTTCCAACGGCACATACGAACGTATACGCAGATTGCCGCCAATGCGTGAAGTTACGGTAGCCGTAGTCAATTCACCGCCATCCCAATCCATGTCCACTTCAAAAGCACCGCGGGCTACCAGCCCTTTTACGCTACCCTTGTTCCAATCCTGAGGCAAGGCGGGCAATAAATGTAAAGCCTCGTCATGACTTTGAAGTAACATCTCGGCTACACCGGCAGTGAAACCGAAGTTTCCATCAATCTGGAAAGGCGGGTGTGCGTCAAACATGTTCGGATAAGTACGTCCGTCAGGATTATCCTTTTCCACCAGCTTCAACATATTCTTGATAATCTTATAAGCATGATCACCGTCGAGCAGACGTGCCCACAGATTGATTTTCCAACCGATAGACCACCCCGTAGCCATGTCACCCCGATAGAGAAGTGAGCGTTTAGCTGCCTGGAAAAGCTGCGGATGCGCATAGGGGGAAATCTGGTTACTGGGATAAAGCCCGTACAAATGAGAAACATGACGATGGTCATTATTCGGATCATCCACATCCGCCAGCCACTCCTGCAACTGGTTATGCTTGCCTATCTGCATAGGCGGCAAACGCTTAATCATGCTTTGCAGACTATCCCGATAGGAGGTATTAGCGGGATACAACAGTTGGGTAGCCGACAGCACGGAAGTCAATGCATCCAGCACAATCTGGGTGTCCATCGTACATCCGGCAGTAATCATTGTACCGGTTCCCGGAGGGCCCTGTTCGGGAGACATAGAAGGTGCACAGACCATCCAGCCATATTTAGGATGTTCCACCAGGAAATCCAGGAAGAAATCGGCTGCCCCCTTCAAAGCCGGATATGCTGTTTTCAGGAATGCCTGATCGCCTGTATAAAGATAATGTTGCCACAGATGTTGGCTCAGCCAAGCACCACCCAACGGCCAGACATACGAAGCACCATCCACAGGTCCGGCCATACGCCACAGATCCGTGTTATGATGTACGGTCCATCCACGGCATTCATACAAGGTGCGTGCTGTGCCTTGTGCCGACTCTGACAATTCTTTCACCATCTGGAACAGCGGTTCATGCATTTCCGGGAGATTTGTCACTTCTGCCGGCCAATAGTTCATCTCCGTATTGATATTGATGGTGTACTTTCCATCCCACGGAGCCAATAGTTCATGATTCCAGATGCCTTGCAGTCCGGCAGGCTGTCCGCCGGGTTGCGAAGAGGATATAAGCAGGTAACGCCCGAACTGGAACATCAACGCCACCAAACCCAAATCTTTCCTTTCATTGAAATGCTTGATACGGTAAGATGTCTCCTCTTGACTGGAGGGGCCGATGTTCAGAGAGACACGTCCGAAAAGCTTTTGATAGGCTTCTTCATGAGCAGTAAGCGCCTGGGCATAAGGGACGCTTCATGGCTTTTTGCCAGAAACTCCGTTGCCCGACGGGTTTCATTGGCACTTACATCTTTATAATTGACAAAGTTGGTTGCAGCCGTCACATAAATCACAGCAGCATCTGCACCTTTCACTTCAATGCAATCATTGGTGACATTGACTTTACCCTTCTCCGCCTTTATCTGTGTGCGGGTTTCAAAACGGATAGCTCCAGGAATGCCTTCGTGCGCCGAACCATGTCCGGACAACAGGAGGTTTTTGCCATTCTTCTTTATCTCGTACTCTTTATACGGGGTACTATATCTGGTTGTAAAATTGACTGCACCGGGTTTATCCGCCTCGATACGGATGATCAAAGCATTATCTACCAAAGAAGTGAATATGGTACGGGTATAATTCACTTCGCCTATCTTGTACCGCACGGATGCGACTGCCCGTTCCAAGTCTAAATCTCTGCGATAATTGGAGTAATCGGCATGTCCGTCAAATTCCAGCATCAAACTGCCAATCGTCTGGAAAGGCATGCCATGCTGCCCGGTAAAGAAGTTATCAGCCATAACCTTTTCGGCTTCCTTCTCACGTCCGGCAAAAATAAGTTCCCTGACTTTGGGCAATACACCGAATGCCTTCGGACTATCGTTGCGATGAGGACCACCGCCCCAGACAGTCTCCTCATTCAACTGTATCTGTTCGTTAACCACTCCGCCATAGACCATGGCGCCCAAACGTGAATTACCCAAAGGTAATGCTTCGGTCCATACTTTGGCAGGTTGCTGATACCAGAGTTTTAAGTCATCAGCTTTAGCCATCAAGCAGCAAGCACATACAATGCACAGACCTATCAAACGGTTTTTCATGATTCTTTAAGTTTATGTTTTCCGAATGCAAAGAAAAGTGCGACACATTAATAATATCAATGAAAAGACATTAATATCGACTTAAAATAGAATTAATAAGGATTAATGTCGAAAATAATTCATTTTTTCGGTTATGAGTTAAATGATAAATAATCTTTTAGACGCGGATGACGCGGATTTTTTTATACTTCTTATAGCGCAGCCTTTTAAATCCGTGTTATCCGCGTCATCCGCGTCTAAAAAATAATATACCGAATAGCGCTAATCCCTTATCACTAAACACTAATCACTTTTGTTCTTTCCTTTCCGTTATAAGCAAAACGATAATCTTGTATGATAAGTGCCCCATATACAGATGACCAATATTTACACAATAAGATATTTGTGAGATCAGTATGATACTGAGACCACCTCATCAGTCGTATGCTGAAATACGTTCATTATAGCACCCTGATAATAAACCATTTACAAAAGGCATCTTCATCATTAATAAATTCAGACAAATGAACTGTTTAAAATGATAAATTATTTTCTCTCTTTTCTGTTATGGATCAAACAATAGTCGATATACACTACGCCTTATACCAAAGTCACAATGGCACACGACTCTTTCTTCTATTATCATTCTTTTTCAAAGGGATAAAGCAAGCATTCCCGATATAATTGCTACATTTGCAGGGTAATCGATAAAAGAAGTACAAGAAAATGGACTTAAACAAAGTATTTGCCACCGTGCAGGAAGCCAGCCGGGAATTGTTATCAATGAGCGATAGAGAAATCAATCAGATACTATTGGCTGTAGCGGACGCTGCCTTGGCAAAATCGGACTTCATTCTCGCTGAGAACAAGAAGGACCTGGAAAGAATGGATCCAAATGATCCGAAATACGACCGGCTAAAACTGACCGTAGAACGCCTGCAAGGCATCGCTGCCGATACACGCAATGTAGCAACCCTTCCCTCACCAGTGGGACGTACGCTGAAAGAGCACACACATCCCCAGGGGATGAGGCTCAGAAAGGTAAGTGTCCCGTTTGGCGTCATCGGCATTATATACGAAGCACGCCCCAACGTGAGTTTCGATGTATTTTCTCTCTGCCTGAAAAGCGGAAATGCCTGCATACTGAAAGGCGGTAGTGATGCCGACTCCTCCAACCGAGCCATTATCAGCGTGATACACGAAGTACTGGAACATTTCAACATCAACCCGCACATCGTAGAATTACTGCCCGCCGACCGGGAAGCTACAGCCGAGTTGCTGAATGCCCGGGGGTATGTAGATTTACTTATTCCGCGTGGCAGCAGTAGCCTCATCAACTTTGTGCGTCAAAATGCCACCATACCCGTCATTGAAACAGGCGCAGGTATCTGCCATACTTTCTTCGACCGCTACGGTGATGTAGAGAAAGGTGCAGCTATTATCAACAATGCCAAAACGCGCCGCGTCAGCGTATGCAATGCTCTGGACTGTCTGTTGATTGACGGTGACCGCCTCAACGATCTGCCGGCACTTTGCGCACCGTTGCAAAAAAGCAATGTGATAATCTATGCGGATATGTACGCATACAACGCACTGAAGGGAAGCTATCCTGCGGAGTTACTGAAGGAGGCCACGGAGGAAGACTTCGGTACGGAATTCCTGGACTACAAGATGTCCATTAAAACCGTTCAGTCCATTCGTGAAGCCATAGCGCATATTCAGGAATACGGTTCCAAACACAGCGAATGTATTGTAACCGAAGACAAGACTCGTGCCGAGTGGTTCTGTCGTGATGTGGACGCCGCCTGCGTATATGTCAACGTACCGACTTCCTTTACAGACGGAGCGCAGTTCGGTCTGGGTGCCGAAATCGGTATCAGCACACAGAAGCTGCATGCCCGCGGTCCCATGGCTCTGGAAGAACTGACCACGTACAAGTGGATTGTCGAAGGAGAAGGACAGGTAAGGAAGCGATAACTCCTTCTTCCCCCCTCTTACTCCTAATTCATATTAATCATAAATATATAACATGAAGAAGTTTACTTGTGTGCAGGACATCGGAAATCTGAAAGCTGCACTGGATGAAGCATTTGAGATTAAGAAAGACCGTTTTAAATACGTAGAATTGGGACGGAACAAGACGTTGATGATGATTTTCTTCAACTCTAGCTTACGTACCCGTCTCAGCACGCAGAAAGCGGCTACGAATCTAGGTATGAATGTTATCGTGCTGGACATCAACCAAGGAGCATGGAAACTGGAGACGGAACGCGGCGTCATCATGGATGGAGACAAACCCGAACATCTACTGGAGGCTATTCCTGTGATGGGTTGCTACTGCGACATCATCGGTGTACGTTCGTTCGCCCGCTTTGAGAACAAAGAGGATGACTATAACGAGGTAATCATAAATCAATTCATCCAACATTCCGGTCGCCCGGTGTTCTCAATGGAAGCAGCTACCCGCCATCCGTTGCAAAGCTTTGCCGACCTCATCACAATTGAAGAATACAAGAAGACTGCACGCCCTAAAGTGGTAATGACCTGGGCGCCACATCCACGCCCATTGCCCCAAGCCGTGCCTAATTCATTCGCCGAATGGATGAACGCCACGGATTATGATTTCGTCATCACCCACCCCGAAGGCTACGAACTTGCTCCGCAATTCGTAGGGAATGCCCGTGTGGAATATGATCAGATGAAAGCGTTCGAAGGCGCCGACTTCGTCTATGCCAAGAACTGGGCGGCTTATGCCGGAGATAATTACGGACAAATTCTGAGCAAAGATCGTGAGTGGACCGTAAGCGACCGCCAGATGGCAGTAACCAACAATGCTTATTTCATGCACTGCCTGCCCGTGCGCCGCAATATGATTGTAACAGATGATGTCATCGAAAGTCCGCAATCTATTGTCATCCCCGAAGCGGCTAATCGTGAAATATCAGCTACGGTAGTATTAAAGAGACTGCTTGAGTCACTCTGAACAGAATAAGGAGCTATAGTGAGGAGCTAAAGGAGTTATCAGCCCGCAAGCGGGCTTAGGAGTTAAAGCCGATAAAGTTGTGAATCATCAGCAGGAGTGTTGGCTTTAACTCCTTCTAACTTCTGTAACTCCCGAACGAAGCGAAAACGTCTTTCTCCTTTAAAAAAGCTCCTCAGCATCAAAAATAAGCAAGCATATTTTGTACTGCTTTCGGTTTGCATTATCTTTGTCCCCAAACAACGCCAAGGATTATGACTATAAAAGAGTTTTTTTCTTTCAAACAGAATAAGTTTTTCTGGATAAACCTGATCGCAATGGTCATTGTGGTTGCCCTTTTACTGTTTGGAGTGCTGAAGGGACTGGATATATACACCCGTCACGGTGAAGCGGTAGTAGTGCCCAACGTGAAAGGTATGGGAGTGGCAGAAGCTGAGAAAATGTTCCGCAACCAAGGACTTACCTGCATTGTTTCCGACTCCAGCTATGTAAAGAACTTACCAGCCGGATGCATCCTCGAACACAATCCTGCCGCCGGGCAGAAAGTGAAAGAAGGACGCACCATCTATCTGACCATAAACACCCTGAGTACCCCTTTGCTAGTCGTTCCCGATGTAGCGGACAACAGTTCCATGCGCCAAGCACAGGCACGCCTGCTGGCGGCCGGCTTCAAACTGTCCGAGAACGAACACATAGCCGGAGAAAAAGACTGGGTATACGGTGTGAAATATAAAGGTCGTACACTGACCAACGGTGAAAAAGTACCTGTAGGTGCCACACTTACACTAATTGTGGGAGACGGTGGAGAACTGCCTCAGGAAGGGGATTCTACAGCAGTAGAAGCTACCACCCCTACCTCCTCTAAAGATTCCGCAGCAGACGAGTCCTGGTTTTAAACTCGATCATACGGGGAATAATAACAATAACACATAGAAAGAACAAGGAATGATAGAAGATTTGCCGGACGACATAGTGACTGAGGATGATCTGGACGACATAGAACCTGTCGGTGATGAAGCCCAACTCTATGAACACTTCCGTGTGGTAGTGGATAGAGGACAGGAAATGATGCGCGTAGACAAATACCTGTTCGACCGCCTGACAAACGCTTCGCGCAACCGCATACAGAAATCAGCGGAAGCCGGTTTTGTAATGGCTAACAACAAACCGGTCAAGAGCAGCTACAAGGTGAAACCGATGGATGTCATCACCATCATGATGGATCGTCCGCGTTATGAAAACGAAGTCATTCCCGAAGATATTCCACTTAATATAATCTACGAGGATAAATACCTCATGGTAGTGAACAAACCTGCCGGACTGGTGGTACACCCCGGACACGGAAACTACCAAGGGACTTTAGTGAACGCCATCGCCTGGCACATGAAAGATAATCCCGACTACGATGCCAACGACCCGCACGTCGGTCTGGTTCATCGCATCGATAAAGACACTTCCGGACTGCTCGTCATAGCCAAAACACCGGATGCCAAAACCAACCTTGGTATGCAGTTCTTCAACAAAACCACCAAACGACGCTACCGCGCCCTGGTGTGGGGAACCGTTGAACAGGACGAGGGAACCATCACCGGAAACATTGGCCGGAATCCCAGAGACCGCATGCAGATGACCGTTCTGCCCGATGATCAGGGAAAGCATGCCGTGACCCATTACCGGGTTCTGGAGCGTCTGGGCTATGTCACTCTTGTAGAATGCATTCTTGAAACGGGACGTACCCATCAGATACGTGTTCACATGAAACATATCGGCCATGTACTTTTCAATGATGAGCGCTACGGCGGTCACGAGATTCTGAAAGGTACCCATTTCAGTAAATACAAACAATTTGTAAATAACTGCTTCGATACTTGTCCACGGCAGGCATTACACGCCATGACACTGGGTTTTGTACATCCCGCCACCGGCGAAGAGATGTACTTCACCTCCGAAATGCCCGAAGACATGACCTTGCTGATAGACAAATGGAGAGGCTACATCAGTAACAGAGATTTAGAATGAAACGCACGATTGCTATTCTTTGCGGAGGTGATACCTCCGAATTTCAAGTTTCCCTGCGCAGCGCACAGGGCATCTACTCCTTTATCGATAAGGAAAAGTACACATTATATATTGTGGAGATGCACGGACTCGACTGGCACGTGCAACTGCCCGACGGCGGCAAAGCGCCCATTGACCGGAATGACTTCAGCTTTCAGATGAATGGCAGGAAGGTAACATTCGACTTTGCCTACATCACCATTCACGGCACTCCGGGTGAGGACGGACGCTTGCAAGGTTATTTCGATCTCCTTCACATCCCCTACTCATGTTGTGGTGTACTGGCAGCAGCACTTACGTATGACAAGTTTGCCTGCAACCAATATCTCAAAGTCTTTGGAGTACGCATAGCAGAATCCTTAGTGCTTCGCCAAGGACAATCCATTTTCGATGAAGATGTGATTGAAAAGATAGGTCTGCCCTGTTTCATCAAACCCAGTCTGGGAGGTTCCAGCTTTGGCGTAACGAAAGTTAAGACGAAAGAACAAATACAGCCTGCCATTGTTAAGGCATTCGATGAAGCGCAAGAAGTTCTGATAGAAGCCTACATGGAAGGCACCGAAGTGACCTGCGGTTGTTATAAGACTAAAGAGAAGTCAGTCGTATTCCCCATCACCGAAGTAGTGACCGAGAATGAATTCTTCGACTACGACGCCAAGTACAACGGGCAGGTTTCCGAAATCACCCCAGCCCGTCTCTCCGATGACCTGACACACCGGATACAGACACTGACTTCCGCCATTTACGATATCCTGGGCGCTTCAGGTATCATTCGTGTGGACTACATCATCACTGCCGGAGATAAAGTCAATCTGCTGGAAGTGAACACCACGCCCGGAATGACGGCTACCAGCTTCATACCCCAGCAGGTACGTGCCGCAGGATTAGACATTAAGGATGTAATGACTGATATAATTGAGAACCAGTTTTAGTGACTAAACTACTAATCGCTAATCACTAAACGTTAATCATTATGAATATGGAATTTGATGAAATCCGCCCTTATCATGACGAGGAGCTTCCTCAGATTTACGAGGAACTGATTGCCGATCCGGCTTTCCAGCAGGTGGCGTCTGCTGTTTTCCCGGAAGTTCCCTTTGAGGCACTTGCGCAGAAAATGCGTACATGCAAGACGAAGTTGGAGTTTCAGAAAGCATTCTGTTACACAATCCTGAAAAGATTTGCCAAAGACACGACCCAGGGAGTAACTCTGGACCTTACGGCACAGACGGACAAGACATCCGCTTATACTTATATCTCTAACCACCGCGATATCATTCTCGACTCCGGTTTCCTGTCCGTAGAGTTGATAGACAAAGGTATGGATACAGTAGAAATTGCCATCGGCGATAACCTGCTGATCTATCCCTGGATTAAGAAGTTCGTGCGTGTCAACAAATCATTCATAGTACAACGTGCCCTGACCATGCGCCAAATGCTGGAATCTTCCGGACGCATGTCGCGCTATATGCACCACACTATTAAGGATAAGAACCAGTCTATCTGGATAGCACAACGTGAAGGGCGTGCCAAAGACTCCAACGACCGTACACAGGAAAGCGTTCTCAAGATGCTGGCTATGGGCGGTGAGGGTGACATTATCGACCGCCTGATTGAAATGAACATCCTTCCATTGGCCATTTCGTACGAATACGATCCTTGTGATTACCTGAAAGCACAGGAGTTCCAACTGAAACGCGATATACCGGACTACAAGAAGACGCAGGAGGACGACCTGAAGAATATGCAGACCGGCTTGTTCGGACCTAAAGGACGCGTGCACTTCCAGGTAGCGTCGTGCATCAATGAAGAGCTGGAAAAGCTGGACCGTTCTCTTTCCAAACCCGAACTGTTTTCACAGATCTCCGCCCTTATAGATCGGAGAATCCATGCAAACTATCGTATGTATCCCGGCAATTACATTGCTCACGATTATTTGTCGGGCACCCAAGCCTTCGCCGGTCATTATACCGCCGAAGAGAAAAAACACTTCACTGACTACATCGACCAGCAACTTGCACGCATTGAACTGCCCAATAAAGACATCCCGTTCCTGCGCGAAAAGATGTTGTTGATGTATGCCAATCCACTGACGAATTATTTGGCTACAAGAACTGATAATCCGAAATAGAGTAATATATGAAAGGTAAGCTACAATTTCCGGTTTCTTTATGCTGGTTTCTTCCCGTACTGGTATTCATGCTGGTTTCCTGCGGCGATGACGATGATTATCATTATCCGTCCGTAAAACTGGACTTCCTGACTGCACAGGCCGGTGCCGACGGCAGCCTGCAATCCGTGCTGACGGATGAAGGCGAAACACTTGCAATAGTGGAAGATGCGTCGAAAACACGTATAGACGCTAATGCCTCTGCCCGCATTGTCAGCAACTATGGCAAGGCGGAAGCTGCCGATGGGACATCCGGAGTGAAATTGTATGCAGTATTGAGTGCCATATCGCCTGTGCCGCAGTCTGCGGATAAATTCAAGGATGGAATAAAGCGTGATCCGGCAGATATACTGAGTATCTGGATGGGAATTGATTACCTGAACATAATGCTGGAAATCAAGTCGCAGAACGGAAAGCACTCGTTCCATTTCATTGAGAATGAAGTCACCACGGATAAAGAAGCAGGAACCCGGACGGTACGTCTGTCTCTCTATCATGATGATGGCGGAGATGTGCAGGCATACACGAAACGTGCGTATGCATCCGTTCCGTTACGGCAATATGCAGAGGATGGAATTGATAAAGTTACAATCTATTTCAGCTTAAACACGTATTCCGGCAAAGAAGTAACTTATGAATTTGAATATACCCCCCAATAAGATGAAAATAAATTCTTTGATTGCAGGCATCTGCCTATTCTTTTTCCTCTCTTTTTCTCCTGTCAGCAGAAAGGAGATTTCAAGTCTGTATCCGTGGAAGATTTCTCCACGCTGATAGCCAATCCTGAGATACAACGTCTGGATGTACGCACCGTAGCCGAATACTCAGAATCACACATTCCCAAAAAAGCATCAACATCAATGTACTTGATAAGACTTTTTGCGGAAATAGCCGACTCCACTCTACAGAAAGATAAACCCGTTGCTTTGTATTGCCGTAGTGGTAAACGCAGTAAAAAAAGGCTGCCGCTATACTCAGCGAAAAGGGATATGTGGTTTACGACCTCGACAAAGGTTTCGAAGAATGGAAAAAAGCCGGAAAGGAAATAGAGGAATAATAAGGGAAAAACGTTGGTGAAACTAATACGTTTCAGATTCATAAGGGTATAGGAATGAATAAGACTCACCACAGATTACACTGATTCACACAGATTTATTAATCTAATAATCAGTAAAATAGAATCTGTGTCAATCTGTGTAATCTGTGGTGAATTAATTCATAACCAAAAAGAAATTAATTAATTCCGCTAAAACTTTATCGTCACAATAAGAAAAGCCGCAAAGCACTGTTATCAGTCCTTTGCGGCTTTCTTATTCTTTATTACAAAGAGTTTACTTATGCTTTCACTCCGTTGTATTCGTCAGAAACAGTCAGTTTCTTGCGGCCTTTAGCACGACGTGCAGCTAATACTCTGCGACCGTTAGCGGAAGCCATTCTCTCACGGAAACCGTGTTTGTTTTTTCTCTTTCTGTTAGAGGGTTGAAATGTTCTTTTCATTACTGTATATTGTTTTATGTTATTATTTCACGTAATCGGGCTGCAAAAATAGGGACTTTTTTCAAAATAACCAAGAGTTAAGTCTTTTTCTCTCAAAACTTTTTGCGATTTTTACTGATTTCCATTACTTTTGCACCCGCAAAGCTCAGTGGAGACAATTATATAACATCTAAAATAAAAAATATTAGTATGATTAATGCCCAAGACATTAAAATCGGAACTTGCATCCGTATGGATGGCAAGCTGTACTTTTGTATTGACTTCCTGCATGTAAAGCCGGGAAAAGGTAATACCTTCATGCGTGTAAAACTGAAAGACGTAGTAAACGGTTATGTACTGGAACGTCGCTTTAACATCGGTGAAAAACTGGAAGATGTACGTGTAGAACGTCGTCCGTATCAGTTCTTATATAAAGAAGGTGAAGATTACATCTTCATGAATCAGGAAACTTTCGACCAACACCCTATTGCCCACGACCTGATCAATGGTGTTGACTTTTCCTGTTGGAAGGTGCTGTACTGGAAGTAGTATCTGATGCTTCTACTGAAACAGTTCTTTATGCTGATATGCCTATAAAGGTTCAAATGAAGATTACTTATACCGAACCGGGTGTAAAGGGTGATACAGCTACAAACACGTTGAAACCTGCTACTGTAGAGTCTGGTGCAACAGTGCGCGTTCCGCTGTTCATCAATGAAGGTGAAACAATTGAAATCGACACTCGTGACGGTTCTTATGTAAGCCGTGTGAAGGCATAAGCCGATTCCCCCGACTACATAATTACGATTATACAAGCTGCCTGTCAGAAGAATTAAACACTTCTGGCAGGCAGTTTTTTTCTATAGGGGAGCAAAAGAATATACGATTGGGAAGATTATCGGAAAAGAATGATTTATCTTTGTAAGCAATAAGCAATAGAATTGCACCATGAGTAAACTGATAAAGACAGACAACGAATATAAAAGAGTGGATAGGCGAACTGAAACAGCGTATCCGCCAGAGTCAGATTAAGGCAGCGGTAAAAGTAAATACGGAGTTATTGAAACTATACTGGAGTATAGGGGGAGGTGATATAGTCCGGTTGAAAGCGGAAGCAAAATGGGGAGATGGCATCATTGAACAATTATCCCAAGATCTAAAGACGAATTTTCCAGATATGAGTGGCTTTTTTTCTTCGCGCAACCTTTGGTATATGAAGAAATGGTATTCTTTTTTATTCTCAGCCTGATACAAAACTGCCACAAGTTGGGGCGGAAAGTAAAGTGAGAAACTGCCACAAGTTGTGGCAGAAATAGAAAAAAAACTCTTTTTCGCAGTTCCATGGGGACATCAACGCTGTATCATTGATAAAATAAAAAGAACATAAAAGAGGCTGTATTCTATATTAATAAAACTGTAGAAAATGGCTGGAGCCGAAATATGTTACTTAATATGATAGAAAGTAGTCTCTATTACAGAGAAGGTGCTTCTATTAACAATTTCTCATCATGCCTACCGGCATCACAAAAAGCAGCCTTGCACAGGAACTAACAAAGGACCTTATAATTTCGACTTCCTCACCCTGCGTGATGGTTATCTTGAACAGGAGTTGGAAGATGCCCTAACTGACAATATCACCAAATTCCTCATTGAATTAGGAAATGGTTTTGCCTATGTAGGGACGGCAAGTACGCCTTGAAGTCGGTGGTGATGAATTCTTTATCGATCTGCTATTTTATCATCTCAAACTACGCAGTTATGTAGTGATAGAGTTAAAAAACGGGAGACTTCCAGCCCGAATATATTGGTAAGTTAGGTTTCTATGTTCTGCCATCAATCATGAGATGAAACTGCCACAAGACAATCCAACTATAGGATTGTTAATTTGTAAAAGTAAGAACAACATAGTGGCACGATATTCACTGGACACAGCCAACCTGCCCATCGGTATCTCTGAATATGAATTAAGTCAGCTTTACCCAAAAAGATTTCAAGAGTACCCTGCCCAGCATTGAAGAAATAGAAAACGAACTAAAAGATTATGCACCTATAGATACTCCGTCATTATTCCTCGTATACAACCGTCCCGACGAAGTAGACGAACTGTTGCAAAGTCTGACCGAACAGAGTTTCAAGACTTTGAAGTCGTAATTGTGGAAGATGGTTCCTCCATTCCCGCAAGGGAGAGGTAGTGGACACATATCAGGATAAACTGGACATACACTATTACAACAAACCGAATTCCGGTCCCGGACAAACCCCGTAACTATGGCGCCGAACGAAGCGCGGGGGGAATAATTTTGATCATCCTCGATTCCGACTGCATCCCACCCGCAGGTTATCTGCCGCCATTGAAAAAGAACTGCAAAACCAGTCCTGCCGATGCTTTTCGGGGACCGGACCGAGCTCACGAGTCTTTGAAGATACAAAAGGCCATCAACTTCTCCATGACCTCTTTCTTCACTACCGGAGGCATCCGGGGAAGAAAAAAATGGATAAGTTCTATCCGCGCAGCTTCAACATGGGTGTTAAGCATGAGACGTATGCCGCATTGGGTGGTTTCAAAAGATGCGATTCGGAGGAGCATAGAACTTCAGCATCCGGATATTTAAAGGCGGTTACCGCTGCCGGTTATTCCCGATGCATGGGTATATCATAAACGCCGCACGGACTTAAAGAAATTCTTCAAAGCAAGATGCATAATTCGGGGAATTGCGCGCATCAATCTATATAAAGAAATATCCGGAATCACTGAAAGTAGTCCACCTCCCCCCGCAACATTCACTGCTGCTCTTTCTGCTGATCTGACGCCCACCGTTGCTGGTAATGAGACTCTTCCATCAGAACCGAAGCCTGCACATCGGCATCTATTCCATTGCCGCCTCCTTTATCAACTCATCGGATGCACGAGGCTTTGGAGAGCATGGTGGAATCGCTGTACACGAGTTTGAGGCTTTCAAAGTGATTAGCGATTAGTGATTAACATGGAAGCGACTATCAATCAGTGGGCGGAAGAAGACCGTCCGCGATGCTGAAGGGGCGGAAGCCTTGAGCGATGCTGAATTGCTCAGTTCGAAACTTTGAAAGCGCGGTATCACCTATGCAGGTACTTTCCACTTGGCACACCTCAATCAGTGCGGTAAATGGAAGGAAGTGCAGGACTTTTCGGTCCCGCTGAAGCATTACCATCATAACTGGTAAACGCCGGAGAATCGAGACGTCCTGAACGTGCCACCATCCGCTTGTTGCGACCTGGCACGATTCTGGTTTTCGTCATCAGGCTTCGTCATTGTCGATGGCGGCATCGACCGTGCATCCTGCGGAGCGGAGCAGTTCAAATTGGCGATCTGATACAACCATCCCCGGCAGAGGACGAAAGTGAAGCTTCGGAATCCTGGAGAAACTGGATTTGTGATTAATTTGGTCGTGATCATCGACGTTGGTTGCGAATGTAAAATGAGCTTTTGTTGAGTAGTGTTTTAAGAAATTGTGGTCTTGCACAGTCAAAATAAGATGGTAGGTTGCTGTTTCATCTAATGAGCATCTTTGCATGGGCAATAAGATACAGATGAAAGATAGTAATGTTTGATGTAAAAGGTAGTAATGTGCTTAATAAAAAGGTCTTAATATTCGAGTTGCAGAGTGCTTTAGTGACAGGCTTTTTCAAAAACCTGTCCCTTTGTAGCTTCAATTTATTTCTTTAGCTTTGCTTCACGAAGATGAGTTGCATTCAGCATAATGCAAATAAATTTGCTTCAGCTTCCGGTTTCAACTATCTTTGCCTACTAAAATGAAACGAATATGACCAAGTTTGAAAGCCAGAAGACTAGTGGCGATGCTCAAAACCGTATTCGACCGATCTGTGGGACTTATTAAAATAGATGTCAGCGATATTGATATGACTTTAACTGTCTGCAAACTTCATCATGGAAGAGATGCTTGAGAAAGTGGAATCGGTTGACGGTGTATCTTGCGCCACCTTTGTGGTGTTCGAACCGGGAATGGGACTGGGACATGATGAGCGAAGAATG
>VOFK01003346.1_pt1 | contig 71852 bp, 54 predicted proteins | sample 5384121 | NCBI WGS metagenome assembly VOFK01 (sample SAMN12384730, study PRJNA508395) | human gut metagenome | isolation source: healthy gut J | host: Homo sapiens | reverse complement strand
AAGGCACAAGCATTGAGAGCGGAGCTTCGGAAATATCAAACGAAAATAAATGGTTAGAGATTAGTATGGACGGTAAGTAGTTCCTTGTTTTACAGACAGTGATACTGCAAAACTACTGCATACCTCTTGCACTGTCACTGCACTCCTTTTGCAGTGCTGCTGCAACACCTTTGCAGTGACACTGCAACTGTTTTGCAGTAACGCTGCAAAAGGAGTGCAGTATCGCTGCAGTGTCACTGCAGGAGTTGTGTAATGTCTTTGCAGTAGCACTGCAAAAGTTATGTGATGTCTTTGTAGTGGCTGTTGGTAAGCCAGGAAAAAGCTTGTTGACTCCGAAATATGAGAGCAAAATGCTTCACAACTTTTTATCCCTAATTTTTTGCCAGCTGCTTCACCTCTTCCCCTTCCTTCTCGAACCGGTATTCGCCCCCTTTTTCGCTTAGCTCAAATAAGGAAAGCTTTTCAGTTGCATTGTTTACAATCATGAGTGCGTTTTGCTCGGCAAAACGTTTCACTTCGATGGTGAAAGGTTCTTCTGCAATGGTGCGGTTCACTAGCAGGCTGTCGTTGATGAATATGGAAGTGGAATCTCCGGCAAATCCTTTCGTCAGTGTGATGGTGTATGTCTCGATGAAGTTGCGTTCTCCTTCTTTCCGTTGTTGCAGCCTCATGCTCATGTAGACAAAGATGACAACTACAAAAATCACGGCGAAAGCAAGGATGCCGTTGCCTATCATAAACTGCTTGTTGGTATTCAGTCGGTGTGCCATGGATAAAAAGGTTTTTTAAGAATGGTACAAATGTAATGAATAAATTTGAACCGACCGGCTTTTTACTTGCTGTATTCGCTCGGCGTCGTCCCAAATTGTTTCTTGAAGCTCTTCGAGAAGTGGGACAGCGTGCTGAATCCCGTCATGTCCGCAATTTCTGAGACGGTATATTTCCCTTCCTTTATCAATTTGGCGGCACGGTTCAGCTTGTAGGTCTTGAAGAATACGCTGGGGTTCTCACCCGTCAGCCCCTTTACCTTGTAATAGAATTTGGTGCGGGAGATTTTCAGCAGCTCGGTCATGCGCGCCACGTCCAGTTCCGGATTGGAGAGTTCGTTTTCCATCAGGTGGTAAAGTTCGGTCATGAAGGTGTTGTCTTGCGGGGAGAGCACGTTCTCCTCAATCTCATCCGTTTGGGTGGAACGGCTCAGGAGACTGCGCACTTTCTCACGGTTCTTCAGCTGGGATTTGATAAGCGCCAGCAGGTAGTTGGGCTCGAAAGGTTTCGTTACGTAGGCATCTGCACCGGTATTCAGACCTTCCACCTGGTTCTCTACAGTAGCTTTGGCTGTTACCAGTATCACGGGGATGTGGCATAGTTGCAAGTCTTCCTTTATCTGTCGGCAGAGGTCGTAACCGTTTCTTCCGGGCATCACTACATCGCTCAGTACGAGGTCGGGAGCTTCTTCGCTCATGGCTTTGAAGGCGCTGTCGGCATCGAAGCGGCAGACAACTTTGTAGACGGGAGAAAGCAGGGCCTTCAGGTAGTGGGCCACTTCCGTATCATCGTCTACCACCAGCAGGGTTTGCTTTTGTTGCCGGATGCTCTCTGTGTTTTCCAGTTGATACTGTTCTTCCGTTTGTATCGGAAACGCCTTGTTCTGTTCTTCTTCGGGGAGGGTATATTCTTCGGGGGTATAGGAGAGGTCATTCACCGGCAGCAGCAGGGTGAAGACGGCTCCGCTTCCTTCGGTACGGTTACCGGCTTTCAGGTAGCCGTGATGCAGCAGCGCCAGGCTGCGGGCGTAGTACAAGCCGATGCCGGTTCCCCAGTTATAGGTGCCTTTGGATTGATTGTCCAGTTGGTAGTAGCGTTCGAATACCTTCTCCAACTGTTCCTCGGGGATTCCGTTCCCGCTGTCGGCCACGGCAACTTTGACGTATTGCGTGTCGATGTCTTTGTCGGTCAGCGTAAAGAGACGCGCAGCCTCTTCGCGGGTAATGACGTCGAAGCACAGTTCCACTTTCCCACCGTTCGGAGTGAACTTCAAGGCGTTTGAAAGCAGGTTTCCTACAATCTTGTCCAGCTTGTCCACGTCCAGCCACATGAGGAAAGTATCCTCCAGGCCATAAGTGTTCAGTGCGATGCCTTTCTCGTTGGCGTTGATGCGGAAAATATCTACAAAGCGTTGCAGTTGCGAGATGATGTCAGTCCGTTTCACTCGCAGCTTCAGGGTGTCATTCTCCAGTTTGTTGAAGTCCATCAGCTGGTTCACCAGACGGAGCATGCGCCCCACACTGCGTTGTACGATGTAAAGCAGTTGTTTGTTTTCTCCCTCTATTTTGGGACTTTCGCAAAGTTGTGTTACCGGACCCGAAATCATGGTGAGTGGGGTGCGGAACTCGTGCGAGATGTTGGCAAAGAAACTCATGTTCATGCGGTTCACCCGTTGTTCCTGGTCCTTCTCCAGTTTGGCGCGTCGGGCGGTTTCTTTTTCCTGCTTAATGCGTAGCCAGGCACGGATGAAGATACCGATGATGGCGGCGGCAATGAGCAGATAGGTGCACCATGCCCACCATGTTTGCCAAGGGGCGGGCTTTACGATGACGCGTATGGAATTTTCCCTTTCTACAATGCTCTTGTCGTTATTGGTTATTTTAACTTTGAAGGTGTAGGTACCGGCAGGCAGATTGGCATAGTAGGCCTCGCGGTTGTTGCGGGCATCAATCCAATATTTGTCGAAACCGTCCATCTTGTAATAATAATGTACGCGTTCGTATTCGCAGTAGTCCAGTGCGGCAAAGGAGATGCTGAAACCATTCTGATTGTGGTCCAGGCAGATGTCCGGTCGGTAGGAAAGGTGCTTGTCTACACTTTTGCTGTCTTGTGGGCGTGCCAACCGGTTGTGTATCTTCAAATCCTCGAAGAGCAGTGGAATTTCCCGTTTGGTACTTACGTCCATAGGGTTGAAGAAAGTCAGCCCGTGCGTACCGCCAAAAACCAGTGTCCCGTCGGGCAGGCGGCATGAAGAACGGTCGTAAAACTGATTGCCGCCTATGCCGTCGGCGGCATAGTAGTTGGTAAATTTCCCTACGGTGCGGTCATATTTGCCCAGCCCGTATTGTGTGCCTGCCCATATATTGCCTTGTGCATCTTCCTCAATGCAAGAGATGTCCCGGCAGGGTGTACCCTCTATGGTCTCGATTTTTCCGGTGGCGGCAGAATAGTGCAGCAGTCCGTTGCTGACGGTTCCAATCCATACATCTCCACGACTGTCTTCGAAGATGTCGGTAGGGATGAATACTGAACGTTGGATACAAGCTTGCCAGTCGGTGTTCTCGAATGGTACTTCAGCGCTTTCCCAATTGTCGGGATTGATTTGCATGACTGGGGTCATGAAGGCAGTGGCCCACATCTTTCCGTTGTTGAGTGGAAGGAGTCCGGGTATGAAGGTTCCCGTCCAGGAAAATACTTTTGTTTGGACAAATTCTTTTTCTTCACGCTTTTTGGCGTAAAGTTTGGGGCTGTGTGTACCCACCCAAATTGTTCCACGGCTATCTTGTGCAAACGACAGTGGTAGGAAGATGTCATGAATAGCCTCTGTCTTCAATATGCCGTTTTTATAGCTGCATTTCATCACCTTGCTCGCATAGAGGGCCGCCAGCCAGATGTAGCCCTCATCATCTACGAATACGCGTGTGATGTCCGGTTTGTCGGTAGCGCTTTTTCCCGGAAGTCCAGCCGAGTCCACTTCTTTCACTGCGTGGCTGTCCATGTTGTAAACGTACAGCCCGTCTATCATGGTGGCCATCCAGAGATTTCGCTCCTTGTCCACTGCCACGGACAGCACTGACTTCCGGTTCAGGTATGAACTGAGATGGTTGTTGGTGTTGAAACGTTCTTTGTAGTTATAGCGCACGACATACCCTTGGTCTACAGAGCCTATCCATAGGTTTTTCTGTGAGTCGGTAAACATGGTGCTTATCTTGAAGTGAGGCACTTCGAAGGGAAAACCGTTTTCGCTCTGATGTATCACGTATCCTTCCACGTAGTTGTAGAGAAACATTCCTTGTTGGTCGGTATTCAGCAACAAGCTGTTGCTGCCGTAAGGGTGGATGTAATTGACGTTGGCATGCAGCAGCGGATGGCTCCGGAGGGCTTGGGGTGTTTCCTTGAACTTGTGCGTATGTGTGTCGAACAATGTTATCTGGCAGTTTCCCGCCAGCCATAGGATTCCGTTAGCCTGCATGAAGAAGTAGGTGGGAGAAAAGCCCTGCATTGGAATGGAGTCTTCCAGTGCCAGTGTGGAGGAGTTGTAGCGGCGCAGAGACAGCGGGGTCACTGCCCACAGTTTGTTGCTCTGGTCTATGAAGCAGCGGTTGTTGAAGGTATAGTTCGGGTCGAATATCTTGATGGGTACGTCAAATTTATGTGTTTGCGGATTATATACGGCAAGGTTGTGCATCATGTTCAGAAAAATCTTTCCGTCTTTGTTTTCAAGTATCTGGATGCCGTTCTTGTTGGGGAAGTCCAGTGGGATATTTTGGAAATTATCTTTGTCCGTGTATAGGCTGGTTCCATTTACGGTGACTACCCACAACCGGCCTTGTGAATCGCGGAAGAGGTCGTTGATTTGATTATCGGGTATATCCAGTGAGTCATCCGTACAGTAATACTGATGATATTCATGTACATTATATTTGTTCACCCCTCGTGAAGTTCCTATCCAAATGTGTCCTTGTGCATCTTCGGCAAAGGCGGTGACCTTCTGGTTGGAGAGGTCATTGGTGATGACCGGGCTTTCGATGCTGCCTTCCGGTGCGGTCTTTGTGTCCGACGGGTTGCATGCGGTGATTAAACACAATAGAAGTAGGTATTTAATGTATTTCATAATATATAGTGTAGACTAAAAGCATTGGCATGTCATCCATTTGTTTTGTTCAACGAATCTCTGCATTACGATGCGAAAATACTCATAAAAATTGAGAGAGAGACTGCCGGAGAGCATGTTTTGAACAAATCTGCAAACATTTGAACATTGGAGAAAGCTGTTTTGAACATCGGGGAAAGCCGTTTGGATAACGTAGAAAATCCTTCTGGGGAGAATGTGCTAATATTGCAATCATAAAAACATAAAACTAATACATAATATGAAAAAGCAATTCTTGTCAGTGTTAGCATTCACCGCCATCCTACTTTCCTCGTGCGGAGGGACAGCTAAAATAGAGAAAGCATCTGCTTGTGGGCAGGAGGGGGAGATTACGGCTTCTTCGGCAACCGCCATTGCCGAGACCGAATCAGGAAAAGTAGCCGGATATGTGGAAAATGGTATCTATATATATAAAGGTATCCCATATGCCAAAGCCGAACGTTTTATGCCGCCCGTGGCCGCTGATAAATGGGAAGGCGTCCGCAGCAGCCGTGCCTATGGCCCTACTTGTCCGCAAGGCAAGCGCATGGGATGGTACAGCGACGAACAGGCGTTTGCCTTCAACTGGGATGACGGTTATCCTGACGAGAATTGTCTGCGGGTGAATATCTGGACACCGGGACTGAAAGACGGGAAGAAACGCCCCGTCATGGTGTGGCTGCATGGTGGAGGTTATTCCGCCGGCAGTGGTCAGGAGCTTCCCTCGTATGACGGAACAAATCTGGCAAAGAAAGGGGATGCAGTGGTTGTGACGCTGAATCATCGTCTCAACGTCCTGGGTTTTCTCGACCTTTCCGCCTATGGCGATAAATATGCAAAATCGGGCAATGCCGGACTGCTTGACTTGGTGGCGGCACTGCAATGGGTGAATAAGAATATAGAATCTTTTGGCGGAGATGCCCGGAATGTTACCATTTTCGGTCAGTCCGGTGGGGGAGGCAAGGTCTCTACGTTGCTTGCCACACCGTCGGCGAGAGGCTTGTTCCATAAAGCCATTGTACAAAGCGGATCTATGCTTCGTACGATGGAGCAAAAGTATTCTCGTCGCATTGGCAGTGCGGTTATGGAGGAGCTGGGACTGAATGCTTCGCAGATAGATGAATTACAGAAAGTACCTTACGACAAATTGCTTGCCGCAGGCGAAAAGGCCGTTGCCAAAATGCGTGTAGAGGCTGATAAAGAAGGAGTGGCTTCTTTTATCTTTGGCTGGGCTCCCACGGTAGATGGCGATGTGCTGCCAGCACAGCCTTTCGACCCTCAGGCTCCGGTGCAAAGCAAGGACATTCCGGTGATGATAGGCACTACCCTGCACGAGTTTACCGCAAGCACTTACTTCCCGCCTTTGCGGAGCATGACGAAGGAGCAGGTTGTGGAGCAGATTAAAAAGAAATATGGTGAACGTACGGATGATTTTCTGAAAGCTTTTGAGCAGGCCTACCCCGGTTATCAGCCCAAGGACCTGGTGGATGTGGACTTCATTTTCCGCCCCGGCGCAGTGGAGCAGGCCAAACTGAAGTCGGCACAGCAAGGTGCACCGGTCTATATGTATATGTTTGCTTGGGAATCGCCCGTGATGGACGGAATACTCCGCAGCACGCATTGTATGGAGATTCCTTTTGTGTTCAACAATGTCGTGCGCCATGCTTCGATGACCGGAGGCGGAAAGGCGGCACAAGTGCTGGCGGACAAGATGAGCAGTGCGTGGCTGAACTTTGCCCGTACGGGGAATCCCAATACTGAAGGTTTGCCCGAGTGGGAACCTTATACAGCTGATAAGGGAGCAACGATGATTTTCGATAATGATTGTGGCATGAAGTACAATCATGACAAGGAACTGCTTGAGGTGGTGATGACCTTTCCGGTGCGTGGATTCTGACATTTTTTTAAGAGCCCTTTTTATTATTAACATAAATCTAATATTTAATCAAATGAAACAAAATCTGAAACAAACAGCTCGGGAGAGATTTGCGGCTATGACACTCTTCCTATTGATTTGTCTCCCTTTCAGTCTGGTACAAGCTCAGACGGTGAAGGTGAATGGTAGAGTTACTGATGACCTGAACGAACCGATGATTGGCGTGAGTATCGTTGAGAAAGGTACTGCCAACGGTTGTATTACCGACATTGATGGTAACTATACTCTGAATGTGAAGCAAGGGGCTACCCTTGTGTATTCTTATATCGGCTATGTCGCTCTTGAACGGAAAGCCGTAGCGGGAGTAATGAACATCATCTTAAAAGAAGACGCTCAGGCATTGGACGAAGTAGTTGTAGTGGGATATGGTGTACAGAAGAAAAGTTCAGTGACGGGTGCCATCTCGCAGGTGAAGTCCGAGGATATCCAGAATCGTTCTATAACCCGTGCCGAAGAAGCCTTACAAGGCAAGACGGCCGGGGTACAGCTGGTGTCTACTACTTCTCAGCCGGGTTCATCACCTACTATCCGTATCCGTGGTTTCTCTTCCAATGGAACATCTGACCCCTTGTATGTAGTGGATGGACTTATCGTCAACGATTTAAGCTCTATCGACCCTAATAATATCAAGAGTATGGAGGTATTGAAGGATGCCGCTTCGGCAGCCATCTATGGTGCCCAGGCTGGTAATGGTGTTGTATTGATTACGACCAAAAGTGGAAGTCAGGGTACTAGTAGTATCTCTTACGATTTCCAGTATTCTATCAACAGCCTAGCACGTCGTCCTGAATTGTTGAATTCTCAGGAGTACCTTACACAGATGAAGGAAGCTGACCCTACTTTTACTGACGTTAATATTCGAGAGTTGATAAGCAATGGTGTATGGGATGGAGTGTCGTCAACAGATTGGTATGATGTGGCATTTAATGCTTCTCCTGCTTCCCGTCATACAGTCACCTTTCAAGGTGCCAATGACAAAGGCTCATATTTCTTGTCACTTAATAATTTGTATGATAATGGTATCATTCGTGAGGACCGTGATACCTACAAGCGCCTTTCTGTCATGCTGAATGCTGACTACAAGATCAAGCCTTGGCTGAAAGTGGGTACTACTGCCAATTATGCCAATTATACGAGCAAAGCCATCAGTGATGGTAGTGGTGGAACTTCTTATGTAAGTATGATAGCTACTGTTATGACCTTGGCTCCTTACATTGCTGATACTTATCCGGCTGACGCTTTGCCCACACAGATGCAAGCACAGATAGCTAATGGTTTTACACTTTTACAGAATGCCAATGGTGATTATTACAGCTGTTTGGGCACAATGGAACAAGTACATCCGATGGTGGCTATCCGTATGAACGACAAGAAGAATACGGGCAACAGCCTGATGGGTACCCTATATGCCAATTTTACTCCGATTAAGGATTTAGTGTTCACCACTCGTTTGGGTTATCGTATTGCCACGGATAATACTTACACTCACAACAATTTGTATTATGGTTCTGCCTCAGCTTCAAATAAAGACAGAAACGGCGTAACTCGCACCAGCTTATCTACTACTTATTACCAATGGGAGAACTTTGTCAACTATAATACCACCTTGTTGGATACACATAATATCTCTGCCATGTTGGGTATGTCTTATTCGCAGTCTGACCAGATTTATGTGTCTGCTGGTGTAGACAAGATAGCCAAAGATAACCTTTTGTATGCGGATGTGGACTGGCCGGCCGGCGATGCGGTAAAAAGTACCGGTGGACATAATTATATTTACCGCAAACTGTCTTACTTTGGTCGTGTGGGTTATGACTATAAGAACCGCTACATGGCTCAGTTTGCCATGCGTGCTGACGCTGCTGATGCTTCTGTATTGCCTCCGACGAATCGCTGGGGATACTTTCCTTCTGCTTCGGTGGGATGGACTATATCCAATGAAGACTTTTTTGCAGAGAACAATCACACTCCTATTACATTTCTGAAAGTGAGGAGCAGTTGGGGACAGAATGGTAGTACAAGTAATCTGAGTGGGTATAAATATTCTAATGCCTTGATTACGAATGCAGCTGGGTATCCTTTCAGCAATAGTAAAATAAATTATATGACATCTGCTCAGCCTTCCCAACTTTATAATCCTGATTTGAAGTGGGAAACTTCTGAGCAATTGAATATTGGTCTTGACCTTCGCGCTTTCAAGGACCGCTTTTCTTTGAGTATGGATTGGTATAAGAAGAAAACGAAAGATTTGATTGTATCTAACATTATTATTCCGTATGAGGCAGGAAATTCTGCTGCTCCTATGAATGCTGGTAATGTAGTAAATGAAGGTTTTGAGCTGGAAGCTTCTTGGCGCGATAATATTGGAGATTTTAGCTATTCGGTTTCAGGAAACATCGCTACGTTGAAGAATGAAGTTACTTACCTTGATCCACACGTTAGTGGTGGACGTATTGAAGGAAGTACTACAATGGCTTCCAATGGTTCATTCTCTGCTTTTGAGGAAGGTTTTCCGGTATGGTATTTCCGTGGTTATCAAGTAGACCATTTGAATGAAAACGGTGATCCCGTATTCAGAGATAATGATGGTAATGGTTCTATCAATGCCAATGACAAGGCTATGATTGGCAAACCAATGCCGGATTTTACTTATGGTCTTACGTTGACAGCCAGCTACAAAAACTTTGACTTGTCGGTATTTGGTAATGGTTCGGTAGGTAATGATGTGTTTATGTCCTACAGCTATAACCGGATTCTGTATTCGTTGAAAGAGATGTACGATCAGCGTTGGACGCCACAAAATCTTTCTGCCAAATATGCTCGTCCGCAACTGACGAATGCGGATAAATACGGTTTGTCTGATGCTTATGTTTTCGATGGCTCTTATTTCCGTATCAAGCAAATTCAGTTGGGATATACCTTCCCAAAACAATGGACAAAGAAAATCATGATAGACAACTTACGTGTCTATGCATCTTTGGATAACTTTTTCTTGTTTACCAAATATCCTGGACTCGATCCTGAAGTGTCTTCTACTACCACAAGTGGTATGGGGGTAGACTATGGTAACTATCCGACAACAAAAAAGGTAGTATTTGGATTATCGGTAACATTTTAATATATAACCTTTTGAATATTAATAAACTTATGAAAAGAGAAATATTATTGGGATTAATGGCAGGTGTGATCTCGTTTACATCTTGCGACGTTGACTTATTGGACATTCCACAGCAAGGTGTGACAAATGAAGAGGCTTTTTATAAAACTGACCAGGATTGTGAAGAGGCTATTGCTGCCGTTTATCGTTCGTGGCGTACGGCTTTCTCCGGAGGTCATAGAGGAGCTTCGCAATATGCCAACGGCTTTTTCGTGAAGAATCTTTTGGCAGATGATTTTAATACAGGAGGTTCACGATCAGACCAGACTTATGCACAGGAAATATTTGAAAGTGCAGCCATGCCTACTAATGGCTGGATAGAGACTTATTATAAGGATCTGTATACTACGATCTATTTATGTAACCTGGTGATAGAAAAATTCAATTCAGAGGACAGTGTCATTAAAGCTCGCAATATTGCTGAAGCTAAGTTCTATCGTGCGCTTTGCTATTTTGAACTGACTACTCTTTGGGGTAATCCTCCTTTGGTAGATAGGGTGTTGAAGAATTCGGAAGAATATAAAGTGTCTAATTCTACACGTGAAAAATTGTGGGAGTTTATTGAAACAGATTTGACGGAAGCTATTAATTCCGGTGTGCTTACTTCGAAAACTAGTGTGGATGATAAGGATGGATGTACCCGTGCTACTTTGGAAGCAGCCAAGACATTATTGGGCAAGTCTTACTTATACCAACAAAAATTTACTGATGCTAAAAGTCTGTTCAAGGATGTTATTGGTTCTGGTAAGTATGATTTGGAAGACGATATCAATATTTTCTATCATACAGCAGGAAATGGAAGTAAGGAATATGTATTGGAGTGTACCCGTCATTATGATACTGCTAATATGTATGCACAAGGTGGCTGGTATGGTATTTTGGCTAACTGGGCGTTTGGTTATGGGTTTATAGCAGGTCCGGAATCGTCCTCTCATTTTAGATTTAATGCAACCAGTGGCTATAGTTATTTCAATCCTACTAAATCGTTGTATGAGGCTTATGTAGCAGAAGAAGGAGTGGATGGGTATCGTGTAAGTAGCTGGATTCGTACCTTTGAACAAGTTGTAGGAATGAACATTGGTATAAATTCTACAGCAAATAGATATGGCAATGAGGGCTATTTCCGTTTGAAATGGTTGGCAAGCTTAGATGACGAAAATGTGTCATATTGGTGCGGTAATCAGAGCTGTACACCGGTTATTCGCTATGCTGATGTCTTGCTGATGATGGCAGAATGCTGTATTCAAACAAACGATCCTGATGCCGATATTTATCTGAATAAAGTACGTACAAGAGCTCAATTGCCTTCTAAGTCAAATGTTACGATGGATGACTTAAAGCTGGAACGTCGGTTAGAACTTGCTATGGAAGCAGTGCGTTTCCAAGACTTGATACGTTGGGGAGATGCACCTATTGTGTTGGCTGATAAAGGTAAGAAATTGCCAAACTTCCTTATAGTTCCTAAAGAAGGAAATGATTTGACTACTGCTAAAGGTATATATAATGCTCAGTATGATACTTCTGTATCTTATACAGAGAATGAAAGAGAATTGGCAGGTTGGACACCTAATCGTGATGAATTACTGCCATATCCGGAAAATGAGATTGAGGTAAATCCTAATATTGTTCAAAACCCGGGATATTGATGTGGATTGATGATATAGCCTCTCTCTTTTTGCTGGGGGGAGGCTGTCTCTAGTTTATATGAAAGTTGATTATGTAGTTTATAATGTATTATCTGTGTCAAGAGATTCTTAAATATATGATTATGAAGAAAGGTTTATTATTTATAGTTGTTCTATTTTCTTTTGTGGGAACATGGTCACAAGTTGTTTTCAAGAATGATGAGGTGACTGTATCTAAGCTGAAAGATAAAAACATGGGTGTTTGAAACATGGGATTTTACTACTATGTATTTGTTGGAGGGTAATGATAAAGCTGCATTGATTGATGCGGGTACTCGTTGCGCTGATTTGGATAAGATTGTAGAGAGTATCACTAATAAACCTTATGATGTCATTATCACTCACGCACATCCGGATCATGCTGGGTGTATCGGCTATTTCGACGAGGTTTGGATGCATCGTAACGATAGTATACTTATCAAGGAACGAACAGTGAACTATACTGGTAAGGTACGTTATATGGAGGAAGGACAAGTATTTGATTTGGGAGGACGTAAACTGGAAGTTATGCTGATGGCAGGACATACACCGGGTTCTATTGTTCTTCTTGACCGTGAACAAGGAGATTGTTATTCGGGTGATGCTTTCGGCTCAGGAGAGGTATGGTTGCAATGTGTACCAATGTCTCCAATAGAAACTTTTTATCAATCTTGTTGTCGTATGGAGAAACTGATGACGGATGGAAGTATCAGTAGAATATGGTGTGGACATTATCCATATTTAAAGAATTATCTGTCTCTAAGCTATATTCAGACTATGAAAAAAATGTCCCGCCGGTTGGCTGATGGAGAACAAAATGGAGCCAGACCATACAATAATTTTGCAATTCCGCAACCCTCTACAACTCGTAGCATATCTGACGGTTTTTGCAAGATTGTTTATGATGTCAGAAACATTGTCATTAAAAGGAAAAGTATTGACTCGCATCATGCAATTATATTGGATCGTCTCCCCAAAGTAGAGCAAGAAGCATATATGTATCGTGATACTTGTACGCAGGTTGATGGCCGTTTTGCGGGCTTTTCTCCTTTTTTCCTTATATATCCGGATAAACGTTGTGACGTAACTCAAGCTGAATCCTTGATTAAGGAGATGGGGATGGATAGTATTCTACATAAATTTTCTGCATCGGTATGTGTTATGAATCCTTTGGGTAATACTTATGATATGGAAAAAGATTTGTCGGCTTTCCAAACTTTTTTTAAAGGTATGCGTGTTGTTAATAATCTAAAAGTTATAGGTATTGGACAAGGAGCAACTTTTGTGAACAAGGCCATAGCACGGAACGCTGAGGCTGTGGCTGGTATAGTTACTATTGGCGGTAATCCTGGCAAGTATGAACTAGATGATTGTCCTGTACCGACATTCGTTGCTGGTGCTAGAAGTAAACAGGTGACCAACTCTTATGTAAAACTTAATAAGGCTGTTAAGACTGCAGTAAAGGGCAACCTAACATTCTATGTCAATACAGATGAAGAACTGTTGCAAGTAGTTTCATCGAGCGATACAAGTGCGTCGTTGAAAGAGACTTTTTTGGAAGCTTGGGTTCAAGTGTTGTCTAAAAACTATCGTTTTAATAATTATAAACATACATGGTATATGGGAGGTACTCCTGAAAAGTATGGAACTTATGAGCTTGAACCATATATCATGCCTGAAGAGTGGGGGATAACTCGGCGGGTTATGGAAACGAATTTGCTGGGTACTGGAACTTTTTTGTGGTATGAATTTCATCCTGAAGCAACATTGAAAGCGCCTAGAGGAACTGTACCTTTATTGCTCTTGCTGCATGGCAATGAGAATGATCCGCGTACACAAGCTGAGACCTCTGGTTTCATTGAACTCTGCGCAAAAGAAAATTTTGTAGTTGTGGAACTTGAATGGCAGGGTAGTAAAGATTATGCCCGGATGGGTATGGATGGTATTGAACAGGTTGTATATTATTTGTTGAAGACTTATCCTCAGCTTGATGCTTCACGTGTCTACACAGAAGGTTTGTCTGCTGGATCTGCCACTTCTACAGGATTAGGAATACGAAAATCATATCTGTTTGCTGCGGTAGGTGGCTTTTCGGCAGGTATATTGCCTGGAAGTTACCGGTTTGATTGTGATCGGCAATCTTTGTTGGGTGAAGCGATCCAAAAGAGTGGTGCAGTAGAAATGCCCTATTTTTCTGCAACAGGAACCAGTGATACTGTAGTACCATTTATAAATAAAGATAATTGGCAGAAGAATGCTTTTTTTGCTGCATGGCAAATATATCAGATTATGAATGGTATGTCGGTTACAGAACGTCCAGATTTTAGTAAGGACACTATTTTTGGTATTACTCTTGAGAATCGTGAAACAATTTGGACGAATAAAGGTATTTCGATGGAAACTGGTGTGTTGAGTAAAAATGGGGTACCTCTTATTCAGATGGTTGCGGTCAATGATTATGGACATTGGAATTTTAAACCTGCAGCAAAAATGATGTGGGATTATTTTATGCAATTCTCACGTGATCCACAAACGAAGGAGCTTATTTATCATGGAAGAAAATAATAAAGTTGATGTCTTGATATAATATATAGTGAAGCATTAGAGATGTTTTATAAAAATGATGCGAAATAGGTATCTTTTTTATTGAAACAACGGTCTTCCCTCCCACCTAACTTAGATTGCTTGTACGTGAATGTATGGGTGACGGCGATGAACGATGGTACGAAGCTAAACTAATAATTAAATTAATTTGTAAATGAAAAAATAAAGAATATGAACTTGAGGCGGTATATGTTATTTGCCGTACTGCTTCTGTATTGTCTCTCTTTCAGTTAGGCGCAAACCTAAGCCTTGAAAGTGGCAGGTATAGTGACGGACAACCTAAATGAACAGATGATTGGTGTAAGTATTCTGGAGAAAGGCACTACTAACGCTTGTATTACCAATATTGACGGTGATTACTTTTTGAATGTGAAGAATACTGGTAAGCTAATGGAACGTGAAGCTGTATAGTTATATGTTAAGGCTCCCAAGAGTGGTATGGGCAAGCCTGCCAAGGAGTTGAAGGCCTTCGGCAAAACTGCCTTGCTCCAGTCGGGCGAGAGCCAGGCACTGATTCTGACTTGGAACGTGATGGGCATGGCTTCCTTCAACGATAAAATCAATGCTTGGGAATTGGCAAAAGGTGAATACAAGTGGATGGTAGCTGCCTCCTTTGCAGACATACGTTGTATCGTCACCCAAAAGGTTGCCAAAGCACGCAAGGATAAGGCAAACGATGCAATGAAGTTGCTGTTGTCTTGAATGAGGTTAGAGCTAGCGGTAAGTATAAACTTTATGATGGAAATTATGAGGATATCTTGACCTACAAGGTTGAGTATAATTGTGAAAGTATGCTCGAAAGTAACCGTATTTTTGATGCAAGTAATTCCATGGATGAGTTCAGTTTCTTTGAGGTGATGATGAATCATTGGCGCACTGATAAGTTGGATATGTCTGGCTCTAACAATCAGTTTAATGGTACCGGATGGGGATTTATGGTTCCTCAGAAAAAGTTGTATGATGCATTTGTTCAGGAAGAGGGTGTAGATGGTTATCGGTTGAATCAGACAATGAAAACCTATGACCAAATTTCTCAATTGGGTGTCAAGGTTGCCAAAGGGCAGAGTTTGATTAATGAAGGTTATTTCATGTGGAAACGTCGCTTCTCGAATGTAGAATCTCCTGCTGGGTTCTGGTGTTCATATAATAACTATCGTTGGATGCGTTATGCTGAAGTCTTGTTACTGGCGGCTGAAGCAAACCTGAAGGATGGCAATCAATCCGAAGCTGATGCTTGCTTGAATGAGGTGCGTCAGCGTGCAAGATTGGATGCCAAGACAGCTACCCTGGATGCCATTAAATTGGAAAAGAGACTGGAACTCTGTTCTGAATATACCCGTTATCAGGATATTATCCGTTGGAAAGATGCGGAGGCTTTGCTTAAGGATCAGGGTGAAAGAACACCTATCTTGTCAAATAAGGCAGGAAAAGATGAGCCGGATAATGTAGCGGTAGAATACATTCAGTATAACAAGGATAAAACGCGTTATGGTTTCAAGGAAAGACATTATTTGTTGCCTATTCCGGCAAAGGAAATCCGTTTGAATCCGAATATGGAACAAAATGCAGGTTGGTAAAGCGTATAAAGAATCAAAATCTAACTTCGTCATCTGATGCAGATAGACAAAATTAGATTTTTCTAACTGATTAATTGTTTGTAGAAGAAGTCCCCCGTGGAAATCATCTAATTGTACGGGGGCTTCTTTTGTGGCTTTTTAAATATAATATATATGAGAAGATTGTCAATTACTTTATTTTCACTCTGTCTGGCATCTGCCTTGACTGCACAGACGACCGGTTCGAATCAGTCAGTCAGACTGCGTGCCGATAATATCGACGAAGTAGTCAGTGCCATGACCCTCGAAGAGAAGGTACACCTCGTCATCGGTTGTGGGATGTCGATGGGAAGTGATACCAAGTTTCCCGGAACAGCGGGACGTACTTACGACATTCCCCGACTGGGTATCCCTTCCGCCTATCTTGCCGACGGACCGCACCGGTTGGCGATGGCTGCCAAGCGGGAATTCGACAGCCGTACTTATCATGCTACGGAATTTCCTTCCAGCACCACGGTGGCAGCAACTTTCAATCCGGATGCAGCCCACAAGGTGGGACGTACTTTGGGTACGGAGGTGAAGGATTATGGTTTGGATGTGTTGCTGGCACCGGGTGTCAACCTGATGCGAAATGTGCTCTGCGGACGTAACCATGAATATTATTCGGAAGATCCGGTGCTGACCGGCAAAATGGCTGCTGCTTATATCAACGGAATCCAGAGCCGGGGGACAGGTACCTGCCTGAAACACTTTGCCGTAAACAACCAGGAGACCAACCGCAATAACAACGACTCTCGCCTGACACAACGCCCCTTGCGCGAGCTGTATTTGAAGTGCTTTGAGATTGCTGTCAAAGAGTCTCAGCCCTGGAGCGTGATGACCGCCTACAATAAGGTGAACGGCAAATATACCTGCGAGGACCGTGAACTGACAGAAGACATCCTCCGCGACGAATGGGGATTCAAGGGACTGGTGATGTCCGACTGGAATGCCGGAAAAGATGCCGTGACCTCCATCGTAGCAGGAAACGATATGCTTCAACCGGGGCAGGACCGCCAGTATAAAGCTATTTTGAAAGCCGTAGAGAGTGGTACACTGGATTTGGCACTCCTCGACCGCAGCGTGAAGCGTGTGCTGGAGTTTGTGGTCAAGAGCCATACCTTTGCCGGCTACGAGTATCCCAATAAAACCGACTTGGAGGCTCATGCGCAAGTAGACCGTGAGATAGGTGCGGAAGGTATCGTGCTGCTGGATAACAAGCAGGCGCTACCCATGGCTGCCGGCATCAAAAAAGTGGCCCTTTATGGAACTACTTCCTATGACATGGTTCCTGCCGGCATGGGCTTTGGCAGTACGGGCATCGGTTATTACACGGTTTCTATGGTAGAAGGTTTGCGCAATGCGGGCTACACCGTGGACAAAGAATTGCTGAACCGCTACAAGAAGCATATGGCCGACGAGCAGAAACGGCTTTTTCCTCACGGAAAACCACCTTTCGCCTTTACTCCGCTGCCCCGTGCCGAGGAGTTCCTGCCCACTGCCGAGGAACTGGCTGCACAAGTGAAAGCCAACGACATTGCCGTGCTTACGCTGGGGCGTGTCAGTGGCGAGGGCTGTGACCGCCGTGTGGAAGATTTCCTCCTGAAGGAGAACGAATTGGCTCTGATTAAGCAAGTGTCTGCCGCTTATCATGCTGCAGGCAAGAAACTGGTGGTGGTTCTCAACATCTGCAGCCCGGTGGAAACTGCTTCTTGGAAGGGACTGGCAGATGCAGTGGTTTGTGCCTTCCAGCCGGGACAAGAGGTGGGCAATTGTATCACGGATATCCTGACCGGAGAGGTGAATCCTTCGGGCAAGTTACCCATGACGTTTGCCGTGAAATATGGCGATGCGCCGTCGGATGCTAACTTCCCTTTTGATTACGAGTTCAAGATGCCGTCGTTTGCTATGGGTACCGGTATGAATTTCAAGTCGAACAAGAAAGAGGAGAAACCGAAGGAACCGGAAAAAAATGTGGATTTCACTAACTATGAAGAGGGAATCTATGTGGGTTATCGCTATTTCGACACTTTCGGTAAAGAGGTTTCCTATCCGTTCGGTCATGGTTTGAGCTATACTGCTTTTGAATATGCGGTAGAGAGCGCCAAAATGGATGCCGACCGCTGCGAGTTGAAGATGAACGTGAAGAACATCGGCAAGGTGGCAGGGCGTGAAGCCGTACAACTCTATGTGAAAGCTCCGAATGGGGGACTTGACAAGCCTGCCAAGGAGTTGAAGGCCTTCGGCAAAACTGCCTTGCTCCAGCCGGGCGAGAGCCAGACACTGATTCTGACTTGGAACGTGATGGACATGGCTTCCTTTAATGAGAAAAACAGCTCTTGGGAGTTGGCTAAGGGTGAATATCAGTGGATGGTTGCCGCATCTTCGGCCGATGTGCGTTGCACAGCGGTACAGAGGGTGACAAAGGCACGCAAGCAGAAAGTGCATGATGCCATGCGGGCGCAAGTGCCTGTGGCTGTGCATCCGATGGTGAAGAGATGAGGGGTATATGCGTGAAAAACTGATATATATCAATTAGTTTTAGAATGGAAAACACTTATTTTGTAGTACATTTTTAAATCGATACCATGAAAAGATTGATACTCTCTCTTTTAGCCGTCTGCTTGCTGTGGATGGCAAATGCACAAAATCCTGCATGGGGACCGCAAAGCAAGGTAGTGACCGACAGCATTTACAGCCAGGTATTGAAAGCACACCGTGCCTACACCATCTATCTGCCGCAAAGCTATAGCAATGAAACGGATAGGAAATATCCTATCCTCTATTTGCTGCACGGCATGTCGGGGGTGAATACCAGTTGGTTTACAGACCAACGTGTGAAGGACGTGATGGACCAGTTGGTGGCATCGGGCGAGGCTTGCGAGATGATTATCGTCAGCCCCAATGCCGGAGGAAATCCGGCCACTTGCTGGAACGGCTACTTCAACATGCCGGGATGGGCTTACGAAGATTTCTTCTATAAGGAGTTCCTTCCTTATATAGAGAAGACCTACCGGGTGAAAGGTGATAAGCAGCATCGTGCCATTGCCGGACTTTCTATGGGCGGAGGTGGAACGGCAAGCTATGCACAGCGCTATCCGGATATGTATTGTGCTGCTTATGCTATGAGTGCTTTGATGAACATCCCCGTTAGTGGTGAGGAGGTGGGAAAAGATCCCGACCCCACAAACAAGATGGCTGTGCTGACGCGTTCTGTGCAGGAACATAGTTGCATCAGGTATGTGGTTGAGGCAGATGATGCGCGTAAGGCACAGCTTCGTACAGTACAGTGGTTTGTGGATTGCGGAGATGATGACTTTCTGCTGGACCGTAATATAGAGTTTTCCAAGCGATGCGTAATGCCGGTATCCCTTGCCAGTTCCGTGTGCGGGATGGCGGACATACCAGCGAATATTGGCATTCGGCACTTTATATGTGCCTGCCTTTTGTAAGTCGCTGCTTTGCTAAATAACAAGAAGCTAATTCATTTAATATAAGAAATTATGAAAAGATTATTAAGTTTGGCAGCGATGCTGCTGGTCTGCTGTGTCACCCTTTTTGCACAGCAAGCTCTTTGGGGAGGTGCGGCAGTTGTCTCTCCTGATATTCATGACGACAACACGGTTACTTTTCGCTTGAAAGCTCCTAAGGCTGTAAGGGTGCAGATTACCGGTGATTTTCTGCCTCCACAAACTATTAAGACTCCTCGTGGCGATTATGATGCACCGGGCATTGCCGATTTGACAGAGGGGAAGGATGGCGTTTGGGAATTTACTACTCCCGAACCATTGAAGCCGGAACTTTATGGATACTCCTTTATTGTGGACGGATTGAGAATGATGGACCCGAGCAATGTTTACATGATTCGGGATGTGGCTACCGTGACCAATGTATTTATCATCGGTGGTGACCGTGCCGATTTGTATAAAGTGAATAAGGTACCCCATGGAACGGTAAGTCGCATGTGGTACAATAGTCCTTCGCTGGGAATGGACCGCCGTCTGACGATTTACACTCCGGCTGGTTATGAAACCAGCGGCAAGCGTTATCCGGTATTTTATCTGCTTCATGGTGCAGGTGGTGATGAGGAAGCTTGGATTGCTCTTGGCCGTACTTCGCAGATATTGGATAATCTCATTGCACAAGGCAAGGCTAAACCTATGATTGTGGTGATGACTAACGGCAATGCTTGGCAAGATGCTGCTGCAGGTGAATCTCCCAAGGGTTTTGTTGCCCCCTCCATGCGTCCCGACGAAAGAGCGAAGGTGGCGGAAGGTGCTTTTGAACTCTCGTTCCCCGAAATCGTGAAGTTCGTGGAGAAGAATTTCCGCACTCTTGCCAATAAGAAGAACCGTGCCATTGCCGGGCTTTCTATGGGTAGTTTCCACTCTTGCAATATTTCCAAGTATTACCCGGACATGTTCGACTATGTAGGTCTTTTCTCCGGTGCAAGTACCGGAAACGATAAATCGACTTGTCCGGTCTATACCGACTTCGAAGGTAAGCTGAAGACTCAGTTTGCCAAGAAACCGGCTCTTTACTTCATCGCATGCGGCAAGACGGACTTTGTTTATAAAGGTGTGGCCGATTTTCGCAAGTTGCTTGACGACAATGGTTATAAGTACGAGTATCTTGAAACGGGCGAGGGACATATCTGGAGGAACTGGCGAATCTATCTGACGGAGTTCGCGCCGAAGTTGTTCAAATAAGAGGATTTGGTATAACTAATTTAATAACAAAATAACATACGTATCATGAAAAGAATTTCTATTTTGTCAGCTCTGTTGCTGATGTGTGCGATGACTTTCGCGCAACAAGCTCTCTGGGGAGGCGCTCCCGTGGTCTCACCTGAGATACACGACAACAATACAGTAACTTTCCGCTTGAAGGCGCCGAAAGCCGTAAAGGTGCAGGTAACCGGCGACTTCCTGCCTACGCAGAAAATCAAGACTCCTTTTGGTGAGTTTGATGGTCCGGGTGTGGCAGATTTGAAAGAGAACAAGGACGGTGTGTGGGAATTCACTACTCCCGAACCGCTGAAACCAGAACTCTACAGCTACACTTTCCTGGTAGACGGACTGAAGATTAACGACCCTGCCAACGTCTATATGATTCGAGACGTGGCAAGCGTGACGAATGTATTCATCATCGGTGGTGACGAGCGCATCGATCTCTACAAAGTGAATAAGGTTCCTCATGGAACGGTATCTAAGGTATGGTACAACAGCCCTACGCTGGGTATGGACCGCCGCCTGACTGTCTATACGCCTGCCGGATATGAGACAAGCGGCAAGCGCTACCCCGTCTTCTACCTGCTACACGGCATGGGTGGCGACGAGAACGCATGGAGCGAACTGGGACGTACGGCACAGATTCTGGATAACCTCATCGCCCAAGGCAAGGCCAAGCCGATGATTGTAGTAATGACCAACGGTAACGCTGCGTTGGAGGCTGCTCCGGGTGAATCGTCACTGGGTTTTGCCGCTCCCAGCATGAATCTGCCCAAGACGATGGAAGGCTCTTTCGAGACTGCTTTCCCCGACGTGGTGAAGTTCATTGATAAGACTTACCGCACACAAGCCAACAAGAAGGGGCGTGCCATTGCCGGTCTCTCTATGGGTGGTTACCACTCCATGCACATCTCCAAGCAATATCCGGATATGTTCGACTATGTAGGTCTGTTCTCGGCAGCCATCATGCCCAACAAAGATGTGAAGTCTCCGATTTATGACAACCTTGAAGCCAAACTGAAAACCCAGTTTGCCAAGAAACCGGCACTCTATTACATTGCTATCGGTAATAAAGACTTCTTGTTCCAAGCCAACAGCGACTACCGCAAGATGTTGGACGAGAAGGGTTACAAATATGAATATTATGAAACCGGAGAAGGTCATATCTGGAAGAACTGGCGTATTTACCTGACAGAATTCGCACCGAAGATATTTAAATAAGATTATGAAGAAGAATATCATATCCATGGCAGCAGCAATGGCTGTTTTGTCAGCTTGCGGACCGGGTGTGCCGCAGCTTGGAAAGTCCTCTCTGGATGAGGTGATTGGCGCCATGACCTTGGAAGAAAAGGCGCATCTGGTAGTGGGTACCGGTATGGCAGGTTTCTCGGGTGACAGTGCCGTAATCGGTGCAACGAGAAAGCTAGTGCCGGGTGCGGCAGGAACCACATACCCGATTGAACGCCTCGGCATTCCCGCTGTGGTGCTGGCTGATGGTCCCGCCGGACTGCGTATCGACCCCAAGCGTGAGGGGGATTCGGCTACGTACTATTGTACTCATTTCCCTATCGGAACTTTGCTCGCCTCTACCTGGGACCAGGAACTGGTGGAAAGTGTAGGTCAGTCCATCGGTAACGAAGTGCTGGAATACGGTGCGGACGTGCTGTTGGCTCCGGCGCTGAACATTCACCGTAACCCGCTTTGCGGACGTAACTTCGAGTATTATTCTGAAGACCCGTTGGTGTCGGGTAAGATTGCCGCCGCCTACGTACGTGGTGTGCAGAGCAACGGTGTGGGTACCAGTATCAAGCACTTTGCTGTGAACAACCAGGAAACCAACCGTATGGCTACGGATGCGCATGTATCTCCACGCGCCTTGCGCGAAATCTACTTGAAAGGGTTCGAGATTGCCGTGAAGGAATCCGCTCCTTGGACCGTGATGTCCTCATACAACTACCTGAACGGTGTCTACACTTCGGAAAACAAGGAGTTGCAGACAACGATGTTGCGCGACGAATGGGGCTTCAAGGGCATGGTGATGACCGACTGGTTTGGCGGCAAGGATGCCGTGGCACAGATGGTGGCAGGCAACGACATGTTGCAGCCCGGTCTGCCCAAGCAGTACGAAGCCATCGTGAAGGGTGTGCAGGACGGAGCGTTAGATGAAGCCATCCTCAATCAGAATGTGAAGCGTATTCTGGAGATGATTCTCCAGACTCCCCACTTCAAGGGATATAAATACTCCAACAAGCCTGATTTGAAGGCGCATGCTGCCGTTACTCGCCAGTCGGCAACGGAAGGTATGGTATTGCTGAAGAACGATAACGGTGCTCTGCCGCTGGCTGCCGACGTGAAGAACGTGGCACTCTTCGGTTGCACTTCCTACGATTTCATTGCAGGCGGTACAGGTTCGGGCAACGTGAACCGCGCTTATACCGTTTCGCTATTGGACGGCTTGAAGAATGCCGGCTATGTGGTGGATGAAGCGCTGAAGAATAGCTATGAAGCTTACCTGAAAGCCGAGAAAGAACGTCTGTCCAAAGATAAGAAAGAGTGGTTCATGCCCGATACCCGTCCGGCTGAGATGGCTGTTTCCGCACAAGTCATCCGCGAGCAGGCTGCCAAGGCCGATGTGGCACTGGTGACGCTGGGACGTACCTCCGGTGAGTTCCTTGACCGTATGGTAGCCGACTTCAACCTCACCAAAGAGGAACAGAACATGTTGAAAGCTGTGTCCGATGCTTTCCACGCTGCCGGAAAGAAGGTAGTGGTAGTGCTCAATATCGGTGGTGTGATTGAAACTGCTTCTTGGAAATCTGCTCCCGATGCCATTCTTTGTGCATGGCAGGCAGGCCAGGAGGGAGGAAACAGTGTGGCTGACGTGCTGAGTGGCAAGGCTTCTCCTTCGGGCAAGCTGACAATGACTTTCCCGGTGAAGTTTGAAGATGCCGCTTCTTCCGACAACTTCCCGATAGACATGCGTGTGAGCACCGACCTCATGAACAAAGGCGGGAAGAAGAACGACGTGAAGAACGTGGACTATACCAATTACGAAGAGGACATTTACGTGGGTTACCGTTACTTCGACACCTTTGGCAAGCAGGTTTCCTATCCTTTCGGTTACGGTCTTTCCTATACCACTTTTGCTTACGACAAGGCTGCTGTCAAGGCAGACAACGGTGTCTATACCGTGTCTGTAGAAGTGAAGAACACCGGTAAGGTAGCAGGCAAGGAAGTGGTTCAGCTTTATGTATCCGCTCCCGATGTTGCTGCCAACAAGCCCGAAAAGGAACTGAAGGCTTTTGCCAAGACCAAGGAGCTGAAACCGGGCGAAGCGGTTGTGGTGACGCTGAAAGTGAATGCTGATGACCTGGCTTCCTACGATGAGGCTGCATCGGCATGGGTGGTAACTCCCGGAAACTACAAGTTCCTCGTCGGGGCTTCCTCACGCGACATCAAGGCTACGCTGGAGGCTGAAGTAGCTGCCGCAACGCAGAAGACGAACAACATCCTGAAACTTCAGGAACCGATGAGCCTCTTGAAGAGATGAGAGTAGGATTGTCTGAAAAAATAACAAATCATACCCTAAAAAACATCCTGTTGTACCCTTTGGTATGGCAGGATGTTCTTATCTTTGTGCCTCGTATAAACAGATAGTGCAACTATTATAAACCAATATCACAACCATGAGTAAAAAGTTAATCTTATCTTTAGCCCTATCAGGGTTAGTACTTACTTCTACGGCGCAGACCACTGTTGCGCCTGCCATTCCAAGAGACGAGAAAATAGAACAGCAGATTGAGACTTTGCTGAAGAAGATGACGCTTGACGAGAAAGTCGGTCAGATGTGCGAACTCACCATAGACCTCCTGCAGAAACGCGCCAATCCTTTTGCCGGTCTCAATCCGAAAGATATAACTGTAGATGATTTGAAGAAAATCGTCAAGAGGTATAAGTTAGAGAAAGAGTTCAAGCTGGGTAAGGAGATGCCTTCGCAAGAAGTGATGATGCAGCTCTATATGCGTATCCAGGGTATTGAGAATGCCAAGGGCTTCCAGTTGGACGAGGCGATGCTCGACTCTGTCATCGGAAAATACAAAGTAGGCTCCATCTTGAACGTGCCTAACGGTGTGGCACAAAGCGTGGAGAAGTGGCAGGAAATCATCAAACGCATTCAGGAGAAATCCATGGAGGTGATGGGTATTCCTTGTGTGTACGGTGTAGACCAGATACACGGAACTACCTATACGCTGGGTGGTACTTTCTTCCCGCAAGGCGTCAATATGGGAGCTACCTTCAACCGTGAACTGACACGTGAAGGTGCACGCATCTCCGCTTATGAAACAAAGGCGGGAAGCATTCCCTGGACGTATGCCCCGGTGACCGACCTCGGACGTGACCCGCGCTGGCCTCGTATGTGGGAAAACTATGGTGAAGACGCCTACGTCAATGCCGAAATGGGACGTGAAGCCGTTATCGGTTTCCAGGGCGAGAACCCCAACCTGATTGGCGAGAACAACGTTGCCGCTTGTATGAAGCACTATATGGGTTATGGTGTTCCCGTTTCCGGTAAGGACCGTACGCCGTCTTCCATCACCGAGCAGGATATGCGTGAGAAGCATTTCGCTCCTTATCTGGAAATGGTGAAAGCAGGTGCCCTCTCCGTGATGGTGAACTCCGCCATGAACAACGGTCTGCCTTTCCATGCCAACTATGAGCTGCTGACCAAGTGGCTGAAAGAAGACCTCAACTGGGACGGTATGATTGTGACTGACTGGGCGGACATCAACAACCTTTATAGCCGCGACCACATAGCCAAGGATAAGAAGGAAGCCATCAAGCTCGCCATCAATGCCGGCATCGACATGTCGATGGACCCGTACGACTGGAAGTTCTGCACACTCCTGAAGGAGCTGGTGGAAGAAGGCGAAGTCCCCATGAGCCGCATTGACGATGCGGTGCGCCGCGTATTGCGCCTGAAGTACCGCCTCAATCTGTTTGAGAAACCCTATTATGATTTGAAAGACTTCCCGCTGTTCGGCAGTGCGGAACATGCCGCCGCCGCACTCCAGGCTGCCGAAGAGTCTTTGGTACTCCTGAAGAACACAGACGGCATACTGCCGCTGGCAAAAGGCAAGAAACTGCTGGTTACCGGTCCGAATGCCAACTCCATGCGTTGCCTCAACGGCGGCTGGTCCTACTCTTGGCAGGGTGACAAGGCAGACGAGCATGCAGGCCAATACAATACCATCCTCGAGGCTTTCACCAATAAATTCGGTGCGGACAACATCATTTACGAAGCCGGTGTCACTTATAAGCAAGGTGGCAACTGGTGGGAAGAGAACACTCCTGAGATAGAGAAAGCCGTAGCTGCCGCTGCCGGTGCCGACTACATCGTTGCCTGCATCGGTGAGAACTCTTACTGCGAGACTCCGGGTAACCTGACGAACCTCTTCCTCTCACAGAACCAGCTCGACCTGGTGAAGGCTCTTGCCAAGACCGGCAAGCCCGTCATTCTGGTGCTGAACGAGGGCCGTCCACGCCTGATAGCCGACATCGAGCCTTTGGCAAAGGCTGTGGTCAACACCATGCTTCCGGGCAACTACGGCGGCGATGCGTTGGCAAACCTCATTGCCGGCGACGCCAACTTCAGCGGAAAGATGCCTTTCACTTATCCGAAGGAAATCAACTCTCTGATTACGTACGACTACAAACCGTGCGAACACATCGGCAAGCAGATGGAAGGCGCTTATAACTACGACGCGCAGGTGTCCGTACAGTGGGCGTTCGGCTACGGTTTGAGCTATACCACCTTTGCGTACAGCAACCTCAAGGTGGATAAGTCGGACTTTACCGCTGATGATGTGCTTACTTTCACCGTTGATGTGAAGAATACCGGTGACCGTGTCGGCAAGGAGAGCGTGTTGCTCTTCAGCAGTGACCTCGTTGCCTCCCTTACTCCCGATACCCGCCGTCTTCGCGCTTTCGAGAAAGTGGAACTGAAACCGGGCGAGACAAAGACCGTGACTCTGAAACTGAAAGGCTCCGACCTTGCTTTCGTAGGCTATGATGGCAAGTGGATTCTGGAGAAAGGTGACTTCCGCATCCAGACGGGTGACCAGACTGTGAACGTGGTTTGTACGGATACCAAGAAGTGGGAGACTCCGAATAAGTGATACGATAAGGTCTTTTAGACCTTTAGAACCATAGTAAAAGGGCCGATAGCATGAAACAAGCTATCGGCCTTTTATTTTTCCGCGTTGTCTTTCAACAGTATCTTTCTTTTCCGTTTGTATCTCCTTACTTCTTTTCCTGAAACAATAGAGATTGTATGCTTGAGATGTACATCTCATGTTGTCCGAGATGCACATCTCGTTGTGCTTGACATGTGCATCTCATGCAGTATGGAACGTGATAATTCATTTCATAAAGTATAAGCTTCTGTCTCATAAGATTATATGTTTTACACTTTATCTTGAAGTGTTGAAAGGGTGTGTCTGTAATATAATTCCCGTTTGAACCGTTAAATCAATCTTTTTTTCTCTAATATTTTGTAGTCGAACAGATTATTTATATCTTTGCAAGCGAAACGGATGAAAGGTGGAGGGGCGATTAAGCTCCTCTTTTTTGTTCCTAATGGTTAATCTATGATAGAAAAGAAAACTGTTTGTCAGATTGTTGACGAGTGGCTGGCAGGAAAGGACTACTTCCTTGTGGAGGTGACAATCAGCCCGGATGACAAGATTTTGGTGGAAATAGACCACAAAGAAGGTGTTTGGATTGAGGACTGTGTAGAGCTGAGCCGCTACATCGAGTCCAAGTTGAACCGTGAGGATGAGGATTATGAGTTGGAAGTCGGTTCGGCCGGCATCGGACAGCCCTTCAAGGTACTGCAGCAGTACATTAACCACATCGGCAAGGAAGTGGAAGTGCTGGCAAAGGACGGCCGCAAGCTCAGCGGCGTGTTGAAGGAAGCCGACGAACAGCATTTCGTCGTGACCATTCAGAAGAAAGTGAAAGAGGAAGGTGCCAAGCGTCCCAAGCTGGTGGATGAGGACTTGACCTTTACGTATGAAGAGATAAAATACACTAAATACTTAATCAGTTTTAAATAAGACTATGGCCAAAAAAGTAGAAACTGTCAGCTTGATAGATACATTTTCGGAATTTAAGGAACTGAAGAATATCGACAGAACCACGATGGTAAGCGTACTCGAGGAGTCGTTCCGTAGTGTGATTGCGAAAATGTTCGGTACCGATGAGAATTACGACGTAATTGTAAACCCGGACAAGGGTGACTTCGAAATATGGCGTAACCGTGAGGTAGTGGCAGACGAGGATTTGGAAAACCCGAACCTGCAGATCGCATTGTCCGAAGCACAAAAGATTGATGCTTCTTATGAAGTGGGCGAGGAAGTGACGGATGAAGTTATCTTCGCGAACTTCGGTCGCCGTGCCATCTTGAACTTGCGCCAGACACTGGCCTCCAAGATATTGGAACTGGAGAAAGATAGTATTTACAACAAATACATTGATAAAGTGGGTACCATCATCAATGCGGAAGTCTACCAGATTTGGAAGAAAGAGATGCTGCTGCTCGATGATGAAGGCAACGAACTGTTGCTGCCCAAGACCGAACAGATACCGAGTGACTTCTACCGCAAGGGCGAGACCGCCCGCGCCGTAGTGGCACGTGTGGACAACAAGAATAATAATCCGAAGATTATCCTGAGCCGTACGTCGCCCGTCTTCCTGCAACGTCTGTTCGAAATGGAAGTACCCGAAATCAATGACGGACTGATTACCATCAAGAAGATTGCCCGCATCCCCGGCGAGCGTGCCAAGATTGCCGTTGAGAGCTACGATGACCGTATCGACCCGGTAGGTGCCTGCGTGGGTGTGAAGGGTAGCCGTATTCATGGTATTGTCCGCGAGCTTCGCAACGAGAATATCGACGTTATCAACTATACGTCCAATATCCAGTTGTTTATACAGCGTGCCTTGAGCCCTGCCAAAATTTCTTCCATCCGCTTGAACGAGGAAGAACGCAAGGCTGAAGTGTTCTTGAAACCCGAAGAGGTGTCGCTGGCTATCGGTAAAGGCGGTTTAAATATCAAGCTTGCCAGTATGTTGACTGAGTACACCATCGACGTGTTCCGCGAGTTGGATGAGGCCATAGAGGATGAAGACATCTACTTGGACGAATTCCGTGATGAAATAGACGGTTGGGTTATCGATGCCATCAAGGCTATCGGTATCGATACGGCTAAGGCTGTGTTGAACGCTCCCCGTGAGATGTTGATTGAGAAGACGGACCTCGAAGAAGAGACGGTGGACGAGGTATTGCGCATTTTGAAACAGGAGTTTGAAGAGGAGGAGCAGTAATGTGGGTAATATGCTAATGTGCCAATGCAGATAGCATATCGGATTGAAATGCACAAGTCGTTTTTTTCTCAGCCAATTATCAATTAAATAAATGGTTAAATCGTAAATAATTCAAAATTAGTATGACGATAAGGTTAAACAAAGTAACAAGAGATTTAAATGTAGGGATTACGACGGCTGTCGAGTTCCTGCAAAAGAAGGGATTTACCGTTGAGGCAAATCCGAACACAAAAATTACGGATGAACAGTTCGAACTGCTCAAAAAGGAGTTTAGTACAGATAAGGACCTTAAGATAAAGTCGGAGCGTTTCAGCCAGGAACGTCAGAGCAAGGACCGCAACAAGGCGTCCGTGTCTATTGACGGCTATAGGGAAACGCAGGAGAAAGCGAAGCCCGAGGAGATTAAGACGGTTGTTCCGGAAGACGCACGTCCGAAGTTCAAGCCGGTAGGCAAGATTGATTTGGACAAACTGAACCGTAGACCTGCTCCTGCTCAGGAAAAAGAGAAAGAAGCGGAAAAAGCGGTAGAGGAGAAGAAGGTGGAGGAACCGGCAGTTGTAGAAACGCCGAAACCGGAACCTGCTCCTGCTCCCCAACCGGAACCACAGTCGCAACCGGAGGTACAGCCGGCATCTGAGCCCGAGCCGCAGCCCGTTTCGGAACCGCAGCCACAACCCGTTGTCAAGGAAGAGCCTGCTCCGGTTGTAGAGGCTCAACAAGAATCTAAAAAGGAAGAAATGATAGAAGCGCCTGCTCCCGTACCGGTGGCTGAAGAAGCACCGGTTGAAAAAGAGGGGAAAGAAGAAGGAGAAGAAATCTTCAAGATACATCAGCCTGAGTTTGTTTCGAAGATTAATGTCATCGGACAGATAGACTTGGCGGCCTTGAACCAATCCACACGCCCGAAGAAGAAATCGAAAGAGGAGAAACGCAAGGAGCGTGAAGAGAAGGAAAAGATTCGCCAGGATCAGAAGAAGCAGATGAAGGAAGCTATCATCAAGGAAATCCGCCGTGATGACAGCAAGTTGAAGGATACCGCTGCCGGCGATGCCAACGGCAAGAAGAAACGTGTCCGTATCAATAAGGAGAAAGTGGACATCAACAATGCTTCCAACTTCCAGCGTGGTGGCAACGATCGTGGACACGCAGGTGCCCAGCAAGGTCAGGGTGCCCGCCCGCAAGGTGGAAACCAGCCTGGTGGAAACAATGCCAATAATAACCGCAACCGCAATAAGGACCGCTTCAAGAAGCCGGTCATCAAGCAGGAGGTTAGCGAGGAAGATGTAGCAAAGCAGGTAAAGGAAACTTTGGCACGCCTCACTTCCAAAGGAAAGAACAAAGGTGCCAAGTATCGTAAGGAAAAACGTGACATGGCTTCCAGCCGTATGCAGGAATTGGAAGACATGGAAATGGCAGAAAGCAAGGTACTGAAGATTACGGAATTCGTGACGGCCAACGAGTTGGCAAGCATGATGGATGTTTCTGTTACTCAGGTCATCGCCACTTGTATGAGCATTGGTATGATGGTATCCATCAACCAGCGTCTGGATGCCGAGACCATCAACTTGGTGGCTGAGGAATTCGGCTTCAAGACAGAATATGTAAGCGCAGAAGTGGCGCAGGCTATCGTAGAGGAAGAGGATGATGAGGAAGATTTGGAACCTCGCGCTCCGATTGTAACGGTGATGGGTCACGTAGACCACGGTAAGACTTCATTGCTCGACTATATCCGTAAGGCGAATGTGATTGCCGGTGAAGCGGGTGGTATCACACAGCACATCGGTGCCTACCACGTGTCGCTGGACGACGGACGTAAGATTACATTCCTCGATACTCCGGGCCACGAGGCGTTTACCGCCATGCGTGCCCGTGGTGCCAAAGCTACGGATATTGCCATCATCATTGTGGCTGCTGACGACAACGTGATGCCGCAGACAAAGGAAGCCATCAACCATGCCATGGCTGCGGGTGTTCCTATTGTATTTGCAATCAATAAGATTGATAAACCGACTGCCAACCCCGACAAGATTAAGGAAGAGCTGGCTGCCATGAACTTCTTGGTGGAAGAGTGGGGCGGTAAGTATCAGTCGCAAGATATCTCTGCCAAAAAGGGTATCGGTGTACCCGAGTTGATGGAGAAAGTGTTGCTCGAAGCAGAAATGCTGGATTTGAAGGCAAACCCGAATCGCCGTGCTACCGGTTCCATCATCGAGTCCTCATTGGATAAGGGTCGTGGCTATGTGGCTACGGTGCTGGTATCCAACGGTACTTTGAAGATGGGTGACATTGTGCTCGCAGGTACAAGTTACGGTAAGGTGAAGGCTATGTTCAATGAGCGTAACCAACGCATGCAGGAGGCTGGTCCTTCTACACCTGCCCTGATATTGGGCTTGAACGGTGCACCTGCTGCTGGCGACACGTTCCACGTAATCGAAACGGAGCAGGAAGCACGCGAGATTGCCAACAAACGCGAACAGTTGCAGCGTGAACAAGGTTTGCGTACGCAGAAGATGCTGACGCTCGACGAAGTGGGCCGCCGTCTGGCGCTGGGTGACTTCCATGAGCTGAACGTGATTGTGAAGGGTGACGTGGACGGTTCTGTGGAAGCGTTGAGCGACTCTTTAATCAAGCTGTCTACGGAGCAGGTGCAGGTAAACGTAATCCACAAGGGTGTCGGTCAGATTTCCGAATCGGATGTCTCGCTGGCTGCCGCTTCGGATGCGATTATCGTCGGTTTCCAGGTACGTCCTTCGGGTGCTGCCGCCAAGATGGCAGAGCAGGAGGGTGTGGATATCCGCAAGTACTCCGTCATCTACGATGCCATTGAAGAGGTGAAGGCTGCCATGGAAGGTATGCTGGCGCCGACATTGAAGGAGCAGATAACGGCAACCATCGAGGTGCGCGAAGTGTTCAACATCACGAAGGTGGGACTGGTGGCAGGTGCCATGGTCAAGACCGGAAAGGTGAAACGCAGCGACAAGGCCCGCTTGATACGCGACGGTATCGTAATCTTTACGGGTGCCATCAATGCCCTGAAGCGCTTCAAGGACGACGTGAAGGAGGTAGGTACCAACTTCGAGTGCGGTATCAGCCTGACAAACTGCAACGACATCAAGGTGGGCGATATTATCGAATCTTACGAAGAAATAGAAGTGAAGCAAACATTATAATTGAATAATGTGCAAATATGCTAATGTGCCAATTGGCTGCGCGTACAGAAAATGCCGCAGGGCAATTGGCACATTTTGCATATTAGTTATTTGCTCATTGACCCATTAGCATATTGGCACATTAGCATATTGTCACATTGGTACATTAATTTTATGGCAATTATAGATATCATCATATTGGCTGCTTTCGGCTTGGGCGCAATCATCGGCTTCATGAAAGGTTTTGTGAAGCAATTGGCCTCTCTGCTGGGGCTGATTGTCGGTCTGCTGGCGGCAAAGGCTTTGTATGCCTCGTTGGCAGTGAAGCTGTGCCCCATGTTGACAGACTCTATGACAGTGGCGCAAGTACTGGCATTTGTCTTCATCTGGCTGGCTGTTCCTTTGCTCTTCTCCCTGGTGGCTTCTCTGCTGACCCGGGCAATGGAGGCCGTCTCGCTGGGCTGGCTCAATCATTGGTTGGGGGCTGGTCTAGGGGCTTTGAAGTACCTCCTGCTGACGAGCCTGCTGATTGGTGTCATCGAATTTATAGACGGAGACAATACGCTGATTAGCAAAACAAAAAAGAAAGAATCAGTGTTATATTATCCTATGGAAGAGTTTGCCGGGATATTCTTTCCCGCAGCAAAGGCGGTTACGGAGCAGATTGTAAACGGAGACTTTGACTGATACCGTGAACCGTGATTTTGTAATTCATAATTTGTAATTATAGAAGTGATGCAACAAGAAGAACCCAATAAATATGTAAAGGAACTCACTCAGGAGAAGTACAAGTACGGTTTCACGACCGACGTGCATACAGACATCATTGAGCGCGGGCTGAATGAAGATGTAGTGCGGCTTATCTCTGAGAAGAAGGGAGAACCGGAATGGTTGCTGGAGTTCCGCCTGAAGGCATATCGCCACTGGCTGACATTGGAGATGCCTACATGGGCACATCTCCGCATTCCTGAAATAGATTATCAGGCCATATCATACTATGCCGACCCTACCAAGAAGAAGGAAGGACCGAAAAGCATGGATGAGGTAGACCCTGAGTTGATAAAGACTTTCAATAAGCTGGGCATTCCGCTGGAAGAACAGATGGCGTTAAGCGGTATGGCTGTGGATGCCGTTATGGACTCGGTGTCTGTAAAGACTACCTTCAAGGAGACGCTGATGGAGAAAGGAATCATCTTCTGCTCGTTCAGCGAGGCTGTACGCGAGCATCCCGACTTGGTACAGAAATATCTCGGTTCGGTGGTGCCTTATCGTGACAACTTCTTTGCGGCACTGAACTCGGCGGTGTTCTCCGACGGTTCTTTCGTCTATATCCCGAAGGGGGTACGTTGTCCGATGGAGTTGTCCACCTATTTCCGCATCAATGCCCGCAATACGGGGCAGTTCGAAAGAACCTTGATTGTGGCGGATGATGATTCGTACGTTTCTTATCTGGAAGGGTGTACGGCTCCGATGCGTGACGAGAACCAGTTGCACGCGGCCATTGTGGAAATTGTAGTGCACGACCGTGCAGAAGTGAAATACAGCACCGTGCAGAACTGGTATCCCGGTGATGCCGAGGGCCGGGGTGGTGTCTATAACTTTGTGACGAAGCGTGGCCATTGTAAAGGGGTGGACAGTAAACTGTCTTGGACACAAGTGGAAACAGGTTCGGCCATTACCTGGAAGTATCCGTCTTGCATCCTTTCCGGCGACAATTCGACAGCGGAGTTCTATAGTGTGGCAGTAACCAATAACCATCAGCAGGCAGACACGGGAACAAAGATGATTCATCTGGGCAAGAATACCCGGAGCACCATTGTGAGCAAAGGCATTTCTGCCGGAAAGAGCGAAAACTCTTACCGCGGCTTGGTGCGCGTGGCACAGAAAGCGGACAATGCTCGTAATTACAGCCAGTGCGACTCCTTGCTACTTGGTGACAAATGCGGCGCGCATACTTTCCCCTACATGGATATTCACAATGAAACGGCCATCGTGGAGCATGAGGCCACTACCAGCAAAATCAGTGAGGACCAGATATTCTACTGCAATCAGCGCGGTATTTCTACGGAAGATGCCGTGGGGCTGATTGTGAACGGTTATGCCAAAGAGGTTTTGAATAAACTTCCGATGGAGTTTGCCGTAGAAGCGCAGAAATTGCTTGCCATTTCGCTGGAAGGAAGCGTGGGGTGATTTATAAATAGTAAATTGTAAATAGTCAAATAGTAAATATAAAGATGTTAGAGATAAAAGACCTGCATGCCAGCATCAATGGCAAAGAAATATTGAAAGGCATCAACTTGACCATACGTGATGGAGAAGTACATGCACTGATGGGACAGAACGGTGCTGGTAAAAGTACGTTGAGTAATGTGTTGGTTGGCCATCCTGCTTACGAAGTGACGCGCGGCTCAATTACCTTTAATGGCAAGGACTTGCTTGCCATGAGTCCTGAGGACCGTGCACATGAAGGAATCTTTCTTTCTTTCCAGGCTCCGGTAGAGATTCCGGGCGTGTCGATGGTGAACTTCATGCGTGCGGCTGTGAATGAGCAACGCAAGTACCGCCATCTGCCTGCTTTGTCGGCCAGTGAGTTCCTGAAGCTGATGCGCGAGAAGCGTGCCATTGTGGAGTTGGACAACAAGCTGGCCAACCGTAGCGTGAACGAAGGTTTCAGCGGCGGTGAAAAGAAGCGTAACGAGATATTCCAGATGGCGATGTTGGAACCGACTTTTGCTATTTTGGACGAGACGGATTCCGGATTGGATGTGGATGCTTTGCGTATTGTGGCCGACGGTTTCAACAAACTCAAGACTGCGGAAACCAGTGCTATGGTCATTACCCACTACCAGCGGTTGTTGGACTATATCAAACCCGATACGGTACATGTACTGCTGGGTGGACGTATCGTAAAGACCGGTGGACCGGAATTGGCGAAGGAGATTGAAACACGTGGCTTCGATTGGATAAGGAAAGAAGCAGGTGAATTATAAACTCATAATCTGAAAACATGAGTGTAGAGCAACAATACATAGACCTTTTCTCCCAAACGGAGGCGATGATATGCCGGCATAGTGCCGAGGTGCTGAATGCGCCGCGTGCCGCTGCTTTTGCTGACTTTGAGCGCTTGGGCTTTCCCACCCGTAAGGAGGAGAAATACAAATATACGGATATCAGCAAGTTCTTTGAGCCGGATTATGGCTTGAACTTGAACCGGTTGGAAATTCCGGTGAATCCTTATGAAGTGTTCAAGTGCGATGTTCCCAATATGAGCACTGCTCTTTATTTTGTGGTGAACGATGCTTTTTATGGCAGGGCTTTGCCTAAGTCCCATCTGCCTGAAGGGGTTATCTTCGGCAGCCTGAAGGAGGTGGCCGAGAAACATCCCGATTTGGTGAAGAAATATTATGGCAAGTTGGCTGATACGGCAGAGGATGGGGTGACGGCGTTCAACACCGCTTTTGCACAAGACGGCGTTCTGTTTTATGTTCCTAAGAACGTGGTGGTAGAGAAACCTATTCAGCTGGTGAATATCCTGCGTGGTGACGTCAATTTTATGGTGAACCGCCGTGTGCTGATTATTCTGGAGGAGGGTGCACAAGCCCGCTTGTTGGTGTGTGACCATGCGATGGACGGCGTGAACTTCCTGGCAACGCAGGTGATAGAAATCTTTGCCGGTGAGAATGCCATTTTCGATTTTTATGAACTCGAAGAGACACACACCAGTACGGTACGTATCAGCAATATGTATGTAAGGCAGGAAGCCAATAGTAATGTATTGCTGAATGGTATGACCTTGCACAACGGAACTACACGGAATACAACCTGTGTGACGCTTGCCGGTGAACATGCGGAGCTGAATCTGTGCGGTATGGCCATTGCAGACAAGAATCAGCATGTGGACAATCATACGACAATCGACCATGCCGTGCCCAACTGTACCAGCAATGAGCTTTATAAGTATGTCCTTGACGAGCAGGCTGTAGGTGCCTTTGCCGGTCTGGTTTTAGTGCGCCCTGACGCACAGCACACCAGTTCGCAACAGACCAACCGCAATCTTTGTGCCACCCGAGATGCACATATGTACACCCAGCCTCAGCTGGAGATTTATGCAGATGACGTGAAGTGCAGTCACGGCGCTACGGTGGGGCAGCTCGATGAAAGCGCTCTCTTCTATATGCGGCAGCGTGGTATCCCGGTGCGCGAGGCGCGCCTGCTGCTGATGTTCGCTTTTGTCAACGAAGTTATCGACACCATCCGTTTGGATGCTTTGAAAGACCGTCTGCATCTGCTGGTAGAGAAGCGTTTCCGGGGGGAACTGAACAAATGCCAGGGGTGCGCCATCTGCAAGTGATAGCTTATAATTTCGATTCATTATGAACAACGATATAAATAAGAGTAGTATCTTGGCTCCCCTCCCTATGGGAGAGGGGCTGGGGGAGAGGCTTCGAGCTGATTTCCCTATCCTTTCCCGTGAGGTATATGGCAAGCCGTTGGTCTATCTGGACAACGGCGCGACTACGCAGAACCTCGCCAGGTAGTAAATGCCATTACGGACGAATATTATTCGGTGAATGCCAATGTGCATCGCGGAGTGCACTTCCTGTCGCAGCAGGCTACAGAGCTGCACGAGGCCTCGCGTGAGACGGTGAGACGTTTCATCAATGCTCGCAGCACGAATGAGATTGTCTTCACCCGTGGTACGACGGAGAGTATCAACCTGCTTGTCTCCAGCTTTGGTGAGGAATTTATGCAGGAGGGGGATGAGGTGATTCTTTCTGTGATGGAACACCATAGCAACATTGTTCCCTGGCAGCTGCTTGCCGCCAAGCGTGGAATTACCATCAAGGTGATTCCGATGAATGACAAGGGCGAACTCTTATTGGACGAATATAGGCAGTTGTTCTCCGAACGTACCAGGATTGTCAGTGTGGCGCATGTTTCCAATGTGCTGGGTACGGTCAATCCCGTCAAGGAGATGATTGCTTTTGCCCATGAGCAGGGTGTTCCGGTGCTTGTGGACGGTGCCCAGTCCATTCCCCACATGCCGGTAGATGTGCAGGATCTGGATGCCGATTTCTTCGTTTTCTCCGCGCACAAGGTGTATGGTCCTACGGGGGTAGGGGTGCTTTATGGTAAAGAGGGGTGGCTGGATAGGATACCTCCCTATCAGGGCGGTGGAGAGATGATTCAGCATGTATCTTTTGAAAAGACTACCTTCAATGAATTGCCCTTCAAGTTTGAAGCCGGTACGCCGGATTATATCGGTACTACCGGACTTGCCAAAGCTTTGGACTACGTTTCGTTGGTTGGGATGGACAAGATTGCCGCCTATGAACACGAATTGACCCAGTATGCCATGCAACGGCTGAAAGAGATTCCCGGTATGCGTATCTTCGGCGAGGCAGAAGACAAGGGTAGTGTCATATCGTTTCTGGTAGGTGATATCCATCATTTTGATATGGGTACATTGCTCGACCGTCTTGGCATTGCCGTACGCACGGGACATCACTGTGCCCAACCATTGATGCAGCGTCTTGGCATCGAAGGAACAGTGCGTGCATCTTTCGGGCTTTACAATACCCGGGAGGAGATAGATGTGCTGGTGGCAGGTATAGTTCGTGTCAGCCGGATGTTCTGACCAAAGCAAAGCTTTGCAACCTTTCTTTCATTCCTTGCGTCTAATATGTCAACAACTAAAAAAATGAATTATGTTAGTAACAACAACCCCGACTATTGAGGGTGGACGTATCACCCGCTATTATGGCATCGTTTCCGGTGAAACGATTATCGGTGCCAATGTATTCCGCGATTTCTTTGCCAGCATCCGCGACGTGGTGGGTGGGCGAAGTGGCTCTTATGAAGAAGTGCTGCGCGAAGCTAAAGATATAGCCTTGCGCGAGATGCAAGAACATGCCCGTGCTATGGGTGCCAATGCCGTGATTGGTGTAGACTTGGACTATGAAACGGTAGGAGGCAGTGGCAGCATGTTGATGGTTACGGCATGCGGTACGGCTGTAACGGTGGAATAAGTTCGCTCTACTATATTACAACATAGGAAGATATAAGAAATGGCAACCCTGTGAATGGTTGCCATTTTCTTTATAAGGAGTATCTTTTATCGGTTATTTGTACCAATCCTTATAATCTGTTCCATTGGAATTGACCCAATCCATAAAATGTTCAAAGCTCTTGTCTATCGGCTGGGTTTCAGGAGTATTGAAGTTTGTGGCTCCACTTAGATGAATGGCAAAAGGATAGTTGCCATTGGCTACATAATAGCTTGTCGGTACAGAGGACAAATCCTCTTCGGTATGGAATAGAGCCATGTCTGCCTTTTCAGTAGGAGGATAGTTGACCAAATGCACTTCGATGCGTGATTCTTTCAATTCGTCATGTACCATGATGAATGGATTATAAGGGGGAATTCCAAGCGTTTCGTGTGATAGTGGAGTCTTGAAGGTGTTCTTTATCTTATATGTAGCGGTTTTTGTATTTCTCTCTGTTACATCGAGCGCACTTAGAAATACATTGACGGTAGCTTTGGAAAGGTCTGTATCCAGTCCTTGTCCGTTGAAACTTGTGGGGGCTTCCAATATTTCAGTTGACATATTGCTGCGTTCTGTATTCAGTTGGTAAGCGAAACCATTTTTGAAAGTGGCACCGGACCAAAGCAACTCATAGGTGTCTTCTGTAGAAAGGGCCTGATTGGCATCATTGAAGTTCAATACGGACTGGTATTTTACAATAACATCATTCAAGTCATAGTCACCCTTTCTGGGCCAATTATCTTCGAAAGCGATGATTCCTTTGTATTCCAGACTGTATTTCTTATCCTCGTTGCCACCGTCAGGTTTGATATCAGGAATATCCGGATTGATGATGGCTTCGATGGGGTTGGACCATACGTTGAATTGTATATCATTATAGTCTTGGTCTGTCCAATCTTCAAAGGACAATACGACAAAATCATCGATGCGGAATGCGGCTGTATGTGTACGGCCGTCCCCATTCAGCTTTGTAGTAGAGTAGAAAGGCTTATTGTTTCCGCCATAGAAGCTGTCATTCAATAGGAACCATCCGATTTTTACTCCATTGGGAAATACGGTGCCTTGGTCCACTCCGTCGGGGTCTATGTAATGAAGCTTTACACTTTCACCGCCTTGTAGTCCGGAAGCCTTTTTATTATAATAATTATCCATCAGAGTGTTTGGAAAAACAATGCATTTGGGGGCTTTTTTAATTTCACTTAAAGATGCGTCTGCCCTATAGCAATAATAGCCAAAGGCGCTCGCTGCACCGCTGGTTCCTCCAATTATCCGGATGGATACTTCCGCATTGCGCCCTTCCGGATCATTGATTTCAAAATCTATGGCTTGTCGGTATTGCTTAGGGCATGTGCCTCCTTCCTTCAAGGTCGTATTGATGATTGTCAATACATCACCGGGAATTGTGATTTTGTTGTCTGTGTCTAAATAATGAGGATATCCTTTGGAGCTCCATGTTCCTAATACATGGTATCCTTTGGGTGCCTGCCATCCCTCCGCCCGTGTTTGCGGATTATCATCGGTGGAATCCCATTTGATGTCGGCAGTAATGGCATCTCCTGCAATAACTGTTTTGAAGAGGGTGGGGACCCCTATATAAGAAGTATAGATATATGCTTCGTCCCCATGGTCCGAATTGATGATTTCCTTGCCGCTATATGCACCGTTACCGTCTGTCATGCGTCTGATGACCGGTTCCAGGTCTGTGCGTTTTATAATCTGGCCATCTTTGTCAATCGTGAACGGGTCTTCAAGATAGATTTCAAAAAGTACTTTATAGCCTTCGGGGACATCATACTTTACGTTTACTTGGATGGAAGATGTCGTAGAAAAATCAAAAGAGTTGGGAGTCTTCTCATCGTCTTTTCCATTATCGGGATTGTAGACGTCATGTTCGCATCCTATGGATAGGAATGCCAGCATAATGCTGCATAATGTCAAAGCCAGCATCTTGCATGTCAGGTTAGAATAGATTGGTTTCATAATGCCTTTGTTTTTAGCTTGTTTACTTGTTGCAAAGGTACTATAAAAGTTGTAATATATATCTATATGTGCTCTATTCTTCTCATTAAATACAAAAAATAGGTAAAAAAGGGTACTGCTTGTTGTTTTATTCGCCAGTATAAATACATGCTTGCTTGGATTTCTTTTCTTTTTCATTTGCTTATTTCGTTTCAAATCAATATTTTTAGGCTTTCGTTCAACCTTTTAATACGAATAAATGCTATGGACCAAATCCTATTCTGGCTGGTTCCAGCCGCTTCTATTATGGCACTTTGTTTTGCCTGGTATTTCCATCGTCAGATGATGAAAGAGAGTGAGGGTACGCCTCAGATGATTAAGATTGCCGCTGCTGTGCGCAAAGGTGCTATGTCTTACCTTCGCCAACAATACAAGATTGTGGGCTGGGTATTTCTGGGGCTGGTTATCCTTTCTCCATTATGGCATACGGTTTCGGAGTGCAGAACTCCTGGGTGCCGATTGCTTTCCTTACCGGAGGATTCTTTTCCGGACTTTCCGGCTTTTTGGGTATGAAGACGGCCACCTACGCATCGGCTCGCACTGCCAATGCGGCACGCACATCGCTGAATGCCGGACTACGCGTGGCTTTCCGTAGCGGTGCGGTGATGGGACTGGTAGTGGTTGGCCTTGGCTTGCTTGATATATCTTTCTGGTATCTGTTGCTGAATGCTGTAATTCCGGAAGATGTAATGACTCCCACCCATAAACTCTGCATCATTACCACTACCATGCTGACTTTCGGTATGGGCGCTTCCACGCAGGCATTGTTTGCACGCGTAGGTGGCGGTATCTATACAAAAGCTGCCGATGTAGGTGCCGACCTTGTGGGAAAGGTGGAAGCCGGTATTCCCGAAGACGACCCGCGTAATCCTGCCACGATTGCGGATAATGTAGGCGACAATGTAGGCGACGTGGCAGGTATGGGGGCTGATTTGTACGAAAGTTATTGCGGTTCTATCCTTGCTACGGCTGCCCTCGGTGCTGCGGCTTTTATCCACTCGGGTGATACGCTGATGCAGTTCAAGGCCGTAATCGCTCCGATGCTGATTGCAGCCGTCGGAATATTGCTTTCCATTATCGGTATCTTCTCCGTGCGTACCAAAGAGAATGCGAAGATGAAGGACTTGCTGAACTCACTGGCTTTCGGTACTAATCTCAGCTCTATTTTGATAGTTGTCGCCACTTTCTTTATCCTGTGGCTGCTGAAGTTGGACAACTGGCTGTGGATTTCCTGCTCCGTGATAGTGGGTTTGATAGTAGGTATCATCATCGGGCGGTCTACGGAGTACTATACTTCCCAATCCTACCGTCCTACCCAAAAGCTGAGTGAAAGCGGAAAGACCGGTCCGGCGACAGTCATAATTTCCGGTATAGGCTTGGGAATGCTTTCTACGGCTATTCCGGTGATTGCCGTGGTGATAGGTATCATTGCTTCTTATCTCTTTGCTTCGGGCTTCGACTTCTCTAATGTGGGTCTGGGGCTCTATGGTATTGGCATTGCCGCAGTAGGTATGCTTTCTACATTGGGCATCACGCTTGCTACAGATGCTTACGGACCGATAGCTGACAACGCGGGTGGCAATGCGGAAATGTCCGGTCTGGGTGAAGAGGTGCGTAAGCGTACCGATGCGCTTGACTCCTTGGGCAATACTACAGCCGCTACGGGCAAAGGCTTTGCCATCGGTTCCGCCGCTTTGACGGGATTGGCTTTGCTGGCCTCTTATGTCGAGGAAATCCGTATCGGGCTGACCCGCCTCGGGACTACCGAACTGTCGCTTCCTCATGGCGATGCCGTGGCTCTTCAAGATGCCACTTTCTTCGACTTTATGCATCACTACGATGTGACGCTGATGAATCCGAAAGTTCTTTCCGGTATGTTTCTGGGCTCGATGATGGCATTTCTTTTCTGTGGATTGACGATGAATGCGGTAGGGCGTGCAGCGGCCCATATGGTAGACGAAGTGCGCCGCCAGTTCCGCGAAATCAAGGGAATCCTTACGGGAGAAACGGAGCCTGATTATGAGCGTTGTGTGGCAATCTCGACGAAAGGGGCGCAACGCGAGATGGTGATTCCGTCACTGATAGCTATCATTGCTCCGATTGCGACGGGACTTATTTTCGGTGTTCCCGGTGTGCTCGGCCTGCTGATTGGCGGATTGAGCAGTGGTTTCGTGCTTGCCATCTTCATGGCAAATGCCGGTGGTGCATGGGATAATGCCAAAAAGTATGTGGAAGAAGGCAACTTTGGCGGCAAAGGCAGTGAAGTCCACAAGGCTACAGTCGTGGGTGACACCGTAGGAGACCCGTTCAAGGACACATCCGGTCCGAGCTTGAATATCCTAATCAAGCTGATGAGCATGGTAGCCATTGTGATGGCAGGGCTTACGGTTGCGTGGAGTCTGTTCTAGAAAGAGTTTTTCCCCGTATCCCACCAAAGGCGGGTGGCGCCGTTATCTGCGCCACCCAGTTTTTCCGTGAGGGTGGCGTATTGTGCCGGGTCGGCAGTGGCGGCGTCCGTCGAGAACGGAAGGCGGCGGATCATGATATCCGTATCAATCACTTTTCCGGTGTTGTTTTGGACCTTGAAAAGTTTGGGGTATCCGGTACGGCGTTGCTCAGCCCATGCCTCATAACTTTCGGGCCAGCATGCCAGCCACTTCTGGGTAATAATCTTTTCGAGTTTCGTCTCTATGTCTGCATCTTCTTCCCATTTGGGGGATATGGTAATCAAGGCTTTCATGTCCTTGCCTACCTTGCCGCCCGAGACTACATCTTTATAATCGGCAGGGGTTTTGTCGCTTTCCAGATATTCGGAGGCACCAGCACAGTCCCACTGTGTAAATGAAGTACTTACCCCGTATTCATAGCATGTGCGGGGATTCTCTTTGGTATAGCCACGGAGGGCTGCTTCGGCCCTGAGCAGCCAGACTTCTGCCGCACTCATCAATACGGCTCCGGTCTTTTCGCCGATGGTACTTGTGTTGAGGGAAGAGCAAAAACTGTAAATGTTGGCGTCACCGTCTTTCATGGGTAACCCGATGGGAATGCCTAACAACTGTTTTTGATAACCTTCGAGAAGGGCGGTGTTATACCATTTCTTGCCACGCGGGTCCTCATAACCGTTGACAATGGATTCCATCGAGGCATTCATGTAGACTTCACCCCAACCGGCAACGGCACACAAAGGATTGATATAGTTCTTGCCCATTACAGCGATGGTTTCCCTTGCACCTTCCAGTACACCTTGATTGTCATTCAGTGCTTTGGTTGCTTGGTCTTTGGCAAGTGTTGCATCTACATTGGAGATGCGCATGGCAAGGCGCAAACGTAGTGAGTTGGCAAACTTTAACCACTCCTTCAAGGTCTTGCCGTTGGTCAGCATATCATACTCTTTGAATTTGTTGTTGTCACCGCCCTCGTCCAGGTATTCCCTTATCAATTGCTGCCCTTCGTCCAGGTCTGCAAAGAAGCGTGTATAGGCTTCTTGCTGTCCGTAAACCCGGGGTGTCTCACCCAGTTGATGGTAGACCAGCGGACCGTATGTATCGGCAATGCGGTGCATCAGTTCCACTTTCAAAATTTCGGTAATGCCGAGGTAGCCTTTCAAGTTGTCATTGCCATAAAAGTTCTTTTCTGCCTTCTGCACCTCCGTGTAGACATATCCGTAAGTACATTGCCATGCGGCATTGGTCCAGCCTGAGTTCAGGTTGTAGCAGGCGTTGGATTTCATGAATTTAGGAATAGGGTCCATGAAGTAGCCGGAGAACATGTCATGGTTCAGGGATTGTGTCATCTGCCATACCCAATTTAAGCCAACAGAACCTATATTGAAGTAGATACCCGACTGTATGGGTTCGAATGGAGCAGTTAGGTTCTGGAAATCTATTTCCTTTTTGTCGTCCGAGAAACCTCCCTTGATTTCGTTGTCGTTCTCAAAACCGCCGGTGCAAGCTGCAAGCAGCAATATGCTATGGCAGAAAAGGAATATGATGCACTTGTTTTTCATAAGGTATTCATTTTAAAAGGTTAATCTTAGGTTAAAGCCGATATTCCGGGTAGTAGGCATGCCAAACACGTCTACTCCTTGATTGTTGTTGCCTACGGACATTACTGCATCGGGGTCGAACGGTGCTTCCTTCTTTAAGAAACACAAGTTGCGCGCTGCCAATGATACGTCGATTCCCTTTATGAATCTACTGTTTTCCAGTATCGTTTTCGGGAAAGAATAGCTCAGTGATACTTCACGGAGTCTGATGCAGGTTGCGTCGTACATATAATATTCGGAGATGGCATTTCTGCCGCCTACTGCGCTGTAGAATGCTCTCGGGTCGTTGAACTTCTGTCCCTGGTATTCTACATATCCCCGGGCGCGGGCATCTTCGGTGACTTTGGTCACGCCGTTGGCATCCAACTCAGACTGTGTCAGTGACATGACTTCGCCGCCAAAGCGGAAATCTATCAGGAAATAGAGCTCCAGGTCCTTGTAGGTAAGTGTGTTGCTCCATCCCATCGTGAAGTCAGGATTGGCATTCCCAAGCAAATCCTTGTTTCCGGTATTTCCCAAAGGCCTTTTGCTGGTTTCATCAACCATGATGCTGCCATCCTCGTTACGGCGGAAAGCATTTCCATAAATATCCCCCAGGCTGCCTCCTTCTTTGACACGCATCTGATAGCCTGCGTTGAAACCTTCTTCGTAGTAGGAAAATTCCGGATAGTCAGGATGCAGGGTCACTACTTTGTTCTTGTTGGCGGACATGTTGATGAGACTCTTCCACGAAAAGTTTCTGTATAGTAGCGGAGTGGCGTCTACCGTCAGCTCAAAACCCTGGTTACGTATTTTTCCGGCATTGACATACCGGTATTTATAGGTGGAGCCCGTAGGATTGTCCATTCTCAACAACTGGTTCTTGGTATTGGTCTGATACCAAGTGAAGTCTATCCCGAAGCGGTGATGGAAGAAGCGCCATTCTGTACCGAATTCGATGGAGCTGCTGATTTCCGGTTTTAGGTCACCGCGCTGTTCTACGGTATTTACATTGATACTGCCGCCTACCATGATGATGTCTACCGGATTGGTGATTCCTATCGGGAGGTCATTACCGACTTCCGCCCATGAAGCGCGCACTTTTGCAAAACTTATCCATTTGGGCAGGGAGCAGGTTTTGTTAAGAATCCAGGTAGCTCCTATGGAGGGATAGAAGAATCCGGTATTCTTGCTGTCTGTGTGGGCTAATGTGGATGACCAGTCGTTACGTGCGGTAATGTCCAAGTATAGTAGTCCTTTCCAGCCCCACTGCATGGTGGCAAATACTGATTGGAGCGTGCGTTTGCTGTCGATGCTCTGATTTACGGCTGCTTTGGAGTCCATCACTACATTGGGGACGGTAAATACATTCGGTTTGTAGAGGGAAGCAAGCCTTGAGTCTATCGTCAGTGAATTGACTTTACTCATGTTGATGCTGGCTCCCAGTGCCGTATTGAGGGAAAAGTCATCAAATTCCTTGTTGAACAAGACCATTGCGTCACCGTAGACTTGGATTTCCTGGCTGTCCGACCAGATGTAACGTCCGTTTTCCTTGTCCTCGTATTTGCCGGCGATGTTGGGAGCTGTAGTGGCATACATCTTATTGTCGAATTTATCACTGATATAATCCACATTACCCCGTACCTGCAGGCTGAAGTAGTCCGTAATGTGCAGATTGGCTCTGGCCGATGCCACAGCGCGATAACGCTTGTAGCCACTGAGCACGCGGTTTTTCAGCCAGTAGGGATTCTGTCCCCATTCACTGACGGTACCATCTCCATTCTTTTCAATCCAGTTTTGTGTCATCATATTGCGGTCGGCATTCCACGTTTCAAAGTTTTCTCTGTAAGTGCTCATGTCTACGCCACGTGGGAAACTGTACAAGCTGACCAGCGGATTCAGATAATAGCCGCCGGTAGCAGGGGAGTTCTTGACGGTTTGGGTCATTAGTGTTGCAATGCCGTCCAGTTTCAGCTTGTTGTTGAAGAGGCTGGCCGTTTCGTGTAGGTTCAGGTTATTCTTCTGTAGTTTGTTATTGTCCACAATTCCTTTAGCCGTGGTGTTGGCGTATGAGAAATAAGTTTGTACCTTTTCATTTCCGGTAGTGATGGCCAGCGAATTGAAAGTGGTGATGCCATTGCTGAAGAATTCGCCTATGTTGTCATAGTCCGTTACATTGCCTTTTGTACCCCAGCTTGCCGTACCGCCATCTTCGTTCCGGCCGTATGTATTTTGGAATTCGGGGGTACTGATGGCGTGACTTACGGTCAGGTTGGAGGAGAATGTAACGCGCTGCAGTCCGGCCTTTCCCTTTTTAGTGGTGATCAGAATGACGCCATTAGCTGCCTGCGAACCATAAAGCGCGGCGGCAGAAGAACCTTTCAGGATGTTGATGCTTTCTATGTCGTCCGGATTCAGGTTGGAAATCCCGTCACCGGCATCACGGTTCAATCCATCGTAGTTACCGCCGATTACGGTGGAGGTGGATTCTGTTGAGCTGTTCAGCATAGGAACACCGTCAATTACGTACAAGGGCTGGTTGTTGCCGCTGGCAAATGCAGAGCGTGCACCGCGAATGACGACTTTGGCAGAACCTCCTAAATTGGCGGTTTTATTGATTTGTACTCCGGCCGTCTTTCCTGCCAGTGTATTAATCATGTTCGGCTCTTTGGCACGGGTCAGCTCATTGCTGCTTATCTGTTGGGTAGAATAGGTCAATGAGGACATTTTCTTCTGGATACCCATGGCGGTTACCACTACTTGCTCCAGGGCGAGGTTCTTTTCTTCCATCCGGATGTGGAGATTATTTCTACCGTTCAGGGCAATGGTTTGCGGCTCATAACTGATGTAGGATACGACAATAGTGGCATAAGGAGGGATATTCATACTAAATTCTCCTTCGGTATTGGTGATAACACCATTGGCGGTCCCTTTTTCAAGAATGTTGGCACCGATAATCGGTTCGCCTTTGGAGTCCGTCACCTTTCCTCTTACAGTAGCCATTTCCTGCAGAGTGTCTGTCTTATCCTCAGCACTCCTGCTGTTTTTGGTTAAAACGATGTTTTTGCCTTCCATCACATACTTGATGTCTGTCCCTTTGAACATTTGGTCAAGTACTTCGGAAACAGTTTGGTTGCTTGCATTGATGTCGACGGTACGGCGTACATCGACGTTCTGTTTGTTATATACAAATAAGTATTCTGTTTGCGATTCAATTTGCTCGAGAACTTGCCCTACCCTCAGCCGGGCATTTTGAATGCTGACCCTGGCATTCTGAGAGTAGCAGTTCCCGCTGTACACCTGAAATATAACAAGCAGGAGAAGGAATAATGTGATTTTCATAGGTTTGCAATAATTGCTTAAAATCTAATTTTTTTAGATAAAAAAGCCTCATCAACAAAATTTTTCTCATATCTTTGTCACTGTGTTAAGTTAATAAATTGATTAAGGTCGATTTTTGACTGTTTCGGATCGGAAAGTATGGGGGTACTTTCCGATCTTTTTTTCTTACTCATATATAACAATTGAATCCTTTTCTTCGTTGATGCGGAACTTGAAAGGATGGTCTTTCGAGATGGTCCGCAGTATATGTTCGATGCCGTCCTGCTCTCTGAACTTGCCGGTAAAGCTGCCGTAGTTCAGCAGTTGAGGACTGGCAACGGTTATCTTTACATTATAGTATTTCTCCAGTCTACCGAGGATACCGCTGAATGGAGCGTCGTCAAAACAGTATAGTCCCTCTTTCCAGCGTAGATATTCATAGGAAGGAAGGACGGCCTTTCTACATTTTCCGTTTTCATTGAGAAATACCTCGTCTTTCTGCAACCTGGTGATTATCTGGCTGCTGTTGGCCGGATAGATATCGACGATACCTTCCACCAATGTGGTTCCGAACTCATGGCTCCCACTGTAGGCACAGACGTTGAAACTCGTTCCTACAACTTTTACCTTGTTCGTTTCTGTATGTACATAGAATGGGATATTCTTGTTTTTGGCTACTTCAAAGTAGGCCTCTCCGTCCAATTCCACATTTCGTTCGTTGCGTCCGAAGTTGGCGGCATATTTCATGGTGGACTTGGAGTTCAGCCATACGCGTGTTCCATCGGCAAGGATAATTTGGGCCCGTTGTCCGGCAGGCACAGTGACTGTTTGCAACTGCACCTCCTTGTTATATAAAAAGTCGGAGGTGATGAAATAACCGGCAATGGCGACAATGGTGACGGCGGCTATACGGGCCGCCCAGCGGAGCATCGGCATGATGTGCACCGTTTTCTTTTCATTGTTTCCCTGCTTGTCCGAGAACAAGGAAATGTCGTATATCATGCGCTCTTTCAGGAAGATGTCCCGGTTTTCATCCGAGGCGTCTATCCAGTCGAGTATCATCTTTTCTTCTTCAACGGAAGTAATACCTTTGAAATATTTATATAATAGCTCTTGGTTCATTGTCAATAATTTATTTCTTTTCTAAAACGTGCTCTTTTTACCTTTTGTATATATAACCGGAAAGTGGGCGGTAACCCTATTCCGTAGAAGCATTTTTTAGGATATTAATATTATGAGTATGGTAACAAGATAATCTTTCAGTCTCAGCCGGAGAATCCGCAGCACTTTGGTGATGTGTGCCTCTACGGTTTTAAGTGATATGTCCAGACTATCGGCAATCTGCTTGTTTGCCAGGTTCTGGTATCGGCTCAACATGAATATCTTCCGGCTTTGCTCGGGCATTTCCTGTAAGGTCTTATTTACGATATGCTGTATTTCCGTGTTGAATATCTGGTCCGGTTCGCAGGCTTTCAAGGTGGAGATGCGTAAGTCCAGTTCGCGCAGGTTGTGGCTGCTGATGGTTTCTTCCGCTCGCAGACGCACCTGCTTGTGCTCGAGTACGTGCAGGGCTTTGTTCTTTATGATGGTCAGCAGCAGGGCATGCAGGTTACTGTTTTCTTCCCAGCGGTCTCGGTTTTCCCATAAGGCAATCATGGATTCCATCACAACGTCTTCCGCTTCTGCTTTATCCCTGAGATAAGAATAAGCAAAAGCCAAAAACTTTTCTTGGTTTTCCTGGAAAAAGCGTGAGAAAAGATTCATAGTATGTAGGCTCCTTAAACCGGACATTAATTGAGGTTCTTTATGGAATATAAGGCTTTACATAGCAAAAAAACATAATCTTTTTGGAATATGCAAGCATTATGCCTTGTTTTTTCAGAGCCATTTCTGGCAGTATTGACAAAAAGAAAGCCTGATGGGGTTCCACCAGGCTTTATATACTTAAAGAATAAGAAATTTCTTATTTCTTTTCCGGTCTTTCTTGTCTTTCCGGTCTCGGAAGCAATACTTTGCGTGACAGCTTAAATTTTCCGGTCTTCGGGTCGATGTCGAGAAGTTTTACGTCAATTTCATCACCTTCCTTGATACCGGCTTCTTCTACTGTTTCCAGACGTTTCCAGTCGATTTCGGAGATATGGAGCAAGCCGTCCTTACCCGGCAGGAATTCAACGAATGCACCGTAAGGCATAATGGAGCGTACCTTGCCTTTGTAGACTTCGCCTACTTCGGGGACAGCTACAATCCCTTTGATGATACGCATAGCATCATCGATGCTCTTCTTGTTGGTACCGGCGATTTCGATTCTACCGATGTTGTCCACTTCTTCAATAGTAATGGTAGCACCGGTTTCTTCCTGCATACCTTGGATAATCTTTCCACCAGGGCCGATGACAGCACCGATGAATTCCTTGGGAATGGTCATTGTCTCGATACGCGGAGCGTGAGGTTTCAGGTCTTCGCGAGGCTCGGCAATGCACTCGGTGATTTTGCCCAAGATATATTCACGGCCTTCTTTAGCCTGCAGCAATGCCTTTTCGAGGATTTCGTATGACAGACCGTCCACTTTGATGTCCATCTGAGTGGCGGTGATACCGTCTTTTGTTCCGGTCACCTTGAAGTCCATGTCGCCCAAGTGGTCCTCATCACCGAGGATATCGGACAATACGGCATATTTGTCTTCGCCTGCATTCTTAATCAATCCCATGGCGATACCTGATACCGGTTTCTTGATTTTCACACCTGCATCCATCAATGCCAGAGTTCCGGCACATACGGTAGCCATGGAAGAAGAACCGTTTGATTCGAGGATATCGGATACCACGCGTACTACATACGGATAGTTTGCAGGAATCTGACCCTTCAATGCACGCCATGCCAGATGGCCGTGGCCGATTTCACGACGGCCTACACCGCGCTGTGCCTTGGCTTCGCCCGTAGAGAACGGAGGGAAGTTGTAGTGCAGAAGGAAACGTTCTTTTCCGTGTTCCAATACGTCGTCGATAATCTTCTCGTCCAACTTGGTGCCTAAAGTCACAGTAGACAAAGACTGTGTTTCGCCACGTGTAAAGATAGCGGAACCGTGAGGGCCGGGCAGGTAGCTGGTCTCACACCAGATAGGACGGATTTCGGTCGTCTTACGTCCGTCAAGGCGCTTGCCTTCGTCCAGAATGGAACGGCGCATCGCCTCTTTTTCCACATCGTGATAGTAACGGTCGATGAGGGCTGCCTTTTCTTCCAGTTCTTCTTCGGAGAACTGTGCCTTGAATTCTTCGCGGATGGCATCGAAAGCATCCATGCGTTCGTGCTTGTTCTTGTTTCCGGAAGCGGCAATGGCATAAGCCTTGTCGTAGCAAGCGTCGTGAACGGCCTTACGGAGTTCTTCGTCGTTCACTTCGTGGCAATATTCGCGTTTCACGGTAGAGCCTACTTCTTCTGCCAGTTCCATCTGTGCCTTGCACTGAATCTTAATGGCTTCGTGTGCGGCCTTCATCGCTTCCAGCAAGTCCTGCTCGGAAACCTCGTCCATTTCGCCTTCCACCATCATGATGTTTTCGTAAGTGGCGCCCACCATCAAGTCCATATCGGCTTGTTCTAGTTGTTCGAAGGTAGGGTTGATGACGAATTGTCCGTTGATGCGTGCTACGCGTACTTCGGAAATAGGTCCGTTGAAGGGGATATCTGAAACTGCAAGTGCGGCAGAAGCTGCGAGTCCGGCCAGAGCGTCGGGCATATCTACGCCGTCTGCTGAGAAAAGAATGATGTTTACGTATACCTCTGCATGGAAATTATCAGGGAATAAGGGGCGGAGAGCACGGTCAACGAGGCGGCAAGTGAGGATTTCGTAGTCAGAAGCGCGTCCTTCGCGCTTTGTGAAACCGCCGGGGAAACGTCCGAATGCGGAGAATTTTTCTTTGTACTCTACCTGTAATGGCATGAAATCTGTTCCGGGAACTGCGTCCTTGGCGGCACAAACAGTAGCTAAAAGCATGGTGTTGCCCATACGAAGCATTACAGAACCGTCTGCCTGTTTTGCCAGCTTTCCCGTTTCGAGCGTGATGGTTCTGCCATCAGGAAGCTCGATCGTCTTAACAATTGGGTTAATCATAAAAAATGTTTTATATCTAATTTTCTTTCAAAATTCGTGCAAAGATACATAATTTATTCATGTAAAATGGTGGGAATGAGATAAAAAGTTTGTATTTAGTTGTTTTTTGCAGTTTTCTATATGGAAGAACGAGGGAAAATGCTTTGACTGAACTTGAAAAGAAGTATATTTGCAGGCACGTTTGCAAAACAAAACTGAAGATACGATATGAAGAAAATCTTTTTTATGGCACTTGCTGCAATAGCATTGGGTGCATGTAATTCCGAACCGAAATTCAAAGTAGAGGGTGAAGTGTCTGGTGCCGACGGCAAGATGCTTTATTTGGAAGCCTCGGCATTGGAAGGTATTGTTCCTTTGGATTCTGTAAAACTGGAAGGGGATGGCTCTTTCCACTTCAAGCAGGTACGTCCGGTGTCTCCGGAATTTTACCGTCTGCGGGTAGACGACAAGGTTATTAATTTCTCGGTAGATTCGACGGAAACGGTTTTGGTAAAGGCACCTTATACCGATTTCGCCACTGCCTATACAGTGGAAGGTTCTCCGAATAGCTCGAAGATAAAGGACTTGACGCTGAAGCAGATGAAGCTTCAGGATAATGTGAATGCATTGCTGCAGTCGGTGCAGGCACATAAGATAGGTGCCGATGTTTTTGAGGACAGTCTTGCCTCTTTATTGAAGAACTATAAGGATGAAGTGAAAATCAGCTATATTTTTGCCGCTCCCAATACGGCTGCTGCCTATTTCGCCTTGTTCCAGAAGTTGAATAATTATTTGATTTTCGACCCTCTGAACAATAAGGAAGACATTAAGTGTTTTGCAGCCGTGGCAACCAGCCTGAACAATTATTATCCGGATGCCGACCGCTCCAAGAACCTCTACAATATTGTGATAAAGGGAATGAAGAATACCCGTACTCCGCAGCAGAAGGTGGTGGAAATCCCCGAAGAGGCAATTTCCGAAACCGGCATCATCGACATTAACCTGCGTGACATGAAGGGCAATACACGTAAGTTGAGCGAACTGAAGGGCAAGGCTGTTATTGTGGACTTCACTGTTTATCAGAGTGCCGTTTCTGCTACACATAATTATATGTTGCGCGACTTGTACGACAAGTATGCCGCCCAGGGATTGGAAATCTATCAGGTTTCTCTGGATGCAGACGAGCACTATTGGAAAACAACTGCCGACAATCTGCCTTGGATTTGTGTGCGCGACGGCAATGGAATTTATTCGTCTATAGCGGCTTCTTATAATGTGAAGAATGTGCCTTCTGTGTTCCTGGTCAACAAGAACAATGAGTTGAGTGCCCGTGGAGAGAGCATTAAAGACCTGGAGGCGGCAGTGAAAGCATTGCTGTAACATGTTATAAATAAGAAGTTTTCGTTTAAATATGTTACAAAGCAGCCTTTTATGCTTGACACGCATTGTATAAAAGGCTATCTTTGCAAAGGAAAATCGGAAAGAGGGTTCCAGCATGCTGACCATGTTGGAATTCTTTTTTGTTTATAGTACCATTAAAAACTAACATAACATTTAAGGAGGAAAAAGTATGGCTTATATGTCAGAAGACGGCTACAAGAAATTGATGGCCGAATTGAAACACCTGGAGACGGTGGAACGTCCCAAAATATCGGCTGCCATTGCCGAAGCGCGTGACAAAGGTGATTTGTCGGAAAATGCAGAGTATGACGCTGCCAAGGAAGCTCAAGGTATGCTTGAGATGAAAATTAACAACTTGAAGCTGACCATTGCCGACGCTAAGATTATTGATGAGTCGAAGTTGAAAACCGATTCTGTACAGATTCTCAATAAGGTAGAGCTTAAGAACGTGAAGAATGGCATGAAGATGGTTTATACTATCGTTTCCGAAAGTGAAGCCAATCTGAAGGAAGGAAAGATTTCCGTCAATACTCCGATTGCACAAGGTCTGCTTGGCAAGAAAGTAGGTGACATCGCAGAAATTAAAGTTCCGCAGGGCATGATTAACCTGGAAGTAGTGAACATATCCTTTTAAAGGAAGGCAGGTCCGCATACGGGCTTGCCTTATTTTATAATTTATAGCTATGGCAACAATATTCAGTAGAATTATCGCAGGTGAAATACCTTGCTACAAGGTGGCGGAGGATGACAGATTCTTTGCGTTCCTTGACATCAATCCGTTGGTAAAAGGTCATACATTGGTCATTCCCAAGCAGGAAGTGGATTATATCTTCGATTTGAACGATGAGGATTTGGCGGCGATGCATGTTTTCGCCAAGAGAGTGGCACTTGCCATCGGCAAGGCCTTTCCGTGTAGAAAGGTAGGAGAAGCGGTATTGGGGCTGGAAGTGCCTCATGCGCACATACATTTGATTCCTATGCAGAACGAAAAAGATATGCTTTTCTCCAATCCCAAACTGAAACTGACGGACGAAGAATTCAAGGCTGTGGCAGAAGCTATCCGTGCAGTGCTTTAATCGGTTTATTTTCCTCCCCTAAATAAACGGAAGCGGGAGTTGGACTTCATCCAGCTCCCGCTATTTTTTTGCCTTCGGCACCTATCCTTTAATTTTTAATTTAAATGTATTCCTCTCCCAGTTTTATCTGGGCATCATTCACATATTTGCGGATGGTATGTTCTTCATCTTTCTTGCAAATCAGTAATACATTGTCCGACTCGGCTATGAGATAACCTTCCAAACCGTCGATAACTGCAAGTTTGTTGTCGGGCAGCACCACGATATTGTCTTTGCTATTATAGATGAGGGATTTACATTTTAAGGCTACATTGCCTGCTTCATCTTTGGGAGACAAATCATACAAAGACCCCCAGGTTCCTAAATCAGACCAGCCGAAATCGCCTAATGACACATATACATTGTCTGCCTTTTCCATGATGCCGAAGTCTATGGAGACATTGGGGCAAGCAGGGAAGTTCTCATCAATGAATTGTTTCTCTTGGACTGTTCCATACACATCTTTGCCGGGGGCCAGTTTGGAAGTCAGCTCGGGCAGCAGGGCTTCGTTTGCCTTGATGATGGTATTTACGTTCCACATGAACAGACCAGAGTTCCAATAGAATTCTCCACTTTCCACGAATACTTTTGCCAGTTCCAGTTCGGGCTTTTCAGTGAAGGTTTTTACCTTGTAGAAATTATCACCGGCGGCTTCGGCTATTTGTATATAGCCATATCCGGTTTCCGGACGGTTGGGCTTGATGCCGAGTGTCAGCAGATTGTCCGATTGGGAAACGAAGTCCAGCCCTTTTTCGATAGCTGCCAGAAATTCGCCTTCCTTCAGGATTAAGTGGTCCGAAGGAGCTACTACTATATTGGCGTTCGGATTCAAGGCGCGGATATGATAGGAAGCCCACGCAATGCAGGGGGCTGTATTCCTGCGTGTCGGCTCCAGTAGAATCTGTTCGGGTTTAAGTTCGGGAAGCTGTTCTTTTACAAGGTCGGCATACAAGTCATTTGTTACGATAAGTATATTTTCCATGGGGATTACCTGCTTGAAGCGGTCGAAGGTTTGCTGCAGCAAGGAACGTCCTGTACCGAAGAAATCCAGAAACTGTTTTGGAAGTGTCTTGCGGCTGAATGGCCAGAAACGGCTGCCGATTCCTCCGCCCATAATTACACAGAAATTATCCTTATTGGTTACCATGCTATTGATTTTAAAAGTTTCTGCTAATGTACTGCATATTTTACAAACAAGGAATGATTCAAGCAGGTTTTATCGTTTTTTTCGCCTTTTTTTAGGAAAAGTATTGCAGGTTTAGAAAAAAGCTGTATCTTTGCACCGCATTTGAGAAGTCAAACATGCCCAGATGGCGGAATCGGTAGACGCGCTGGTCTCAAACACCAGTGGATTCACTTCCATCCCGGTTCGACCCCGGGTCTGGGTACGAAGATAAAAGCTAAGTATTGAATAATCAATTACTTAGCTTTTTGTTTTACCTGAATTTTCCCCGCATTTTCCCCACACGTGCAAAAAATATAGTAGTAAGTCATTGTTTTCTTTGGCTGAATATCGTAAATACACTACCTTTGAAAAGAAATAAAGCCTATTAAATAAAAGCAATGGAACAAGACGTTTGGCAAGAGATAGAACAGTTATACCAAAAATTTCAGAAACTTGGCATCAATGAAGCGGTGGATTATGATAAGTACTACCTTTATTCTCTTATTACCCATTCAACAGCTATTGAAGGTTCTACACTTACCGAAATAGATACGCAACTTCTGTTTGATGAAGGGGTAACGGCGAAAGGGAAACCGTTGATACATCACTTGATGAATGAGGATTTGCGTAAAGCATACGAACTGGCAAAAGAAGAAGCACAGCGTAATACATTAATAACTCCGGTTTTCTTGCAAGGCTTGAATGCTGCCTTAATGCGGACAACTGGAAGTGTGCATAGTGTAATGGGTGGTTCTTTCGATTCTTCCAAAGGTGAATATCGTTTATGTGGTGTCACGGCAGGCGTGGGCGGTCGGTCTTATATAAATCATCTAAAAGTGCCTGTTAAAGTAGAGGAATTTTGCGCTATCCTGCAAGAAAAGCAAAATACTGCGGGAACACTTCGGGAACAATACGAGTTGAGTTTCAACGCTCATCTTAACTTGGTTACTATTCATCCGTGGGTGGACGGTAATGGAAGAACGGCTCGTTTACTGATGAATTATATTCAATTCTGCTATCACCTTTTTCCTGCTAAGATCTTCAAGGAAGATAGAGAAGAATATATACTTTCTTTGCGTCAGTCACAAGAAGAAGAAAGTAATCAGCCTTTCCTAAACTTTATGGTAAGGCAACTAAAAAAATCACTTTTACTGGAAGTAAGAGCATATAATTGTGATATGCAGGATGATCTTATTTTTTGATAGTTAATTTGTGTGTTAATTACTATTTCGATTTTAGCAATATGGATGTAAATAATAATGCTTGGTATTTCACGGGAGAGAGATTGATTATAAAAAGATCCCTTTGATACAGAAGTGCAAAACATTATTGTAAAGTGTTCAGTTACCACGAATTTTGAAGTTGATAATATTATTTCGTATCTGCATAATATTTGTTCTTCAGGTGAAATGAAAACGCTGGATTTGAGAGAATTTTATTTACCATCAGGGATTTATAGTATTGGGTATTGTTCTAATATCGAAAAAATAATTTTACCTCAGGGAGAAAGCCGAATATCATACTGTAAGAATTTGAAAGAAATAGTGCTTCCGCAAAACTCTTTGTTAAATATAACGGAGACAAATCATAACATCTCTCTTACGAAATTTGTAGTTGAATATGGGCATAAATATTACTGTGTAAAAAATGATGCTTTGTATTCTAAGGACGGGAGAACGCTATTGTTATTTCCCACAAATAAAATATGTAATTATAAACTTGAAGAAAGTACCGAGTTCATACATGAAAACGCTTTTGAAGGCAGTTTGTTGAAAAGCATATCTTTAAATAGGAATTTGAAGAATATAGGTAAACACGCTTTCAAAAACAGCCGGATAGAGAAATTGTATTTCAATCAATCCGAATGCGAACTTGACGAGTTTGTTTTTGAAGGATGTAGTAGGCTGCATGATATTATGATTCCGGCATATTGGAAAACAATAAAAAAAGGTACATTTAGTAAGTGTTATAATATTAAATATATTAACTTGCCAAAGTCTTTAACTACAATAGAAAAAGAGGCATTCTTAAATTGCTCTAAATTGAAAGTTGTTACTGGTGGAATGGGACTATTATATATAAAGGAACGTGCTTTTTGTGGATGCATAAATCTTAGTGATATATGTTTGAAAAGCATACAAGAGATTGAAAGTAGTGCTTTTAAACAATGTTCAATTCATAATCTTATTATTAGAAAAGGAGCTAAAATAGATTGGGGAGCATTTGGTTATTCTTCTATAAAAAATGTATATGTTAATTCTGAATCATCCAATCTTAATGAGAATGCTTTTTATAATTCAGTAGTAGACAATTTTATTCTTCCTGTAAATTATATCAATCCCCAATTTATAAAGATACCATGGGAACAACAATCTGTTTTTGTAGGGTTTATATGCTTTCTTTACGAAGATAATGGAATCCATTATGGCTTAATTCGAAGTGAAAAACGAACATTTGTTCGTTTTAAATATAAGCCACAAGAAGAAAAATTTGAAATAGGAAATGTTGTTACCTATGAATACAAGAAACGTTATTCAAAACATTTTAATGGGAATAATATAGTATATACCTTAGATAATGCAAATCAAGGATTTAATGTTTTGAATTTGAATTATAAACCTGAAAATAAAGATAAGGATAGTTCGGAAATTTTATTAGAATATATTAAAAATGATTATTGGTATAAACAAGGGCATAAAAGTAAAAACTACATTTTAAGTAATGAAATTATCTCTGAATATTTCAAAAAGAAAGATTATATTGGACTTCAAAGAAAAATATCTGCATATGTCCAACAATATGATATCAAAAAAGCTTGTGAACAGTATTTTGTTACTATTGAAGAAGATTTTAGGTATCGCGTAGGAAGAGATGATTATTATAGCTGTTGTGAAGTCGGCAAAATAGAAAAATATTCTACAGATACATATATACAAAAAATATTGCCTAAATATGGAAAGTGTCTTTATGAAGACAAAGGGTATATGGCTGCCGATAAAATGGCAATAGATACAACTGGATATAAAGAAGAAGCAAGCATTAAACAAATTCAAATACGGAATAATGCATTAAAATACTATAATCCTATTTGCCATGAACACGAATTATATGAAGAAATTTTATCTGATTACATCTCTGAGCAAAAGGAAAATGAATATTTACTTGAGAAATTATTTCACTATAATACTTTGGTTAATTATGGAAAAAGTTATTTTAGCCATGATGATTTGGAAAAAGTAAGAATGGATTTTATGAGTTTTGCATCCCATATATTGTAGAAAATTATGAAATCCATAGTTAGATGATTAAAAGATCTTCATACTTGTGGCTATATTTAGAATGAATGAAAACAAATCAAGGCGTTTTTTGAAAAGAGGGATGAGTATTTACACATCCCTCTTGTTTTTACTGGCAATATAAATTTATAAAGATGTCACGTAACTATTTTATTAATGTATCAATAGTTTCTTTATGCTCTATATACCAAACCATTGCTTTGATTAGAGACTTCAACATAGACTTGCAATGGGGAAGATACTATGTGAGTCTTCTTTTATTTTTTTTCATAAAAAAAAGAATTTTAGAATGGCGACGTTGCCATTTTCTCTTAAACGCAAATTTAATGTAAAAAGAATAATATTCATTATTTTTTGCTATGTAATTTCAGAATAATCGTGAATTATAGCCTAAATCCTTTACTTTTCATAGACTGCTGCATTTTCCCAAACTGCTCCTTAAACCAGTCGGAAATAGGTTGCTTGTTTATTGTCAATGTTAGTTTGCTATCATTTGCAAGGTTTTTATCAATCTTAAAGGTAGCTTCCCTTACCTCAAACTTTTTGCTTATGAGTTTCCGAGTAAATCTTACCGTTACAAACCAATGTTTCTTTTTGCCCAATAAGATTGAAAGCAGGTAATATTGCTATAATAAAAAGTGTCCCACCAGCAGATCTATGGGATGCTGATGGGTTCATACTTTCTCATAAAGAAGGAAGTTTTTTTCAACTTAGCCTTTCTTTGTATTGTGTATAGAGGAAAACAATACAGACATTTAAAGTTTCATACCTCTGCTTTTTCTTGGTTCTTCAACCGTCTGTCGTAAACCTCTTCTTAATTTCTCCCATTGTTCTCTGAACCATTCGCTTATTGGTTGTCTGTTTATGGTTAGAACAAGTTTATTGCTGTCGGTTGGATTTTTTTCAACTCTGAAAATATCGTTTTTGATGTCAAACTTCCGTCTGTGTTCTTCGGAATAGATTTTCCCATTGCATCTGATAGCTTCCCTTTTGTACAAAAGAGAGTCTATCATCCCCTTGGTAAAACCTATGACATAACACAATTTTTCCATTCTCAACATTTCTTTAAGCAATGGGAACCAGTTGAACGCTTTTTCAAGAATGGCGTTCAATCGTGATATTTCCTTGTCTTTGGCTTCAAGCTCTTGATTATGTATTCCTTGTATATTACGAATCTGATTACCGTGCTGTTCCTGCATTTGTTGCATCTGAACTTTTAAGTTATCAATGCTTTTGTCACGCTTGGAAATTTCATACCGTAAACTTTCGTTGGCTTGTTCCAAATCTTTTAATTTACCACTTCCGAAAAGAGAACCTACACCGCTGGTTATGGCAGTGGCTACATCGGTAGCTGCACTTTTGAGTTTGTCCGTGCGTATTTCTGCTTTTACTTGTTTGAGTTCCAGCTCGGCAAGGCTTACTTGTTGCTCCTTATGCCGCTTTTCCGCATCTATGCGTTGCAGTTCGGCTTTCTGCTTCTCAATAATGAAATCGTTTCGTTCCAAATGTTCTTTACCTGTAATATTTTTGACTGCCCACGTTCCATCAGGAGAATATCGGAAGCAAGGGTCTGCATGGTTGCCATATCCTCGTCATTGAGCTTTCGGCTCTTTCCTGTGTTATGGTTCATCCAGTCGAAAACAATATGGGCGTGATAATTCGGTTTGAACCATCTGTCTCCGACTTGAAAACTCTCCTTGTCTGCCGCATCCGGTTGTCCGTTCAGCCAATGCCCCTCGTCCTTGTGCAGAAAGATCTGAAGCGGAGTGATACCCCAGCGTCTTTGACACTCTTCACCGAATTTGCGTACATCAGCCAGTGTGGTGTCAGGTCTGATGAGCAATACTCCTCACGTATGGGGGAACATCCTGCCACCTTGATAATTTTTCCATTCTTTCCCTTGCGTTCCCGCTCCTTTTCCTGCATGGCACGTCCGGTCTTTTCCTTGACCATTTGCTTGATATTGTCATAATGAGTTCGCAGTTCGGGAGTGCCGAAGTCGGGATTTATCCACTGTTTGTTATCGGTGGAAAGTTCGGGAACGACATAGATTCTGGACTCCCCGATATTACGCATATATTCGGCAGTCCTTCGGTTGTGTGCCTCGCTCGATGCGATGTTGCAAGGCTTTATGTGTATGCTTGATTTTGTTGCCATAGCTTCTTTTCTTTGTTTGCAATTGATTACTTTGCTCGCTTCCGTAACGGGGTTCTTAGGGGTAACCCATAAGCGGAGATTGCAAAGAGAGGGTCACTCTTTGCTCGGGGTTCTCAGGGGGTGAAACACCCTTGAGTGGGTCATTAGGGCAAAGCCCTGGCAAAATCCCAGCCTCGGGAGAGCCCACAACTACGAAAGCGGAGCGTGTAGTTATAGTGGGCTATAACCGAAAGCCGTTTTTCTTTTTCGGTGACTGGCTGCTCACTCCTTTAACGGATTGGACTTGCCTTTTTCTTTCAACCTGTTTCTGTAAGTATTCGTTCAAGTCCTTACATCCGCTGTAAGTCTGTGAAGCGTCACGGATGTATCGGTTTCTGCCGTATTCCTTGCGGATTTGTTGGAGGGCTTCCATGCCTGCATGGTCGTTGTCGAAAAAGCAGTGGATGCGTTCGTAATGCCCAACGGATAGAGAGCCTTGTTACATTCGATACAGAGTTCAATACAATGTAGTCCTGTCCGTCCAGCTCCGGATAATTCGGGCAGCTCTCTTGTCTCAATGTCAAAAAGGAGAGGTAGTCCATGAATCCCTCGAATATATAACAGGTATTCCTCACTTTTCCCGACTGTCTGATGTGGGAGATTTCCTTTGGTGCGATGCACCCCTTAAAATAGCGGTTGCGAACCTCAAATCCACCCGAACCATTGGGAAAGGCGATGGCAAAGTACCGTTTGCCATTGTGGGTGAAACGGGCTTCACTACATTCTCTTTTCGCCAGTTCTGTATTTATTCCTCTACCTTGCAAGTAGGCAAGCAGGGCAGGGGACGATAGCGGAACAATCTCCAGATGTTGGAAGCTCGGCTCGGAAGAGCTTTGCTTGCCAAAAGAGAAAGATATCGGGCGCACATGCGGTGTCTGTTCCGCTATCCGTTTCAAGATGTAAGGTACATGGTCGGTAGCGTACAGATGTGCAGCCAGTGCAATGATGTTTCCGCCCTTTCCCAAACCGAAATCATACCATTGTTCACGTTCGGTATTCACTTTGAACGATGCTTCACTCTCTTCCCGAAACGGAGATTTGTACCAAAGGTTGATACCTTGTTGTTTTACTGGTGAATAACCCAAGCTGTGCAGGTAGTCGGCTATTCGTATGCTTTTAGCTTCTTCTATTGTCATTTTCTTACGGATTTGTAGGTGAATGAAAAAATGATGATTTGATGAATTTGAAATGTAATACGCTGTTAAACAGAATGTATCGATTCATCTTTTTCTCATCAGATTGCTTGCCAAAAGAGAAATGATGTTTTCTTTTTTCATCAGCAATCGTTGTTGATGAGTGTTTGATGAATACATATCTATCTGTAAGGCAATATGTTACTTCCCTTATTCATCATTTCATCAAAATAATTAGATAGCGGTCAGTTGTTCTTTCGTTACCGTATAAAACCGACCAGTTTTCCTTTTCGGCTCATAGTGGCACTCACGATGGGGTGCGAACTCATAAGCGGTGTAGGATAGCGAATTGTGTGCGGAAGTAAGTTTCCATACTTCCTGCACAACTTTCCTCACTTGATACTTTTCAACCTTGACCTGTGAATAGAGTAGCAAGGTTACAAGGTCGTTCAGGCAGAATGATACGCTTTCCACGTTCATGTTCGACATGATGTCAAGCAACAACTCGGTCATTTCTATTTCCAGTCGGTTGCGGTTGCTTCGGATTATTTTCTGCAAGGCTGCGGTATGTGTCAGTCTTGGGTTGAACCACATACGGCTTTCCTGTGTTGTGGATAGTTCCCTTTGGGTCAGGAAATAAAGAAATGCGGGTATTTCCGCTTTTAGCTTTTGCAGAAAGTTGGTATCATCACTCTGCAACGGCATTATCTTCCGCACCCAGTAGCGTGTTTCTCCTGCGTCTATGAGTATGGGCAGATATTCGTTGTTGGAACATAGCACGAACTTGGCAAAGAAAGCAATCTCCGTTCGGTCTTTGCCTTTGGCTTCCACCTTGTAGGTGAAAGTGGTGCTTAGGTTTTTCAACCGTTCGCTGTCTTCCCTGCGGTTGAGCAAAACTTCGTCCACAACGATTAGCAGCTTTCCTGCCCAGTCGGAATTGAACTGACTGCGGAAATCCTCGTTGGTGTTGAAAGTCACATTATTTTCAAACACGGCTTTCAGGAAGTTCAAGAACGTGCTTTTGCCAGTGTTGCGTTCCTCTGAAACAAGTAGGACAATGGGCAGCTTCTGTGTCGGCTGTAGATACAGCAGTTGCATATAGTCCATACCCAGCTCGTATTGTTCCCCGAAGATGTGCCGCATCAAGGATTGGATGTGGGAGAAGTCCCCCTGTTGCGGTTTATGCTCTATCGGCTCGTAAAGGTTCAGAAACCCCTCAATCTCCTTTTGGTAGTTCAGATGATTGGGAACGGTGCAAAAGCCGTCATACTTGGGGACGGTGGCAAGATAATTCTTTCCATAGTCCTGCCGTAATGTGCTGTTGTTCCATACGACACGTTTCTTTTCATAACCGCCATTGGCGCATGGCTGATTGACTACCTTGTACAAAGTTGTTCCTACGCGTATATATTCTTCCTCCTTCATAGGCTTAGATTAAAGGATTGTGTTCACCTAAGATTCTCTGAATGTCGGATTGTCGGTATCTGACCTTGTTTCCAACCTTTACAGGCTTCAGATAGTTTTTCTTAGACCAGTGCCAGAGTGTGGTATCACAAACACCGCACATCGTTTTCACTTCCTCTTTGGTTAGATACTTCTCCTTTCTTGCTTCCGCAATGGCGGTAGAAAGTTCATGTTTCGCACGGCTGATTAACTGGTTGGAGAATAATAGCAAATCTTCTCCTGTTACTTCCAACTTGATGTTGCCGTTCCCGTTTTGGATAATTGCCAATAAATCTGTCATAGGCTTCTTGAAACTGCCGGTTGTAAGACTTCCCGTTTCGGCAGTATTATAAACGAAAAGCCACTACCCCGATTAGGATAGTGGCGCAAATATATAATGAAAATCAATCGTAAAACAATGATATTCAGTTCGTTAAATTCGTAAAAACGAAAAGCGAATTAAACGAGTTTCAATTGGATAGATAGGCTTTCAATTCCTCGATGGCTATTCGGTCTTCACCAATGTCTTTTTTACCAGTTTTCTTGCTGTTTCCAAGTGGTGAAATAAGATTTTTGTATGCTTTCTGAATGCCTCTTTCGTGGACGATTTCTTGTTCATTGAATTGCTCGTGCAGTGCGTTTCTGAAAGTCTTGATGGGACACTTCCTCATGAAACGGTATTCTACCAATGCGATAAACAACCGTGCTATATCTGTTTCCGTAGCATGGGTTTTCAATCGTGTGCCAATTCTTTCAATCAGTATGGCATGTCTTTCTATCAGAAGTTCGGGAAACGTGCGTGTGTCGGCTTTGCGCCCTGCGGTCTTCGGTTGTTCTTCTGATAAGGTATCTGTGTCTTCCTCGTCCGTATCTTCATCTTCTTCTATTGCCCATTCCACAAGAGTGTTCTCTTCTATGGCTTTCTGTTGCTTCCTGAAAACTTGCCAGTCCTCTTTACTTCTCATTCCATTGGTGATGCTTTTTCTTATAATGAACTTGACCATGCCGGAAATAAGCCATTTGTACAATTTAGGTATATCCTTTCTTTGGGTCAGTTCCTCTCCCTGTTCTACCATGCATTCATAGCTCCGTCCGTAATACAGCCATGCAAGCATGGCAGGAACAATGCTTCTCTTGTTCGGGGTATGAAACTCATTCACTATCTTCTCGGCAAGGTCTGATTGTAAAAGGACATTTTCCAGTTCCTCGAAATCAGGGTTTCTATCATCGCCTATTCTCTTGCGTGCTGCTTCTTTATATTTCGGAACAAGCCTTACAGCCGTATTGAAAATATTGAAGAACCCTTTGAACTTCTTGTCGTTCATTTCTTCTACGAAATCGGCATATTCATTCGGATGGTTGTCAAGCCATTCCTTTATCAGTCTTTTGAAATTATCATATTCTTGTTGTCCCATACAAGTTAATTAGCAATGCAACCTCTATTAACTTTCTCTTGTATGCGTGAGAAATGTATCGACAATTTGAATATTAACATATAGAAACCATAATCGCTTAAAGAAAATAAGCGTTGATCTTCTAATGTGTCTCGGTTTATAAAGCGATTGTCAACGTGATAGATTTTATCAAGAAAAACTATTGAATCTTCCATTTGGGAATTTGCAGGAAGAAAGATTATTTGGGTTATTTTTTGTTGTTTGATATCTGAAATGTGGTTTTCAATTTTGTTACTATTAACACCTTGTTTTTGAAGAACTGAAATATATTTTGTGAGATTTATAATAGGAGCATACATGATTGAGGCAGGAAACATACGAGAATTAGATAAATCCATATCACAAGTGTTTGATAAAATCAAACAGCTTACCTTTTTTACACCTCTTTCGATGTTAGCTAAATCAATTATAGGCATTTTTTTTAAGCCATCTCCTTGAAAAATGACATTCTTGTCAAGCATAGAAGTGTACATCCTTCCATCTATGTTATAAGGGAAAGATTTGAGTTCTGCCAAAAGGGTCTTGTAATTTTCTTCTGACAAATATTTGGGTAGATATTTTTTTAATTCATCTTCTGTAATCATAGCATATCCCAAAAGTGGTCATTAATGACATTTTGAATTTCTTCATCTATAGAGTTGCTTCCGTTAACATCTTATTCGCAAAAGAATTGATTATCTCAAAATCTTCATGCTCGGGAATATTAACATGAATGGTCTCTGTTGAGATAGGAATGTCCTTAATGGAATAATTTGTATAAATATTTATTGGATTGACAGGAGTGTTAATAGACGGTATTATAGCATCATTATATGTTTGCCTACTTGATAAAGAAAGCAATTCTGTGTCTGTTAATGTCATACATGATAAGGCAGACATTAATAGGATATTGGTATTTATGTAAGTCGTTAAACTATTCATTTTCAAAAACAGGTTTTAGACTATTTAGAAAGTCTGGTTTTAACAAAGAGAAAAAACAACTTTTTTTCGCATTTATGAGCCATATTTATTTCTTGTTCTATATTAGAAGTGAAATAGTTGTCGGAATATTCACGAGACGTATCAATGTCAATTAATGAGCCTACCATTTCTATAGAATTAGGATGTGGTTTGTAGTTTGCATTATTTACAAATTGTAGGGTGTTCATAAAATTACCATCTTTGACATCTGTCCGTATCAATAAGTTTTCGGATGTGTATTTTTCTGTCATGGAAAAAGACATCGTAAGACCATTGGTAATATCTCCTTTGAAAAAATTAATATATCTATGTCCTATTCTTGATACACGCTTTATTATTCCAGAACTAATAACCTTGTTGATTATTGAAAATGAATGTTTAGAAAAATCGCTCCAACCTATATATGGCATTTTTGAGCTTATGCTCAAAACATCATATCCTATTTGAATTACAAATCTTTCGTTTTCAATTCTGTATAGGGGCTTAAATTTTAAGTTAGGGTCAACCTCCCTAATTTGTTCTGGGATTTGTAAAATGGGCAAATTAATGACATTTCCTCTATACTCTTCTTTTATGAGATTGTATATGATGCCAAAAACTGCGCTTTTGGTAATAGCTGCTTCAAAACGGAACTCAATTAAAGCGTCTATAAGTGGGCATGCTTCTATTCTTATTGGCAACAATCTATCCATAATACAAATTTTAAATTTATTTTCTTGCAAAGTTAGGAATTTCTTTTATTTGTTTCTTGATTTTATGCGCTAAAAAGTTTAAAGTATATTAATCTAATAGCTTCACAAGGTCTTTTTTCATTTCTTCGTCAATATCTCTGTATCGCCTGAAAGCTTTGCTTCCCTCCTTGTGTCCCGATAGTGCGGAAACGAGGTTCGGGTCTTTCACCTTTTATAGATATTGCCGATAAAAGTACGTCTTGCCAAATGGCTGCTTGCCACTTCATAAATAGGTCGCTTGACTTCGTTATGCGTTAATGGGTCTAAGATAGTTACGATTCGGTCAACTCCAGCCATTTTGAATATCTTTTTTATGGCATCGTTGTACTTTTGTTCAGATATGAACGGCAGAAGCTTCTTTATATTCTTTGTAGCGTTCAAGGATTTCTTTTGCCTTATCATTAAGGGGAACACGTACCGTAACCGGATTCCCTTCTTTTGTTTTCTTGGGAATGTATTCTATGGCTTCATTGACCACATTAAGTTTGGTCATGCGGTATAGGTCGCTCACTCGACAGCCTATCAGTGTTTGGAATATAAATATATCTCTCTGTATTGCCAATTGTGGAGTGGCAGATAGGTCGGCATTGAAAATTCTGTCCCTTTCTTCAAGTGTTATATAATAAGGTGTACCGTATGTACATTCTTCTATCGGGAATTTGTCGAAAGGTCTGTTTGTGGTACGCTTGTTGTCGAAGCTCCATAGGAAGAAAGTGCGTATCCTTGAAAAGCAGTCAATCAGTGTATTCTTGCTTCTTGGTTGTGGCGTTCTCTTTTCGGGGATGGTTTCATAAATACTCGGATAAAGTTCATAGTATTGGTATTCGTTCTGAAAGAAGTCCCACATATCTCGAAGTGTGTCTGGTGTTACCAAATCCATGTCAAGGATAAAGCCCTTTTGTCCTCTCTTTGTTTCCCTTACATATAGTTCATAACGCAGTAGGGCTCTTTTGACAACTCGGAAATTTTTCTTTCGTACTTCTGACAAAGGGTGCTTGTTTAGAAATTCATCGAATAGTTCTCCGGTGGTAGGCTTGATAACCACTTCCTCAGGCAGAAAATATTTTTCAGGATGGTAAAATTTATCAAGTGTTGTTTTTAGCCATTCTTTGTCTATTGCTTCCTTTTCTTGTTGATATACCTTCTCAATATAGGTTTTCAACTGGCGTATCTCTTCATTTATATGGGTACGCATTTCTTCATTGCAGACAGCTTTCGTTTTTACACATTCGTCTTTATCATCCCATAGATTGGGATTGATAGCCAACTGAGTAGGAGCAACGGAGTCTAACCGCCTTCCGTTTCTAAAGCGTACATAGATTGTAGCCATGGATTCTGTATCATATCGCTTGGCTGCTTTTTTAATGATAAAGGTTACTTTCATAGACTTGCAGGTTGAATTTTACTCTGCTGCAAATATAGATATTTTCCCCACATTTTCCCCACATCTGCTAAATATTTTGCAATTCGATTAACTTGGATTAAAATTTAATTGGATTGTAATCTATTGAAATATAGTGTAATTGCAGTGTATTTCTGCATTTTTCTTTTTATCTACATTTTCCTCACTTTAATTATTTCAAATGCGGGTCTGGGTACTGAAGCGGAGAAAGTTGAAAAACTCTCTCCGTTTTTCCTTTTTCTACCCCCGTAACTCGTTGGTTTGCTGATAGATTAAATCAAGCACTTTGTTATAAGAATTGGTTCGATATGTTTTTCCGTCAAATTCGATTTTTTCGGGAAACATCGAACTTATCAGCCTTAATTTTCACCCCTACAGACGCATTTCTTATATAGCTATCTATATTGTTTATCAGATTGATAGAGTAGTTTAGTTTTGGTTCGATATTACTACGGTTAGGGTTCTCACGCATTTCAACTTGTTGTTGTATGGTTGAGGCTTCTTTGGTATATCTCTCCAACATTCTGTTATATTGTTCTTTGGTTAAATCCCCGTCCAGATATTTATCTTCAATGCTGTTGATGCGTTTTTGGACGGTAGAAAGTTCATTTTGCAGTGCTGCTGCTTCTTTTTTTTGCTTTCTCCTTTGCGTTCGTTTTGCAAATCCTTTAGAATTTCGTTATACAAGTCCAATACCGTTTTATTGGGCTTTAATTGGGCTGTGTATCGAGCGAACTCTTCGTTTACGTTCTCTGCTCTCATTCTTATATGTTTTTGATTGTGACAACAAAAGTAGTAGGTGTATTTGCCGCCATTGCCCGAACTTGTAGCACCAGTTAAGGCGCAACCACATACGGGACAGATTAAAAACTTCCGCAAAAATAAGTCAGGATTAATGGCTTTGGATAGTTTAGGTATTTTCTTTCTTTTGCCGTCTAATATTTCTTGAACTTTATAGAATGTTTCTTCATCTATAATTGCTTCATGTTCACCGTTTACATAATATTCGGGTTCTCCTTTGTATGCTGGCACACGAATTTTACCGATATAAAATTTGTTGCGTAGCATTTCAAGAAATGAACTTTCGGGTATATTATATCCTTTTCTTGCAAACTTCCTACGGATATAACAAGGTGTTTCAATGCCTTTAGCCACTTCTTTAAACATGGCTTGTATAAATGGTGCTGTATTGGTATCTATTTCTACATGGGTTTCATGTTTACTAATACGTACATTCTTATATCCTCTTGGTGCTTTATTAGCGCATTTCCCTTTTGCTAATGTTCCATGAATGCCGTCCATTGTAGCTTTTGACCTCTTGATGTTGTCGCATTGTGCCGAGCCTATGTGTACTCCCAATAATAGGGGCCAAGTGTCAGAATTGAAGTCTAAAGGTGCTTCGGTTGCATTTGGTTCAACTCCCAATTTGAGTAATTCTTTTAAGTTCTCACTGGCACTGATAATGTCTCGTGAATATCTATCCCACCGTAAGAATAGTAACTTGTTTACTCTACCTTTGTTTTTACGTATATAATTCATTATTCCTTGTATGACAGGACGTTTCTCAAATGTTTTAGCACTCTCGTCCTCTCTGTATGGGATATTGTCAATGATGTTATATCCCATTTGGTTACAAAACTTCCGTAAGCGTTCTTCTTGTACGTCTAAGCTGGCTCCTAATGTTTGTTCATCCGAACTTACTCGACAATATATTATCACATTTGCATTCATAATTCTTGTTTTTTAGTTAATGCTATTTTTTCATTCTCTATCTGCAATTCTGCTAATAGGTATAGATATTGTCTCACTATTTTTACTTGTTCATTATCGTATTTTTCTTTACCTTTATTGAGTATCGTTGCGCATTGTTCCAATGGTATCATTAGATACTGGTATTATTGTGTTGCAATGTATGATGCAACTTATTCTTACACATTCAATCAATCCACAAGACAAGGAAGTGCCTAGGCATGAATGTGCTTCTTGCCCCATATATCATTATTTGAAGTAAAAGATATTTTTTTTAAGTGAATTGATGTACCAACATTGCAAATATACGACCTATAGATACAATTACCACTTTTGATGTGTAAATTATGTTAATTTGGCTAATTTCCGCAAGGTATTGATACTTGTTCCTGTCAGTTTTGAGGTATTTCGTAGTGAATACCCTCTTTTCAATAGTCTAATTTCTTCTCCATACTCTTCCCTCATAGCCTCATCACTTTTCGTATATCCCATTTTTCGCCCTACCTTACCACCATTATTGAGGAAATTCTGATAGCCGCTCGCTACACGTTCTCGAATGGTCTTGCGCTCCATACGTGCTACTTCGGCAAGTATAGTGACGAGAAATTGGCTCATTGGATTGATTTCTCCCTCTGGAGTAAGTGTTTCAATATTATAATTTTGAATGAGCACTGAAACTCTATTTTGATTGAGTATTTCTATAGCTTGCAAAACTTGTAAAGTATCACGTCCAAGTCTGGACAATTCGGTTACCAGTACCTTATGTATGTTGTGTGAATTGATATAGTTTATCATATTCATTAATTCTATGCGTTCAGTATTCTTTTTCGCTCCAGATACCTTTTTCTGCAAATACAGCCTCAACCGTCCAGTTGTTTGCTGAGGCTAATGTCTGCAAATCATTTATTTGACGTTCATAGTCTTGTGTTCCGTTGGTACTTGATACTCTTGCAAAGATTACTACTTTTTTCATGGCTTTACTTGTTTATGATGCAAAGATAGTGATGTATATTTAATATAAATCATTTATCGTGTTAAATAAGGCTAGAAATATGGTAAATATTAAATATTTATCATTCCTTTGTCAGATAAAAAATAGATAAAATGAAAAATAAGCAAGAAAGGACGGTTGTTCATGTAGAAATATCTGGACTTCATTTCTACTTTGGCTCTTTAACTGCCGTTTATACCAGATTTACACCAGAGCAACTTGGTGTAGCATTAGGGACATTACGGAATTACCGAGTAACGAGTGATAAATCGTATCAAAACAGTAAATGTATTATCCGAAAAGGGATTTTGGTAACAGTACAAAAATCAACGGTCTAAGCATTATTGTTTAATGAGAATTAACTATCTTTGCAGTGTAATCATAAAAAGAATAAGCCTATGGCATAAAACAGATAAAAGACATATAAAATAAAAAAGCGTTAGCTTGTATTCTTGCTTTTCAGAAAATCGCCAATTTAATGAAGCAACCAAGAGTAAAAGTTGATGCTCACGCTTATGGCGTGGGCTTTTACTTGTTTATGGTTGCATGGTGTTTGGCGATACCTCTGAAAGCGTAGACAAAGTTTAGTCCACGCTTTTTATTTGTCTATACTACAGCAACTTGGACTGCAAAGAAAGTTTCTAACAGAAAAACGAATTTGAATGATTACAGTTTCATATAAAAGATTTTATTTCTAATAGCGGAAATATCCAACTAGATAAAATAGAAGATAAGTTACGTAATTTTTTTGGTGGATAGTAAGATAAAATTAAAAGAAGTAGATAAAATCTATACCATTGATAATATAAGTGATTTTTATCCGAGATATATCTTTGTTCTTAATAAACGAACAAAAATGCAGTGAGGAAAACAATCAAGATGTTAAACAATCCGTGCAAGTAGAACAATCTATAGCGGTGGAACAAGAGGATGACTCCGAGTATAATGTTTATAGAACATGGTGGGGAAAACATTTGCAATATTTGTTGTGGTATGGCTTATATCTATGTTCACTTCCCATGATTGGGGAACTAAAGACTTTTTCTAGAAAGTATTCTTTTGAGATATAGTGTTTCATATTCAGAAGTTGAAAGAGTAGTTGGATATGATACACCGATGTTTCCTATTCCATACAAAAAGATATAAAATAGAATATAATGACGGAAGCGAGAAAAACAATCGGATATAAAGTTCTAGG